>Ga0209023_10001438_pt1 | contig 32038 bp, 30 predicted proteins | sample LakOneMetagenome_FD_187468 | JGI IMG/M metagenome (GOLD analysis project Ga0209023, IMG submission 187468) | Freshwater and sediment microbial communities from Lake Erie, Canada (SPAdes) (version 2) | ecosystem: Environmental > Aquatic > Freshwater > Lentic | place: Lake Erie, Canada...
GGCTTTTTTGCAGGTTAAAATTCTTTATTCAACTGTCACGCTTTTTGCCAAATTACGCGGCTGATCGACATCGGTACCACGCAGAACCGCAACGTGATAAGACAGCAATTGCATAGGAATACTGTAAACAATTGGTGCAACCAAACCTGCAATTTTCGGAATCGAAATCACGTGGACCCGGTCTTCAGATTTAATTTGGCTATCAACATCGGCAAACACAAACAGTTCGCCACCACGTGAAAGCACTTCTTGCATGTTGGATTTGAGCTTATCTAACAGCTCATCTTGCGCCGCCAAAACCACGATCGGCATGTCTTTATCAACCAACGCCAACGGACCGTGCTTGAGTTCGCCTGCCGCATAGCCTTCCGCATGAATATAAGAAATTTCTTTCAGTTTCAATGCACCTTCTAGTGCGATTGGATATTCAATACCGCGACCTAAAAACAGGGCATGACGTTTTTCGATGAAGGCATGTGACATTTTTTCAATTTGGCTATCGAGAGCTAATGTCTCGCTGACCGCAATTGGAACATGCCACAGCTGTGAAATGATTTCTGCTGTTTTTTCTGGCGCTAAGCTGCTTTGTTCATAACCCACTTTTAACACCAGTAGCATGAGTGCGGCTAATTGGGTGGTAAACGCTTTGGTTGAAGCAACGCCAATTTCAACGCCTGCTTGGGTGATTAAATGCAAATCAGTTTCACGGAGCAACGATGAGGTTTTCACGTTACACAGCGCCAAAGTGACCAAGTTGTCATTAGCACCTGCTTGTGCTTTGATATCCCGCAGTGCCGCCAAGGTATCTGCTGTTTCACCCGATTGTGAAATACACACGACTAAGGTATTTGGCAGAACCACTGGCTCGCGGTAGCGGAATTCGCTAGCGATTTCGACTTGGCATGGCATTTTCAGCAATTTTTCAAACCAATAGCGCGCAACCATGCCCGCATGGTAACTGGTACCACAGGCAATGATTTGAACCTGCTTAATGTTGGCTAGCTTCTTGGCTTTTTCACCTAAGAAATCATCATGCAATGCATTATCGGTAATACCGACTGACAATGTGCGAGTGATGGCTTCAGTCTGCTCATAAATCTCTTTGAGCATGTAGTGCTTGTAGCCACCTTTGTCGCTTGAACTATCGCTTGCATCAATTTCATGTGATGCACGGACAACAGGTTGACCGTTTTGATAGATTTCAATTGATTCGCGGGTGAGACGAACCACGTCTTTTTCTTCTAAATAAATGAAGCGGTTAGTGACTGGCAATAACGCCATTTGATCTGAAGAGATGAAGTTTTCACCAATACCCAAGCCGATCACCAGTGGCGAACCTGCGCGAACTGCGATGAGCTCATCGGCATTCAAGCTATTTACCACGCCGAGGGCATACGCACCATGGAGTAGTGGAATGACGGACTGTACCGCTGCAAGCAGGGTCGAATGACTGTGCATCGCACGATGAACCAAATGTGCGACCACCTCGGTGTCAGTCTGTGAGGTGAACACATAACCTTCGTCTTGTAGTTCTGCTTTCAGCAGTTGGTAATTCTCGATGATCCCGTTATGAACGACGGCAATCGTGCCCGATACGTGTGGATGCGCATTGGCGACTGAAGGGACGCCGTGGGTTGCCCAGCGGGTGTGTGCAATGCCCAAAGTGCCATGCAGATTCTTGGCTTGTACCGCAGCTTCCAGTACGGCCACTTTACCGACTTGGCGTTCGCGAACGATCTCGCCTTGATCAATCAATGCAAGGCCAGCTGAATCATAGCCACGATATTCGAGGCGTTTTAGTCCTTCGACCAAAATAGGTGCGACATTGCGCTCTGCGATACCACCGACAATTCCACACATATCGTTTAATTTCCTAGCTAATTTTAAATTTGGATCTTTAGTTTGTGTCTAGTTCAAAGCTTTGGTTTATATCGAGCAATCAAGCAGCAAAATTAATCATTTCACTGCTTATTTAAGCATGGATCATTTGGTTTTTTTCGGACGAATATAGGTGGTGATGATCCGTTGCAGGCCACGCGCAACCGCAAGGGAATCTGCGGGAACATCTTTGACGACAACTGAACCCGCACCAATGGTTGCATTATCACCGATATTGACCGGTGCAACCAGTGAGCTATTCGAACCAATAAACGCATGTGAGCCAATAATGGTTTGGTGCTTATTCGCACCATCATAATTACAGGTAATCGTGCCCGCGCCAATATTACTGCCTGCGCCAATCAACGCATCACCAATATAAGCGAGGTGGTTGGCTTTGCTGCCATCGCCGATACGACTATTCTTTACTTCGACGAAGTTGCCAATATGCACGTCATCCGACAGCACGGTGCCAGGTCGTAGGCGCGCAAAAGGACCAATGAAAGCATCTGAACCAACGGTCGCATCATCAATAATACTGTACGCCAAGACTTTGGTGCCACTGGCGATTTTTGCATTACGCAAATGACAACCAGCTCCAACGCGCACGCCGTCACCGAGGTAGCATTCGCCTTCAATGATCACGTTAATATCAATCTGTACGTCTTGACCAACGGTGAGATTGCCACGCAAATCAAAGCGAGCAGGATCAAGCAGGGTGACACCTGCTTTCATGAGCTCATGCGCTTGATGGCGTTGCCATTGACGCTCTAACGCAGAGAGTTGTAGGCGATCATTGACGCCTTCCACTTCAAATGCATAGCTCGGTTGAATGCTACCAATCTCAATCCCGTCTTTTGCCGCCATTGCGACGATGTCGGTCAAATAGTATTCACCTTGTGCATTTTCATTAGACAAATTTGGCAACCAACGATGTAATAGCGCATTATCGACCGCGTAAATACCCGTATTCACTTCGGTAATTGCACGTTCTTGTTCGCTAGCGTCCTTTTGTTCCACAATACGGGTAATTTTATCCGCTTGATCACGCACGATCCGACCATATCCCATTGGATTGTCGAGCTTTAAAGTAATCATGGCCAAGCCACCTTTGGCGGCATCGAGCAGACGACGCAAGGTGTCAGCACGAACCAAAGGGACATCGCCGTACAAAATCAGACTTTGTCCTGTAGTTGGCAAAACTGGCAGGGTGACTTGCACTGCATGACCTGTGCCTTTTTGCTCAGCTTGTTCAACCCACTCAATGATTTGTTGTGCATATGACGGGCATTTAAAGGTGTCTTTCACCACGTCGCCGCCATGACCGTATACCGTAATCACACGATCGGCTTCAATCCGTGCGGTCTGAGCAAACACATGGGCGAGCAAGGGTTGTCCTGCGAGCGGTTGTAATACTTTTGGCAAACGCGAATTCATGCGAGTGCCTTTACCAGCGGCTAGAATAATGACACTGAGCGTCATGCGGTTGTTCTCCAATCTTTTTAATCTGTTAAATCAGTCTTTTAAGTCGGTTTTCTTGAATCAATATTGCAAATACTGCACAGCGGTTTTGGATTAACTTTTCAATATTAACCGTTAAATCCAAACCAAATAACCCCACATTGCCAGCGCGGCAAACAGCCCCGCCAAAATATCGTCAACCATGATACCAAAACCACCATGTACGTTGCGATCAAAATAACTTATTGGCCACGGTTTCCAGATATCAAACAAACGAAACAGACCGAAGGCGATCAAAATATTGATCAGCGTCATGCCGTCGAATGCCGTTAGTTTGCCTAATGCCAGCATCGGCATTAGCACCATCGATTGTCCGACAAACTCATCCCATACAATACGCCCATCGTCATGCACACCCATTAATTGTGCGGTGCGACCGCAAATTGGAATGCCGATCACCGCAGCAATCGCAATTACACCGAGCGAAGGATAAGTATCGAGATAAATCCACAGTGGCGCAAAAAATAAGACTAGAAATGAACCCGCAGTGCCGGGAGCTTTCGGAGACAATCCTGAACCTAAACCGACACCCAAGAAGTAGCACAATTTGTCGAGCACGTTCATTTCTTTAAATAAAACGGCTGTGCCTATAGGGCTAATGTCTTTTTTTGAGGTTGGCAGTTCAGTCAAAATGCTTAAATCCCTGAGTATTTACATGGAAAGGCTGATGATGGTATTCAATCGTCAATCTTTCGTTTTTAGGCGTGTGCTGCACGATCTCACCAATTACCGTCAATGGCAAGTCATTGACCAACCAAAGCTGCTGAAAATCAGCAAATTTCTGTGGGGAAATGGTGAAACACAACTCGTAGTCGTCGCCGCCACTCAGCGCAAGAGGGGCTCGCATTTCAGCACTGAGTGCAGCTAATAATGTAGAAAAGGGAAGTTTCTCAACGTGTATCTGACCAGCAACATCACTTGCGGTCAGAATATGCCCTAAGTCCTGCGCCAAACCGTCTGAAATATCAAGCATTGCCGAGGCATAGCTACGCAAGGCTTTGCCTAGTTCTAAACGTGGAATCGGACGATCAAGTCGTGATTTTAAACTGGAGTCTAATTGAGGGTCATTCAGATGTTGCAGGGCATAAGCCGCATCGCCAAGCGTATTTGACACAACGATGAGATCGCCGATTTGCGCGCCAGTACGAAGAATGGCTTGTCCCGTTGGAATCCAACCCAGCGCCGTCACTGTTAAACTCAGTGTATCGCCGCGCGTGGTATCGCCACCAATCAGTGTTACATTGGACGCATCACACAAAGCAAAGATTCCCTCAGCCAGTTTGGCGAGGAAATCAGGATCAGCTTTGGGGAGGGTGAGTGCGAGTAAAATACTGTGCGCAGTCGCGCCCATTGCGGCAAGATCAGATAGATTCACCGCGACGGCTTTCCAGCCGATATCAAATGGATTTGTATCTAACGGAAAGTGTCGTCCTGCAATCAACGTATCGGTACTGATGACCAACTCATGATTGGCAGGCGGGGCGAGCAGTGCGGCATCGTCACCAATGCCGAGACTAATACCGTTATGGATTGAATTCTGCGAGGATTTACTGTGTGACTTTCGTTGAAAGTACTGTTGAATCAGCGAGAATTCATCCATAGGGGAAGATCAGATTGAATCTGTATCGTTCTGATCAACTGCATCAGAGGGCTGAGCCGCTTTACGTGCGGCACGTCCTGCAGCAAACTCTTCTGGACGCAACTGGCGCGCGATTTTGTCGAGTACGCCATTCACATATTTATGACTGTCGGTTGCGCCAAAATGCTTAGCCAATTCCACACCTTCGTCGATGACGATAGCATATGGAATTTCAAGACGATCACGCATCTCATAGACACCGAGCAATAAAATCGCGCGTTCGACGACATTCAACGCCTCAAGCTCACGATCAATCGCAGGATCGAGGATTTCATCCAACGATTCGTTTTGCATGATCGTTTGGCTGATGAGTTCGTGATAATAGACCACATCAGTCTTGTTCATATGATTTTCAGCACGGGTACGTGCCTCGATCTCATGTGCAGGATTGTTGGTCAACAGCCACTCATACAAACCTTGCATGGCAAAGCGACGTGCTTTGCGTTTTGCGGCATAGGTTGTCGGATTGGCTTTAAAGCCATTAGGTTGATTCATTACTTCAAATCGCCTTCAGCAAATTAACCATTTCAATGGCTGTCAGTGCCGCATCAGCACCTTTGTTGCCGGCTTTAGTGCCTGCACGCTCAATGGATTGTTCGATGCTGTCAGTGGTCAACACGCCGAAAATAACTGGCAAGTTGTATTCTAAACCGACAACGCCCAAGCCTTTTGCACATTCACCAGCCACGAAATCAAAGTGTGGTGTACCGCCGCGAATCACCGCGCCGAGTGCGATAATCGCATCGTATTTGCCACTTGCGGCCAATTTTTTAGCAACCAAAGGCAATTCCCATGCACCAGGTGCACGGATGATGGTGACGTTTTTTTCATCAACGCCATGACGTTTCAGAGTGTCTAATGCACCTTCCAGTAACGCTTCAACAATAAAGCTATTAAAACGTCCAACAAGTACCGCGTATTTGCCTTCATTACCTTGGTGCAGTTGGCCTTCAATGACTTGGATGGTCATGGTGTCATTCCTTCAATAAATAAAAATGATTTCTAAAAAATGCTTCTAAATAAATCGTAATATGGTGCGTAGTATAAATGGTTACGCTTTGATCGCAGCACTATTTGGTAGAACGTAATCAACAATTTCTAAACCAAAGCCTGATAAACCGTTAAAACGTAGCGGCGAACTGAGTAAGCGCATTTGTTGCACGCCCAAATCACGCAGAATTTGTGCCCCAACGCCGATTGAACGGTAATGGGCCGACGAAATGGCTGGCGTTGGCTGGTCAAGTGCATCAAGTGCCGAACCGAAATCAATCGTTTCACCTTGGCTAATCCAAACTAAAGCACCACGATCACTGGCAGCAATCGTTTTCAATACAGCATCAATCGACCATGTTGGCTTTGGGCTGCTGGCTTGCAGCAAGTCACGCAAAGGATTTAAGCCATGCACGCGAACGGTGGTCACACCTTGTTCAGGATTACCTTTCACCAATGCGATATGCGTATCTGAGCTGCCATATTCTTTGTAACGATGCAGCGTGAATTCACCATGCACTGTACTGAATGGCTGGGTGCTAATGCGTTCGACGGTTTGTTCGTTCAACATGCGATATTGAATGAGATCCGCAATCGTACCCATTTTGATGCCATGTTTTGCAGCAAAAATTTCAAGGTCAGGGCGACGCGCCATTTCACCGTCTTCATTGATAATTTCACAAATGACCGACGCAGGCTCTAAACCCGCCAAGCGCGATAAGTCACAGCCTGCTTCGGTATGACCTGCACGATGCAATACACCGCCTGGTTGCGCCATCAACGGGAAAATATGACCCGGTTGGACGATATCAGCAGGTTTTGCCATCGGCGCAACAGCGGCTTGAATGGTACGTGCGCGTTCAGCGGCCGAAATACCAGTCGTCACGCCTTCTGCGGCTTCAATCGACAAGGTGAAGTTGGTGCCATGTGAGGCGCCATTACGTTCAACCATCAATGGTAAATTCAGTTGCGTACAGCGTTCACGGGAGAGGGTCAAACAGACCAAACCACGTGCGTGCGTAATCATGAAGTTAATATCTTCAGGGCGGACATGGGTTGCTGCCATGACCAAATCGCCTTCGTTTTCGCGATCTTCATCATCCATGAGGATGACCATGCGTCCTGCACGAATGTCGGCAACAAGTTCTTCGACGGTATTCATTTTTGTGGCATTCGATGTCATGAAAAAGACCTTATGGCGATGTGCGTCATTGAGAGGCGGCATTTATGAAGGGTATATTCTAGCTGAAATTAGACGTTTTGAGGGCTTTTGTGACTTATGCGTGCGCATGTGGCATTCTAATCGTGAAGGATTTACTTATTAAACTGGTCAAGGAGAGATTAATGAATCACATATTTCGTATTTTAACCGTGCTGGGCATGGTCGGTAGTTTGGGTTTTGGTGTGGCTGCTTGCTCGAAACCAGAACCGCCAAAACCCATCATCAGTGATACTGGACGTCCTGAAACCCGTAGCGTTGAGGCTGCAAATGCGGTGGGTTACAACGGCACAGCGATGCGCAAAAAGCTGGATAAAGCACTCGATGCCAATGATGCTCAAACTCAAAAAATGAATCAAGCGGCCGATCAATAACCTGCAATTTGAATATTTCTTGTAGGGGCAAACCCTTGTGGTTGCCTGCTTTTGAAGTGAGGGCGACCACAAGGGTACGCCCCTACATTTTAGGCTTTCAGAGAATTACTCAGTCGGTTTTCCCAAAATTTGCGCGCGCGCACGTTCAATTAACTGCGCTTGATCGGCTCTTAAGCCGTTGAGGCGCATGATTTCACTCAGTTCACTGTTATCCGTACCGTCAGTCGCTTGTTCTAGCGCAGTTAAACTAAATTGAATCAATAGTCGAGACAGGTTGCTATCAGAGACTTTGATCAGTACATCATTGGTCTTGGCAAGTTGCATGAGTGTCGTGCTTTGTGCGACCGCATCTGATTCTTCGTGAGCTTCGCTAATGACCGTGTGCGTATGCAGTGCGAAACGTTTTTCCAGACGATTACGACGATAGACGGCATCACTCAATAAGTTGATCAATTGTGCGAGCAACAACAAGTGTCCTAAAGCAGGTGTCGAGCTTTGATTGACACCAACCAGCGCGCCATTCATGCCAAATGGGGTGATGACGGTCAATTCAGTCGATTCACCATCATTGGGCATCTGCGCGCCTAACACGCGAATCGCTTCTTCGAGTAGCTTTTGGCACAGCGAAAAATATTTTTGCGCGATTGTTGGCGTCAGTGTATCAAGTAAAGATTTTGGATCATCGAAGGTCACGCGCAGAATGACAGGATAGACTTTCGGTGTCGCACTTGCTGCGTCAGCTTTTTTAAGCTGCAAACTAGGCTCTGCAGAAAGGCTTGTATTTGTGGAGTCTTCAGGGGTCATCTCGGTAGATTCTGATTCGGAAAAATCATCCGCTGTCTGTGCTTTAGCAGCCCAGAGCTGTTTAGGACGTGCAACGACCCGATAAAACAACCATAAAAACGCGTGGATGAGCAAAGACAATAATAACGGTAACCATTGCAAACGAATGATTTCACCTAAACTGATGTCTGCTAAAGTCAGTTCAACTTGTCCACTTTGTGCACGATCTTGCAGTAAAATTTGTTGAAACGTTTCACCGCTACGTGAAGGCGCATTGCCCCCAGTTGCTAATACATGTCCGTCAGCCGCCAATAATCGCAATCCCACCACATCAGGGCGCTGGCTATAACGATTTGCCAGTAACGCTAACCCCACCGTGTCTTGTCGCGCCACACCCAAGGTTGCATCTTCTGCGAGTTGCCGAACCAATAATTGTCCTTGAGCATCGCGTGTAGACGCTAGCTGATGTGCAGCACCTTCAACAATCAAAGCAGTGTGAAGAGCAAAACTAATAGCAATGATGGTGGCATATAGCCCTTGACGAGGTGCGTTCACACGAGCTCCGAGGCGTTAAAGATAGAAATGTATTATGATGCGCCACATATTGTCACTCAAGTATGGCTAAGCGCAATGCACGAAATCATTTTAATGTCGTTTTTAGGGGCGGATCAGCCGAACCAGTTTGCCAGACTTATGGCAGTTTTGGCAAAGTATGATCTGGATATTCTTGACATTGGTCAAGCGGTGATTCATGACCAGCTCTCGCTGGCGCTGGTGATTGCCAGTAAGAATGAAACCGAATCTGCACTCGCCATGAAAGAAATTCTTTTGGTTTCTCATGAGCTTGGGCTGGCGGTGCGCTTTAAACCGATCAACAATGATGAGTATAAAAATTGGGTGAAAGAAGGCGGTCAAATTCGATACATTGTGACCGTACTTGCGCGTCATTTAACGCCTGAACATCTTGCTGCGGTTGCCGCTGTCATTGCCCGTCATGGTTTTAATATTGATCGCTTACATCGTTTGTCGGGTCGTTTGGGGTTGGAAAAGCTCTCAGAAGCTGAATTTAATGGTCGTGCCTGCGTTGAAATCGGTGTGCGCGGTCGCTTAACCGATGCGCAAAGCCTCCGTGCAGAATGTTTAATGCTGTCCGCCAACTTGTCGATTGATATCGCGGTGCAAGAAGACAATGCCTACCGTCGCAATCGCCGTTTGGTTTGTTTTGATATGGATTCGACCTTGATTGAGCAAGAAGTCATTGATGAGTTAGCGATAGCGGCTGGTGTGGGCGAGCAAGTTGCGGCGATTACGGAGCGTGCGATGCAGGGTGAAATTGATTTTGCCCAAAGTTTCAAGGCACGAGTTGCTTTATTAGAAGGTTTAGATGTGAATGTTCTCGCAGGCATTGCGGCGAATTTACGCATCACCGAAGGCGCAGAACGACTGATTTCTACATTAAAAGCACTGGGTTATCGCACCGCAATTTTGTCGGGTGGTTTTACCTACTTTGCCGAATATCTACAGGCAAAACTCGGCATTGATGAAGTTCATGCCAATCACCTCGATATTGAAAATGGCAAAGTTACAGGAAAAGTCACGGGCCGCATCGTGGATGGTGCGCGTAAAGCTGAGCTATTACGAGAACTTGCGCAACGTGATGGCATTAGTTTAGAGCAAGTCATGGCGGTGGGTGATGGTGCTAATGACTTGCCAATGCTCTCGATTGCAGGTTTAGGAATTGCCTTCCGTGCCAAGCCTTTAGTCCGTCAAAATGCGGATCAAGCGATCTCTAGTGTTGGCTTAGATGGCATCTTGTATTTGCTGGGTGTGCGGGACTATGATTTAGCTCAATAAGGATTGGCTTTGCCGTTTACGAAACGGGCGGCAAAGCCTGTTATAACGAATATTATAAAATGAGAAAAACGATGAGCTTTAAGCCTTTTGTTGAGGAGTCCTCATCAGTTGAGATCGCAGGACTGACGATAGAAAACCATATCGATCATGTGTCGATCTATGGGCAAAGTAGTATTACAAAAGATAAGCAAGGCTTGGTGCACGCACTCGCATTGCAAAATCAATTGGATGCCATCGTTGTCGCGTTACAAAGTACATCTTTACCGACCCAAATTGAAAATAAACCATTGGTTATCGTCGATAATCCGTTTTTAGAATGAACTTCTGTCGACCGTCAATCTGGCATGCTTAAAAAATAATCACTTTAAAGTGAGACAAAGTTTGCAGTTTTCATAAACGTTGTGTTATTTGTCTGTTGTTTCGTGGTTTCTGTCGTATGCTTGTTGGTGTGCTTAATTGTTTAAGTGTATCTTGAAGATGTGATATGTGCTGTTCGGGATAGAGCGGTCGTAAATTATATAGAAGGGTTTGTCATGATTTCTCGCAGCTCATTGCCTCAATCAATACGCGGATTCACGGTAGTGGAACTGCTCGTTGTGATTGCGATTATGGCAATTGTGGTCGTGGTTGCTGCGCCGAATATTACGAAAACGCTTTCAAATCAGCGTGCTAAAAGCGCGTCTTATGAGTTAGTACAAACGCTACAATCTGCTCGGACTAAAGCGATCATTACGCGTCGTAATGTGGATATTCGTGCGACCTATCCTAGTACTAGTACTAATAACGCATGGAATGGCGCTAAAACTGGAAATGCAGTCAACACCAATGTTGCAACTGCTGATTTAGCAAAAATAGATAAAACAAGTTATTACATTCTTGAAACGGGCACTAAGTTGGATAATGCGACCACTGGAATTACCGACAATCGGGTAACTTTGGTAGCGAAGTTGCCAGATAGCGTTACCATTAATGCGGCTATAGGATTGATTCGATTTACTCCAGACTCTAGTGTGTTTACATCTACAGCGGTGGGTACCGCACCCACTCAATTGTCTGCTACGGGTCAAACTTTCGTGGTCAAGGATACTGGTTATAGTAGTAGTGCAGGTTACACCGTGACACTCAATCGGTTTGGCGGAACACAGGTGAAGAAAAATTAATGAAAACATATGAGTGTGTTCAGGTTCGCCGAGGTTCACCACGATCCCAAAAAGGGGTAGGAATGGTGGAGGTTCTTGTTGCCCTCGTGCTTCTAGCGCTTGGGGTTTTGGGTTATGCAGCAATGCAAATTCGTGCAGTGGAATCGACTGGCGCAGCGTTGACACGATCAAATGCGATGGTTTTATTGCGTGGTTTAGCTGAAGAAATTCGTGTCATGAGTCCAACAGACCAAGCGAATTATACGGCGGCTGTTCATTCGTATGCTGCGATAACTGCATCAACTGCTGTACCAAAGAACTGCTTTTCAGTTGTATGTACTGCGAGTGAAATGGCGACTTTTGATGCATATCGAACTGCATTAACGGCTTTGCAGTCAAGTGTTCATGTTGATATGTATGCATGCCCATTGACTGCTGCGGTTGGTGGTGCGACTCCAGTTGCGGCGACAACGGTTAGTCGTCAATGTTTGGTTGCTGCGTGGGGGACGACAACGCCAACTTCCGGTCCTACGGCGGCGACTGATTGTATGACTGAGACAGGGGTTTATCATCCGAAGGCATCATGCGTCATGCTGGAGGCATACTAATGAATCATTTGCATATTCAATACTATGGTGCGAGCCGAGCTTCTGATGCTGGTTTTACCCTCATAGAATTACTGGTTTCAATCACTCTGGGTTTGTTGGTTGTTGCTGCGGCAAGTCAGTTGTTTGTGGGTGGTATTGTAGGTTTTAAGCTTCAACAGGGAGCTGCAGATACTCAGGATAGTGGTTTGTTTGGTCTTGGATATGTTGTGAAAGATATTCAATTAGCAAATTATGGTAATCCTCAATATTTAGTGCTCTCAGATACTACAAAAGATGGTGGTGTGGTGCTGACGGCAGATACGACGGCAGGGTCGTCTACGTCTAATTTGACAGATGTCAGAACGAGTAACTCTTCAACTGCATATGTACCTGCTACGCTGATTTCTCGTAGCCAAGGCGATACTACGGGTACTGCTCCTGCATGGGCGGGGCAGACAAAAGCTGTCTCAGGAGCAACACAAAGCGATCAGTTGACCATTCAGTTTATTGCACCTGCGGCGATGAGTAATTGTGAAGGCACGAATGTCGCTGCTGGCGCGCGAGTTGTGGAGCGTTTTTTTCTGCGCGCAGATACAACAGATACATCGGTCTTAGTGCTGGCATGTGATGCTGGATCAATCACACCAAAAGTTGATGCGATTGCTGCTGATCCTACAAATAGTGTCGCTGCTGTCGCTGCTCAACCTCCTATTTTGAATAATTTAGGGGATGCGGGTCAGGTGATCATTAGTCGCGTTGAGCATTTGCATTTCTTGCTGGGTACACAAACGGCTGCAAATGTTTGGCGCTATTACAGTATTCATGACTATATGGCGTTAACTGCCGTGCCTAAACCACAGGTTAAGTCAGTACAAATCGCAGTGTTGGTTCGATCTTTGGATAATACTCGTGATGCTACTGTTAATTCGGCACAAACCTTTAATATGCTGGATCAAAGTGTGAAAGTGGCTACAACAGATACAAGCACAAATCGTTATGTTCGGCGTGTGTATAGCACGACCGTTGCACTGCGAAATGGCCTAGGGAGTCCATAATGAGATCACAGGATCGTATGCTTTTACAGGGCGCTATTTTGTCTAAAAACTCTCAGAAAGGGTCTACATTAATTGCAGTTTTATTGTTGCTTTTGATGATTACGGTCTTGGGTGTGATTGCCATGAAGCAGGGTTTGACGAGTTTGAGTCTTTCGACAAATGCTCAAATTCAGTCTTTGCTGACTCAGTCTTCGGATTCTGTACTGAATACCATTGCAAATACCGATGTGACAAAAATTGCGAGTATTACAGGCGTGATTGGTGCGGCACTTTCAAACCCAAATTTAGGGCAGGAATATGTGTTTTGTTATCGTCCGACGAGTACAGATAACTTTGGATCTTCTCTCAATGCCAATATCATTAAAGGAAAGACAACTACCGCTGTGGATGGTACGAGTAATGTGACAGCGGTCGACACTGGTGGTAATGGATTTTGCGATTTAGATGTAGACTTCGGGAGCGGTCGCAAAGCCACTGTCACACAAGTTGCGGTCACTATTCCTACGGATGCCAGTAATTTACCGCCCTTGTCTGGTTTGTCGCACAACGGCACAAACGTAAGTCTCGGCTCTTCATTGCCCCAAGGTTTTACTACCCAACAACGCGTGAGGGTGACTGCGACATCGATGCTACCTGCGTTTGCTGCTAGCTCGACAGCTGACATCGAGTCAGATTGTTTGCAGGGGCGCATTAGTGATAACACCGATCAGAGTTTGGTGGGTGTTGAGAACGTTACGGATTGTCTTGCCCGTAAAGGTGTGCCTGCCAATACTCAAGTCCAAGAATTTAGTTTACGTACCACGCTGACTGGTCCATAACCAAACAGCAACTTATTATAGAGGTATTAGATCATGTCAAATATAAACGGTCAGTCAGAAGTGAAATCATTGCGATCAGTTCGTTTTTCGGTATTTGCGGGAACGTTGAGCTATGTCTTACTGCTCATGCCCGCGATGTCAGCGTATGCTAACGACTTTGAGATCTATCAGAAGCCAGCAGGGGGTAAAAAAACCCTGATTATGATGCTGGATACATCTGGGAGTATGGATAACGATGATGGATACCCTGATACGCGTCTAGATCGTATGAAAAATGGGATGACAGCCGTTCTAAATAGCTCGGACTCTAAGCTCACTGATGTCGTGATGGGTGTGGGTAACTTTTCTGCAGGTGGCGATGGTCACAGTGGTCAAATCCTTGTACCAGCGGCAGCATTAGGTGCGGTTGGTTCTACACAGCGAACCAACCTTAAAGCGGCAATTTCTGGTTTAACAGCAAGAAACGGCACGCCCTCTGCCCATGCATACGCTGAAGCGGCTGCATATCTGATGGGTACATCGACTTATTCAGAAACAACCGCTGTAGATGTCAATGTCGACAAATTTAAAGTGGTCGGAACTTATACATCTACCAATAATGGTCAGAGTGGGAGTCGTAGGAAGACGTACTACACATATACTTATAAGAAATATACTTGTGCTGCGCTAAATACGACAGATTTTACTACTAATGTCCAGTCATGTAGCAACTGGGGTTCGGCAACAACGACTACCTATGCAGATCCTAATTCTGTCAATGGCTCAAGCCCTGCGCCACAATGGACAGGTTACCCAGTAATAGATCCATCGTCATATACCGATTCGGATGTGTCAGGGAATAGTACTCGTACAGAACTGTTCTATTTGACTCAGTCACAACCCCATGTCGTCTCTGATCCTAACAGTGGCATCGTCAAGTCTAAGGCTAATAATTCAACCTATCCGGGTATTGTGACGAATAGTACGGTAGCCAATGCTAGTCTGACTTATAGATCGCCACTTCCTGCGGTGGCAGATCGTGCATCTTGTGACGGGCAAGGCATTTATTTCTTATCTGACGGTGTGCCGAACAGTTCATCAGATGATGCCGCGACTAAGGTAATGCAGAAAGCGCTTCAAGGAACCTCTGCAAGTGCAAGTTCTTCCGACTTTGGTTCATCGTTTACTTGTTCAGGTGGATTGTCGAATATAAGCTCTACCTCAGGTTGGGCGTGTATGGGTGAGTTTGCGCAAGCGCTTTATGCAAGCTCGACAAATCCAAGTAACGCTTCTATTCAAACCGCCTTTGTCGGATTTGGTAGTGATTTCAACTCATTGGCTTCTAGTAACGTTATCAATGCATGTAAGCTCAGTTCGCGTTTAACGGGTGATACCTGTTCGCCTGACGTGACCAATACTTCGTATCAAAATCCCGCTGGTGGTTATGGGAATGGTGGTTTTTATCCTGCAAGTACGGACGCAGACGTGACTGCGAGTGTTTTGGGTTTTATTGCGAACCTTGGAACTCAGGTTTTAAATCCAATGGTCACAGGTGCTGCGACTGTTCCAATTGACGATTTAAATCCAAATGGATTTCAAACCTATGGTTATTTACGGATGCTGGAACCCAACCCTGCAAATAAAAACGTTTTATTATGGCGTGGGAATGTCAAAAAATATAATGTCGCCAGTGGTACGCTTAAAGATGGCAATGCTACCCCGCTCAACGTGTTAAATAGTGATGGATCACTAGTGATTGGAACCAAGGACTTATGGAACACCACAACAGTTGCTGATGGTGGAAATATCGCTCTGGGTGGTGCGTCTGCAAAAGTAGCCTTACCAACGACAGCATCTCCGAACACCATTCGTCCTTTGTTTACTGATGTAGGGAGTGTGACACAGGGAACACCTGACGTCTTGAATGGTGTTGCGAATGGCGCAGTATTGACGTCAGTAGCGGGCACCATTACCACGGCAGCTACGAATATCCCAGCTCGGTTCAATGCGACCAATGGTGTGGCACCGATGAAAGATATGGATCCTCTTCTGCAGAAAAAATTGATTAATTATTTGGGCTATGACTTGCCTTTAGATGCCAGTAGTATCCCTGCTACATTGACAACACCAAGCACAAAATTCTTGTCGATGGGTGGTTCCGTCCATGCTCAACCAATTCAGCTGAGTTATTCTGCGACCATTAATCCGACTACGGGTGCAATTACGGGTCGTACAGAGTCAGTGCTATATGGTTCAATGGAGGGCGCATTGCATCTGGTCGATGCGAGTACTGGCGCTGAACAAATGGTGTTTGTCCCGAGAGAGATTTTATCCAATGATCTCATGTCGAGTACCTTGCGTAATGACTCTAAAGATACCTCTGCAACGCCTGCCACACCCAACCAAGGTGTAGATGGTCCATGGGTCGCGGATGCAGCCTATACAACCAATCGAACCACAAATAAACTAACTGCATCACGCATGGATGTTTACGGTGGACTGCGGATGGGTGGTAGTAGTTTCTACGGTCTCGATTTATCGTCTCCGACTGCACCAAAACTTAAATTTAGACTTTATCCCGTTGCAGGGGGTGACTATGAGCGAATGGGTCAATCATGGTCTAAGCCAGTGCTCGCGAATATCCGTTATGGCAATGTCATTAAACGTGTGATGATTATTGGTGGTGGTTATGATCCACAGTATGAGTCACCCTCTTATGTACCTACTGCTAGTTCGCCAGCAAAAGGTAATACGGTCTATATGGTTAATACAGAGGATGGCTCCTTAATTTGGCATGCCACCAATAGCAACATGATTCATAGTGTTGTGTCTCGTATATCAACCATCGACCGTGATGCAGATGGTTTGATCGATGGGTTGTACTACGGCGATCTAGGTGGTCAGGTTTTCCGTGCTGATTTTAATAACTCAAATCCAACAGCGACCAATAAATTTTCAGTTCGTGAAGTTCGCCTTGCTAACTTAGCGACAGATGCGAGTGGCACAGCATTGACAGGTGGCAAAAATCCACGCATCTACGAGCCTGTAACCGTTACCATTCATGATCAAGGTTCTAACACCTTTGCTTTGATTGGTGTAGTTTCAGGTAATCGTAGTTCGCCAATGGATGTGATGCCGACTACGATTGGTGGTCGAGCCTTAACAGGTCTGCCGACTAACAAAGTGTACGGGATTATTGATCGCGATATCGCGCGTACAGATCTTATTAAGTACAACGGGACTATTTATGTCAACACCAACGGTACGAATTTTGCTCCAATCACTCATGACTTGACGTTGGCAAACTTACAGTCCGAACCGCAAGGATTGACTACGGTGATTGCAGATAAGTTTTTCCCTGCAGGTGGTTCTGGTGTGAAGGATGGCTGGTATCGCTCTTTCTCTGCGGTGACAAGTTCAACCGGTGTAGTGACCGAGAAAGCCGATGGCACAATTAGAAAACCAGGTGGTATGAAGGCATTTGAAGAACCGATCGCGATCACTGGGAAGTTGTATGCCACAGTGTACGATCCTGAAGGTTTGGGTGTGCCTGTCGCTAATCCATGCGATCCGCGAGTTGTAGGTGAAACAGATTATCAAACCTACTGCTTGCCATATGGTACTTGTTTGGACACTACGACAGGATTAAGTGATCATAGCAAAGATGCTCTGAGCGGATTGCAATACACTGGCGCAGGAAATACAGCGGCTTCGTTAATCAATGCGCAAGCGATTGGTGCGGGTATCCGTGGACTTGTTCTTGGCGATAAAGGGACTACATCTGGTACCTGTAAGGATTTCACTTTGGTCGGAAACACTGGTGGAACAGGTACTTGGAGTTGTACACGCAAGTTGGTGCAAACACTCTGGTACGAAAAGAAACCTAATGCTACTTTGGTGAAATAATATGAGAGCCACGATCAAGTACAAAGGGTTTACCCTAGTCGAGTTATTGATTGTGATCACAATCGTTGGAATATTGGCGGCTATAGCATTTCCTTCATATAATCGCTATAGCCAACGCGCTGCTCGTGCCGAGGCGCAAAGCCAGATGTTGCAACTCGCAGGAGATCTTGAGCGTTGGAGAGCTAAAACATTGAGTTATACTGGTTTTACGCCAGATTCAGGCTATGCGGCGGTGGCAGGAAGTCTCGTAGCAGGGAGTCTCGTAACAGTGACAGGTGCAACGATTTATTTGCCCATAGGAAGTACTTCTGCAAATTATCGATATCAAATCGCTTTGCTCGATGGCACGCGGACGGCTGCATTGACTTCTACGGATATTAGGGCGGGGCAAGGATGGATTATGATTGCTCAGCCCAATACATCCAACTCAATACTTAGCCGTGCTTCACGGCTAGTGTTGAGTAGTCAGGGGTTGCGTTGTCTGACGGATGATGCGGTGAGTGATACTACTATGAAGACTAACATTGCCAGTACTTCGATCAGTGATGCAGGATTGTGTTCAACGGTATCTAAACCTTGGTAAGAAAAACTCATGGGATTTGGTTTTCTCCCAAACAGTCATCTATAAATAATGCAGCAAGGATAGTCAGTCATGGCAACAAACACAAAGAATGGTTTTACCCTTGTTGAACTGATGGTCGTCATTGCTGTGATTGCAGTTCTGGCATCAGTGTCTATTCAGATGTTTCAGAAATATACAATTCGCAGTAATCGTACTGACGTACAGACTACGATGACTCAAATTGCCCAGAAACTCGCTTCTTATAAGATGATTAATAACAACTATAATGTCGCATTGTCGAATAGTGTAATCTATGGAGGCACTGTCAGTCCCTTGAGGGGAGTAGCGCAGTATGATCTGTCTTTGGATACGACAACAACAGATGGTGCTTGGACTTTGACTGCAACACCCAAGGCGGGTACGAAGCAGGCCAATGATGGCGCGGTGCTTTTGAATGATCAAGGTTGGCGATGCTGGACGAAAACAACGGTTGCATGCACACTGAGTGCGACATCTGTTTGGAATACGAAATAATCGCACTTCACATTTCCACAAAAATAACGTAGAATAGCCCCCTTTTTGGACATAACTGCGGCTATGCCTTAAATTGGCATGGCGCAAGTAGAAGTCCACCTGATTTTTATCGCCGTTTTTAAATTGTATTTTTTCGTATATTAAAGTGAGTGTCGTACATGGTCGTTATTCGTCTTGCCCGTGGTGGTGCCAAAAAGCGTCCGTTCTATCAAATCATCGTAACTGATAGCCGTAATCCACGTGATGGTCGTTTCATTGAGCGTATTGGTTTCTTCAACCCAACAGCAAAGGGTCAAGCAGAAAAAGTACGTCTGAACGCTGATCGTTTTGCGTACTGGGTTGCAAACGGTGCACAACCTTCTGATCGCGTTGCGTCATTGGCTAAGCAAGCTGCTGCTGGTGTAGTTGCTGCTGCTTAATCGCTTCTTAGTTTAAGACTACTTTAGTCTCTGGCTTAGCTTGCGAGTGCAAACCTTATGTCGTCATCAGAATTGAATAAGCCTGACCCTCGTGATCTTGATAGGGCAGTTCCTACCGACCGTATGAAGGTCGGGGAATTGCGCGCTGCATATGGTTTGCAGGGTTGGTTGTGGCTGTATTCTGATACTGATCCGATCAGTAATATTTTTGATTACCAGCCATGGTGGGTAGAAACCCGCACAGGCTTACGCCAAATGGAAGTCAAACGTTGGCGTACCCAAGGTAAAGGGTTAGTAGTCTCTCTAGCGGGAGTGCTTGATCGTAACGCAGCTGATCTGATGATGGGTGCGACGGTCTGGGTTGATCGTAATGTTCTGCCTGCTGCGCCTGTGAATGAATACTATTGGTCTGACTTGGTGGGTTTACAGGTTTATGTCTATGAACCACAAGATTCAGGCGAAGCGGCTGTAAATGCCGAGCCTGTGTTTATTGGCGCAATCCATGAACTGTTTGAAACAGGTGCAAACGATGTCATCGTTGTTCGTCCTGTTGCTGGAAGTATCGATCAAACTGAACGATTGATTCCATGGCATAAAGATATTATCCGTCACATTGATATGGCAACCCGTCGTATGGATGTGAATTGGGGTATGGACTATTAGTTGCCTATGGCAGTTAATATTTAACCCATTGATAATTCAATTACTGTGCTGAGATAGGTGGGTTTATGTGGTTTTCAGTCATTACCCTATTTCCAGAGATGTTTGCGGCACTGCGTGATTTTGGAATTACGGGTCGAGCGATCGGTCGAGGTCAAGTCAATCTGACTTGTCTCAATCCGCGTGATTTCAGCTTTGAGCCGAATCGTCGTGTCGATGAGCGTCCATGCGGTGGCGGACCGGGTATGGTGATGATGGCTGAGCCTTTGGCCGATACCATCCGCCATGCGAAAGAGTTGGCTGCGGCTCAAGGCTTCGCCAATGTGCCTGTGGTGTATTTATCACCGCAAGGTCGTAAGTTGGATGAAGCGGGTGTTAAAGCGTTGCAGCAGTGCGACGGTATGATTCTGCTCTGTGGTCGCTATGAAGGCGTCGACGAGCGCTTGATTCAGTTGTATGTCGATCAAGAGTGGTCGATTGGTGATTATGTGTTAACAGGTGGTGAGCTGCCTGCGATGGTGTTGATGGATAGTGTGATCCGTAGGTTGCCTGATGTGATGGGTGATAATGCTTCGGCAGAACAAGACTCTTTTGTCGCGGGTTTACTCGATTGTCCACACTATACAAAGCCTGATACGTTTGAAGGTTTGGATGTGCCTGAAGTGCTGAAAGGCGGTCATCATCTCCAGATTGAAAAATGGCGTTTTTTACAAAGTATGGCGCGTACCGAAGCGAGACGCCCTGAACTGTTAAAAGATGTCGTGCTGTCTAAGCAGCAAACAAAATGGATTGCAGAAGCACAGAAAGATGCGGCTGTAGCCCAACAGATTTTTGAAAAAAAGCATTAGTAAAAAGATTTAAAGTATTCCCGTGACTGGAAGGGACGATTCTAACGAATTGAATTTTAGTCGATGATGGTAAGCCATCAAGTGTGTCCACCACGATCAAACGTGTGGACAATAACTTAACGAGTGATATGCGCCAGTGTGTGAATTATTTAAAAACACGCACTACAGCCTCTGTACTCAGTTGCATGATTCTGATGAATAGTTATTCAATGAACATGTGACACATTTGGAGTCGATACGATGAGTGGCAAGCACCCATTAGTTCAAATTATTGAAAACGCTCAATTGAAACAAAACATCCCAGCGTTCGCGCCTGGTGATACTGTTATTGTTCAAGTTAAAGTGAAAGAAGGCGACCGTGAGCGTACTCAGGCTTACGAAGGTATTGTTATCGCGATCAAAAATCGTGGTCTCAATTCAGCATTCACAGTACGTAAAATTTCTAACGGTGTTGGTGTTGAACGTGTTTTCCAAACACATTCACCAATCATTGCTGGTATCGAAGTGAAACGTCGTGGTGCGGTACGCCGTGCTAAATTGTATTACTTGCGTGATTTGGCTGGTAAAGCTGCACGTATCCGCGAAAAATTGCCACAACGTAAAGTTGTTGCAAAAGCGAAGTAATCAGTTAGCTGATGTAAAAAAACGCGCCTTCGGGTGCGTTTTTTTATGTCTGAAATTCGGTCTTTGACAATAAAAATTTTCAATTGAATGATTTACTCAAATCTCTTGGTAGAATCATCGCCAATGATTAGTTCGTTTCTCGAATGAAGTTGCTCGTATAAAAAACAAGGTGCGTTAATGAAGCAGGCGTTAAATCTACCGCAAGTGTTGTCTGATGCTCAAGCACAGGTTCAATCAGACTTACTGACTGTGATTGATCAGCAAAATTGGCCCGAGGTGTTAAAGCTGGCGGTGCGTCATGCAGCGTTGCTCGGCGGCAAGCGTGTGCGTCCTACGTTGGTTTACGCGGCGTGTCAGGCGAATGGTAAACTGACCAATGCGGCGGCAAGACGCGCAGCGGTTGCGGTGGAGCTGATTCATTGTTATTCGCTGGTGCATGATGATTTGCCGTGCATGGATGACGATGAGTTGCGCCGTGGTCAGCCAACCGCGCATGTGTTGTATGGTGAAGCGAATGCATTGCTGGCAGGCGATGTATTGCAGTCGTTGGCTTTTGAAGTATTGTCGAGTCAGTGGTTCAACGATCACGAAGCGGAAACGGATGCTCGTATCCAATTAGCACAAGTACAAAGTTTGTCACAGGCGTCTAGTCAAATGGTCAAAGGCCAAGTGATGGATCTTGCTGCCGAAACGAAGCAAGTCTGTGAGACAGAGCTAGAAACGATTCATGTGCATAAAACAGGTGCGTTAATCCGTTCTGCTGTGCGTATGGGAGCACTAGCCGCTGGGGTTGTTGCCGAAGATGTCTTAGCGAGTCTGGATCAGTTTGCTTATGCGCTGGGATTAGCGTTTCAGGTGCAAGATGATGTGCTCGATGTGACGGCGACGACAGAGGATCTGGGCAAGCCTGCGGGTTCGGATGAGAAATTGCAGAAGTCTACTTATCCGTCTCTGTTGGGTTTGGCTGCTGCTCAGCAGCGTGCGATTGATTTACATGCAAAGGCGTTGCAAGCGTTGGTTGGATTTGATGGGCGGGCAAATGGGTTACGTGAGTTGGCGAATTTTTTGTTGGAGCGGAAGGCTTAGTTTTTGACGTTTCAATCTATAAGGTGAATCTTTTGGATTTTGTAGGGGAGAATCTGCGTTCTCTCGCTTTTTAGGGCTGACCACAGGTCAGCCCCTACTATTTGCATCAATATTAAACGTTTTAAACCACGCCCCAAATAAACACACTCACCAAAGTCACAAAACATAGCCCTGTTAACCACAGGCTGATCGCTTTGCGTTTACGTAGGCTGAAAAATAATAAGTAGCCAGCAAACGATAAGATCAAAATCAGAATCGAGCTGATATCAATCACGAGTTTCCAAACTGTTCCGACGTTCTTGCCTTTGTGTAGATTCTTGAGTGTATCGAGAACGGATTCTGGCTTGACGGTGATTTCCGCATGACCTGTATCGAGTGCAACAGTGATATCGGTGTGACCCTTCGCGCCGACTAAGCGCATATCAAGTTCGCCATCAACTAAATCACTACTTTTAAATGCGCCTGACAAGGTTTGTGGTGATGCTTTGCGAATGGCTTCTAACAAGAGCGGTGCAGGGTTTTCTACGGTTTTTGCCTGCTCTAAAACTTGAGTGGGTACTGTGACTTGCAGGCTCACTTCTTTAGGTTCTGAGGCAAACCATTCGCTGTTATTAAGAAATAAACCAGTACCAGCAAAGAATATTAATGATAAAAATGCAAACGCAGAGAGCCATGCATGAACATGGCGCGCATAACGATAAAAATCAGATTTCCGAATGACAAAACGATGCAGAATCGTTTGCGTGGACGGTTTATGCAGTCGCGCTTCTTCGGCATGGATGGATTGTTCACTGCGTTTACGGGTCATTAAATTGCTCGATCAAAGCGGAGTTTCAAGTCACCTAACTCGTCTTTTGCCGCTGAGTTTTGTGTGCTTGATTTTGGCACTGCATCTATATCAAAAGTTTGGTAGCTGTGTCCACCATGTTCGCGCGCAGCTTCGATATGCAGCGTGTATTTGCCTTGAGCGACGCGTTGTCCGGCATCGTCTTTGCCATCCCACGCCACGGTGTATTGTCCAGGGTTGCGTGAAGGTTTCGCTACGGTATCCAGATTGCTCATCAAACGGCCATAGCGTTTCCACCAGACATAATTCGAGTCAATCCATTTTTCTTGCGAACCATACACATGCAGGGTGCGCACCAATTTTCTGCTCGCATCAGTGACCCAAATGACGACGTAAGGTGCTTTATAGTTAGACGAGGTCAGCTTGGGAATTTCATAGTCGAGAATAGCATTATACCCAGCTGGCCATGCGGTACTTGCCGAAGTGGTGGTGGCAACAGTACGGATTGCACCGTAGTTTTGTTCGGTTGCCACCAAGTCGTGCCAGCCACTTGAACTGAATGTCTCACCATTACTCAGCGTCATTTGAGCTTCGGTGTGCTTGAGCTTTGCGATTAATGCCATACCTTCGGCAGGAGGCATCGCCGCTAGCGCTGTTGCTAATGCGTCGGCATCCGCAGCTTGCGGTGCAACAACAATGCTTTGTTCAACATGATTGAGCGCCTGACCTGAAATCGGGGAGAGGAGATGTGAATCATTAGAATGTTGAATATCACGTGCCCCTTTGCCGCTAAAGGCAACGGATGCAGCTGTTTTTAGTTGTAGGGTTTGCTCAGGTAATGCATTGTCAGCACGTTGTCCTGCGGCGCGTAAGCCGATATTCCAGCCAGTTACGCGGGGTGCTTGACCCCATACTTTTACGTCACCGCCAATATCAATCATGAGCCCTGACAATTCAGGAACGGCGTGGCGTGCAGCACTAATGGCGCGATCAATGATGTAGCCTTTTGCCAATGCATCAGTGGCAAATTGTACGTCTTGCGGACGAGTAATGCTTTGCGTTGCTGTATCTAGGATGACATCAGCATTATTGGCTTGTTGCGCTAAGTTTGAGCGAGTCTCTGCGCTAATTTCACTGTTGTTATGTTGTTGAATGAGTTGTCCCATACGACCACTGAATGCGCCACCGCTTAGAGCGCGCCATGCTTCACAGGCATCGATGACGGTGAATAAATCAGCGGAGACCGCAACCGATTTTTGATCATTTGCAGGGTTGTTCAGTTGGCTGATTTCGCTGTCTGCGCGGTAGGTGCTGAGCACGCGATCAAGACGGTTAATTTCAGCAATCGCCGCAGCAAATGCACGCTGGGTTTGGTTTGGCGTTGCACTCATTGCCAGCATGTCGAGCGAAGTCCCGAGCACATGATCTTGGTGTAGAGAGTCTTGATGCAGTTGTTTTGCTTGAGTGAGCGACTGAGGCGCAACAGAGGGTTGGGCAGTTGCCATTGTGGGCAGACACGCGGATAAACCGAAACCTGCAATCGCAAGCAATTGTGCCACTAAGGGACGTAATGCAAATCGCGGCGTGAGCGGTGATATGAACATGGACACGTTCTCCAGTTGAGGCGCAACAGTTGTTGTGATGAGGTTACAGCAGGGATAAGACGTGCTGGAAAACGAAATTTGGGAAGCCAGAAGCTATGTGAGAATAATATGTCAAATGAGATTGATTATCAACTATTGATTCTGAGCTGAGGATTCTATAGTCTGGCAATATAGAAAATCATCTGAAAATTTTGCATAAACGAATGCTTTTAAGGAATGCCCTATGTTCGGTTTAAACATGAGTTTGCGTCAGTCGTTCGCATTGACATTGATTAATATGGTGGTCAGTGCAAGTTATGCGGCTAGCCCATTTTTATTGCCAGAGCAGTTCGATGTCGATGCGCGAACCAACAGTATTAGCATTCAAAGTGGCATTGCAGGGGATTATTTTTATGCGTCCAGCCGTAATTTTAAAACCGAATTTGCGGTAACTGCGCCAGATGGAACAACCAAAAATGTACCCGTATTGGCGGAGCTGAAGAAATTTAGCGTGTTAGAAACGGATGTGAGCCAAAGGGGCACTTACGCCATTCAAACGGTGAATACGACGGTGTTGCCAACCCGTTATGCGTTGATCGATGGGCAATGGCTACGCGTCATGCAGCCAAGACCCATGGCAGGCATGAAACCTGAAGTAAAAAAAGACTCCGAAGAGAAGAAAGACGGAGCAAAACATGACATGGCAAAAGCCGAACCCGCAAAAGTAGCGACCAGTATTCTAGAAAGTAAATTACCTGCCGATGCTCAGGTTGTTGTGAGTAATACATTGAATCAAGCCGTGACCTATGCGACTAAAGGCGCGCCGTCACCGATTGCAGGTTTTACCGATAAAGGCTTTGAGGTACGCCCAGTAACTCATCCGAGTGAAGTGTATGTGACAGATGATTTCGTGATCGAGGCACGGATGGACGGTAAACCATTGAGTGGCCTCACTTTCAACGTGCTGCGTGGTGCGAGTCAATACGACAAAGACAGTAAGCGTGAGCGCCCTGATGTGGTGACGGATGCGCAAGGTCGGGCAAAAGTCATTTTTGATCAAACGGGGGTATATTTGCTCAGCACCTCTTATCCTGCTACTAATCGAGATCGAGCTGTACAACCGCCTGCGCAAACGGTGAACTTTGGATTGACGATTGAAGTGGCGCAATAACGGGACTTTGAGTCAGGATTGTGGAAGAAGTTAGGTCAGTTGTGGATAAGTAACTGTGATTAATTTTTGGTTTATAATGCGGCAATAAACGATAAATTATTCATCATTGGAATCTTGAATGCCAGAACAATCACAATTTCCAAGACTAGGTGCGAATGTACCGCAACGTGGTTTTTCTTACAGTCGACCGTTTTGGAAAAAAGTGGTGCAAGTGCAAGGCTGGACCGTGATCGGTGAGGTGCCTAATATTCCGAAAGCGGTGCTGATTGGTGCGCCGCATACTTCGAATTTTGATGCTGTGATTGGTGTGCAAGTCTTGGTGGCCTTGGGTTTGGAATTGCATATCATGGCCAAATCTGAGTTATATCGACCGCCATTTCGTCCGTTGTTGGATTGGATCAAAATGATTCCTGTGGATCGTCGCTCTGCTCAAGGGTTAGTCGATCAAATGCGGGATGTTTTTCACAAACGCGCCAAGTTTTGGCTGGGGATTGCACCCGAGGGAACCCGCGATTCGGCGGAAACTTGGAAAAGCGGTTTTTATCGAATTGCCTGTGCAGTGAATGTACCGATTGTGATGGTTGGTTTTGACTATTCAAATAAAGCCGTGATCTTCTTAGGGGTGTTTGAACCTACAGGCGATTTTGATGCTGATTTACCGAAGATTTTAGCGTTTTATAAAGGGCTGAAAGGCGGCAATCCAGATCAATTATCTTTGCCACTCAGAAATCTATAAAATCTCATGATTTGTCTGGACTCGGCTTCCCTGAGGCTTTTTATTTACGTCACTCACCAATTATTCAGTAAGTCATTTAGCACGATATTAAGCGAGAAAATGTAATGCGTTTCCACCTGATTAAGTTAGCAAAATATCGGTTAGGCTTAGGTTTGAGTCTGGTCATTTTAAGCGGGTGTACATCGACGCCCACTCCTACAGCTCCTGTCGTACAAACTCGCCAGCCCATTATTGCATTCGCGTTGGGTGGTGGTGGTGCGAAGGGTTTTGCGCATATTGGTGTGATCAAGGTGCTTGAATCGCATGGCATTCGTCCGAAAATTATTACGGGAACGAGCGCGGGAAGTTTTGTTGGCAGTTTATATGCCAGTGGCATGACCTCATATCAGTTGCAAGAAGTGGCGAGTGCGCTGAAAGAATCGGATATTCGAGATATTACGATTAGTAGCCAAGGTTTTATGATCGGTCAGAAACTGCAAGATTATGTGAATCTTCAGGTTAAGCAAAAGCCGATTGAGCAGTTCCCGATTCTTTTTGCCGCCATTGCGACCCAATTGGATACTGGTAAGAGGACAGTGTTCAATCGCGGAAATGCAGGGCAGGCGGTGCGTGCGTCATGCAGTATTCCGAATATTTTTATTCCTGCAACGATTGCGGGCAAACGCTATGTCGATGGTGGTTTAGTGAGCCCAATTCCAGTCGTCGCTGCGCGTGATATGGGCGCGGACATTGTGATTGCAGTGGATATTTCAGCACGTCCGAAGGCAGGATCGGGCGGTGTGTTCGGGGTACTTGATCAGACCTTTAACATCATGGGTCAACAAGGGATCGACAAAGAACTCGCGCAAGCCAGTATTGTGATTGCTCCGAATGTCGGCAGCGTCGGTATCCTCGATTTGAATAGCCGTCAGCAAAGTATTCTTGAAGGTGAGCGTGCAGCACAAGCCCAACTTGCGGCGATTGATCGGGTGATTGCAGCGTTTAAGGCATCACCAGCGGCGAAACAGCTTGCGCCGCAACCGCGGATGTGAGATTACTGTTCGTGATCGATTTAGTGTAGTGATTGGTCTGTTTTACGGTGACGAAATAGAGCGGAACGAAGTAGACTGATCTCGATGAGATCTTTCTTCTTCGGTTAGTTTGATGTTTAAAACGAGATGAGATGATCGCTAAACACCTTAAATCATGATCGCAAGGATGCATTCACATGACGCAAATACATCATCGTTCAAACCGCTCTGAATTTACGTGTCATCATGGCTGGCCTGTGATGTTCGTGTCCTGTTTAATGCTGGCTGCGTGCGGAGGAGGTGGGAGTTCCTCGTCTTCAAGTACAACCACCACAACGACGACAACAACTACTACCACCACAACGACACCCCCTCCAACGACTAGTCCACCACCTGTATCGTCAAGCTGCGCCCTGACGGCACAAACGGGCAGTTTTGCGGCTTCTGCCAATGCACGGATTAGTTTTTATCGTACTTTAGCCGGATTACCCAACTTGGTAACCGATCCACTCTTAGTTAAGTCGGCTGGCAATCATGCTAATTATATGAGTTTACTGCCGACTGCGAGCGTTCGTAGTCATACTGAAGTTGCAGGTAAGCCCTGTTTTACTGGAGTCACTGTCAGTGATCGTTTAGCGGCTGTGGGTGATACGGATACCATTGCAGGTGAGGACTTTGCACAAGCGAGTTTGATCAGTGGATCAGACACAGTGGATCTTTTGTTTGACGCTGTTTACCATCGCATGTCTTTTTTGAGCAACTTTGGCAAAATTGGTGTGGCGTGGCAGTCGAGTACGGTGGCTCCGAATCATCTGCTTACGATCAACATGGCGGGTCAAGGAACAGGCTATGGCACGAGTCAGCCATTAGTGACTTATCCTGCGAGTAATCAAACCAATGTACCACTGGATTGGCTGGTTGATGAGAGTCCTTGTCCACTCGGTTGTAGTCAGACAGGAACCTTAGTGGGCTATCCGATCTCGATTCAAACCAGTGGACGTAATTTGCATGTCACGAGCTTTACGCTCACCACCAGCAGTGGACTTGTTAGTGGAACGCTATTAACCCCAACAACCGATCCAAACTTAGTTGGCACTACTGATCGTGCCGCGTTTATTCCGCAGACGCACTTGTTGTCAAATACAACCTATACCGCACAGGTGATTGGTACCCTAGATGGTGCGCCGCTGACCAAAACTTGGGTTTTCACGACGCTCACAGTGTCGCCGCTGCAACTGACCAGCAGTGTTAGTACGGCTGTGCCAAAGGATGGGACCTTTGATTTGACCTTCTCTGGCGGCTCGCAAAACTACAAGCCTCAGTCAGGCACCATATTTACCTTTTCTTTCTCAGCAACCAGTACCACTGCGCCGCAACCGATTGATGGCGTGATTCAAACAGCCAATAGCTATCGCTTTACCAATAATGGGAAGTGCACGATTAGTACTGGCTGTACCGTCAATATTCAGGGTACCGATAGTTTAGGCAATACAGCAACAACAGTGGTTTTTGTGCTGCCTTAATTTGTTTATCCACATAAAAAAGAGTCCAAATAGGACTCTTTTTTATTGTTAGATGTCTAATCTAAAAGCGCTTTTCAACTGTGAGTAAAACACTCGGAACGGTTTCTGCTTTGCGGCTTTGATAGAACTGGCCCGCAGTGTCATCGAGTTGTGAATATTGATCCGTGCCGAGTACGTTTCTCGCAGCAAGCGTCACAGTTAGGCCTTGGTTGAATTTCTTGGTTGTGCTGATGTCTAAGCTGGTACGTGCATTTAACTTGCTCGTATACGGCTGACCTTGTACTGGACTGGTGTAGGCAGGCGTGTAGCCGAGATTGATGTTAGTGAGCCAGCGCCAAGGTTTGTATTGATAAGATACGCCGACACTTGATGTATACGGTGCAACGCCACCAGCGCGCTCATCAGGTTGATTGTTATTTTGCAGAATCGCGCGAATGGTCGAGATTTGCCCGTTGATCAGTAACTTGTGATCTTTACCCGCTTGGATATTCCAGCGACCATCGAGTTCGACACCCGTCGCAATGGCATTGCCTGCATTCTCAGGAAGTTGCACGTAGCGACCATTTTCCAGATTGATTGCATTGATGATGTACTCATTAATATCGCGATAGAAGCCCGTCAAATTAAATCCGCCATCAGGGCTGTTATAAGTCAAAGTACTTTCAAAAGAATGCACTTGTTGCGATTTAAGGCTTGGATTGCCGCGACTGTCAGGATTATTCAGTGAACCAGCATCAGCGCCATCAGCGAGATTTACTACTGGCGAAAGTTGCTGAGGCTGCGGATTGAGACTGCTTTGGGTGTAGCCCGCTTGCAATGACCATGCTTTATCAAATTGATAACGATAAAAGACGGCTGGATTCAGTGTTGCATTGTCATAATCGACTAAACCACTGCGTTCAAGCCATTCTTGGCGTAAACCTGCGGTAATCGTTTGGTGTTCACTGATTTTCCAATTTTCCTCACCGTAAATCGCGTAGCGGTTTTCTTGCAAATCAGCATTTTGGCTGCTGGAGATGGTTGCCCAAGAATTTTGGAAACCGTATTTAATTTCTTGATCAACAAAATCTTTGATCACACCATCGAAGCCCGCGGAATAGTTTTGACGAGCGTCATTCACTTTGCGAACGCTGTTTTGGCGGTAATCCGTTTCGGTTTCGTCCTGCCATTGCCCAGCAATGCGGAAAGTTTGTTTATTCACCCCAGGTGTCCGTTCAATGCGTAACGCGATCCGCGTGTTGTCGCCGTCAACTTGCGAGCGATCCGTGTTGGTCGAACTGGTATTGGCTTGTTGGCTGTACATCATATCGCCGAAAAGTTTAGTAATATCATTCAACTGATAGGTTAATCGACTACCAATCATGGAAAAACTTTTCACAGTTGAACTGTTTTGTTCTGTTTGGCTCAAACCGGTTGGTGTGGCGTTGGTCAGGATGGTTTGGCTGTCACCACTATTACGATTATAAGCGGCGGATGTGCTGTAGCTGAGTTGATCGATTTTGCCATCGACTTGCAGATTCAGTTGGCGTCTTTCATTACCCACCGTATCGTCGCCATATGTGCCATAACCTGCTTTGACTACACCTGAGATCGGGTTGGCAGAGGCTTGTCCGTCTTTGAGGATAATATTAATCACGCCGCCAGTAGCGCCAGAAGCTTGTGTCACGCTGGCTTGTTTGGTGACTTCGATGCGATCAATCATATCGACAGTGATGGTATCCACCATGGAAGTGCCTTCACGTTTGCCACCTTGAATGGCTTCCCCATTAATCTGAATCACAGGTGGGGTCGATAGTCCACGAAACGATGATCTACCAGCGTCGCCGCGACCCATTTGAATACCTGATGCACGTCGAAGGGCATCGGTAACCGATGTGTCGCCATAATTAATCATTTCGGCTTGGGTAATGATGGTCTTACGGATCGCGCTTATGGCTGTCGGGTCTTCACCACTTCGATTAGCGGTAACTTTAATGGTTGCCAGCACTTGATCGTTTGCGGCTGGCTCGGTCGTTACAGGCGTGTTGCTGGAATTCGTTGCGCTATCTTGTACCTTCGTAGGTTTTGCTGCCGCATTTGAGGTTGTTTGGTTAATTTCGGCGTGCAAAATATTACTAATACTGAGCGGGAGGAGTCCAATACAAAACAGGCGTTGCAGCGTGAACATGGAAAATGCCTTATAAAATGCAAAGTTAAAAAAATAGTTCAATGGATAAAGCCTAGCATAAGTTGAAACAAAGCATTGAACATGAATTAAAAAAGGAGAAATGATGCAGATTTTGTTGCGATCTGTATCTGCGAAATAAGGCGTGAATTGGCATGGTTGCAATTGAGAGTGGTTATCATTTATAATAAAAAAACTATTTAGTGCGTATACTTTGAGCGTTCCTAAACGATAGTCAGATTCTACGCTATCCAAAGAATCACGTTTTGTTGATATGTTTTATGAATCATGGTTGAGGAATTGGATATGTCTTCCGCGATATTACACGCTGGAATCAATAAGATAGGATCTGAGCACATCATGTCAACGGAGCGTGACACACAACTGGGTAAACGTATTGCGTTGACCTTGGTGGTCGTTTTTTTACTTCACGCCCTAGCGCTGTTTGCCTTGATGCACATCAAAGCATTACCGAAACAAGTGCCTGTTGCAAAAACCATTGCGGTTCGCCTCGTCAGTTTGACTCCTGATCAACCAAAGCCATTACCGCCGAAGCCGATCGAGAAACCGAAGGTTGTTCCTGTGGTCA
>Ga0209023_10001439_pt1 | contig 31987 bp, 31 predicted proteins | sample LakOneMetagenome_FD_187468 | JGI IMG/M metagenome (GOLD analysis project Ga0209023, IMG submission 187468) | Freshwater and sediment microbial communities from Lake Erie, Canada (SPAdes) (version 2) | ecosystem: Environmental > Aquatic > Freshwater > Lentic | place: Lake Erie, Canada...
CCTACGTTATAATAGGGTATTCGTAACCCCTTAAATACCAAAATATGATGCCGAACGACAATATGAGGGAACCTATCAAGGTTATAATTGCTGATGATCATGTGCTGTACCGGGCTGGAGTTAAGACCGCTTTAAGTGCAAAAAAAGACGTGAAAGTGATTGCTGAAGCCGATAACGGCATGCACCTGCTGAACATGCTTAAGATGATACAGCCCGATGTGATCCTGCTGGACATTCAAATGCCGATCATGGATGGTATTACAGCCTTACCCGAAATAAAGAAGCTTTACCCCGATGTAAGGGTAATCATGCTCACCATGATGGATGACCACAGTATGATAACCAAACTGATGGAAATTGGAGCCAACAGCTACCTGACCAAAACCAGCGACAGCGAAATAATCTACGAGGCCATAAGAACCTGCTTTGAACAGGAATACTATTTCAATTCATTGACCAACAAGGCCCTGCTCACAAACCTGAAGCAACGGAATGATGCCATGCCGCATAAGATGATTCAGCAGGAAGCCCAGTTAAATGATAAAGAGATACTCATTCTTAGACTTATGTGCGAAGAAAAAAGCACAAAAGAAATAGCCGACATCGTTGACTTAAGCCCCCGTACTGTGGAAGCGATCCGGGATAAGCTGAAAGTAAAGACCGGTGCAAAAAGTACCGCCGGGCTGATAATGTATGCCGTAAAACATAATATTTTAGACGAAAGCCATTAACAGGCCAATTGTCTCAACTCTGGTCTCTAAAACTGTAATGAAGAATTGCCCCCGGTTTACCGGGGGCTTTTGCTTTTTGGCAACAAGGCACAGCAAAAGGTTAATAGTATATTTGATGAATGGAACATTTTAATTACAACGGTAAGATATTTGAAGAAAGTAAAACGGTTATTGGGGCAAATAGCCGGGGACTAAGATATGGAGACGGCCTGTTTGAAACCATCAAGAGCAGCAAAGGCGAGTTGCTTTTTGCCGCAGAACATTTTGAACGCTTATGGAATGGACTGGCTTTTTTACAGTTTAAGATACCAACACATCTGACCAGGACAAGACTGCAAAATGAGATAATTCAGCTCCTGGAGAAAAACGGTCACAATGAGTTGGCCAGGATCAGGCTTACCCTCTTTCGGGGTAATGGCGGGTTGTTTGACGAGATAAACCACCACCCGGAATACCTTATTCAAACCTGGGCCTTGCCGGATAATGCCGGGCAATGGAACAGCAATGGGTTAACAATGGGCGTATATACAGATGCAAAAAAGATCCGCGATAAATTCAGTAACCTGAAACACAATAATTTTTTGCCTTATGTCATGGCAGCCTTGCACGCCAAGAGCGAAAAATGGAATGATGCCCTGGTATTGAATGACGCCGGGAGAATATGCGATAGTTCCATAGCTAATATTTTCCTGATCAAGGATAAAAAGATCAGCACCGTGTCGCTGGATGAAGGTTGTGTTGCTGGGGTGATGCGGAAAAATGTACTGGAGCTTCTTTATGAAAATAATATAAGGGTTCAGGAAAAAGCCATCCGTGTTGAAGACCTGCTGAATGCCGATGAAGTGTTTTTAACAAACTCCATATTCAATATACGCTGGGTGCAAGCCATCGGGGATAAAAAATACAGCAACCGGTACACCCAAAAAATTTATTCTGAATTCCTTTCAACCATTTTGAAATAAGGCTGTTTATATCCGGTAATAAAGAACCAGGCAGGCATATGCAAGCAATCAACATTTTTTGGTTTCGCCGCGACCTCCGGCTCACGGATAATGCCGGGCTTTACCAGGCATTGAGATCGGGGAAACCCGTTTTACCCGTTTTTATTTTTGATAAGAATATTCTTGATAAACTCGAAAATAAAGAAGACAGGCGGGTGGAGTTTATTCATGCGGCACTGGAAGAGATGCAGTCGGGCCTGGCTAAAATAAATTCTTCACTGGAAGTTTTTTATTCCACTCCTTATGATGCCTTTTGCAGGCTCTTAAGTAAGTATAAGATCGAACAGGTATTTACCAATCATGATTATGAACCCTACGCAAGAGAAAGAGACCAGGCTATTGCAAAATTGCTGAATGAGCATGGAGTTAGCCTGCATACTTATAAAGACCAGGTGATTTTTGAAAAGGGTGAAGTGCTGAAAGACGATGGCAAGCCTTACACAGTTTTTACTCCCTACAGCAAGAAATGGAAAGCAAGCCTGAATGATTTTCAATTTAAGGCTTACCCAACTGAGAAATACTTCAATAATCTTTATAAGCAAGATCCGGTAAGACTGACGGCTTTATCATCCATCGGGTTCAAAAAATCTTCTGCTTTATTTCCTTCTAAAGACCTGGATGAACAACTGGTAAGAAAGTATGCAGCGCAAAGAGACTTTCCGGCAATAAGCGGTACTTCCCGGTTGAGTGTTCACCTCCGTTTTGGAACGGTAAGTATCAGGCAACTTGTGCAAAAATGCATGGGGCTCAGCGAGACCTTTCTGAATGAATTGATTTGGCGGGATTTCTATCACATGATACTCTGGCATTTTCCAAAAGTTGGTAAAGGCAAAGCATTTAAACCGGAATACGACAGCATTGAATGGCAGAAGGATAACGGTGAATTTGAACGCTGGTGCAAGGGACAGACCGGTTATCCCATTGTGGATGCAGGCATGCGTGAATTAAATGAAACCGGGTTCATGCACAACCGGGTTCGTATGATCGTTGCGTCGTTCTTAACCAAACATTTGTTACTCGACTGGCGGTTGGGCGAAGCATACTTTGCAGAAAAATTATTAGACTTTGACCTCGCTGCCAATAACGGCGGCTGGCAATGGGCTGCCGGAAGCGGTTGTGACGCAGCGCCCTATTTCCGGATATTTAATCCTTACCTGCAAACACAGAAATTCGATCCCCAACTTGCATATGTAAATAAATGGGTTCCGGAACTGAATGAATTCAGTTACCCAAAACCAATTGTGGTACATGAATTTGCCCGCAAACGTTGCCTGGAAGTATATGGCAAAGCATTGAAAAAAGACCTCACAACCGGGCTTAAGGATTAACATCATCAATGAATATCTTTTCATTGAAAGAAATGTGTGGATTTGTTTGTTTGAATATCTCCAATAATTTTTTCACCGCTTTTTTGCCTTCTTTCCCAAGCTCCATGGAGAAATCATTAACGTACAGATCAATATGCTTTCGCATCACGGCTTCACTCATCTCCTGTGAATGTTTTTTTACATAATCCGTAAGTTCAGTATGGTGATGCCGGTAAGCATATTCAATACTTGCCCTGATCAGGTTGTCGATCTTCCTGCTTATTGCCCTATCCAATGAACGCCTGGCAACAATTCCGCCAAGCGGAATAGGGTTATGTGTTTCTCTTTCCCAGTAATCGCCAAGGTCCATTATTTTATCCAGTCCTTTTTCTGCATAAGTAAAGCGATTCTCATGAATGATCACACCTAATCCCTTGCCTTGCAAAACAAAATTTTCTATCTCATCATAACGTAGAAATACTTTGTTGTTCGCATTCGGGAACGCCAGGGAAAAAAGTAAATGTGCCGTAGTGAATTTTCCGGGTATGGCGATCAGTTTGTCTTCTACATCAACAATATCTGTTACCAGGTCATTTGTTTTGCCCTGCTTAATTAATAAGGGCCCAACACACCGGCCGAGGGCGCTGCCGCTGTTCAATAAAAGGTATTTATCAAGCACCAATGGCAATACGCCGTAGCTTAATTTGGTGATATCCAGTTTCCCCGCTGTTGCCCATTCATTTAATGTCTGCACGTCTTCCAGCACCACATCAAACTGTAAGCCTTGCGTATCAATTTTATTATTCACCAGTGCATCAAAAATAAACGTGTCGTTGGGGCAGGGCGAAAAGCCTAAAGTGAATTTCATTAAACTATGTTTTGTACCCCTTTGGGGATAGGAGCATTAATTGGTTAATCCGGTAATTAGTTTTAATAATTCTGTATTCAGGTTGTTGATCGCTTCTTTCATCTTCCATTTTGTTTTATCCCGTTCTCCTACAAAATTTGATATGGCTCTTAACTGCAGGAAGGGAATATTTTCCTGCAGGCAAACATAATGCAGCGCAGCACCTTCCATCGATTCTATATCTGGATCAAAACGTTTTATGATCTGTTGCTCCTGCAGTTCACTGTCTGTTACTTTATTGACCGTTACAGCAGTGACAGAATTGGGATCTATCTTTTTAGTCAGTTCGTTGTTGTTTACCAGCCAGCCATCTGTAAATGGAAATTCATTTTTACCGGCAAGGCCGGAGTCGAAAATGGAGGAAAATTTTTCTTTCTCTTCTGTTCCCAGGTCACCAAAAGTATCTTGCCTTACCCAAACGGTTTGTCCTAATTCAATTTTCCGGCTAAAAGAGCCAGCAATTCCTGCCTGGATGATGAGGTCATAATCAAGTTGCTGCATCCTTTTTTGCAAATGGTACATTGCCGATGGCAGCCCCACACCCGAAACCAATACATCGATCCCCGTATTGGCCTCTGTAAAGGGCCTGATTTCCTGTTCGGTGGCAGCTAACAACAAAATTTGCATGGGGCAAATTTCGTGGTTACACTTCATATTTCAGGATTTTGCAGCTACCTTTGCGAAAATTTTGGAGATTTAGATGGTTTATATCACACGTACGGAACATTTTAATGCTGCACACAAATTGTATAATCCCAAATGGACCAGGGAAAAGAATGAAGAAGTGTTTGGCAGGTGCGCCAATGAGAACTGGCACGGGCACAATTTTGAGTTGCACGTGACCATAAAGGGAGACCCGGACCCCGACACCGGTTTTGTTTATGATGTGAAAAAACTGAGTGTGATCATCAATGAATATGTAATTGAAAAACTGGATCATAAGAACCTGAACCTGGATGTGGATTTTATGGCGGGCAAAATGTGTTCCATTGAAAACCTGGTGATCGCTATCTGGAATCAACTGGTGCCGCATTTGCCGGAAGGGGTAAAACTTCACTGCCTTAAGCTGCGGGAAACGCCCAAGATATATACCGAATATTACGGAGATTAATTTTCGTTTGCTGTAAACAATTCCTAACTTTATTTGTAATTAGCTTCAATAGCCGGTCTGCTTTGAACAGCATACTTCTGTTTCAACAACCTGCAGCATTGTCCCTGATTAAGCAGAAATATTTTCAGATTTTCTCAGTTCGAATCGTCATTAGTAAGGATATTTTAGCATGAGTGAAAAAGTAGCAGTTTACCGTAAAGAGAATTTTAATGCAGCCCACCGGTTGCACAACCCCGCATGGGATGAAGCAACCAATGACCGGGTGTTTGGCAAATGCAATAATCCCAACTACCACGGGCATAATTACGAGCTGATCGTAAAACTGGTTGGGGAACCCGACCCGGCCACCGGCTATGTGTATGACCTGAAACTCCTCAGTGATCTTGTCAAGGAAAATATCGTTGACCGGTTCGATCATAAGAACCTGAACGAGGATACAGAGGAATTCAAAAACCTGAATCCCACTGCAGAAAATATCGTGATTGTTATTTACAAAATATTACGGGCGAAGATCGACAGTAAGTATGACCTGAAGTTGCGGCTGTATGAAAAAGAACGGAATTTTGTGGAGTATCCTGTGAACTAATAACCGGCAAGATTGTTTAAAAGCACTAAAGAAAGATAAATGGCCTATAAAAAAATTGAGCAGTACGATGAAGCAACTACATCCGGGCTCATGAAAAATTACAAAAATTCACTGGAACTGCTTGGCGAAGATCCGGGCAGGGAAGGGTTGATCAAAACCCCGGAGCGCCTGGCACAGGCCATGCAGTTTCTTACACAGGGCTATGGTATTGATGCCAATGAGATACTTAACTCCGCAAAATTTCATGAAGATGTGAGTGAGATGATCATTGTAAAAGATATTGAACTGTACAGTTTATGCGAACATCATATGCTGCCTTTTTATGGAAAGGCACACGTGGCTTATATTCCGAATGGTTTTATCACGGGCCTGAGTAAGATAGCCCGGGTGGTAGATGTGTACAGTCGACGCCTGCAGGTGCAGGAACGGTTGACACACCAGATATTGAATTCAATAAAAGAAACGCTGAACCCATTGGGAGTTGCTGTTGTAATTGAAGCATCTCATTTGTGCATGATGATGCGGGGAGTGGAAAAACAAAACTCAGTAACTACTACCTCTGCTTTCTGGGGAGAGTTTGAAAAGAATGAAACAAGAAGTGAGTTTGTAAAACTGATCAGCGCCAAACTACACTAGTTAATCAGTTAATTAGTTAATTTGTAAAAAAGTTCTCACCCGGTATGGTACTTTCGGGTTAACAAATTAACGAATAAACCAATTAACGATGACGCATGCATATATATTCCCCGGCCAGGGATCACAGTTCAGCGGAATGGGAAAGAACCTCTACGATTCAGATCCACTTTCCAAAGATATGTTTGAACAGGCGAACGAAATTTTAGGTTTCCGGATCTCCGATATCATGTTTGGCGGATCGGATGAAGACCTGAAACAAACCAATGTAACACAGCCTGCCGTTTTTCTGCATTCAGTCATTGCGTTTAAAACATTGTCCGATGTAAAGCCGGGTATGGTGGCTGGTCATTCATTGGGAGAATTTTCTGCCTTGGTTGCAAACAATACATTGAGTTTTGAAAATGCATTGATGCTTGTATCAATACGGGCACAGGCCATGCAACGTGCCTGTGAAATGAATCCTTCCACCATGGCAGCCGTATTGGCATTGGCCGATGAAAAAGTAGAAGAAATATGCGAGGCAGTTACCACCGAAACCGGCGAAGTGGTAGTGGCGGCAAATTATAATTGCCCGGGCCAGTTGGTAATAAGCGGCACGGTTAAAGGAATTGAGATCGCCTGCGAACGGATGAAAGCGGCCGGCGCTAAACGTGCACTGGTATTGCCTGTTGGTGGTGCATTTCATTCTCCTTTGATGATGCCGGCCAAGGAAGAACTTGCCGCTGCCATTGATGCCACGCATTTCAATCATCCTTCCTGCCCGGTTTACCAGAACGTGGTTGCAAAAGCAGTAACTGACCCGGCCGAGATAAAAAGAAATTTAATTGATCAGTTGACCGGTGCGGTACGATGGACACAAAGTGTACAGGCAATGATTGCAGATGGGGCTGCTCATTTTACCGAAGCAGGTCCGGGTAAAGTATTGCAGGGCCTTGTGATGAAGATCAATAAAGAGATGATCGCTGATGGGGTGAGTTGATCTTTTACCTTATGACCGTTGTAGATCCCTTGCGCATGATGAGGTTTCCTTTATAATCTATTCCTTCTCCTATCCAGATAAAAGTTCCGTAATCTGCCTGTTTCCCGTTTATTCTTCCATCCCATCCTTTGGATGGATCGGTGATGGTAAACAACAATTGCCCAAAGCGGTTGAATATTTTCAGGTAATGAAATTCCACCAGCCCAACGGGAATGGGTTTAAGTACATCATTTAATCCATCACCATTAGGAGTGAAGGAATTGGGTACATAAATTTCGGGCCCCCTGAATACTTTGATGTTTATGCTGGCAGTTGCCGCACACCTGGCAGCATTGGTTGCCAGCAGGGTATATGTCATATCCCTGTCCAGTACAGCCACCGGGTTTTTTATGAAAGGGTTGTTCAATCCATAGGTTGGCGACCAGCGATAATCAGTAAAGCCACTGTTTGCCGGTTCTGTTACATTTAGCTGCAACGGCTGATTCATGGCTACCGCGCTATCGGCACTTATAAAAATAGTTGCAGGCGCTGCGAACGTAATTTTCACTTCATCACTGTTCTGCGATTCACATCCGTTGGCATCCGTTACTTTTAATTGATAAGTAATACTTCCCGAAGTTCCCGGGTAGCTGACAACCGGGTTTGAAATAGCTGGATTGCTTAAGTAAGTAACCGGCGTCCATGAGTAACCAACACCTCCGGTTCCTTTTAGTTTAATATTCGTTTCGCCGGAACAAACAATGGTATCGGCACCTGCATCTGCTGCGGGGGAATGCAATGCTTTTATTTCTATTGAAGAAATAACACTGCATCCATTGGTTGTTGTTGCTTTTATATAATAGGTTCCGGGTTTTGTTTTAGCTGGATTTGAGTGTGGGATCGTTGCTGCAGCATCTAACCAATAAGTAAAGGTTAAACCTGTTGATGAACCTGCGGTAACGGATGCAGCTGTAAGGTCGAAGCTGTTTTCTGCGCAAATGGCTGAAGGAACATTGATCTTTACGTATGGGGGCGAAGCGGTCATAAAATCTTTTACAACCTGGCTTCCGCTGCATGATCCGTTGATCAATGCGATGATCCTGTAATTTTTTTCAGCAGTTAAACCACTGAATTGCCCTGTGCTGTTGCTGGCAACCTGTACAGCACCATCGTACAAATTATACGTAATGACTGAACCGGTTGGCGGCGCCGGGTTTATGGACACCGTAACAGATAATGACGAACAATCAGAATTTACGGTTAAGGAATATGTTGTGGAATTGCAATAGGAAGAAAGATCATAGGATGCAACAAAACCATTACCGCAGGCATACAATAGATTCCTGCCCTGGTCATAGGCAAGGTCGTATACCGAACTGGATGTGTTGCCTGTAATATTTATGTCGGGTGCTGCATTGTCATCAAAAGCGGAACCATTAAAAAGAAATACTTTGATGGTGCCATTGGATGAACCGACAAAAACATTATTACATTCATCCGCAATAATTCCTCCCTGCATCAATAGTGTATTGGACGAAACCGCAAAAGATGAACCGGCCTGTGAACCATCCAGTTTAGTAAAAGCTTTCAGGTTCCTGCCATCCCAGTAAAACAGGTATCGTGAATTAACAGCCAGTGTATTACTGGAGTTATCAAGCCCGGCCAGGTAAGGCCTGTTGCTTGGTTCCCTTAATGCAAAATAGCCGGGCGATTTAGTCCACACCATATCTGTTGCTGCATAAGGTGGTTTGTGTTTGTAAATTTTGTTGTCGGCTGAATTGTTTAAAACAGAAGTTGAAAATATGGTATACAGTTCGTTGCTTACGGGGTCAGATACAATATCAGAAATGTCGTTGTGCCCGATGCTCATGCCGGTGATGTTGGAAGCATGCAGTTCAGTAGAAGGTGGTGCCAAATACGCCAGCTCAATATTGGATGTGCTTCCTCCTCCGGCGATCAGTATTCTCGGTGTGCCGGCATTACAGTTCCACAGCATTTTCCAGTTCTCTGCAAAAGCAGGATCAGCTGTGGTTGCATACTCATCGTATGTTCCACCTGTTGTTAACCGGATAACCCGGAAGCCTGAACCTGCAAGCCCCTGGCCCATGTAGATGTTGCCGCTTATTTTTTCAACCACCCATCCGCCATGCGATCCGCCAAAATTCCAGGAAGGGCTGCTCAAAGAACCATTGAATGTCCATTGCAATACACCGGATGAATTATACTTGGATAATTTTTGTGTGTTACCATCACCGCCGCCCACCACATAAATATTGCCTGCATAATCAAAGTCAATGTCTTTGGCTTTGCCTGCATCCGAACCGGAAAGTCCCCCGGTACCTGAAACAAACGGATCAATCACAAGCACTTTCTGCCTGTCGTAATTTTCGGGCAGCTTAAAACTTATGCTGTTATTCTTTATTTCAAAAGGCGAGGAGAATTTTTGTGCATTGTTATCCGCATAAAAACATTCAGCTGTTGAAACCGATATCTCACCAATGCCTGACGAGATAATGAGGTGGTTGTTCTTATCCTCCCGGATGCTTTTAACATCTCCGCCGTATTTGATCTTTACCTTGCTGATATCGGCACCGGGTTGTACAACGAGGCTGTATTCAAAGCCGGTTTTTTTATCCGGAGAAAAAGAATAAACCAGGTCAATGCCCGGGTACAGATCTTTGTAAATTATTTTCCGGAATGTCTTTGCCTTTTCTTTTATAAGCCCATAGGTGAAATAATCAGTGCCTTCCCCTTCAGTAATTACAACCGGGTTCGCATTTGCATTTACCCATTCCATGGTAATGGTTCGGTCTACGGTGTAGTTTCTTTCTATATCTTTCTCTTTCCATCCCTTTCGTTCCAGCCGTTCCATTTCTTCATGCGTTAATTTTTTTGTTGCCCGTTGAAGATGGATCAATCCCTTTTGGGTAAACAGCACCGGCATTCCTAATCCTTCATAACCATAAAGTACCCGGCCCATCCTGCTAAAACCAGCCAGGGTATCCTTGTATTGCCCTATGTTTTGGATAAATGTACCCGTGGTGCCAAAAAGGTCCTTATTCTTTTGTGAAACCAATACAGATGCCGGGGTGTTGATGGCAACCGGGTTCAGGTTTGCCACCTGGGCAATACCATTGACCCATGAAAGAAGAAATACTGATAAAAAACAGAGATTCAGCAGGTAGCCCCCCGATCTTTTTCGATAGGTTTTCATGTAAGCTAAGTAACGTATTAAAGGTACTCCTTATTTCATGAAAAACGCCCCTTATTTTATTAAGAGGCGTTGATAAACTAGTGAATGTAAAGTCAGAGGCTCAGGGTAGCCAGCACGTCATTCATATTTCGTACGGCATCGGCGCTTTTATTAAAAGCGGCCTGCTCTTCATCATTGAGTTTGTAATCAATAATTTTCTCCCAGCCATTCCTGCCGACCACTACGGGAACACCTATGCAGATGTCTTTCTGTCCGTATTCGCCATCCAGGTAAACACAGCATGGATAAAGTTTCTTCTCGTCTCTTACAATAGATTCTACCAAAGCAGCCCCGGCTGCACCGGGTGCATACCAAGCTGATGTACCGAGTAAACCGGTAAGTGTAGCGCCGCCAACCATGGTATCGGCCACCACTTTTTTCAGGGCATCGGCGGTTAAATAATTGGCAACAGGAGTTCCCTGGTACGTGGCCAGTCTTGCTAATGGGATCATGGTCGTATCTCCATGTCCGCCCACAACCACCGCCTGCAGGTCTGTAGCCGTGCAACCGATCGCTGTTGAGAGGTAGTATTTGAAACGGCTGCTGTCTAATATTCCCCCCATACCAATGATACGGTTCTTTGGAAGGCCGCTTGATTTAAGGGCCAGGTAGGTCATGGTATCCATCGGGTTGCTTATCACAATGATGATGGCATTGGGTGAGTGCTGCAGAATATTCTGTGTTACTGTTTTTACAATGCCGGCGTTGATACCGATCAGTTCTTCTCTTGTCATGCCCGGCTTACGTGGAATACCCGAAGTGATCACGGCCACATCTGTTCCGGCTGTTTTTGTATAATCATTGGTACTGCCAACGATCTTGGTGTCAAATCCAAGCAGGGTGGCGGTCTGCATCATGTCCATGGCTTTGCCTTCAGCCACACCTTCTTTGATATCCAGCAATACCAGTTCGGTACAAAGTTCTTTACGGGCAATATTGTCGGCACAGGTTGCACCAACGGCACCGGCTCCAACTACAGTTACTTTCATCTATGTATGTTTAAAGTGGAAAAATTAATGTCGGCGCAAAGTTAATTAAATACCGCTTCAGCAAAAATGGAAATTTAGTTGCTTACTTAAAAGGCATCTTTTTGCTGTTCAGGGCATCAACTACCTGTGCTTTTGAAGCCGGGCCATGACTAAAAAAAACCAATTGCTTTTTCGGATTATAAATGGCAATAAAAGGAATGGTGGATGGCCTGTAATAGCCTCCGAAAAAGTATGCATATTCTTTGCCCAGGTGTATAAACGGATATTTTTCCAGGTGGAATTTATCATAAAACTCCTTGTTTTTTTCCTGTGTTTCCACCGACGACAAGACTATTTGTGCGTTTTTCACCACCGGGGGTGTAGCAATAAAAAGTTTCACCTGGTCCTGGCAATGGTCGCACTCCGGGTTGAAAAGCATGATGATGGTGCTTTTGCTGCGGTTGAGTATGGTTTGATTGAAATCCTTAAAGTCTGTGCTGGTTAATGTAAAATCAGGCAGTTGCTTTGTTTTCAAAAAAGGAGCAATGCTATCCGCCTGCGAAAAACCTGCTATGCTGGTGAAGGAAAAAAGAATGACTGCGATCAACCTGCTCATGCGTATATTTTAAGGTTACAGAATTTCGGCGATTTGATTTACGGGGGCAGTTCCGTCAAACGCCTTTACAAAATTCCCTTTTTTGTCGTAAACAAAAATAGCCGGAAATGACCGGATGTTGTAAAAAGTGCCCAGGAAATAGGAGGGGTCTCTGCCTATGATAATATTGGGATAGGCTGCCAGGCCATACTCATCATAGAATTTCTTCAGGATAGGATGTTCCAGTGGCGATGCCATAATGATCTGTGCCTTTTTAAAAAGTTTTATGTTAGCGGTCAGTTCCCTGGTCTCGTGCTGGCAGTGTTCACAATCCGGACTGAAGATGATTATGATGGTCGCTTTTTTCCTCGACAGGTCGGCTTTAGTAAACCGGGTGCTGTCAGCTACTTTGGTAATGGTAAAGGGCGGCACGGTGGGGAACCGGAGGTATAAAAGGCTGCTATCGGTTTGTGCACGGCTGCAGGCCACAACAAATAACAAAACGATCAAAGGAATAAGCCTTTTCATCCGGTAGATTTTTGATAAAGCTAAATCGTTTCTGTGATAACAGAATGTTAAGTGACAGCCGGGGCTTTATTTACATTGATTTCGGATTTAGCCGCAGTATCATTACTTTTGCAGCCTCCCGATAAAAAAATCGGGACAAAAAAATCATCATGGCAACAACAGCAGATATGCGTTCAGGGCTTATCATCAAAGTAGATGGCAGCCTGTACACGGTAATTGAATTCGGGCAGAATAAAACAGCCCGTGCAGCAGCAAAGGTTTGGGCTAAGCTTAAGGGCGTTGATAACAGCCGCACCATCGAGGTTACCTGGAACAGTGGAGAAACCATTTTCCCGGTAAGGGTTGAGAAAAAGCCTTACCAATATCTATATAAAGACGATACGGGCTATAGTTTTATGGATACCGAAACATTTGAACAGATCACCGTTGCAGAATCAATGGTAGATGCACCCAGGTTCCTGAAAGATGGCCAGGAAGTATCGGTATTGATCAATGGCGAAACCGACCTGCCAATGGGGGTGGAGCTCCCTGATAAGATCGTATTACTGGTTACCTATAGTGAGCCGGGCATGAAAGGCGATACCGCAACCCGTACTTTAAAGCCTGCAACCGTTGAAACAGGGGCTACCGTGAACGTACCTCTGTTTGTTAATGAAGGAGAATTGATAAAGGTTAATACAAAGACCGGTGAATATGTAGAGCGGGTAAAAGACTAATAAAAACCAGGCAAATTTAATAAGCGAAATGGGTAATTGAGAGATCAGTTACCCATTTTAGCTTTCAGTAATTTTACTGATTTTTGGCAATTTTTGGGCAATTTTGCCCAATTTTAGGCCGAAAATGGCCATTTTCGACAGATTTTTGAATTTTAGGTTGCAGTTATGATTAATCTTACCATATCTTAGCAGCCGGTTTCAATATCAAAACTTAACTACTTAAACCAAGCACATGGACATCAAGCAAATCCAGGAGTTAGTAAAGCTCATAAACAAAACCAACATAGGCGAAATTACCATTGAAGAAGAGGGTGTAAAAATAACCGTCAAGCAGAAAAAAGATCCCGTACAGAAAATATTTACCGGTGGCGCTATGCCATCTTACCAGGGGGCAGCTGCTCCTTCGCCGGCACCAGCTCCCGCCGCTCAGGCCACTAAGCCTGCTGCAGAACCGAAAGCAGATAATCTTGTTACCATAAAAAGCCCGATGATCGGCACCTTCTACCGCCAGGCAGGACCCGGGAAGCCCATTTTTGTAAGCGTTGGGGATGAGGTTACGCCAGGCAAAGTGGTTTGCATCATTGAAGCCATGAAACTTTTCAACGAAATTGAAAGTGAAGTGAAAGGCAAGATCGTAAAGATCCTCGTTGAAGATGCCAGCCCGGTAGAGTATGATCAACCCCTGTTTTTAGTTGACCCATCTTAAGTAAAAAGTAAAAATTCAAAACAAGAAATCGCTATGGCGGTTTTGAGAATTTTTAATTTTTAATTTTTCATTCTTAATTGATTTATCGTGTTTAAAAAAATACTGATTGCTAACCGTGGAGAAATTGCCCTTCGTGTTATAAGAACCTGCCGGGAGATGGGCATTAAAACCGTAGCCGTTTATTCCACTGCTGATAAAGACAGTCTGCACGTAAAATTTGCCGACGAAGCAGTTTGCATAGGCAAGCCTGCCAGTTCGGAGAGTTACCTGAATATGGCGCATATCATGGCCGCAGCTGAGATCACCAATGCAGATGCGGTACATCCCGGTTATGGATTTCTTGCCGAGAATTCAAAGTTTGCCAAGATCTGTATGGATCATAACATTAAGTTCATTGGCCCCACACCCGAAATGATCAACTCCATGGGCGATAAGATCACGGCAAAAAATACCATGATCAAAGCAGGAGTGCCTGTTGTACCTGGTGTGGAAGGCCTGCTGGAAAGTGTGGCCCATGCTAAATCATCTGCAAAAGAAATCGGTTACCCGGTTATTTTAAAAGCAACGGCCGGTGGCGGTGGAAAAGGCATGCGGGTAGTTTGGAGTGAAGAAGAAATTGAAAAAGCATTTGACAATGCCAAAACAGAAGCTGCCGCATCTTTTAAGAACGACGGCATCTACATGGAAAAATTTGTAGAAGAGCCAAGGCATATTGAGATACAGATCGCCGGAGACCAATATGGAAATATTTGCCACCTGAGCGAACGGGATTGTTCTATTCAACGCCGGCACCAAAAATTAGTAGAAGAATCACCATCGCCTTTTATGACGGATGAACTGCGGGAACGAATGGGCAATGCAGCCATCAAGGCAGCACAAGCCATTAACTATGAAAGTGTGGGGACGGTAGAGTTCCTGGTTGATAAACACCGCAATTTCTACTTCATGGAAATGAACACCCGTATCCAGGTAGAACATTGCGTTACCGAAGAAGTAATTAATTACGACCTGATAAAAGAACAGATAAAAATTGCTGCGGGAGAAAAGATCGTAGGGAAAGCCTACTATCCGCAAATGCACGCCATCGAGTGCCGCATCAATGCCGAAGATCCATACAACGATTTCCGTCCGTCGCCCGGTAAGATCACCGTACTGCACCAGCCTGGTGGGCACGGCGTTCGGGTAGACAGTCATGTTTATGCCGGGTATGTTATTCCTCCTTATTACGACAGTATGATCGGCAAATTGATCGCTGTGGCACAAACCCGGAAAGAAGCCATTGATACCATGAGCAGGGCATTGAGTGAATACGTGATCGAAGGGGTTAAGACCACCATTCCTTTCCACCAGCAATTGATGAAGGATGAGAATTTCATCAGTGGAAACTTTACCACCAAATTCCTCGAAGGGTTTGTTTTAAAATAAACCGGCATTAAAAATATTCATAAGCATCCGTAAAATACGGATGCTTTTTTATTGTTAACCACTTATCATTATTACATCCCCGGGCTGAATTTTAGTATTTACATTTAGTTACTAAAACCAACGTTATGTTATATAGAAAACTTTTGCTTGCATTTACTGCATTACTATTTTCTTCCATCTCCTTTTCTCAAATTCTTAATACAATCGCCGACGGGGGCAATAAAAAAGCATGGGTGTCTGAACGCATCGGTTTAACAGATGTATCGCTTACCTACGACCGCCCTGCGGTTAAAGGAAGGGAAGGGAAAATATGGGGACAACTCGTGCCTTATGGTTTTACCGACCAGGGATTTGGCACAAGTAAAGCGGCTCCCTGGCGTGCAGGTGCCAATGAGAATACTACCATCAGTTTCAGTACGGATGTGGTGGTAGAAGGTAAGCCACTCCATGCAGGAACCTATGGTTTGTTTGTTGTAATGAACGAAGGAAGTGCCACGTTTATCTTCAGCAATAATTCCACTTCCTGGGGTTCATTTTTTTATGACCCGAAAGAAGATGCCCTCAGGGTTGATGTAAAAACGGCTGTCTTACAGGAAAGTGTTGAACGGATGAAATTTGAATTCATGGATGAAAAAGAGAACAGCGCAACCATTGCATTGATCTGGGAGAAAATGAAGATACCGTTCAAGGTAGAGGTGGATTATGTGAAAACGCAACTGGAATCGTATCGGAGAGAGTTGAGAAATGCAAAAGGATTCCGTTGGGAAGCCTGGGTAGAAGCGGTTAACTTCTGTGTACAACGCAACACCAGCCTGGAAGAAGCATTGCAGTGGAGTGATTATTCCATCAGTGGCCCATTCGTTGGCCAAAAAAATTTCCGCACACTTAGTACAAAAGCATCTGTATTAAATAAATTAGGCAGGGGCGTAGAAGCGCAAGCCTTGCTGAAAGAAGCCATGCCATTGGCAACCATGCAGGAACTGCATAACTACGGCAGGCAATTGCTCAGGGATAAAAAACCTGCAGAGGCATTGGAAGCATTTAAGCTGAATGCACAGAAAAATCCGGATGTATTTACAACCAATATGGGATTGATGAGGGGTTATTCGGCCAACGGCGATTTTAAGAATGCGTTGAAATATGCCAGGGCCGCACAACCCCAGGCAACAGATAAACCCAATAAAGATGCATTGGAAGGATTTATTAAAACACTGGAAGCAGGAAAGGATATAAATCAGTAATAGAATATTTTTTATGATGCGCCGGTTTTATCGACCGGCGCATTTTTATTTCAATAACCCGATGCAGTTCTTAAGACTCTCTTTCCATGGAGGAATGGAGATTGAAAATGTTTCATGGATATTTGAAGTATCCATCGCTGTATACCCCGGCCGTTTTGTAGGCGTGGGATATTCGGCTGTAGTAACGGGGTTGACCGCACAATTGCTGTTGCTCAGTTCTTTTATCGCAACGGCAAACCCGTACCAGGTAGTGATGCCTGCGTTGGAATAATGATAGATGCCCGGCTTTTTCATTCCTGATGAAATGATCTTCATAATTGCATCCGCCAGGTCGGCAGCATAGGTTGGACAACCAAACTGGTCGTTCACCACATTCAGGCTTTCTCTTTCTTTCATCAACCGCAACATGGTCTTTACAAAATTATTCCCAAATGATGAATACAACCAGGAAGTACGGATGATGATGGCGGAAGGGTCATTGGCTAAAGCCAGTTCTTCTCCTTTACGTTTTGATGCACCGTAAACACCCAAAGGGTTTGTAGCATCAGTTTCTTTGTAAGGCTGGTTTGCATTGCCGTCAAAAACATAGTCGGTGGAAATATGAATGAACTGAGTATGCTGTTCTTTACAAACTTTGGCAAGGTTGCCTACCGCTTCGGCATTTATAAGAAATGCATTATTGGCGTTGGATTCCGCTTTGTCTACGGCGGTATAGGCGGCGCAGTTGATGCAATAAGCTATGTCCTGTTCAGCAAAGAATTTTTGTACAGAATCAAAATCATCAATGGCCAGTTCTTTACGTGTAACAAAAATAAAATGGCAGGAAGGATAGTGTGCTGCAACGAGTTTCAGTTCGCTGCCCAGTTGCCCGTTTGCGCCGGTAACCAGAACAGAAGGAATATTATTTTTCAAAAACAAAGTTGTTTTTACAATTTGCAAAATGGGGATGCACCAGGTCTTTATCGGAAATGATCGCCTTTTCAGCCGGTATCTTCCAGTCGATGTTCAGTGCAGGATCATTATACAATATTCCGGCTTCCGATTCCTTGTTGTAAAAGACATCGCATTTATAAAGTACTTCCGCTGTTTCACTTAATACCGAAAAGCCATGTGCAAAACCCTTTGGTATCAATACCTGTTTTTTATTTTCGGCAGATAACTCGGCGGAGAATACCTTCCCATAGGTGGGCGAACCTTTGCGTATGTCAACAATAACATCCAGGATCTTTCCGCTCAATGCCCTTATCAGTTTGGTCTGTGCATGTTCATTCAACTGGTAATGCAGGCCACGGATGACGCCATAAGTGGATTTTGACTGGTTATCCTGTACAAACTTAATGTTGATCCCTTCGGCTGCAAAGACCTTCTCATTATAGCTTTCAAAAAAATATCCCCGGCTGTCTCCAAATACAGCGGGTTCAAAAATAAATAGGCCGGGAAATTCTGTTTTAATAAATGGCATAGTCAATAACCTTATCAGGAATATTTTTTCTTAAAGAATTCAATTGTTTCTATCAGCCCGTCCTCAAACTTTTTCGTTGGCCGGTAATCGAGTAATTTTTTTGCAAGCGATATATCGGCAAGCGAATCCCTGATGTCTCCGGCCCTCGGTTCCCGGTAAGTGGCCGGGAAATCGCTTTTAAGATATCCGCAGCAATGCTGGTACAAATAGTTCACAGTAAAATTTTCACCCACGGCCACGTTGTATACTTTGTTCAAGGCTTCTGTATTATCAGTCAGCATTCCTTTTATATTTATCTGAACGGCATTGTCAACAAAAGTAAAGTCACGTGTCTGTCCGCCATCACCATTGATATAAGCAGGTATTTGTTTCATGATGCTCTTTACAAAGAGAGGGATCACTGCTGCATAAGCCCCATCAGGATCCTGCCTGGGGCCAAAAATATTGAAATACCGGAATCCCATCAGTTTGATGCCATATACATCGGCAAATACCTGTGCGTATAGTTCATTTGTTTTTTTTGTAGCGGCATAAGGAGAGAGGCATTTGCCCACCCGTTCTTCCCTTTTGGGAAGTGTTGGTTCATCTCCATATACAGAGGAAGAAGAAGCATATACAAATTGCTTTACCTTATTGTCTACGGCAGCGGTTAGTATATTGATAAAGCCGCCTACATTCACTTCATTGAAATAAACCGGTTCCCGGATGCTTCGGGGAACAGAACCCAATGCAGCCTGGTGACTTACATAATCAATTCCTGCGCAGGCCTGCTGGCAGATATCCAGGTTGCGGATGTCTCCTTCAATAAATTCAAACGCAGGCCAGGCTTTCAGTATGTCGAGGTTGGATTGAAAACCGTTTGCCAGGTTATCAAGCACACGAACTTTTTTTGCGCCGTGTTTTAATAAGTATTCTGAAATATGACTGCCAATGAATCCGGCACCGCCGGTGATCAGGAAAGATGAATTACTAAGGTCCTTTGTATGAAATGTTGTCATAAATGCTAAAACTGAAATGCTGAATACTGCAGCCGTTCTTTTTATAAACTCCAGTATTTTCTTGAACTGATCCTGCTCCTGTAAATTCCTTTAAGGTCTGCAATCATTGCATGCTCTTTCGTGATGGAAGCAAAATATTTGTCGTCCAGATTTTTATATTCTTTATGCGGTACTGTTACGATCACGGCATCATAATCATTTCCCGGGTTGGCAGTAAGCTCAAAACCATATTCATGTTTCAGCTCATCACTATCAGCGTACGGATCAACCACATCTACATTTAATGAGAATGACCGCAGCTCTTTCACTACATCAGCTACTTTACTGTTCCGGATGTCGCTCACATTTTCTTTAAACGTTGCACCCATCAGCAGTACTTTTGCATCTTTTACATTGCCGTTGTAGCGGATGATGTGTTTCAGAATCTTTCTTGCCACATAACCGGCCATGGCATCATTAATGAAACGGCCTGCCAGGATCACCTGGGAATTATAACCCAGTTTTTTCGATTTATACGTAAGGTAGTAGGGATCTACACCAATGCAATGCCCGCCCACAAGGCCCGGCTGAAATTTGAGGAAGTTCCATTTGGTGCCTGCTGCTTCCAGTACTTCGTAGGTATTGATGTTCATTTTATCGAAGATGATGGAGAGTTCATTCATCAAGGCTATGTTCAGGTCACGCTGGGTGTTCTCAATAATCTTAGCGGCTTCTGCCACTTTAATGGAAGATGCCCGGTGCACACCCGCTTTAACCACCAGCTCATAAACTTTGGCGATCACATCAAGGCTTTCTGCGCAGCAACCACTTACCACTTTGATAATGGTGGTGATGGTATGTTCTTTATCACCCGGGTTTATCCGTTCGGGTGAATAACCGATCTTATAATCGTCCACCATTTTCAGGCCCGATAATTTTTCAATGATGGGTACGCAATCTTCTTCTGTACAACCCGGGTACACGGTACTTTCATAAACCACGTAATCGCCTTTTTTAAGAACCTTACCGATCGTTTCACTGGCACGCTGCACGGGCCTCAGGTCGGGAACGTTGTGTTCATCAACGGGTGTGGGCACAGCTACTATGAAGAAATTTGCCTGGCGCAATACATCCAGGTCGTTGGTGAATTCAATATCGCAGCCTGCAAAATCTGCTGCTTCCAGTTCCTGGCTGGGGTCGATGTTATTACGCATCATCTCCACCCGTTCTGCATTGATGTCGAAACCGATGACCTTGATCTTTTTTGCAAACTCGAGTGCGATGGGCAGGCCCACATAGCCGAGGCCTATTACAGCCAGTTTCTTTTTCTTATCTAATAATTCCTGGTACATGAATGAGTATGAATTATGGTTGATGAATTATTTTTTGCTTTCGAATTCTTTTGGCAATTTATTCAATTCTTCTTTGGGTAAACCTTTGAAATACGCATACGTTATCTTCAGCCCTTCGGCCCTGGATACTTTCGGTTCCCATCCCAGCAGTTTCTTTGCTTTTGTAATATCGGGCTGCCGCTGTTTCGGATCGTCTTTGGGTAATTCTTTATAAACGATCTTTTGTTTTGTTCCGGTCAGCCTGATTATTTCTTCTGCAAAATCTTTCAGCGATATCTCATCCGGGTTACCGATGTTAACAGGCAATGCATAATCACTCATTAACAGCCGGTAGATGCCTTCAATAAGATCATCTACGTAACAGAAACTCCGGGTCTGGCTGCCGTCGCCAAAAACGGTAAGGTCTTCACCACGCAAAGCCTGGCCAATGAATGCAGGCAATGCCCTTCCGTCATTCAGCCGCATGCGTGGGCCATACGTATTAAATATGCGAACGATCCTTGTATCTACATTGTGAAAGGTATGATACGCCATAGTCATTGCTTCCTGGAAACGTTTGGCCTCGTCATACACGCCACGTGGCCCAACAGGGTTTACATTGCCCCAGTATTCTTCATCCTGCGGATGAACCAATGGATCGCCGTACACTTCACTGGTAGAAGCCACCAGTATCCTTGCTTTTTTTGCCAACGCTAATCCCAAACAATTGTGTGTGCCCAGCGAACCAACTTTTAAGGTCTGGATGGGGATCTTTAAATAATCGATCGGGCTGGCAGGTGATGCAAAATGTAAAATATAATCGAGGTTGCCGGTAACATGAATGAACTTTGAAACATCGTGGTGATAAAATTCAAATTCTTTCAATTTAAAAAGATGCTCAATGTTTTTCAGGTCGCCGGTAATGAGGTTGTCCATGCCAATGACATGAAATCCTTCTTTGATGAACCGGTCACAAAGGTGAGAACCCAGGAAACCGGCTGCGCCTGTAATGAGAACCTTGCCCCCATCCCCTAAAGGGGAGTTTGATTGCGTTATATTTTTATTTGAAGGCACTTTGTTTATTTAATAGATCTTTAAATTAGTATAATCTGATCCCCCTTTAGGGGATAGGGGTAAATCTTTAAGTTAGTATTCTCTAATCCCCCTTCAGGGGTTAGGGGCAACTGTTCTTCTTCCCACACTTTCATAATGAAAGCCCAGTTCTTCCATTTTCACCAGGTCAAACAGATTCCTTCCGTCGAAAATTACTTTATTTTTCAGTAAACGGATGATATTCTCAAAATCGGGTGTTCTGAATTCACTCCATTCGGTAGCGATCACCAATGCATCGGCATCTGCCAATGCATCGTACTGCCGTTCTGCAAAACTGATCTTATCAGCAAGTATTGCTTTTACATTCGACATGGCTTCGGGATCATACGCAGTTATCGTTACTCCTTCTTTCAATAATGCTTCAATTATATTCAGGGCAGGAGCTTCCCGGATGTCGTCGGTATTTGGTTTGAAGGCAAGCCCCCAAATGGCGATCTTTTTTCCCTTCAGGTTTCCGTTGAAATAAGTTTTTATTTTGGGGATGAGGTGCATCTTCTGTTTCTCATTCACTTCCATCACCGCATCCAGTATTTTAAAATCATACGCAGCATCTTTGGATGATTTCACCAATGCCTGCACATCTTTGGGAAAACAACTGCCGCCATAGCCGATGCCTGGGAAAAGGAAACGTCTTCCGATCCGTTCATCGCTGCCGATCCCTTTGCGTACCATGTCCACATCAGCGCCCAGGCGTTCGCATAACTGGGCGATCTCGTTCATGAACGTGATCTTCATGGCTAAAAAAGAATTGGCAGCATATTTTGTAAGCTCCGCACTTTTTTCATCCATGTATATGATGGGGTTTCCCTGGCGTACAAAAGGAAGGTACAGGTCGTTCATTATCTTTTTTGCTTTTTCGGATGAGGTACCGATGATGACCCGGTCGGGTTTCATGAAATCATCCACGGCCACACCTTCCCGTAAAAATTCCGGGTTGGAAACAACATCAAAATAGGTGCTTGCACCTGCCTGTCCGGCAGGCAGGTTTTTTGCGATCGCAGCATGTACCTTTTCTGCGGTACCAACGGGTACGGTGCTTTTATCAATGATCACCACGTATTCGGTTATCAGCTTGCCCAGGTCTTCGGCCACACCAAGAATATATTTCAGGTCAGCACTTCCGTCTTCACCGGGCGGGGTAGGCAAGGCCAGGAATATGATCCTGGCATCTTTAATTCCTTCTTTAAGTGAGGTAGTAAAATGAAGCCTGCCTTCTTTTTGATTGCGGGTAAATAATTTTTCGAGACCCGGTTCATAAATAGGGAGACCGCCGGCATTGAGCTTATCAACCTTTTTTTTATCAATGTCCACACAGGTAACATTATTACCGGTTTCGGCAAAGCATGTTCCGGTAACGAGGCCAACATAACCGGTACCAACCACTGCAATTTTCATTTCTATTTATTTATAAATTCTAAAACCTTTTGTACGATAAAACTTTGCTGTTCTTCATCCAGTTCGGTATGAATGGGTAAAGAGATCACTCTTTCTGTGAGCCAGTCTGTTAAGGGGAGATCATAACTGCTTCCGCCAAAGGCATCAAACATTTTTTGCCGGTGAGCCGGCACGGGGTAATAGATCATATTGGGTACCCCCTGTTCAGTTAGAAATTGGCTTAGTCCGTCGCGTTCAACCCCGTTCAATACCAACGTATATTGATGAAATACGTGTTTATTGTTGCTTTCTCTAAACGGAATAGTGATGCTTTTATTTTCTGCAAAAGATTTATCGTAAAAATCAGCTGCTTTGCGGCGGGCCAGGATGTATTCATCCAGGTATTTCAGCTTGATATTGAGGATTGCAGCCTGTATGGCATCCAGCCGGGAATTGCAGCCCACCACATCGTGGTAATACCGCTTGCTTTGCCCGTGCGAAGCGATCATACGCAGTTTATTTGCCAGTTCATCGTCATCGGTGAACATGGCCCCGCCATCGCCAAAAGCGCCCAGGTTCTTCGAAGGGTAAAAAGAAGTACAGCCGATGTGGCCGATGCTTCCGGTCTTTTTAACCATTCCGTTGCTGAAGGTATAATCACAGCCAATGGCCTGGGCATTGTCTTCAATCACAAACAGGTTATGCTTTGCAGCAATGGCCATTATTTTTTCCATGTCGGCAGCCTGGCCATATAAGTGCACCGGAACGATCGCTTTTGTTTTAGGGGTGATGGCTTTTTCGATAACAGCCGGGTCGATGCAGAAAGTTTTTTGGTCTACTTCAACAAAGATGGGTTTTATGTGAAGCAGGCCTGCTACTTCAACCGTAGCTATGTAAGTAAAAGAAGGAACGATCACTTCATCTCCGGGCTGCATGCCAAGAGCCATCATGGCTATCTGCAGGGCGTCGGTTCCGTTGGCACAGGGAATGCAATGTTTGCTGCCGTGGTATTTTGCCAGGTTTTCTGCAAACTCATTTACTGCTTTACCGCCGATGAACATGGAACTTTCCATTACTCCTATTACGGCAGCGTCAACTTCCTTTTTTATTTTCTGGTACTGGGTTTTGGTATCAACCATTTGCAGGGGCCTCATGTGTATGAATTTTATGCGCCGCAAAGATAAGGATTGGATCAGGAATGTGGAATTTGTAATATGTGCCTCCTGCAATTAAAAAATAGCGGTTAGATTTGTTGAAATTACATGCCGGGACAATTCTTATATAATCTATTTCTGCTGCTGTATTCCACCGGAGTCAGGATCGCATCTACCTGGAATCCCAAGGCCAAAAAATGGCTGCAAGGACGAAAGGATATCTTCCCTGCGATCAACGAACAACGGTCAACGAACAACGGTCAAACGATTTGGATGCACTGTGCCAGCCTGGGCGAGTTTGAACAGGGGAGGCCTTTATTGGAAGAATTAAAAATGAATGCTTCAACGGGCTCAGCAGAAGAATTAAAAATTGTACTGACATTTTTCTCTCCATCGGGGTATGAAGTGATGAAGGACTATAAAGGGGCTGATCATATCTTTTACCTGCCGATGGATTCTCCTGTGAACGCAAAGAAATTCCTGGATGCGGTTGACCCCTGCCTGGTGCTTTGGGTAAAATATGAATACTGGTTTTATTACCTGCAGGAAATAAAGCAACGGAAAATTCCGGTGCTGCTTGTATCGGGCATATTCAGAAATAACCAGCCTTTCTTTAAATGGTATGGTGCGATATGGAAACAGATGCTGCAGTCGTTCACGCATTTCTTTGTGCAGAATGATGAATCGAAGCAATTACTTCAACAACTTGGTTTCAGCAACAATGTATCCATCAATGGCGATACCCGCTTTGACCGGGTGATCGAGATCGCAGAAAACCACCAGGCAGTTCCGGCCATTAAGGAATTCTGTGGTGATGATGTTGTGATCGTTGCCGGCAGTACCTGGGAAGAAGATGAAATCGAATTGTTGCATTTTATAAAACAAAACCCACAGTTAAAATTCATCATCGCCCCGCACGAAATTGATGAAGCGAATTTAAAAGATGTAAAAGCAGCGTTTGTGAATCCTGTTTTTTATTCGGAATTGCAATCGGCCACCGGCCACCGACCACCGACCACCAATGTACTTATCATCGATAATGTTGGCATGCTTGCCCGTCTTTATAAATATGCAACCATCACGTATGTTGGCGGCGGCTTTGGCGAAGAGGGTGTTCACAATGTACTGGAAGCAGCGGTTTACGGCAAACCAGTTCTGTTTGGCCCGGTGTATGAAAAATTTATTGAAGCAAGTGGTTTGGTTGAGGCGGGTGGAGGCATCAGTGTTGATGGGCTCATTAACCTGGAAGATGTTTTAAATAAGCTGCTGAGTGATGAAGAAGACAGAATGAAAAGGGGAGAAGCGGCAAAGAATTATGTGTATGCAAATGCAGGAGCATCAAAAAAAATAATTCAGTTCATTCAGGAAAAACGCCTTTTAACGAGCTGATAAAACTGCTGAACGATCTCATTGCTGTCATTCCATCCGTTCTTTACTTTCAGCTCACGCTGTATCCAGTATTCCGCTTCGGGGAAGATGGAAAAACTGTTGATCGTCTTGATGCTTCTTTCATAAGCAACTTCATCACCCCGGAACAGTTCATTAATAAATAAGAAGCGGTCATTAACGCCAATGGCTTTCCGCAGGTCCCTGATCGGCACTTCAGTAAGTGTTTCTCCCAGGTCTATTCTTGATTGCTTTAACCGTTCGTTTATGGAAGCAACTCCATTTACGCCAACGGATTCATTGATCTCTCTCGGGTTATCTTCGGGTTGCGGAGGTTGTTTTTGTGGTTGGTGTGCAAGTGTGGGAATGTCTTCTTCGCTGTCTATGATAATATGCGGCTTATGCTGCAGGCTTATTTTCTGCATGGCCTCGGCATTCTTTTTTATCTCTTCCAGTTCGGCTTCAATCTCAGCTTCATCCACCTGTAATACTTCCACCGTTTTTATCTCCATGTCAATATGATCGTTGGCTGGCTGGTTTACCGGGGCGATCATGTTTGAAACAGTAACGGCCACATCATTATTGATCACCGAAGGTCCATGACTTCCCTGCAGGTGGAGTAACTCCGCCTGCAGCATCTGAACGGTAAGCAGCAATTGCACGGGGGCAGCATTTTGCGCAAACTGGTCCTGTAATTTTTTCAGGAGTGTTTCCACTCTTTCCATGATATTAATATACTTTTGATGCCCGGTTCAGGAAGGCGGGGTAAATAATAGATTGCGGTCCCCAAGTTACAAACAGATTTTTAAAAAATATAGCTAAATGTTTATAGAACCAAACCTGAAAGGAGAGCGCAGAGGCTGGATCGAAGTGATCTGTGGCAGTATGTTCAGTGGTAAAACGGAAGAACTGATACGCCGCTTAAAGCGGGTGAAGATCGCAAACCTGAAGGTGGAGATATTTAAACCGTCCATTGATGTACGTTACGACCAGGAAAAGATCGTAAGCCACGATACCAATGCCATCCTTTCTACGCCGGTAGATAATTCGCAGACCATTTTACTGCTGGCGCAGGACGTGGATGTGGTGGGCATTGATGAGGCCCAGTTCTTCGACGACCAGATAAGTAATGTATGTGAACAACTGGCCCAAAGAGGCATACGGGTGATTGTAGCCGGACTGGATATGGATTACCAGGGCAATCCTTTTGGCCAGATGCCAAACCTGTTGGCCAAGGCGGATTATATTACCAAGCTGCACGCTATTTGCCAGGTATGCGGCAATATTGCCAACATAAGCTATCGCAAAATAAATGAGGGCGGACAGGTGCTGCTGGGTGAAAAAGATGTGTATGAACCAAGGTGCCGGATCTGTGCACAGCTCTAAAACTGATTCAGAATTATATGAAAAAAAACATCCCCCCATGGGGGGATGTTTTTTTTATTAACCAAAACCTTCTTTATTCTTTAATGAACTTAGATGTGGTTGTTTTATCTCCGTTCATCAGCTTCAGCATATAAACGCCTTTAGGCAGTCTGGATATGTTGATCTGTTGTAAACTACGGGTTATCTTTTCTTCCATCATCACGGTTCCTTTCATATCCACCACCCTGATGCTGCTTTGGTTGCCGTTCAGTCCCGGAACGCTTATGTTCAAAACATCACTGGCGGGATTTGGATATACTTTCAATACATCGCTGTTGGTGATCTCCGTTCCTTCACCAGCTATTGATGCCGTACCCAACTGTACTTTTAATGTGTAGCAGGTAGTGGCACTGTTGGCGCCATTATAACCATACACTCTTGCATAGTAGGTGCCTGCAGTATAAGTTCGGGTAATGGTTTCGCTGCTGGTACCGCCGTTTTGTGAAATGGCGAGTTGGGTTCCTGCACTGTTAACAACGGTTAGATCATAATCGCCGGGTAGTGTTGTCAGCGTTACCGTTGCAGTGCCGCCGGTGGTGATAACAAACTTATAGTAATCATTATCTCCTGTAGGACTGATCAGGCCGGTAATATTTGTATTGAATGGAATCAATGCAGCACCTGAGATTGTACCGTTGGTAGATACATCATAAGCACTCTGGCAACTTGTTACTGTTGTAGCCGTTGCTTTAATGGTATAGCATGTTGCACTGTTGGCACCGTTGTACCCGATCACTTTAATATAATAAGTGCCTGCTGCCTGGCTGTTTAATGTTACCGTTTCAGTAGCTGTAGATCCTGTACCCGAACCTATCTGTGTACCTGCGCTGTTATAAATGTACAGGTCATAATCAACACCGCCAGGCCCAACAAGGTTATAAACATTATTACTGGTGGCCGTTGTTACGATCTTGTAATAATCAATATCCGTTGTTGAACTGATGGCTGAAGTATTGGTTACACCAGAACTGATGGTGGCCGCGGTTGCCTGTGTTTCATTAGGCTCAAAGGCTGTTGAGCAGGAAGTACCGCCGGTGGTTGTAAACTGTGCCTGGGTATATCCACTGCTTCCTGTGCTGCAATTGGCCCTTACTCTCCAGTCGTACAATGATCCTAATGTCAATCCGCTCAAGCCAACTGAAGTAGCTGTGGTGGCTGTTGCTGCATTTGTCCAGGTAGATGAGGAGTTGAGTTTGTAATCCACATCATAGTTTACAGCTCCGCTAACTGCTGTCCAGCTAACCGTAGCGCTGGTGTTTGTTATAACAGATGTTGCTAAACCTGATGGTGCTGTACCACATACACTATACGCAGCGCCGATGCCAACCGCATACATGGCATTGGTGGTAGCGATTACTTCCGCACTTCCTGCACCATACAGGTCGGTTGCAGATTGTATGGCATAGGTTCTTGCACTGGCATAGTTGGAAGTTGAGATCAGATAAAAAGTATTGGTCCGGTAGGCAATGGCCGCTGCTTTATCAATACCGATACCAGTTACCGTATAAGCATTTCCAATATCATTGGTTCCGCTTCCGCCCTGTGACAATAAATAGAACCAGAAATTCAACACGCCGCTGTTGGTATGCACGCCGCCGTTATCTGCAGTGCCGGTATACCAGAATGTTCCCAAATAAGTATCGGGTTGACTGAACTGATTAGGATTGCTCATGTTACGGAAAGCAGCGCCGATGTTTTCACCAATGTTCCAGTTGCCATTGGCACCTTTTGCATAAAATTCAATGGCTGTTCCAAAGATATCGCTGAAACCTTCATTCATTGCACCAGATTGATTTGAGTAAGTGAGGTTTGACGTTCTTTCGGTAACACCATGTGTTATTTCATGGCCACATACGTCCAGGGCTGTTAGCGGAGTATAGGTAGTAGAACCACTTGTTCCGCCATCGCCATAGGTCATACGGGTTCCGTCCCAGAATGCATTGATATTATTACCATAGCCAAATGCCACCAGGTTTGTGTGCACATAACTGTTCAGTGCAAAGCCGGCATTGTCAACACTGTTGCGGTTGAATTTGCTTAAATAATAATCGTATGTTTTTTCTGTACCCCAATGTCCGTCGGTTGCATACTGGTCTTTATTGGCATTTACATTATTCCATGTATTGTCTGCATCGGTAAAGTCAACTGCTGCATTATAGTTTGTTCCCGCCAAACGCATATCGTAGGTGTTGATGCCATTGCCCCTGCCGGTTTCACGAAGGCGATATGTACTTCCGGTAAAATCAGTAGTAATGGTTTGGGTACCGCTGTATGCAGTAATGGCGGTACCGGTGGCATTGGTTGTATGGATCATTTCCCGTTTGCCGAGAATTTTTCCATTTACCGCATCCACAAATACCAACTGGCGGCTGAGCGGATATTGAGCATAAATGTCAAGTTTATAGGCAAGACGCAGTTGTGCAGGGATCACTTCTTCTTCGCCACTGTAATAAACCAGTTCTGCTTTAGGATAAAATGTTGCATGGGGATCGTTCTGCTCTTTTTTCAGGAATGCTTCTTCTGAAGGTACCTGCCATTTGTATTCCCTTGCTCCAACAAAAGCCATTGCCTTATTCAATGCCGTGGTCTTGTTAATGGAAGGGGATGACTGAAGGGAAGAAGGAAAATCTTTGATCCATTTTCCGTTCTGGCTGCTAACGATACCATCCTTTACATGTACAACGTACGTGGCATGTTCTACCGGGATGCCTGCAAAGGTTTGCTGGTAGCGGTAGTGCTCAATACCCAAATTGTCTTTTTCAAACCGGTTAAGCAGGGCATCATTGCTTGCCGTTATTTTACCTGCAGCATCGGCAACCAGTACTGCTCCTTTTTTAAAGACAGGCGCATTGGCTTTGAAGATCATTTGTTCGGGATACATGCCGGGTTGCCCCTTCATGATATCCTGTGCTTTTGATTTGTCGGCACAAATCAAGCCTGTCATCAGCAGGCAGATCATTAAACATTTTTTCATAATTGCTTTAGTTTTAGTAAAAATATTTTGTAATATATATTTAATACTTATTTCATATTGTAGAAAGATTTCGATGTTGGAATTCTTGTGGATAAATTAGCCCGGGCAGGGATCCATTGTTCAATGGAACCCATAAAAGCAGTCCCGGGTATTCAACATAGAAAAAAAATCATGCTACGATGAATGTTAGTAATTTGCAATGATGACAAAAAGGATCTTCACACTGGTATCAAAAGACGTGCTGCTCGAGTTCAGGCAGAAACATACTTTTTACGGTATACTCCTTTATATCGCTTCCACCATATTTGTTCTTTACCTGTCAATAGATAAACCCGATGCCAATGTATGGAATGGCCTGTTCTGGACCATTCAATTGTTCATTTGTGTAAATGCGGTGGCCAAAAGTTTTTTACAGGAGAGCCGGGGCCGCATGCTGTATTTTTATTCCGTGGCATCACCGGTTGAGTTCATTGTGGCCAAGATCATCTACAACCTGGTATTAATGGTGCTGATGAGCCTGATCAGTTTATTAATGTTCTCTGTGTTTTTAGACAACCCGGTGGATAATGCCTTTCGCTTTACCGGGATCGTGGTACTTGGGGGTGCTGGTATCAGCATCGTATTCACCCTAATGAGTGCTATTGCAGCCAAGGCACAACAGAATGCAGCACTCATTGCCATCCTCGGTTTCCCGGTCATCTTACCACAATTATTGTTATTGATGCGCCTGAGTAAGTCAGCATTTTCAGAAGTTTTCAGGGAAGGTATGGTCTTGCAAATGGCGGGGTTGATCGCCGGGCTCGACGTATTGGTAATTGCTATGGCGGTAATATTGTTTCCATATCTCTGGAAAGACTGAAAAAGTTAGGGGTTAGATGTTAGGAGTTGTGCCAATTAAAAATTATGCTGGTATGCCAACAGTAACAAAATTTGAAGACCTGGAAGTATGGCAATTGGCCAGAAAGATTGAGCAATTTACTTTTGAGCATTCACAAAAAGGCCAACTCTCCCAGGATTATAAGTTAAAGAATCAGATGAATGGCGCTTCCAGTTCAATGATGTCGAATATTGCTGAGTGATTTGGAAGAGGTGGACGGCTGGAGTTTGTTAATTTCCTAAGTATTGCAAAAGGATCTGCTGCTGAACTTCAATCTCAGTATCATAACTGTTTAGACAGAAAATATTTATCTCGTGAAACTTTTAATGAAGTTTATGAGATGATTGATCTTTTTTGTAAAAAGACCAGCGCTTTTATGGCTTATTTGAATCAATCTGAAAGGAAGGGGCAGAAATTCCAGAACAGAAAAAATAACCCCTAACATCTAACTCCTAACCTACAACTTCCCTATCTTTGCCCCCTCTATAAATTTCTTTCTTTTTGAAGAAAAACTGGTGGAAAATATTGTCCCTGTTATTATTGATCTACACAGTTGTGGCTGGTTTCCTGGTTGCAGTGCCCGACCTTCCTATCATTCATCAATCCATCCGTAACCTGTATTTCCATGTGTGTATGTGGTTTGGGATGATGATCCTCTTCATTATAAGCTTTGTTTACAGTATCAAATACCTCCGCGGCTTTAACCTGCGGAACGATATATATGCCCAGCACTTTGCAGCGGTGGGCACCTTCTTCGGGATATTGGGCTATATCACCGGGTCGATCTGGGCCAATTATACCTGGCTCACCGATCAAAGTCAGTCATTGGGAACTGTGTTGAAAGAACCCAAACTCATTGGTGCCGCCATTGCCTTACTTATTTACGGGGCTTATTTTGTGCTGAGGGGTTCATTTACAGATATGGATAAAAAAGCCCGGGTAAGTGCGGTGTATAATATTTTTGCCTTTGCCATGCTTTTTCCCAGCATCTGGATCATTCCCCGGCTGGTGGGAAGTCTGCATCCTGGTGCACCGGGCAGCGACAGCGGTAATCCTGCATTGAATGCACAGAAAGACCTGGATGCCGGAATGCGCATGATCTTTTACCCGGCCGTTATAGGCTGGACCTTGCTGGGGGTATGGATCGCCACGTTGAAAATACGGTTACAATTAATTAAAGATAAAACCCTGCTAAATGAATAAGTTTATTTTACGTTTGGTGTTTTGTGTTGTGAGTTTACTGTT
>Ga0209023_10001440_pt1 | contig 31950 bp, 27 predicted proteins | sample LakOneMetagenome_FD_187468 | JGI IMG/M metagenome (GOLD analysis project Ga0209023, IMG submission 187468) | Freshwater and sediment microbial communities from Lake Erie, Canada (SPAdes) (version 2) | ecosystem: Environmental > Aquatic > Freshwater > Lentic | place: Lake Erie, Canada...
ATGCGCGTCGCGCCGGACGCCTGCCACACGCGAAAATAGCGGCGAAAACTGGCATCCGCGGATGCGGGTTCGAGCCGGCAGTCGCGCGGCCAGCCCAAGTCGCTCGCCAGCCAGTCGCGAATCAACGCAATCCTTGCGTCAGCCATCGATGATTGCCTTACGTCCTGTGCATTCCGCGGCCATTATAATGGCCGCGCCCATGATTGCCCCCTTGCATCGCCGGTTGCGTCGTACGTTGCTGTGGCTGCCGCTGGCGTGCGCGGCGGCGGTGCATGCGCAGCAGCCGGCCTGCCCGGAGCCCTCCGCATCAGACATATCACCGCCCCCGCTCCCGTCGGTCACCGACGGCGCGATCCAATGGTCGGGCTGTGACATCAAGGTCGACGCGAACGGCGACACCGAACTCATCGGTGATGTCAGCGTCAGCATCGCGGGCCGGCAGATGCATTGCGACCGGCTGGTCTACAACGCGCTGACGCAGGAGCTCAAGCTCAGCGGCGCCGTGCGCTATGAAGACCCGTCGCTAAGGGTCACCGGCAAGACCGGCGATTACAGCGACGCGGGCGCATTCTTCACCGACGCCCAGTTCGAGCTGCTCAAGGGCTCCGGTCGTGGCGAAGCAAGCCGCATCTCGACGACGCGGGCCGACGTCATCGTGCTCGATCGCGTCACGTACACGACTTGCCCGAAAGGCCAGGCGGATTGGGAACTGCGGGCGCGCCGCATCACGCTCAATACGCACACGAAGCGCGGCGTCGGCCAGAGCACGCGGGTGGTGTTCAAGGGCGTGCCGATCCTGTACCTGCCGTGGATTTCATTTCCACTGACCGGTGATCGGCAGACCGGCCTGCTGTTCCCGACACTGGGCAGTTCCTCGCGCAGCGGCGCGACGCTGGCGGTGCCGTGGTACTGGAACATCGCGCCGAACCAGGATGCGACGCTGACGCCGACATTCTATTCGCGCCGCGGGCTCGGGCTCGACAGCGAGTACCGGCTGCTGACGAATTCCGGCACCGCGCTGCTGCGCGATGACCTGCTGCAAAGCGATCGCATCACCCACACCAACCGCAACTGGGTGCGCCTCGACGCGACCAGCTATTTCGGCAATGGCTGGCGCGCACAGGTCGACGCGCAGGATGTCAGCGACATCCATTATTTCGAGGACTTCGGCGACGGCCCGCAGGCCACCAGCACGACTTTCCTGCCGCGCAGCCTGCTGGTGAGCAGGCGCGGCGATGCCTGGCAGCTCGGCGCGCAGCTGCTGAAATTCCAGACCCTCGACGACCAGCTGGCCGCGCTGGACCAACCCTACGCGGAATTGCCGCGGATCACGGCCAACGGCCACTGGCAGGACAACGGCGGATTCGGCAGCGGCTTCGAAGCCGAGCTCACCGATTTCCGGCGCGAGGCCGGCACGACCGGCTGGCGCAGCCGCGTGCGACCGGGCGTCAGCTTCGACTACACGCGCCCGGGTTTCTACATCCGGCCGCGCGCGAGCTGGGATTTCACGGCCTATCGGCTCGACGATGCACCGACGGCCGACGCGACGCCGAGCCGAAGCCTGCCGATCCTCACCTTCGACAGCGCCGTGCAGCTGGAGCGAACGACCGGGCGCGACGGCGCACGCCTCGTGACGCTCGAGCCGCGCATCAACTACGTGTACATCCCGTACCGGAACCAGGACAGTTTGCCGGTGTTCGATTCGGGCACGCCCGATCCGAACTTCGTCTGGTTGTTTCGCGAAAATCGCTACTCGGGCTTCGATCGCATCGGCGACGCCAACAACCTGACGCTCGGCGTCACGACGCGCATGCTGCAGGCCAGCACCGGCCAGCAGTTCCTCAGCGCGACGATCGGCCAGACGCTGCACTTCACGCAGCCGCGCGTCACGCTGCCGGGCGAGACGATCGACACGCGCCGTCGCTCCGACCTGCTCGCCAACATCGACCTGACGGCCTATCGCAACTGGAACGTCCACTACGACCTCGCCTGGGATCCATCCGAGTCGCACACGGAAAAATCGCTGCTCGAGCTGCAATACCTGGCGGCCGGCAACCAGGTCGTGAACCTCGGCTATCGCTACACGCGCGGCAGCGTCGACCAGGGCGAGGTCTCGGCCGCGTGGCCGGTGGGCCGCCACTGGGATCTGTACGGCCGGCGCGTCTACTCGTTTCGCGATCGGAGCCCGCTCGAAACCTTCGCCGGCATGCAGTACCGGTCGGGCTGCTGGGGCGTTCGCCTCGTGATCCGCGATTCCGTCAGCAGCCGCTCAGGCCAGCGTGAAACAGGCTGGTACCTGCAATTGGAACTCAAGGGACTTTCCAATGTCGGATCCGGTGCCGACTCTTTCCTGCAAGGGTCGATTCAGGGATACTCCCCACAATGAAATTGCGTATTTTGCCGGGCCTGCTGCTCGCGGCCCTGGCCGCCGGCACGCTGTGCGCGATGGCTGCCGACACCACCCCGTCGGCCTCATCAACCTCGTCGACGACCTCGACCACCGGTCCCCGTGCCCACACGACCCATGGCACGCCGCTCGATCGCGTCGTGGCGGTCATCAACGACGGCGTCGTGCTCGAGAGCGAACTGAACTCGCAGGTCGCCGACGTCACGCAGCGGCTGCAGTCGCAGAACGTGGCGCTGCCCGACACGAAGGTGCTGCGCGAACAGGTGCTCGAGCGGCTCGTGCTCGAGGAAGTGCAGGCGCAGCACGCCGAGCGCGCCGGCATCGTCATCTCCGACGAGCAGGTCAACGCGGCGCTGCAGGATATCGCCGCGCGCAACAAGGTCAGCTTCGACCAGCTGCCGGAAAAACTGGCCGGCGAAGGCATTGTCTATTCGGACTATCGCAAGAACCTGCGGCGCGAGATCCAGCGCCAGGTGCTGCGCGGCCGCGATGTCGTCCAGCGCATCAACATCTCGCCGCGCGAACTCGAGCAGTACATGGAGCGGCAGAAGAACACCGGCAACACGAACAACGAGTACAACGTGTCGCACATCCTCGTCGCGGTCGCGCAGGACGCCACGCCGAAGCAGCTGGCCGCGGCACGGCAGAAGGCCGACGACGTCGCCGCGCGGGCCGCGAAGGGCGAGCCGTTCAACCAGCTTGCGGTGACCTATTCCGACAGCCAGACCGCGCTCGAAGGCGGCGCCCTCGGCTGGCTCAAGGGTCCGGCGTTGCCGACTTTCCTCGCCGACGTCGTGCCGCGCATGAAGCCGGGCGACGTGAGCGACGTGATGCAGACCGGCAGCGGTTTCCACATCGTCAAGCTCAACGACGTGCGCACGAACACGGCGACGCAGATCATCAAGCAGACGCACTTGCGGCACATCCTGCTGAAGACCAGCGAAGTGGAAGACGACGCGACCGTGCAGCAGAAGCTCGCGACGATGCGCGAACAGATCCTCGCCGGCACCGCCGACTTCGCCGTGCTCGCAAAGACCAGCTCCGCCGATCCGGGCTCGGCGGTGGAAGGCGGCGACCTGGGCTGGACGCCGCTCGAGACCTTCGTGCCGGAATTCGCGCGCCGGGCCGATGCCCTGAAGGACGGCGAAATCAGCGAACCCTTCAAGACGCAGTTCGGCTGGCACATCGTGCAGATGCTGGGCCGTCGCGACTTCGACAACACCGCGACCGCCGAGCGCGAACAGGCCTTCGCGCAGTTGCGCGAGAGTCGCGTCGACGAAGCCACCGAGATCTGGCTGCAGCAGCTGCGCGACGAGGCCTACGTCGAACTGCGGCTCTGACGCCACGGGCGCCGAGGGCCTGTCGTGAGCGCCGCGCCGATCGCATTGACCTGCGGCGAGAGCGCCGGCATCGGCCCCGACCTGTGCCTCGCGATCGCGCAACAGCCGCGTCACTACCCGCTGGTATGCCTGGCTGACCGCACGCTGCTGCAGGATCGGGCGCGGCAACTGCGCGTCGCCTGCACGCTGCGCGAGTACGAGCCGTCACGGCCGCCGACGCGCGCCGCCGGGGAACTGACAGTGCTGCACGAGCCGCTGGCGCAGCCGGCCCAAGCCGGGCGGCTGGATGTGCGCAACGCGCCCTGGGTGCTGCAGCTCATCGACCGCGCGGTCGAAGGTTGCCGGCGCGGTGAATTCGCGGCGCTGGTCACTGCGCCGGTGCAGAAGAGCATCATCGCCGAAGCCGGCCTGCCCTTCATGGGCCACACGGAATACCTCGCCGCGCTGTGCGGCGCGGCGTTGCCCGTGATGCTGCTGGTGGCCGGCCAGCTGCGCGTCGCGCTGGCGACGACCCACCTGCCGTTGCGCGCCGTGCCCGATGCGATCACGCGGCCAGGGCTGCTCGCCGTGCTGGACGTGCTGCACGGCGGACTGCGCGACCTGCTGGGCATCGCAAACCCACGCATCGCGGTCTGCGGACTCAATCCGCACGCCGGCGAAAACGGCCACCTCGGAAACGAAGAGCAGCAGGTCATCGAGCCTGCGCTGCAACAGGCCCGCTCGCAGGGCCTCGACGTACACGGGCCCTTTCCGGCCGATACGCTGTTCGTGGCGCACAACCTCGCGCCTTACGACGCCGTGCTCGCGATGTACCACGACCAGGGATTGCCGGTGCTGAAGCACGCGGCGTTCGGCGGCGCCGTCAACGTGACGCTTGGGCTGCCGATCATTCGCACCTCGGTCGATCATGGCACCGCGCTCGACCTGGCCGGAACGGGCCGCGCCGATGCGGGCAGCCTCGTCGCCGCGCTCGAACTCGCGGTGTCGCTGGCCGCCCTGCGGCGCGCACGCTGATCGACCGGATGCGCCCGCGCAAGCGCTTCGGCCAGCATTTCCTGCATGATCCGGCGGTGATCGAACGGATCGTCGCCGCGATCGCGCCGCGCGACGGCGATGCGCTGGTGGAAATCGGTCCCGGGCAAGGTGCGTTGACGGACGCATTGTTGCAACGGGTCGATCGGGTCGACGTCATCGAAATCGATCGCGACCTGGCTGGCGCGCTGCGCGCACGCTACGCCGATCGTCCCGGGCTGTGCCTCCATGAAGGCGACGCGCTCGCATTCGACTTCGCGGCGCTGGCGCGGGAGCGCGGCCGGAAGCTGCGGGTCGTCGGCAACCTGCCGTACAACATTTCAACGCCGCTGCTGTTCCACCTGCTCGACGCAGGCGACGCCATCGTCGACATGCACTTCATGCTGCAAAAGGAAGTCGTCGACCGCATCGTCGCACCGCCCGGCAATCGCCAGTACGGACGCCTCGGCGTCATGCTCGCCCCGCGGGTGCAGGCCACGAAGCTGATGGACATCGGTCCGGGCGCCTTTCGCCCGCCGCCCAAGGTGTGGTCGGCCATCGTCCGGCTCGACATGCGCGCCGATCCGCCGGCGTGGGCGAGGCTGCCGCAATTCGCCGCCGTGGTCGCCGCGGCATTCGGCCAACGCCGCAAGACCCTGCGCAATGCCCTCGGCGGCCTGCTGGATGCCACCCAGATCGCGGCAGCGGGCGTCGACCCCGGCGCGCGCGCCGAAACGCTGGCCGCGGCTGATTTTGGCCGCCTGGCGCAGGCCGCGGCGCATCCCAGGGTGGCGGCAGCCGCCCCGCTGTGATTCACTAGGACAATGAGCGATTACCGCCAGTTGCTGGTCGCCGTCGATCTCAGTGACCAGAGTCGCGCCATTGCCGCGAAGAGCGTCGAGCTGGCGCGCCAGTGGCAGGCGCAGCTGCGCCTGCTGCACGTGATCGAGTTCGTGCCGGTCGAGCCGATGAGCGATGCGCTCGTGCCGGTGGTGCAGATCGACGATCGCGTCATCGCGCGCGCGCGCGAGCAGATGCAGGCCCTGGCCACCGCGCTCGGGATACCGAACGAAAACTGCCGGGTCGCCACCGGAAACGTCAAGGCGGAAATCCTGCGCCAGGCGCGCGAACTCAACGCCGACCTGATCGTGCTCGGCTGCCGCGAACGCCATGGATTGTCGATCCTAGTCAACCTGACCGAAGACACCGTGCTGCACGGCGCGCCCTGCGACGTGCTGGCAATGCGCGTCCGCTAGCCACACCGCATGGACGGCCGGCACCAGATCAAGGTCAATGTCGAGAGCACCTACCTCGAGGAACAATCCGCGCCGTCCGAACACCGCTACGTGTTCGCCTACACGGTGACGCTGCGCAACGCCGGCGAGGTGCCGGCCAAGCTGCTGACACGCCATTGGATCATCACCGACGCGAATGGCCGCGTGCAGGAAGTGCGCGGCGAAGGCGTCGTGGGCGAGCAACCGCACCTGCAACCCGGACAGGGCTTTCGGTACTCGAGCGGCGCGGTGCTCGAGACGCCGGTGGGCGCGATGCACGGCAGCTACCAGATGCTCGGCGATGACGGCCAGCAGTTCGACGCGCCGATCCCCGCTTTCCGGCTCGCGAAGCCGGGCCTGCTGCACTAGGCCCGCGTCCGCCCGGGCCTTCGAGGCGCATCGCAACATGGCGCGCTGGGCAATCGGCGACGTGCAAGGCTGCCTTGCCGAGCTCGATGAGCTGCTGCAACGAATCCACTTCAACCTCGACCGCGACCTGCTGTGGTTCACCGGCGACCTCGTCAATCGCGGGCCGCAATCGCTGGCGACGCTGCGTCGCGTGCGTTCCCTCGCCGCCAACGCGGTCGTCGTGCTCGGCAACCACGACCTGCACCTGCTGGCCCTCGCCTTCGTTCCCGGCCAGAAGCTGCGCCGCGGTGACACGCTCGATGAGGTGCTGGCGGCGGCGGATCGCGATGCGCTGCTCGCGTGGCTGGTCGAACGTCCGCTCGCGAACTACGACCGTGCGCACGACGACCTGCTGGTGCACGCGGGCCTCGTGCCGCAATGGCATGCGCAGCAGGCCGCGCAGCTTGCGAGCGAGGTGTCCAGCGCGCTGCGGCGCGATCCGCGCGCGGTGCTCGGCAACATGTACGGCGACGAACCCGATCAATGGAACGAGAAGCTGCGCGGCGATGAACGAATACGCTTCATCATCAACGTGTTGACACGCGCACGCGTCTGCACCGCGCAGGGCCGCGTCGACATGCGGCAGAAAGGGCCGCCCGGCGACGCACGGCCGCCGTGGATGCCGTGGTACAAGGTGCCCGGCCGCGCCAGCGCCGGAAGCCGCGTGGTCTTCGGGCACTGGTCGGCGCTCGGCCTGCACCGGGCCGACGGCGTGCTCGCGCTCGACACCGGCTGTGTCTGGGGCGGCGCACTCACGGCCGTCAACCTCGACGACCCGGAGGCGCTGCCCGTTGCCGTGCGCGCGCGCTCGCGCGCCGCGACGGGCGGCGATTGACCGGCAAGGCGCGCTAGAACTTCGCGCGCACCCCGAGCGCGTAGCGCGCCTCGAACTGCGTCGTGTTCAGCTTCATGTCGGGCCACACGAGGTAGTAGTGCTCCTTCTCGTGCGTCAGGTTCGATCCGTCGAGGAACGCCTGGAAATGATGCGCGAAGCTGTAGTTGATCGACGCGTCGATGTAGGTCGTGGGCGCCTGGTATTCCTGGAAGCCCGCGATGCCGCCGTAGTCCTTCTCGACGGCGCGCTGCGAGCGATGATTGCCCGCCACGCGCACCTCCAGGTTCTTGTCCTGGTACCACAACACGAGGTTTGCCTGCTGCTTGGAGTTCTCCGGGAACGGTATCGTGTTGCCCGCGACGTCCTTGCCGATGTTGCTCGGTGAGTAGGTGTAGTTGGCGTCGATGCCGGTGTAGCGCAGGATGCCCGGCAGGAAGTCGAAGGCCTGCTTCCATCCGATCTCCAGGCCGTGCAGCGATTTGCCGCTGCCCTGGCTCGGGCCGCTGATGCCCACGCAGCGGTTGCGCACCACGCCGTCCTGGTCGGGCAGGTCGCAGCGCGTCACGCCGGCATCGGCGATGAAGCTCGCCACGTCGACGTAGAAGGCCGCGATGCTCAGCATGCTGGAGCGACCCATGTAGTACTCCAGCGACAGGTCGTAGTTGGTCGACCGCCAGGGATCGAGATCCGGGTTGCCGCCCTGCTGTCCGCCATACACCGCGAACACGGCCGGCGGACCGGCGGTGAAGGCGTAGTTGAGCGTCAGGCCTCCGCCCCACTGGTCGAGGTTGAGCAGCTGCATGTTCTTCGAGAACGCTGCGCGCAGCTTCAGGTTGGTGCTGAGGTCCACGAACAGGTTGGCCACGGGCAGTACGTCGGTGAACGTGCGGTCGGTGTGCACGATGCCGCCATCGTGCGGATTGACGTAGTAGGCCACCGCGTCGGGACTGACGCTGTGCTGGTCGATGCCGAGCTTCGTGCGGATCAGCTTCACGCCGACGTTGGCGCCCCACGGGCGGCTGCCGTTGCCGCTGAAGTTCGCCTGCACGTAGCCAGTGGTCTGGTGCACCCCCACATGCCAGGTGCCCGCCGGATCATGGTCGCGGATCTCGCCCGGATACAGCGCGTTCTGGAATGCGAGCACATCGTCCATGATCTTCGGGTCAAGCGCATTGACGCTGATGCCCTGCACGTCCGCGAGGTGGTCGTACAGCCGCGTCGTGTTGCCGATGATGGAAGCCAGCTGGCTCGGCGTGTAGCCGACCAGCGGATTGGCGCGGAAGAATCCGGTCGTCGGATCGCCGGCCTTGCAGGCGCCGGCAATGCCCTGGCCGTCGAGCACGATGTCGCCGGCCTTGTAGTGCTGGTAGCAGCCACCGGGAACCGGAATGTTGACCGACGTGTCTTCGTTGCCGTTCGCGTCGACCGGGTTGTAGTACGCGAGGCCGGCGTAGACGGGCGCGATCAACGCGAAGTTCTCGTTGTCGGCGTTGCGGTTGCTCTGGCGCAGGCCGAAATCCAGGCGGATGTTGTGATCGGCGAACTTGAAGTGGCCGTCCGCGCGCAGCACGTCCATCGTCGAGCTGCGATCGTAGTCGCCTTCCGACGTGACGGTCTTGAGTGCATACGCATTCGGATTCTTCAGCGTCGCCAGCAGGTCCGCCGGCAGCGTGATTCCCATGTGATCGCCGCTGAAATCAATCGTCGCGGGCACCGTATTGGGCGCGATGCCGTAGGGATTGAACACGCGCGGGCCATCCGGCGTCGCGTAGGCATAGTTGCCCGGATGCGCCGGGTCCTGCGGCGCATCGAGCGGATCGTTCTTCCAGATTGTGCCGTCCGACAGCGCGTACTGCAGGTAGCTCTCCATGTGCAGCTGGCTCGCGCTCGCGTGGATGCCGCGCACCTCGGCCGTGAACGGCCCGCCATTGTCGTAGCTCAGTTGCAGGTTGAAATTGCGCGACTGGGACTTGTTGACGTTGTCGTCGGAGTACGTCTCGATATCGCCGATGAAATACTTGCGCTGCGAGGTGACGTAGAAATCGGCGAGCGGCGCGCCGCCGTCGGATCCGTTGTAGCCGTCATAGACCTGCACGCCGGTGTTGCGTTCGGCCGTCGGCAGGAAGGTGGCGCCGTCCCACGTGGCGGAGTTGAGCTGGTAGCCGGTCTGGCGGTCGTAGCTCTTCTCGTTGGTGTAGAACATGTCGGACGTCAGCTTGAAGCCGCCGCCCAGGTCGCCCTGCAGCGAGATGTTGAAGCCCAGCCGCTTCTTCTCGACCTGCTCGTCGATGGCCGCGTAGTCGGCCGTGTTGTAGAACACGCCGTTGGCCTTGCCGTCGCCGTTGACGTCGACGTCGCAACCGTGGCCGTCGCTCGAAGTGTCGAGATAGTGCGTCGGATCGTCGGGACTGCCGCCGTAGACGCAATTGGCCGGATGCAGCAGCGTCATGCCCGTCGGCAGCGGACCGCCATTCAGGGCGCCCAGGAAACCCTGGTCGAGCACCGTGTTGTCCGAACTCTCGCTGACGAGTTCGCCGCTGTATTGGCCCGCGCCGTCGAATGAATGCTCGAGCGTCACGTCGGAGTACGCGGCCGAGGCCACCACGCCCCAGCGCTCGCCGTGGAACCCAATCAACGTGTCGAGTTCGGGCTGGTACTTGTCGGTCTGGCTGCCGTGCAGCCCCGATGCGGCGCCCGCGAAGGTCCACCCCTGCTCGAGGTCGAACGGCCGGCGCGTCTTGAGGTTGATCGTGCCGGTGATGCCGGCATTCAGCAGGCTCGCCGACGGCGACTTGTTGACATCCGCTCCGGAGAACAGCTGTGACGGGATGTCGCCGAAGTCGGGCTGGACGCCGACGATGGAACCCACCGTCAGGAAATCCTCGCCGTTCAGCTGCGTGCCCACTTGCGGCAGGCCGCGAATGTTCACCGACGTGCCTTCACCGCCCTCGCGGTTGATCTGCACGCCGGTGATGCGCTGCAGTGAGTCGGCAATGGTCGTGTCCGGCAGCTTGCCGATGTCCTCGGCCGAAATGCTGTCCTGGATGACATCCGCGTTGCGCTTCAATTCGACCGAGCGCTGCTCGGAGGCGCGCACGCCGGTGACGATGACCTCCTCGAGCGTGGGCGTGTCAGCGGGTGCTTCCGCGTAGGCGCTCATGCCTGAAACGGCCAGAATGCTCGTCACCGTGCAAAGGATTTTCCTGTTGATCATTGCGATTCCCCCGTCTGAATTCCCTACAAGCCAGTTCCTGGATGGGCGCGCGGCCTATTTCTTCGGCAGCGGCGCGACCACCACTTCCATCTGCCATTTCTCGGTCACGTGGTCGAGATGGCACTGGTAGCCATAGAAAGTGCCGTCGAAAACGTGCTGGAACAGGCATGCGCGCTCGCCCGTCTCCACCGGATTGTTGGCCACCGGTTCGAAAGCGCCATCGGGCGCGTCGGCGTGGAACACCTTCACCTGCCAATCGCCGCGGTGCGCATCGTCATAGCGATTCGGAAAGACCTCGGTGGCCAGGTAGTAGATGCCCTTGCCGTCGGCGCCGGCCTTCGGCAGATACATCAGCGTCGGCGCTGCCACGGTCTCGACCGAATGCAGCAACAGCTTCTCCGGAGCGCGATCGAGCGAGAGTACGCTGTCGGCGCTGCGGCTCGCGATGTCGAAATAGTCGTTGTCGTTGCCGCGATACCAGGTCAGGTAGAAGCGGCCGCTCACCGGGTCGCGAAACAGGTTCGGATTCTGGTTGCGCTCCTGCTGCACGGGATTCACGAGGTTCTTCACCTCGGTCAGCTGCAGCCCGTCTTCCGACGTCGCCAGCACGATGCGGCTCGACGGCGTGTCGTAGTCACGCGTGATCGCGAAATAGAGCGTGTCGGGATGCGCAGGGTCGGCGTGCTCGAGCACCGAGGGCCAGCGCGCGTTGAGCCACAGCGGATTCTTCTCGTACTTCGTCCAGTGCACCAGGTCGTTGCTGCGCGCAAGGCCCACGCCGCGCCCGTTGTTGAGGCCGTACCAGGCCCAGTAGCGAAAGCCGCCGCGGTTCATTTCCAGCACCGAGAAAGTGTGCGGCTGCTGGTCGCCTTCCCAGTCCTGCGGCGGCATGTCCATCAGTTGCGGCGCGGGAAGCGGGATGTAGTTCGGTGCGGCGATGCCCGCGCCTGCACTGGCCAGCGCGGCGCCGAGCACGACGAGCGATGAGACGGTGGATCGCATGCGCATCACGTGGCTGCACTCCTGCGCTCGCCGATCAGCGCGTTGTTGATGAGGGGCCGCGCCCAGAAGCCGACGCTCAGCACGCAGCCGAACGTGACGTACAATAACAGCATGCCGTTGCGCAGGCCCACGTGGTCGGCCAGTTGGCCGATCAGGAACGGGAACACCGCGCCACCCATGATGCCGCTGCAGAGGATTCCGGCGAACGGGCCATGGTGCGAGGGCACGGAATTGAGCGCCAGCGAGACGATCGTCGGCCACATGATCGAGGCGAACAGGCCCACGGCGGGGAACGCGTACAGCGACACATTCGCCGGGCCAAACAGCGCCAGCGTCAGCATCAGGATGGCGCCGCTCGCGAAACCGATGAGCACGCGCCGACTGTCGAAGAGTTTCAACAGCACCATGCCGGCCAGGCAACCGATCGTCATCAGCAGCCAGAAATTGGCCACGGCGGAAGCGCCCTGCACTTCCGGATTGAATCCGTGGTACGTGGCCAGGAAGCGCGACATCCAGAATGATGTGCCCTGCTCGCAGCCGACGTAGGCGAAGATCATCAGGAAATACATCACGACGACGGGGTTGCGCAGCAGATCGCGGTACATGCCGAGCGTGCCGGCCGATTCGTCTTCGTTGCGCTCGACCTTTGGCAATCGAACCATTGCGACCACCGCGACCATCACCGCCGTCACCACGGCGAACAGCCAGTACATCGACACCCAAGGCATCGCCGGCGGCGTCAACCGCGCCAGCAGCCCAACGGCCGAGCCGTGCGCGACGCCGGGCTTGAGTTGCCCGAGCAGGTACGTGAACACGTGTGGGCTGACGAACGAAGCCGCGCCGAACACGAGCTGCGCGAAGGCCGAGTAGTACGCGAAATTCTCCTCGCCGCCGGCGACACGCAGCAATGGATTGATCGCGACCTGCAAAGCCGCGAATCCCGCGCCAATTGCGAAAAGCGATCCGATCGCGATCGGGTAGGTCGGTGTCACCGCAAAGCTCAACGCCCCCGCCGTGCACACGATGAATGACACGACCATCAGTGGCTTCTCGCCCCAGCTCTCGACCAGGAAGCCCGCCGGGATCGAGAACACGCCGTACGCGATGAAAAAGGCCAGGGCCAGCGTGCCCGCCACGCCTTCGGAGACATGGAAATCGCTGATGATGAAGGGCACCAGCGGGCCCAGTATGTTCGTGACGAACGAGATCGCGATGAAGATCACGAACACCAGCCAGACGATGAACAGGCTGCGCGAACGTCGTGGCTTGCTGCTCAAGATGCGGTCCCCTGTCATTCCGTGGCGGTGATCTTGCTGGCGCGCTCGAAGTGCCCGGCTTCGCGGCCCGCCAGCGCTGCAAGCGCCAGCGTCATCATCTGCACCGGCAGAATCTCGAGGATCGGCTGCAACGCCGGGTCGCTCTCGGGCACGCGGAACGGCTTCAACGCGGCTTCCGTGCCGATTTCATCGCAGTGCCCGCCGTTCGCGATGAGGTCCTGCGCCAGCCGCTGATTCAGCGCGCGCGTGCGGTCATCGCCACTGTACACGCCGATCCACATGTCGGCGTGCAGCATTTCAAGCGGTCCGTGCCGGAACGCGGCGCTGCTCATGCCTTCGGCGTGCAGGCGAGTCGCTTCCTTCAGGATCAGCGCGCCGGTGCCGACGGCGCTCAACGAGGTGCCGCGTCCCGCGAAAAACAAGTGCCGCTTGCCGCGCAGCCGCGCCGCGAGCGTCTCGGCGTGGAGCCGCCAACCCTGCAGGTATTTTTCCACCAGCGCCGCGGCATCGGCGAGCGTCGCGAGCGTCGCACGCTCGTCGCGCCCGGCCATCAGCGCCGCCAGCCACTGCAGCGTGAGCATGCCGGCCACATAGGTCTTGCAGGACACCGAATGCTCCGGACCCGCCTGCGCCAGCAGCGCGAGCCCGGCGCCGCGCGCCAAGGGACTGCCGGCCGTGTTGGTGACGCCCAGCACCGTGGCGCGGGTGTTGGCCTCCAGCAGGCGCACGGTCTCCGCGCTGGCGCCCGACTGCGACGCGGCGATCACCAGCGTCTGTTCGTCGCACAGCGCCAGGGCGTAGTGGATCAGTTCCGAGGTCTCGATCATCACCGGCGTCTGGCCCGCGCCGATCAGCGCCAGGTTCAGCGGGTGGAAGGTATGGTAGGAAGAACCCATGCCGGTCAGCACGACGCGTTTCCACGCTCGCGCGCCAACGAAGCGCTGCGCCTGCGTCCAGCGCCCTGCTTCCGCCAACCACGCGAGCGTGGCGCGCAGTGCCTGCGGCTGCGCCATGACATCCTGGAAGTACGGGCCTTCCTTCACCGGCAAGGGCGCCGCGTTCAACATGGCCGCATGGCTCCGTCCTGCATTCCCTGAAAGCGATGCCGCCACACGGCCGCGGCGCCGATCAGCGGCGCTTCGTTGCCCAGCGCCGCGACGCCGATCTCCACCTGATCCGCGGGCACTTGCGTGCAATGGCTCCGCACCACGGCGCGAATCGCCGGCATGAACAAGTCGGCGCTGTCCATGACGCTGCCGGAAAGCACGATCGCGTCGGGCGTATACAGCGAAATCAGGTTCGCGACCCCGATGCCCAGGTAGCGACCGGCGCGCGCGATCTCGGCTTGCGCGGGCCCATCGCCTTGCCGCGCCCGCGCGCACAGTTCAGCCGCCGTGATCTCGTCGCGCCGCGGGTACCCCGACGGCAAGTTCGCGCGCGCATGGGCCGCGATCGCCGGGCCGCTCGCCAGCACTTCCCAGCAACCGCGCGCGCCGCAATAGCACTGCGGACCGGAGTCGTCGATCACGTGGTGGCCGATCTCGGGATGCGCACCGCCCACGCCGCGATACAGCGCGCCATTCAAGACGATGCCGCCGCCGATGCCGGTGCCGATCGTCACGCAGATGAAATTGCGCCGGCCGCGGCCCGCGCCCCACTGCCATTCGCCGAGCACCGCCGCATCCGCGTCGTTTTCCATCGCCACGTCGACGTTGAAGCGCCCCGCCAGGGTCGCGACCGGATTCGCGCCGCGCCAGCCCGGCAGGAATTCGACCTCGCCGATCTTTCCGCTCAACGGATCGACGGGCCCCGTGCAACCGATGCCGATGCCGCCGATATCGATGCCCGCTTTCGCGCGCACGGCATCGAGCAGCTTCGCGACGCGGCCCATTGCGGCGTCGAAACCATCGTCCGCCGCCGTGGGCGTATCGGCGCGGCCCAGTACCCGACCCGAGGAATCAATCGCGCCCACCGCAATCTTCGTGCCGCCGATATCGACCGCGCCGGTCGCTGCCGCGGCACTCATCGTTGCGCACCGTGCCATTCGAGCACCGCGCCGCTGTGCGCGGGCAGGTTGATGCTCCAGCCGCCGCGCTCCGCGGTCACGGCGGCGCTGCCGGTTTCGGTGAGTTGGCGCAGTTCACCCACCGCGAGCACGCTGTCGATGTGCGTTCGCCGCGCCACCGGGGCGTGGTTCGCCAGTACGAAGTAGCCGTGCGACTGGCCAAGCAGTGCCGCGGCCTCGACCGACGCCTGGTCGGTGCCCACGCTGGCGCGCACGCCACTCCATTCGCACAGCGCGCGATACAGGCGATAGTTCAATTCATTGCCTTCGAAGGCGGCGGGCTGGCTGCCGAGCCAGGCCTCGATCGGATACGCCGACAGCAGCGTGCGCCCCTTGCCGAAGCGATGCGCGACGAGCGCCGGGCGTTTGTCCTGGTCAACCGCGATGATCTCACCGTCGCTCACCTGCAGGCCGGTGCCCCAATACTTGGCCGCCGCGCCTGGCAATGTGAACCGGAAGCTGTCGCCGGCCTTGAGGCTCCCGAAAGGCTTGACGATCTTCAACGTCACTTCGCTCGAGACCACGGTGTCAGTCATGCGCGCGCCGAACAGCGAATCCATTTCGGGAATCGCCCCATCGGCCGCGAGCGATGCGTACAGCACGCCGCCGCCCTGCACATAGGCGCGCGCGCGCTCCCAGAAATCGGTGTGCAGGTGGACGAACACCGGATCGGTGGCCGTCAGCGGCGATGGCAGCAGCACGAGCGGAAATTGTTCCCAGTGCGTCGCTTCGCGCGGCAGCGCAGGGCTGAGCCCCGCGCGATGCGCGAGGATGAAGGCTGACAACGTCGAACTCATCACCCACTGGTTGCCCTCGTACGGGTTCGGCTCCTGGCCGTTGACGGCGCCGCCCTCGGCGACCGAGACGTACGGCGTGACCTCCGGTCCCTTCAGGCCGAAGCGCGCGAAGTCGCCGTGCGTGCGCGACCACTCTTCCGGAATGACGATCGCGGCATCGGCACGCGGCACCTGCAGTTCATGCAGGTCCATGCGCGCAACGATCCTGCCGAAGGACTGGAACGCGAGGCCCTGCGGCCGCATCTGCCGGTCCCAGGTCGTGAGCCCGAACTGCGTTTCGTGCGGCGATCGCAGGTACGGCACCTTGCGATACTGCTCCGGCGCGGCGTCGGTGTAGCACCACAACAGGAACCCGTTCGCGCCGGCGCCCAGCGCCGAGTACAGGCTCACCTGGTCGAACGCGACGATGTTCTCCGGCGAATACTGCGCGCTCGAGGCGCCCATCTCCTGCACCATCACCGGGCGGCCTGCGTCGCGGCTCAGCGTGGTCTCGAACGCGGCGCCGTAGGTGCTGCGCTCGGCCACCATCGGGTCCGGGAAAAGCTCGGGCGTGTAGATCGTGTACGGATGCACGCTGAAGAAATCGACGTCCGCGGCGATCGTGTCGGGACGGAACGGCCCGTGCTCCATGTCCTGCGTGCTGACGCCCGCGACGATCGGATGCAGGTGGTCGTACTTGCGCAAGCCGCCGCCGATCAGGCGCGTCCAGTTCACCGCCATCGCATCGGTGGTGCCCGGCGCGATCCAGAACGGCGGTTCGTCGGTCAGGTCCCAGGCGAGGATCGCGGTCTCGTTCGCGTAGCGGCGGCCGAATTCCTGCGCGTGGTTGGTCTCGAGCCGCAACATCTCCGGATCGGATTGCGGGTTGCGGCCCATGCGCCACGGCACGTCCCAATAGGCTTCGCCGACTTCGCCGCCGACGAACAACGAAGGATGCAGGTAGATGCGGTACTTGTGCGCGAGCGCCAGCAGCGCGTCGAATTGCGCAAAGGCCTCGGGGTTGTAGTCGCCAGGGCGCGGTTCGAACCAAGCCCACATCAGGTCGAGCCGCACGGTATTGAAGCCCATGCGCTGCATCTGCGCGAAGTCGGCCTCGATGTCCTGCGGGTCCCACTGCAGCGGCCACTGCATCGCGGCTTTCGCCGGCACCCAGTGCGCACCGAGCACGAGGAATCGGTGGCCGTCGCGCGTGAAATAGTTGCCGTCGAGTTGCGCCGCAGGCAAGCGCTCGGACGGTGCGGCGACTGTCCCGTCGACTTGCGCGGCGGCGGCCTGCCGCGGCGCCGGAAACATCGCGGCGCACATCGCCGCGAACAGCAGCACTGGCAATCGCCACGCGATCACGGGCATCAAACGCATGCTGGGTCGCCCCCCTGTCCGAGACCGATTCCGTCTTCGAGTTACCATCATAGTATCATATGTACATTAGCTTTCCACGGCTATAATGGGCGCCTGGGAAAGCGGGATGGATGACCCATGCGCAAGCGGGCCGCTGACAAGGCCGCCGGTACGCTGCCGCTCGATCTGCACATCGAGACCGACAGCTACGTGCCCTATTACCAGCAGATCGTCGACCAGGTGCGGGCGCACATCAAGTCCGATGCGCTGCGCGAGGGCGAGGTGTTCCACTCCGAAGGCGAGATCGCCGCGGCGCTCGGCATCAGCAAGATGCCCGTGCGCCAGGCCTTCCTGAAGTTGCGCGCCGAAGGACTGCTGGTCATCTCCAAGGGCAAGCGGCCGGTGATCGGCTCGAGCCAGGTGCCGTGGAATTTCCAGCAGCTGCGGGGCTTCAGCGAGGAAATGCGCCGGCGCGGCCTGGTGCCCTCGGCCAAGGTGCTGAGCCTGAAGCGCGCCGCAGCCGACGCCGAGACCGCGCAGGCGCTGCGGTTGAACGCGGGCGATGCGGTGTTCGCGCTGCGCCGCCTGCGCTACGTCAACAACGAACCGGTGGCCGTGGTCACCAGCTTCCTGCCGGTCGCGCTGTTCCCGGACCTGGAAAAACAGGATCTCGGCAAGTCATCGCTGTACGCGATCTACGAAAAGGTCTACCGCCGCAAGCTGAACTGGGCCGAAGAGGAAATCGGCGCCACGGCGGCAACGGAGGACATCGCGCGTTTGCTGGATACCTCGCCGGGCAAACCGTTGCTGTTCGTGCGCGAGACGACCTACGACATGCAGCGCAAGGCGATCGAGCACAGCCATTCGCTGCTGCGAGCCGATCGCTACAAGGCGACCGTGGTGTCGATCCGCAAGCGCTAGCCGCGGGCGGCAGCGCAGTTTCCTACGGGCTGCTGCTGCCGTAGCGCAGCGTCAGCGCCTGCGTCGTCGGAGCATAGAGGCCCTGCGGGACAGGCAGCACTGCGACGCCTCCGGTGGCGGGCACGGCCAGCACGACACGTTGTTCCCCGCGCACCTCGAGTTGCTGGAACGAGCCGGGCTGCACGGCGAATTCGAGGCGGATGGGCCATCCGTGCCCCTGCACCGGCACGAGCTTGAGCTCGCCTGCGCCGGCGAGTCCCTCGAGGGAGACGCGCAGCGTGTTGCGGTCCCAGGCCTGCATCAACGTCGGCGCCGACGAACCCGCGGCGGCGTCGACCACCAGCTCGTTGGCCGGTGGCTCCGGCGCCGCCGGGGCGTGATGCCAGGGCCAATGGGGATGCCAGTGTGAGGCGTGCGCGGATTCCTGCCGGGGCGTGTGGCTGCAGCCGGCCACCAGCAACAAGGCAGCCAGCGCCGTGTACGCACCTGGCTTGCGAGGGTGTTTGCAGCGGGTGTACTCGATCACGATTGCGTCCTCGCGGGCTTGTCGGGCTGGAGATTCGCGATGGCTCGCGGCCGGCGCCCGTGTTTGCGTAACATACGCGACAGCGGCGCAGATTATCAGCTGTCGGCTTTTTTCGACACGAGACGAACGTTTTCATGGAGACGGCACGAGCACGCGCGACGACACCGCAATGGGCGACGCTGGCCATCGGCGGCGGGCAGGTTCGCGTCGACCTGGCGCATCCGCATGATCTCTCCGTGGGCTTCAATTTCGACGGCGCGGATCCGCGCTGGTTCGATGCGCCCCGCTCGCACAGCGAGGCGCTCAGCAGCGGCACGTTCATCGGTCGCGTGCGCAGCGGAGGCAGCTGCAACTGCAACACGGTTTCGCTGACGCCGCATTGCGATGGCACGCACACCGAATGCGCCGGCCACCTCACCCGCGATCGCTTCGACGTGCGCGAGGTCATGCCCGCGCAGCTGCTGCCCGCCCTGCTCGTCAGCGTGACGCCCGAACCGGCGCGCACCGGTGGCGAGGGCAGCCGACCCACGCCGCTGGATGGCGACCGCCTGATCACGCGCGCTGCGCTGGAAAAGGCCTGGCCGGCCTCGCTTCCGTTCGCGCCGAAGGCGCTGGTCGTGCGCACGCTGCCGAATCCCGAATCGAAACGGCAACGCGACTATCGCATCGAGCCGGCGCCGTTCCTGTCGCTTCCCGCCGCGCAGCTCTTGGTCGAACGCGGCATCGAACACCTCGTGCTCGACGTGCCCTCGGCCGATCGCGCCTCCGATGGCGGGTTGATGACCGCGCACCGCGAATTCTTCGGCCTGGCGCCCGGCGAGTCGGCGCGCTCCGCGGTGCTGCGGCCGCATTGCACGATCACCGAGTTCGCCTACATCACCGACGACATCGCCGACGGCGCCTACCTGCTGGGCCTGCAGTGCGCATCGCTGGCCGGCGACGCGCTGCCCTCGCGCCCGCTGCTCTACCTGGTGCAGGCGTGAACGAAGCGAGCGCGGCCGCGCCGGGACGCGACGCGGCCATTGCGCTCGATCGCGCCGATGAACTGCAGGACTTCCGTTCGAAATTCGCGCTGCCGCGCGACGCGTCCGGCGTGGAGCTGACGTACCTGTGCGGGCATTCGCTGGGCCTGGCGCCGATCGCGGCGCGCGAGCGCGTGCTGGAGGAACTGGAGGATTGGGAACGCCTCGGCGTGCTGGGCCACGAGCACAGCCGTCGCGCGTGGATCGGCTACGCCGAGCGCCTCGCGCCGGCGCTCGCACCGCTCGCGGGCGCCGCACCCAACGAAGTCGTCGCGATGAACTCGTTGACGGTGAACCTGCACCTGCTGCTCGCCAGTTTCTACCGGCCTTCCGGCACGCGCCGCCGGATCCTCATCGAGGCCGGCGCATTCCCGTCCGACCGGCACGTCGTGCAGTCGCAATTGCGCTGGCACGGCGTCGATCCGGCCGACGCGCTGCTGGAACTGGCGCCTCGCGCCGGCGAGGAATTGCTGCGCATCGAAGACATCGAGGCTTGCATCGCCGCGGCGGGCGATTCGCTGGCGATGGTCTTGTGGCCCGGCGTGCAATACCGCACCGGACAGGCGTTCGATCTCGCCGCGATCGCGCGGTGCGCGCATCGGCACGGCAGCGTCGCTGGATTCGACCTCGCGCACGCCATCGGCAACCTGCCCTTGTCGCTGCACGACAGCGGCGCCGACTTCGCCGCATGGTGCAGCTACAAGTACCTGAACGGCGGACCCGGCGCGATCGGGGGCGCCTTCGTGCACGAGCGGCACGCGCAGGCCGCTCGCTTGCCGCGGCTCGAAGGCTGGTGGGGAAGCAATCCCGCGACGCGCTTCCTGATGGGCAACGCATTCGAGCCGACGCCGGGCGCCGCGGGCTGGCAGGTGAGCAATCCGCCGATCCTGTCGGCCGCGCCGCTGTTCGCATCGCTCGAATTGTTCGCGGATGCCGGCATGGTGCGGCTGCGGACGAAGTCGCGCTCGCTGACCGCGTTCCTTGAGGCTTCGCTGCAGGCGACTTGCGGTGGCGACATCGAGATCATTTCTCCGGCGAATGCCGCTGAGCGAGGCGCGCAGTTGTCGGTGCGCGTGCGCGGGGGCGCCGAACGCGCGCGGCGCGTGCACGCGGCGCTCGGCCGACGTGGCGTCGTCACCGACTGGCGCGAGCCCGATACGATTCGGCTTGCGCCGGTGCCGCTGTACAACCGCCATGCCGATGCCTGGCGTGCCGCGACGGAATTCGCCGGCGCGGTGAGCGCGCCCGAGCGGTGAATACGCGCGCGCACGATCCGGCTGCGGTCACGATCGTCGGCGCGGGCCCGGTCGGCACGCTGCTGGCCTTGCTACTCGCCGCCGACGGGCGTCGCGTGCAACTGCTCGAGCGGCGCCCCGATCCACGCGTGGGCCCGCCCGAACGCGGCCGCTCGATCAACCTCGCGCTGGCGGCGCGCGGCCTGGCCGCCCTCGCCCACGCGGGCGTGCTGTCGCGCGTGCAACCGGAGCTGGTCGCGATGCGCGGACGGCGGCTGCACGATCGCGAGGGCCACGGCCCGTTGCTGCCGTATGGATTGCGCGAGCATGAAGTGATCCACGCCGTCGACCGATCGCGCCTCAACGTCGCGTTGATCGAGGCCGCGGCCGAAGTGCCGCTCATCGACATCCAGTTCGGACGGCGAGCGATCCATGTCGATGCCGCGACCGGGAGCGTGCGCTGGCAGGAGCCTTCCGGCGCAGTCGCCGAGAACGGGCCCGCCCCGTTCGTCATCGCGGCCGACGGCGCGGGTTCGGCGTTGCGCCACGCGCTGCAGGAACGTGGCCTGCTGCAGGCAAGCGAGGACCCGCTCGCGCACGACTACAAGGAGCTGCACATTCCGCCGCGCGCCGACGGCGGCTGGCCGTTCGAGGCGCACGCGCTGCATATCTGGCCGCGCGGCGGCTTCATGCTGATCGCGCTGCCGAATCCCGATCGTTCGTTCACGGCAACGCTGTTCCTGCCGGAGCGTGGCGCCGTCAGTTTCGAGGCAATCGCCGGCAACGCGGCGTCGCGCGCTTTCTTCGCGCGCGAATTCCCGGATGCGCTCGCGCTGATTCCAGACTTCGATGCGCAGTTCGCCTCGCACCCGCAAGGCAAGCTGGCAACGCTCCATTGCTGGCCCTGGCATGCGCGACGGGTGCTGCTGGTGGGCGATGCCGCGCATGCGATCGTGCCCTTCCACGGCCAGGGGCTGAACTGCGGCTTCGAGGACTGCGTGCAGCTCGCGCAACTGCTCGCGAGCGAAAGTTCACCCGCTGCCGCCGGCCAGAAGTTCGAGGACCTGCGGCGGCCGAACACCGATGCGATCGCCGCGATGGCGATCGAGAACTACCAGGAGATGCGCGATACGGTGGCGTCACCGGACTTTGCGCGCCGCAAGCAGCTGGCGCTCGATCTCGAACGGCACTTTCCGGGCCGGTTCATTCCGCGTTACTCGATGGTGATGTTCCACGCCGAGATCCCGTACGCGGAGGCGCAGCGACGCGGCGCACTACAGGAAGGCGTGCTGGACGCGTTGCTCGCGGCCCGCGCGGGCGCCGGCTCGCCGCTGGCCGCCCGGCTGCTGGGCGAAGCGGGGCTCTAGAGCTCCACCTGCGTCGCCAGCACGATGACGCGCCGGTCGGGCATCCGGAAGAAATCGACCGCTTGCGTGCTGCGCCGCTGCATCCACGCGAACAGGCGGCGCCGCAGGCCATCGTAGCCGCCGCGCGGCCGCGGCCGCACCAGGTGCCAGCCGAGGAACAGCGAGCTGTCCTGCCCGAACAGCTTGAGGCCGCGCACACGGCTTTGCTTGAGCGCCTCGCTGACATCGGGCGTTTCCATGAAACCGAACCGCGCCGTGATCTGCAGGACGCCCGCGGACAATTCCTCGATGCGCACGCGATCGCTCGGGTCCTGGCGTGGCGTGCGCACGAACTCCATGTGCAGGAAGACGATGCGCTCGTGCGCCACGTGGTTGTGATCGAGGTTGCGCAGGAACGCCGTCGGCACGTAATGCGGTTCGCTGACCAGGAAGATCGCCGTGCCCGGCACGCGCGTCGCGGAGGCCAGCAATCGCGGCAGTTCTTTCAGCGGCACCGCCATCTCGCGCAACGCCGTGCGCAACAGGCGGCGGCCATGGCGCCAGGTCATGAAGACGCCGTAGAGGACCGTCGCGAACAGCAGCGGCACCCACGCGCCCTGCGCGAACTTGGTCAGGTTCGCGACGCAGTACAGCAGGTCGATCGCCAACAGCGGCCCGAAGCACAAGGCGACTTTCCAGATGGTCCAGTTCCAGCGCGACGCCGCGAGCACGATGCCGAGCCCGGTGGTCACCGCCATCGTGCCGGAAACGGCAGCGCCATAGGCCGCGCCCAGCGCGTCCGATGAGCCGAATCCGACCACGAAAATGCACACGGCGATGAACACCAGCGTGTTCACCACGGGGACGAAGATGTGGCCGTGCTGGTGGGCCGAAGTCTGCAGGATGCGCAGGCGCGGCAACAAGTCGAGCTGGATCGCCTGGCGGGTCACCGAGAACGCGCCGGTGATGGTCGCCTGCGAGGCGATGATCGCCGCAAGCGTCGCCAGCACGATGAACCCCGGCAACACCGCTGCCGGAACCAGCGCGAACAGCGGCTTGTGCGCGGCGCCCGGATCGCCCAGCACCAGCGCACCCTGGCCGAAGTAGCTCAATAGCAGCGCCGGCCAGACGACCGCGAACCACGCCAGGCGCACCGGACCCTTGCCGAAGGAACCCATGTCGGCGTACAGCGCTTCGCCACCCGTCACGGTCAGGAACACGCCGCCCAGGATCGCCAGCGACACGGCTTGGTGCGTGCGCAGCAATTGCAGCCCGAAGGCGGGATTGAGCGCCGCCAGCACCTGCGGATTGCGCAGCACCGACCCGGCGCCGGTGTAGGCCAGCGAGACGAACCACAACACCATGACCGGCCCGAACAACCGCCCGACATGCTCGGTGCCACGACTCTGGATCGCGAACAGCACGACGATGATGACGAGCGTCACCGGCACGACCGCGTGCGTCAGGCCCGGGCTCAGCAGTTCCAGTCCCTCCACGGCGCCGAGCACGGAAATCGCCGGCGTGACGAGCGCGTCGCAGTAGAACAGCGCGGCGCCCAGCACCGCCAGCGCGATGATCGCGCGTCCCCAGCGTGGCGCCTCCTCGAGCCGCCGTTGCACGAGCGCGAACAGCGAGAGGATGCCGCCCTCGCCGGCATTGTCGGCACGCATGAACAGCAGCACGTACTTGACCGTGACGATCGCCAGCAGGCTCCAGAACATCAGCGACAGAACGCCCAGCACGGCCGCGGGTTGCGGCGCGCCTGGACCGGTGGCGTTCAGGGATTGTTCAAACGCATACAGCGGGCTCGTGCCGATGTCGCCGTAGACGATGCCGATCGCACCCAGCGTGGCGCCGGCGGACAATCGCTTGCGGTTCATGGCTGCGCGGCAGGCATTGCCGCCGGGCCGATGCGCTGGAGCGTCTGGTAGGTCATTGCGTAGGCGTGGCGATCGTCGACGGGGTGTTCGATGCGCTCGATCTCGCGCCAGTCGGAGGCGTCAAAGGCAGGAAAATACACGTCGCCGTCGATTCTAGCATGCACGCGGGTCAGCTCGAGGTGCGTGGCCAGCGGAAGCGCCTGGGCGTACACGGCCGCGCCACCGATCACGCACACTTCGTTCGCGGCAGCGCAGGCCGCGATCGCCGCGCGCACATCGGCCACGGCCTCGACGGTGGGCGGCAGCGATTGCGGATTGCTCGTCGCAACGAGGTTGCGCCGCCCCGGCAGCGCACGGCCGATCGATGCAAAGGTGCGCCGTCCCATCAGCACGGGCCGCCCCATCGTCAGCGACTTGAAGCGCCTGAGGTCATCGGGCAGGTGCCAGGGGAGCGCGCCGCCCACGCCGATCACGCCGTTGTCGGCGATGGCCGCGACCAGTGAGACCTTCACGACCAGGATCGGCGCCGCATCAGCGGCCCTTGCGCTGCCGGGGTTTCGGACGCTTTGCCGGCCAGAGCATCGTGCCGCGGCAGTCCACTGCGCCGCAGTGGCAGGCGAATATCTCGTCGATGTTGGGCGGATCGTCCTTGTCGCGACCAATCGAATAGTCGTATTTCAATTCTTCGCCGGGCTGGATCGTCCTGATCGCATCGATGTAGATGCGCCGGTCTTCCGTGACCGACTCACAATTCGGATCGCAACCGTGGTTGATGAAGCGCGCGTCATTGCCGTCGACGCTGGCATCGATGACGACGCCGCGATCGACCGAGTAGAGGAAAGTGTGGTTGTCCGTCACCGGCTTGGCCGCGTGGCGTCGGTTCGCCTCGCGGTGCGAGATGCGTTCGCCCAGGTATTCGATGATGCGCGTGCCCTTGCGGATGCGCCGCGCCGCGAACACACCGAGGCCGTGCACCTTCGAGCGGCGCACCTTGTACATCGGGGCGCGCGCGGTGCTCATACGGCGATCGGCGCCTTGATCGCCGGATGGAACTGGTAATCCACGAACTCGAAGTCCTCGTATTGGTATTCGAACAGGCTGGGCGCGCGCCGCAATGCCAGCCGCGGCAGCGCGAAAGGCGTGCGGGCGAGCTGCAGCTCCGCCTGCTCGAAGTGATTCGCGTACAGATGGCAATCGCCGCCGGTCCAGATGAACTCGCCCGGCTGCAGGTCGGTCTGCTGGGCAATCATGTGGGTCAGCAGCGCATAGGATGCGATGTTGAACGGCACGCCGAGGAACACATCGGCGCTGCGTTGGTAGAGCTGGCACGACAATCGCCCGGCGGCGACGAAGAACTGGAACAACGCATGGCAGGGCTGCAGCGCCATCGCCTCGAGTTCGCCGACGTTCCAGGCGCTGACGATGATGCGGCGCGAGTCCGGATTGCTGCGCAACAGCCGCAGCGCCTCGCTGATCTGGTCGATGTGGCGCCCGTCGGCGGCGCCCCAGCTGCGCCACTGGTGGCCGTAGACAGGGCCCAGCTCGCCGCGCTCGTCGGCCCATTCGTCCCAAATGCGCACGCCGTGCTCGTGCAAATAGCGCGTGTTGGTGTCGCCGCGCAGGAACCACAGCAGTTCGTGGACCACCGACGGCAGGTGGATCTTCTTGGTCGTGACCAGCGGAAAACCCGCCGACAGGTCGAAGCGCATCTGGTAGCCGAACAGCGCGCGCGTGCCGGTGCCGGTGCGGTCGTTCTTCGGCACGCCGCGCTGGCGCACGTCGCGCAGCAGGTCGAGGTAGGCCTTCAAGCCGCAGCCTTGTAGTTGCCGGAAGGCTGCTGCCAGCGACGCGCAAGCACGAGCAGCACGACACCGGCGACGAGCATCGGGAATGAAAGCTCCTGGCCCCGCGTGAGCCAGGTCGTGCCGGCAAGGTAGCCGAGCTGCGCGTCGGGCACGCGCACGAATTCCACGGTGATGCGCGCCAGTGAATAGCACAGCAGGAACAATGCCGAAGGCATGTAGCGCGGCCGCGGCTTGCGCGTGTACAGCCACAGGATCGTGAACAGCAGCGCGCCTTCCAACCCCGCTTCGTACAGTTGCGACGGATGGCGCGCGATCGGCGGCTCGCCTGGCGAGGTGCTGACGAGCATGCCCCACCAGCCATTCGTCGGCGCTCCCCACAATTCACTGTTGATGAAATTGCCGATGCGCACCGCGATGATGCCGAGGCCCGGCAGCGGCGCCGTGAAATCGAAGGTATCCCAGATGCGCCGACCGCGCGTGCGCGCGAAGATCGCCACCGCGGTCAGCACGCCGAGGAATCCGCCGTGGAAGGACATGCCGCCATCCCACAGCTTGATCGGATACCAGGGGTCGGCACGCCACATGGCCTCGCCGTAGAACAGCACGTAGCCAATGCGGCCGCCGAGAATCGTGCCGAGCATCGCGAAGAAAATGAAATCGTCGACGTCCTGCGCGGTCCAGGTCGAGCGCGGATCGGCGGCGCGGCGCCGCGCGAGGTACCAGGCGGCCCCGAATGCGACCAGGTACATGATGCCGTACCAGTGGATGCGCAGCGGCCCGATCGCGTGCCCGAGCACGTGCAGCGGGCCGATCTCGAGCGCGATAGGATTGAAATGCGGATAGGTCAGCATCGGGTCGGCGATTCTACCCTGAAGCGGATGCGGCTAGGCACGCGTGACACGACAGAAAAAAGCCTTCAGGTAGCGCGTTTCCGGAATCGCCGGATGCACCGGGTGGTCGGGCGACTGGCCGCCGGCGGCCAGCAACTGGACGAAGCGGCTGTTGTGGCGCGCCGCCGCCTGGATGAGCGCCACCAGGTCATCGGCGGCCATGTGGTACGAGCAGGAGCAACTGACCAGCAGCGCGTCGCGCTCCAGCAGCCGCATCGCGAGCTGGTTGAGCTTGCGGTAGGCCGCTTCGCCGCGACCCTGGTCCTTGCGCCGCTTGATGAACGCCGGCGGATCGAGCACGACGACATCGAATCGCTCGCCTTCGCGTTGCAACGCGTCGAGCACGTCGAAGGCATCGCCCCGCCGCGTGTTGACGACGACACTGTTGGCCACCGCGTTGCTCTCGGCGACGGCCAGCGCCGCTTCCGATGAATCGACGCACAGCGCTTCGCGCGCGCCGCAGCGCATCGCGGTGATGCCCCAGGCGCCGCCGTAGCTGCAGATGTCGAGCACGCGCGCGCCGGGCCACATCAGGCGCCGGAACAACTCGCGGTTCGCGACCTGGTCGTAGAACCAGCCGGTTTTCTGCGCCGCGGCCATCGGCATGTAGAACTGCAGCACGCCCTCGACCGCCTGCAGCGTGTCGGGCAGCGTGCCCAGGCCCGCGATGACCTGCCGCGGCAGTTGCTCGAGCTCGCGCGCGCCGCCGTCGTTCTTCCACGCCAGCGACTGCGGCGAGAGCACTTTCTGCACCGCCGCCTCGACGTCGGGGCGCAGCGCTTCCATGCCGGCCGTCGAGATCTGCCCGACGATCACCTCGCCATAGCGATCGAGCACCAGGCCCGGCAAGCCGTCGGCTTCACCGAACACCAGGCGGTAGTACGGCGCGGCGTAATGCCGCTCGCGCAGGGCGAGCGCAACCTTCAGCCGATGCACCAGCAGCGATCGATCGATCGGATGCACCGGGCTGCGGCTGAGGATGCGCGCGCAGATCAGCGCGTGCGGATTCACGTAGGCGTAGCCGAGGAACTGGTCGCGGTAGTCGTGGATGCGCGCGTGCGCGCCAGGCGCAAAGGCCGTCAACGGCGTGGCGTCGATATCCACCTCGTTCGAAAACACCCACAGGTGACCGGCGCGGAGCCTGCGGTCTTCGCCGCGCTTCAGGCGCAGCACGGGCAGGGTGTTGTTCGCGCCAGGGGGCGGCAACTCCGTTTCGTCGGAAGTCGCGGGAAGCTCGTCAGTCATGGCCGGCTTGGTGTCTCGCGTATAGTGGCGCGCATTCTAACCAATGGCGCGCGGCAGCGATCACCGGCCATGCAACAGAACAGCCACCGCAACCGGCTGGGCGCGGAAACCAGCCCGTACCTGCGCCAGCACGCGTCCAATCCGGTCGATTGGTATCCCTGGGGCGAGGAAGCGCTCGCGCTCGCGCGGCGGGAACGGCGTCCGATCCTGCTGTCGATCGGCTACGCCGCCTGCCACTGGTGCCACGTCATGGCGCACGAATCGTTCGAGGACCCCGCCATCGCGGCGCTGATGAACGCGCGCTTCGTCAACATCAAGGTCGACCGCGAGGAGCGGCCCGATCTCGATCGCATCTACCAGCTCGCGCACCAGATGATCGCGCGCCGCGGGGGCGGCTGGCCGCTGACGATGTTCCTGATGCACGATGACCAGCAGCCTTTCTTCGGCGGCACCTATTTTCCGCCGCAGCGCCGCCACGGCCTGCCCGGATTCCCGGAGCTGCTCAATCATGTCGCGGACTACTACCGCGACCACGAGGACGAGTTGCGCGCCAATGCGCGCGCGGTAACCGATGCGCTGGCCGGATTGCAGCCGCCGCCGGCGCCAGGCACCGAAGCGCTGACCGCGACGCCGCTCGAGGACTGCCGCCGGCAGCTCGAGCGCAGCTTCGATGGCGACTGGGGCGGCTTCGGCGCCGCGCCGAAGTTCCCGCATTCGGCGCTGGTGCAACGCGCGCTGCGGGACTGGCGCGCCACTGCCCGGCAGGCCTCGCCGGACCTGCACGCTCTGTACATGGCGACATTGACGCTGACGCGCATGGCCGAAGGCGGCCTGTTCGACCAGCTCGGCGGCGGTTTCTACCGCTACAGCGTCGATGGCCGCTGGGAAATCCCGCACTTCGAGAAGATGCTGTACGACAACGCGCTGCTGCTGGGCGCCTATGCCGAGGCCGCAGCGGCGACCGGCGACCCGTTGTTCGCCGATGTCGCGCTGCGCACGGCGGCGTGGATGCGCGAGGCGATGCGCGCACCGGGCGGCGCCTACTATTCCAGCCTCGATGCCGACGCCGACGGCCGCGAGGGCAGCTTTTATGTTTGGGACAAGGCTGGCGTTCGCGAGGCGCTGGGCGCGGAGGAATATGCCGCGTTCGCCGCGCGCCACGGCCTCGACCTGCCGCCCAATTTCGAAGGCCACGCCCATCACCTGATCATCGCCACCGGCGTCGAGGCGATCGCGACGACACAGGGCGCGTCCAGCGCAGCCGTCGGGGAGCGACTCGACAGCGCCCGCCGGAAGCTCCTCGCGCTGCGCGCGACGCGCGTGCCGCCTGAGCGCGATGAGAAGATCCTGACGAGCTGGAACGCACTGGCCATCCACGGCCTCGCGACCGCGGCGCGGCTGCTGGACCGCGCCGACCTCGCCGCGGATGCCACCGGCGCCCTTGATTTCCTGCGCCGCCAGCACTGGCGCGACGGCCGGCTGTATGCCACCAGCGCCGGCGGCGCGGCACGCCTCGACGCCTACCTCGACGACCACGTGTTCCTCGCGGCGGCGATCCTGGAACTGGCGACCGTTCGCTTCGACGCGGACGAACTGCAATTCGGCTGTGCGCTGCTCGACGCGGCGCTCGAGCGGTTCGTCGACGCCGGGCGCGGCGGCTTCTACTTCACCGCCGCCGGCCACGAGTCGCTGATCAGCCGGCCGAAATCCTTCGGTGACGAGGCGCTGCCGGCCGGCAACGGCATCGCGGCGGTGGTGCTGCAGCGCTACGGATACCTGCTCGGCAACACGGCCTACCTCGAAGCCGCCGAGCGCACGCTGCGCGCGGCCTGGGCTCCGCTGCGCGAGTATCCGCAGGGGCACGCCAGCCTGCTGCAGGCCCTGGAGGAATGGCTGCAGCCCCCGGCCATCGTCCTGCTGCGCGGCCCGTCGGCGGTCATCGAACCGTGGCGACGCGAACTGGCGACCGCCTATGCGCCGCGCCGCATCGTGCTGGCCGTCGCCAGCGACGCGGCGCCGGCCGCGGCTGCCCCGCTGCCGCCCGCGCTCGCCGACAAGCCGGCGCTGCCAGCCGGGGCGGCCTATGTCTGCCGTGGCAGCCAGTGCTCGGCCGCGCTCGGCAGCCTGGCCGCGCTGCTCGCCGAGCTGGCGAGCGACTGAGGCCGCGCGGCGCCTGCCGTGGTACCAAGGTACTATGGTACTATCAACGCCGGGCGGCGCGGCCGGGCAGGTCCGCCAGCCGGTGGCTGTCGCGGGCGCTGAGCTTGAGGCCGTAGATCTTCTTCAGCTGCGCGACCTGCGCCAGCGTTTCGCGCGAAAACGGCACCTTGCCCTCGAAGGCATGCAGGCAGATGCCCTCGAGCAGGTCGCCGAGGCTGAGGTTCTTGTACGCGGCGAGCCCCTTCAACACCTTGAGCAGCGAGGCCTCGAGGCGCACGCCGGTCTGCACGCGGTTCACTTCGATCATGGGGATGCTCCGATGACTCCAGGCTACCAAGGTACCCGCGGCGCGGCGCGGGCCGCAAGCGCCGCCGGCGGGCAGCCGGCGGGCCACGACGAAGACGCGCGCTTCCTCGCCGCGCTCGAAGCGGCCACGCTCCCGCCGGAGCAGTTCGACCACGCCGCGCACCTGCGCGCGGGCTACCTGTACCTGCGCGAGGCCGCGTTCCCGCAGGCCACGGCCACCATGTGTTCGACGCTCGCGCGCTACACGCGCGCCATCGGCAGGCCCGGCCGCTACCACGAGACGATCACCGTCGCGTTCATGGCCCTGATCAACGAGCGCATGCGCCGCGACGGAGACCGCGGCGGCTGGCCGCAATTCCGTGCGGCCAATCCGCAGTTCTTCCGATCCGACGTGTTGCTGGGCTACTACCCGCGCGAAGTGCTGGAATCGGCGGAGGCGCGTGCCGCGTTCACGTTGATGCCGCTCGCGCTCTAGCTCCGGCCGGGTGCGCAACGCCGCGGCGTGCGCGGACAACCGCCGCTGCGCGGACAGATGATGCCCGCCGGAGTTGCCAGCGCATCATGCACCCAGTGGATGTTCAGCACGCTCGACACCGTCTGCAGTGCGGCCGACGCCTCCGCCGGGATCGGCGCGTCGCCGCCGCCGCGGCGGCACGCGTCGGCCACCTGCGCGACGATGGCGTCGGCGTCGTAGCCCTGCGCGTCGAGCGCCGGCGCCAGGTCCACGCCGACCGATTGCACGTGCAGCGCGCGCGCCGCATCGCGCGTCACGACCGAATGGCAGCAGTACAGCCGCGCGCGCTTGCCATCCTGCATGACCGAGATCTGCGACCGCGGCTGCTGCTGCGCGAGCGAACGCGGCGGGGGCTGCTCGAGCATGCGGAACACCGCCCAGCGCGGGCACGGGTCTGACACCAGGCTCATGTTGCCCCAGGGCAGCGGGATGCCGTTGCCGCGATAGACGGCGCGCAGGAAACCCGGCGGATAGGCGTCGAAATAGTGCCAGTGGCGATACGGCGAGACCGCGGTCATGCGCCGCATGATGACGGCGGTCGTCACGCCCAGCTTGCGGGCGGCCGACAGCCGATGCGCCTCGCGCGCCAGCAGCCTGCGGAACGGCGCGCGCGCGCACAGCAACGCGGCGGCGAAGAAGCTGCACTCGAAATCGCGCCAGGCATGCAGCACGTCCTGCGCGCCCATGCCGGCGTTGGCGGCCGAAGCCGCGGGCCGTTCCAGGTCGACGCTCCACCCGGCCGTGCGCGGCGAGACGAGGCCGTCGCCGTTGTGCAGCAGCTTGTGGCCGATGAAATACGCCAGCTCGTAGCGCAGGCGTTCCTGCTGTGCGCGCAGCTGCTTGTTGACGAGCAGCGTGTCGGGGGGCTCGAAGCGCGCGCGCAGCAGCGGGCCGGCCGCCGCGCCCCGCTCCGGATCGAACCAGCGGACCTGCAAGCCGACCTGGCGGCAGATCGCCTGCAGCCGCTCGAGCGACAAGGGCATTTCGCGCTTGCCCACCGACTCGGCGGCGCGCTCGATGTCGGGGAAATCGTTGTGGTGCGTTTCCTGCCAGACGCGGATCAGCAACTGCGCGAACTGCCGCCCGCTGGTGCCGGTCTGCGAGAGCAGCTCGGGCAGCGCGTTCTGCAGCA
>Ga0209023_10001441_pt1 | contig 31942 bp, 31 predicted proteins | sample LakOneMetagenome_FD_187468 | JGI IMG/M metagenome (GOLD analysis project Ga0209023, IMG submission 187468) | Freshwater and sediment microbial communities from Lake Erie, Canada (SPAdes) (version 2) | ecosystem: Environmental > Aquatic > Freshwater > Lentic | place: Lake Erie, Canada...
GGCCAGTTGCCCGACTGGATCGCGCGGCAGGGTTGACCGGCGTCTCGGGCCGCCATCACTCAAAAACGACATGAGTTCGTCGCATAAATTGGCGAAGCCCCGCCCTTGCGGCAGCATTCCTGAAAGCCAGGAAACATGCGGGGTGCCGATATGGCCGATGATCTGAAGCGCAAGCGGGCCGGGGGCCGGGCGGGCAACGCGCAGCGCGCCGGCAGCCACGCCATCGACCAGATGCCCTGGCGCATCCCTGTGAACCACGACCGCCCGACCGAACCCCTGGGTCCCGAAGGGGTCGAGGCGATCCACAAGGGCGCCATGCGCATCCTGCGCGACATCGGCATCCGCTTTCTGAACGACGAGGCATTGGCGATCTTTGCGCAGGCCGGGTGCAAGGTCGACGGGCAGACCGTGTTCATGGACGAAGACTTCGTCATGGAAATGGTCGGCCGCGCCCCGGCCGAGTTCACCATCACCCCGCGTAACCCGGACCATGCTCTGCCCTTGGGCGGCAAGCACATCCTGTTTGGCAACGTATCTTCGCCCCCGAACTACTGGGACTTGGAGCGTGGCAAGGTTTCAGGCTTCATGGACGGGTTCAAGAGCTTCATCAAGCTGACCCAGTATTTCAACTGTATCCATTTCGCCGGGGGCTATCCGGTAGAGCCGATCGAGATTCACCCGTCGGTGCGCCATCTCGACTGCATCTACGAAAAGCTCACGCTGACCGACAAGGTTTGCCACGCGTACAGCCTTGGCAAGGAACGGGTCGAAGATGCGATGGAGATGGTGCGGATCGCGGGCGGTCTCAGCCACGAGGAATTCCGTGCCAAGCCGCGCATGTATACCAACATCAACTCGGTTTCGCCGCTCAAGCACGACTTTCCGATGATCGACGGGGCGCTGAGACTGGTGCGCGCGGGGCAGGTCGTGGTGGTCACACCCTTCACGCTGGCGGGCGCCATGGCACCGGTCACCATGTCGGGGGCGGTGACGCTGTCGATCGCCGAGGCCCTGTCGGCGATCGCGCTGTTGCAATACGTGGCGCCCGGTGCAGCAACGATGATCGGCACCTTCACATCGAACGTTGACATGAAGTCGGGCGCGCCCGCGTTTGGGACGCCCGAATATATGCGTGCCACCCAGATGACCGGGCAGATGGCCCGCTACTACAAGTTGCCGCTGCGATCATCCGGCGTCTGTGCCGCGAACGTGCCGGACGGGCAGGCGATGTGGGAAACCTCGAATAGCCTGTGGGCGGCGGTCCAGTCGGGCACCAACATGGTCTATCACGCGGCGGGCTGGCTTGAAGGCGGGCTGATCGCCAGCCCCGAGAAGTTCATCATGGACTGCGAAGTCATCCAGATGATCCAGCGCTACATGGAGCCGGCGGTCTGGGCGACCACCCCCGACGATATCGCCATCGACGCGATCCGCGAGGTTGGCCCGGATGGCCACTACTTTGGTGTCCAGCATACGCAGGACCGCTACACCCAGGCCTTCTACGCCCCGATCGCCAGCGACTGGCGGAATTTCGAGGCCTGGCAGATTGACGGTGCGGTCTGGACCGCAGAGCGCGCGCACCGGATATTCAAGGAGATCATGGCCGATTATGTCGAGCCGCCGATGGACGCGGGGCACCGTGACGAATTGAAGGATTTCGTCGCCCGGCGAAAGGCAGAAGGCGGGGCGCCGACCGACTTCTGACCGCCCGGAGTTCGGTCTTTCTTAACGTGCTGCGCCTAACATCGCGGCAGTCAAGAAGGAGCGGACCCTTGCACGGGCTTATCAACCGGTCATTGCAGTGTTTCTTGCGCGACACGTACGGTGCGTCCTGCTGGGTGGCCGTCGCCGACGAAGCCGGGGTGGACGCGGCCGGGTTCGAGGCGATGTTGACCTATGACGATGCCTTGACCGAGGTGGTCCTAGATACCGCAGCCCGCCGGCTCGCCAAGCCACGCGTCGCCCTTCTGGAAGATTGGGGAATGTTTCTCGTGTCGCTGGAGCCCCTGCGGCGGCTCATGCGTTTTGGAGGGGTGACATACGTCGACTTTCTGCATTCGCTTGACGAATTGCCCGACCGCGCCCGCCTTGCCGTGCCCGATCTCGACATGCCCGAACTGGTTCTGACGACGCACGGGTCCGACAGGCTGACCCTGTCGTGTCTGGCCGACCGGCCGGGGTTCGCCGCAGTCTTCGCCGGAATATTGCGCGCCATGGCCGACGATTACGGCGCCCTGGCGCTGATCGACCTGACCGACGACGGCGAGGTCCAGATCGAGCTTCTGGAAACCGAGTTCGCCTCGGGGCGCAGCTTCACCCTGGCCGGGCCGGAGCAGGCGCGATGAACGGCGATTTCGTGCAGGACGCGGCCCTGGTCGGGGCCGATGCGCTCGGCCGGCTGATGCCGATGTATCTGTGGGTCACCCCGACCGGGCTGATCCGCGCGGCAGGCCCGACGCTGGTCAAGCTCTGCGGATCGGGCCCGCTGATCGGGCACCGCTTTCTCGACCGGTTCCGCGTGGAAAAACCGCGCGAGCTTTACAGCATGGCCGATGTGCAGGCGCTGCAGGGCCAGCGCATCCTTTTGTGCCTGCACGACGGGCCGCAGACCGGCCTGCGCGGTCAGGCCCAGCCCCTGTCGGGCGGGCAGGGTTGGCTCTTGAACCTGTCGTTCGGGATTTCTGTCGCGGATGCGGTGCGCGATCACAATCTGACAAACGCCGATTTCGCCCCGACCGACCTGACGGTGGAACTGCTCTATCTGACCGAGGTCAAGGCTGCAGTGATGGGCGAATTGGCCGCCCTGAATGCCCGTCTGCAATCGGCACAGCGCGAAGCCGAGACGCGGGCGCTGACTGACGCGCTGACCGGCCTTGCCAACCGCCGCGCGATCGACGCCGACCTGTCGCGCGCGGCGCATCTGGCCAACCGCAACGGCGCGCCCTTTGCACTCCTGCACCTCGACCTCGATTTTTTCAAGGCGGTGAACGATACGCGCGGCCACGCGGCCGGTGATTTCGTCCTGGCCCGTGTCGCCCAGATCCTGCGCGACCAAACCCGAAAATCCGATACGGTGGCGCGGGTCGGCGGCGACGAGTTCGTCCTGATCCTGCGGGGCGAGGGCGACCCCGGCCACGTTGCCCGCACCGCCGACCGGATCATCTCCGAACTGGAATGCCCAATCCTCTACGAAGATGCGCCCTGCCGGATCTCGGGCTCGATCGGGGTCACGCTTTCGGCCTTTTATGCCACCTGCGAAACCGAGCAGATGCACGCCGATGCCGACGACGCGCTTTATGCCGCCAAGCGGGCCGGGCGGGGGCGCTGCATCGTCTTCGCGGCGGAGGGGTGATCGCAGGCGCGTCACAAGGGCGCACGTGCCAGCCAAGGGCGCGCGTGACAGGGGCGGGAAGTTTCGCTAGGACGCTCGCAGACCCCCTGCACGCGCGGTCCGACCGACCGCCATACCGTTGGGATTATCATGATGATGCCCCCTCGCGCAGCCATGCTGTTCGCCCGCCTGTCGCTGTGCATCGCCGTCGTCTTCGGCGCTGCGGCAAGCGTTCGGGCGCGCGATCTGGCCTGTCAGGCGAACCTTGCCGGGCAGATTCTCACCCTGCATTTCGACAGCGCTTCGGTGAGATATCGCTCGCTTCGGGAACATTGGAGCCCCTTGGCACCGAACTGCCCGAGCGAGGCGGTCATTGCCGCGCTGAAACCCGACGTGCCGCCCGAGGGGCGCGGCGCCTATTGCCTGTTGTCGGACGAAAAGTCGGGCGCGACGCTGGCGGCGGTCCTCGGGCGCGGTGACAGGTTCGGGCGCTGTCGCGCCGAAGGCCTGGTCTGCCGGGCGGTGAACGGCGCGAAAGATTATGCGCTGGCGGCCGCGGCCGATATCGGCCACACCATCCTCGGTTCGACCAGGGCACTGACCGCGGCTGGCCTGTCGGCGGTGGAAAACAACCCCGGCACGGTGATCCTGACCGGCACATCGGGTTCGGTCGCAGGCACCTTCGCCGCCGGGGCCAGCACGGCGGTCAAGATCGCCACCGCGCCGCAGACCCTGACCGGCGCTGCCGCCGGCGCGGTCGTCCTTGGCGGCGCGCTTCTGATCTGCGGTTCATGACGCGGCGCCGGGGCTTACCCCTGCAGCGTCCTGACCCCATAGCCTTCGCCGCGCGCCTTCATCGCGGCGGCCGCTGCGATGCTGGCGGCGGCGGTGGTGAAATAGGGGATCTTGTCATAGAGAGCCACCGCGCGGATATCGCGGCTGTCAGACACCGCCTGGCTGCCTTCGGTGGTATTCAGCACCAGCGCGATATCGCCGTTCTTGAGCCGGTCGACGATATTCGGCCGGCCTTCATAGACCTTGAGGACCGACTCGGACGCGATGCCATGGTCGGCCAGAAAGGCCGCCGTGCCCCGCGTTGCCACGATCTCGAACCCGAGTGCCACCAGATCGCGGGCGGCACCGGCCAGATCGGCCGACTTGTCGGCGTCCTTGACCGACAGGAACACCCTCCCCGCCTCGGGCAGCATGGTGCCGGCCCCCATCTGCGCCTTCAGGAAGGCCAGGGCAAAGGTGCGGTCCCAGCCCATGACCTCGCCGGTCGAGCGCATTTCGGGGCCAAGCAGCGTGTCGACGCCAGGGAAACGGGCGAACGGCAGAACCGCCTCTTTCACGCTGAACCAGGGGGTCTTGGGATCGGCCAGCGTCAGGGGGTCGGCGAGCGGCAGGGGGCTGTCGGGGCCGACGCCGGCCGGATACGGCGCGCGCATCGGGAAGGTCGACAGCGGCTCGCCTGCCATCAGCCGCGCGGCAATCGAGGCGATGGCGCTGTCGGTGGCCTTGGCGACAAAGGGCACCGTGCGGGATGCGCGCGGATTGACCTCGAGCACATAGATCACACCGTCCTTGATGGCGAACTGCACGTTCATCAGGCCGACCACGCCAAGCGCCAGCGCCATCTGCACGGTCTGGCGCTTCAGTTCCGCCACGGTTTCGTCTGACAGGGAATGGGGCGGCAAGCAGCAGGCGCTGTCACCGGAATGGACCCCCGCTTCCTCGATATGTTCCATGATGCCGGCGACATGGACCAGGGCGCCGTCGGACAGGGCATCGACATCGACCTCGATCGCGCCGGACAGGTAGCTGTCCAGAAGCACCGGGTTCTTGCCCGAGACATTGACCGCCGTGGTGATGTAGCGCCGCAACTGGTCCATGTCGCGCACGATTTCCATCGCCCGGCCGCCCAGCACATACGACGGGCGGATGACCAGCGGAAACCCGACCCGTGCAGCAATTTCAATGGCTTGCGCATCGCTCGAAGCGATGCCGTTGACCGGCTGCTTCAGGCCGAGGTCGTTCAGGAGCTTCTGGAACCGCTCGCGGTCTTCGGCCAGGTCGATGGCGTCGGGGGTGGTGCCAAGGATCGGGATACCCTCGTCATGGAGCGCATTGGCAAGCTTGAGCGGGGTCTGGCCGCCGAACTGGACGATGACGCCATGAAGCGTGCCCGCTTGCTGTTCGACCCGCAAAATCTCCATCACATGCTCGAACGTCAGGGGTTCGAAATAGAGCCGGTCCGACGTGTCATAGTCGGTCGAGACGGTTTCGGGGTTGCAGTTGATCATGATCGTCTCGTAGCCCGCGTCGGTGAGCGCGTAGCAGGCGTGACAGCAGCAGTAGTCGAACTCGATACCCTGGCCGATCCGGTTCGGGCCGCCGCCCAGAATGACCACCTTTTTCGCAGTCGTCGGCCGCGCCTCGCATTCCACGTCGCCCATGGCCGGGGCTTCGTAGGTCGAATACATGTAGGGGGTCTGCGCCTCGAACTCGGCCGCACAGGTGTCGATCCGCTTGAAAACGGCGGTAACACCGGATGAAAGCCTGGCCCGCCTGACCTGGGCCTCGCTCTTGCCGGCCAGCTTTGCCAGCCGCGCGTCGGTGAAGCCCATCATCTTCAGGCGGCGAAGGCCGGCTGTATCGCTTGGCAGGCCGGCGGTCTTCACCCGTTCTTCGGCCTCGACGATCTCGCGGATGCGGGCGAGGAACCAGGGGTCGAAGGCGGTGGCATGGTTGATTTCATCATCGCTCAGCCCGTGGCGCATGGCCTGGGCGATCAGCCGCATCCGGTCGGGCGTCTGGGCCGAGATCGCCTTGATGATCGGGGCCAGTTCCGGCGCCCCCTCGATGGCGATCTCGTCAAAGCCGGTCAGGCCGGTTTCCAGCGACGCGAGCGCCTTTTGCAGGCTTTCGTGGATGGTGCGGCCGATGGCCATCGCCTCGCCCACCGATTTCATCGCGGTGGTCAGTTCCGCCTTCGATCCGGGGAACTTCTCGAAGGCAAAGCGCGGGATCTTGGTGACGACATAGTCGATCGACGGCTCGAACGACGCTGGCGTCACCTTGGTGATGTCGTTGTCCAGCTCGTCGAGCGTATAGCCCACGGCCAGTTTCGCCGCGATCTTGGCGATCGGAAAACCGGTGGCCTTGGACGCGAGCGCCGACGACCGCGACACACGCGGATTCATCTCGATCACCACCATGCGCCCGTCCGCCGGGTTGATCGCCCATTGCACGTTCGACCCGCCGGTTTCCACCCCGATTTCGCGCAAGACGGCGATACTGCCGTTGCGCATGATCTGGTATTCCTTGTCGGTCAGGGTCAGGGCAGGGGCCACGGTGATCGAATCCCCGGTATGCACCCCCATCGGATCGACGTTTTCGATGGAGCAGACGATGATGGCATTGTCCGCGCGGTCGCGCACCACCTCCATCTCGAATTCCTTCCAGCCAAGAAGGGATTCGTCGACCAGAATCTGGGCCACGGGCGACGCGTCGAGGCCCGACCGGCAGATGCGTTCATAGTCGTCGCGGTTATAGGCAACCCCGCCGCCGGTGCCGCCAAGGGTGAAGGCGGGGCGGATGATCGCCGGAAGGCCGACATATTCGATGGCGTCGATGGCGGCCTGCACCCCGGCCTTGATGTCGTATTTCCCGTTCGCCAGCTTCGGGGCGGCGACGATCGTGGCCTTGGGGTTTTCCAGCCCGATCCGGTCCATCGCCTCGCGGAACAATTTCCGGTCTTCGGCCATTTCGATGGCTTCGCGCTTGGCGCCGATCAGTTCCACGTTGAACTTGGCCAGCACGCCGAGGTCGGCGAGGGCCAAGGCGGTGTTCAGGCCGGTCTGGCCGCCCATGGTGGGCAGCAGGGCGTCGGGACGCTCTTTTTCGATGATCTTGGCGACGACTTCGGGGGTGATCGGCTCGATATAGGTGGCGTCGGCCAGTTGCGGGTCGGTCATGATGGTGGCGGGGTTGGAGTTGACCAGGATGACCCGGTAGCCTTCCTCGCGCAGGGCTTTGCAAGCTTGCGCGCCGGAATAGTCGAATTCGCAGGCCTGACCGATGACGATGGGCCCGGCACCGATGATCATGATGGATCTGATATCGGTTCTCTTCGGCATGGCGGCCCCCTTACGGCAAAACTTGCCGGGTTATAGCCATGGGCGGCGGGGGCGCAAGGGGTTAAAGGCGGCGGCGCCTGTAGCCGTGGCCGGATGGCTTGCTTTGAGGCGGACGGGCGGCTAACCTTGCACCGCTTGGGATCAGGAAAGCGCATCATGGCCCTGACCGTCCGTTTGAATCATGTGTCCCTGCTGGTGCGCAACAAGGATGTCAGTGCGGCGTTTTACCGGGATGTGCTTGGCCTGACCGAGATTGCCTGTGGTGCGGGCCGACCGCATATCCGCTGGTTCGGTCTTGGCAACGGCCAGTCGGTGCATCTGATCGAAGGGGACACTTCCAGCACCCGTTTCACCCTGACCAACCATTTCTGCATCTCTACCGACGATCTGCCCGGCACGATGGCCGATCTGACGGCCAAGGGCGTGCGGCAGTTTGATTCGTCGGGCAATGAGGGCGTGATGGCGGTGCGGGCGGATGGCGTGAAGTCGGTCTTCATTCAAGACCCCGACGGATTCTGGGTCGAGATCAACGAGGATTTCTGAAGCCTTTTCGCGCGGCAGGGTTCCGGTTGAAATTGCAAAGGGCCGGAGGTTTCGCTCCGGCCCTTGCCATTGTTGTATGGGCAGGGTCAGCCCCGTTCGCCCACGGCGGCCTCGGCGGCGGCGATGGCGGCGGCGCGCTTGCGCACCTCATCCCCGATCGGCGGGCCCTGGAAGCGGCGGCTTTCAAACAGCACCCAGACCACCAGCGCCAGAATGATGAAGCCGATCACGATCCACAGAACTGCCTCGTTGGGGGGTTGAATGGCGATGTAGAAGATCACGATCATGCCGATCATCGCTAGGAGGGTGATGAACCTGTACAGACCCGCGCTCATCGCCCAGGGGCCGGGGGTCGGCCATTTCGGGCCACCATAGGCGATCATCCCGGCCAGAAGCGGCAGGGTGAACGACAGGAACAGGAACACCAGCGTCGAATTCACGACCTCGAAGTAAAGGCTGAAGGCGCTGCCGCCAGCCACCGGGATGAAGCTGACCGCAATGACATACAGCAGGCAGAGCGCGGTGGCCGCCCAGATCGCATTGACCGGGGTGCGGTAGCGCGGAGACACGAAGGCCAACGCCTTGGAACCGATCGGAATGCCGCCGTCGCGCGAGAAGGCGAACAGCATCCGGCTGGCCGACGTGACGGTGGCCAGACCGCAGAGGAACTGCGCGATCAGAATGCCGACATAGATCAGGGTCTTGAGCCCGGCCAGCGAGCCCGACGGCATGATCGCATCCATGGTGGCAAAGAAGACGTTCACACCCTGCTTGGCGAATGTGTCCATATCCGGGATCGCGAGCGTGATGGCGCAGACCATGACCCAGCCGACCAGCGACGACCAGATGACCGAATTGACGATGCCGCGCGGAACCGATTGCGCCGCCCCCTTGGTTTCTTCCGACGTATGGGCCGAAGCGTCATAGCCGGTGATCGTATAGACCGGCAACAGAAGGCAGAGGAAGAACATGTAGCCGACGCTGCTCGACTGCGGGAAAACCCCGCCGCCCGCATCGCCCGAATAGTTGGTGAAGGTCCAGAGCCGGGTGATGTCATGGCTCGAGGCGAGCAACAGACAGGCCAGCACCAGAACCGCAGTCGTGGCAAAGATGATATAGCCCGAAATGTCGGTCAGGAAGGTCGTGACCTTGATGCCGAGATGGTTGAAGAGCGCCTGAACGGCGGTGATGACTATGACGAAGCCGACGATCCAGCCCGCGTCGGTGGTCATCCCGATCAGGCCGCCAAAGGTGCCCTGAAAGTAGAAGGCCGTGCCGAGGTTGATCGCGCCGAGCACGGTGATCAGCCCGAGCAGGTTCAGCCAGGCCGTCAACCAGCCGATGAAGCGGTTTCCGAGGATCGAGCCCCAGTGATACAGGCCACCCGCTGTCGGATAGGCCGAGGCAATCTGCGCCATGGACAGGGCGAACACGCCCGAAACCGCGCAACCGACTATCCAGCCGATCCCTGCGCCTGCACCACCGATGGAACCGATGGCCTGCGAGAACGAATTGATCCCGCCCGACAGGATGCAGATGATCGAGAACGAGATCGCGAAATTCGAGAATTTCGACATGGAGCGCGACAGCTCCTGAGCGTAGCCCATGCCATGGAGAACCTTTATGTCCTCGTGGCGGTCGTGATCGGTATAGTCATCCATGATGGTTGGTATCCCCTCCGAACCGATGGTTCTTCCTGTTGTCCTGCTATTGGGCGGCTCGCGGGGCCGCCGTGGCCGCATGAAACTACGATTTTTACCGTCCGGCAAGTTCTGAATAGATTTTTTCAGAATCGGGCGGCCGGCATCGAAAAAAGGGCACGCGTCGCCAGGGCGGGTTTTTCCGGGGCTTGTGGCCTTGTTCAGGGGGCCCGCAGAGTGTCGTCGGGCGCGATCCGGGCGACGCGCAGGCACATGGCGGCCATCAGGAGCATGGTCAGCGTCCCGGTCGCCTGCAAGAGCCGGCCCAGGGTTGGCAGGTCCGGCGACAGGCCCGCCAGTATCGTCCAGACGTAGGGCGAAGTTCCCAGGATGAAGACCAGAAGGAACGCGGCACCCTTGGCCAGCCCGATCCGCGCCGCGATCATCGGAGCGAAGGCGGCCGTCGCAAGATAGTAATAGCACCAGCCGATGGGCGCCAGCAGCGCCAGAACCGCCATCGCCCAGGGCCAGAGAGCGGCGCGTTCGCCTGTAGTTCGGGCCGTGCGGAACCGCCAGGCGCACCAGCCAAGGGCGGCGATCTGCGCGACCATCATCGCGAGCCACAGGGCGCCCGGCATCGGCAGCACCTTCCAGCCGGGTATGGCATGCGACGTATCGAGCGTGGGCGCCGTGACATAGATTGCCCTGTCCATGAACCCAAGCTGCGCGATCAGGCTTTCGACCGAATAGGACAGGTTGGTCAGCATCGCGGTATGCGAAATCGCGTGCAGATTGCGCAGGAACGCGGCGTGCAGCGGCCATCCCGCCAGCGCGACCGACAAAAGCGCGATCCCGGCCCCGGCGATGGCAAAGCTGGCCGCCGACCGCCTTTGCCCGGCGGCCAGCCACAGAACCGCGTAAAGCGCGGGGTAAAGCTTGATCGCTGCGGCGATTGCCAGCAGGCCCCCGGCCAGCCGCGGCGCGCCATGTTCCGCCCGCTCGACCGCCAGCACCGACAGAAAGGCCACCAATATCTGCGGCTGGTTCTGCAAGACCGCGACCACGCCGATCGCGCTCAGCGACATCATGGCCAGCCCCAGCGCCAGATACAGCCAGAGCGCCATCGTCGGCGCAGCGAGCCTCCAGGCCGTGGCCACCATGCCCGCGATCAGCATCGGGTTGACGATGGCCGCCGCCGACTGAAGAGTTTCATAGCGCATGACGATGCTGGCCTTTGCGGCGATCCAGGCCCAGATCGGCGGATAGAGATAGGGAAAGACATCGCCGCCGTAGCCCTCGGCCCGCAGGCGGTCGATCCATTCCGGCGGCGGCAGCATGGTGAAATAGGCGCCGTCGGGCGGATAGATCAGGTCGGGCCGACCCTCGGCCAACGACTGCCCGGCAAGCCAAAGCGCCATGAAATCGGCCGAGGCGGCACTGTGATAGGCCCGGTAGCACAGCGCCAGGAACGCCAGGGAAACCGCCGCGGCCAGCAGGGCCGGCACCAGGAGGGGCAACGCGCGGCGCGGCGCGGTCACGTCTTGCGGGGTCATCTGGCCTGGGTCCGTCCGTCGGGTTTCTTGCCTGCCCCGCATATCGCCCGGCAACGCCTGTGCGCGCAAGGAATAATCGTCCGGGCGCCCCGCCCGAACCGCTGCCACCCTTGACTTCGCCTGCGTCACGCGCTGTATCGGCGCGATCCATTCCGCCATACGGTCCAAGGGGACAACCATGCACGCCTACCGGAGCCACACCTGCGCCGCTTTGAACAAGGCCCATGCCGGCGAAACGGTCCGCCTGTCGGGCTGGGTTCACCGGGTGCGCGACCATGGCGGAGTTCTCTTCGTCGACCTGCGCGACCATTACGGCATGACCCAGTTGCTGGCCGACAGCGACAGCCCGGCCTTTGCCGCCATCGAAAAGCTGAAAGCCGAAACCGTGATCCGCATCGACGGGCGGGTCAAGGCGCGCGACGCCAGCCTGGTGAACCCGAAGATCCCCACCGGCGAAATCGAGGTCTATGCGCTGGCCGTCGAAGTGCTCGGGCCCGCCGAGGATCTTCCCATGCCGGTCTTCGGCGATCAGGACTATCCCGAGGAAACCCGCCTGACCTATCGGTTTCTCGACCTGCGCCGCGAAGGGCTGCACCGCAACATGATGCTGCGCTCGAACGTGGTGCGGTCCTTGCGCAACCGCATGTGGGATCAGGGATTTACCGAATTCCAGACGCCGATCATCACCGCCAGCAGCCCCGAAGGCGCGCGCGACTTTCTGGTGCCGTCGCGGCTGCATCCGGGCAAGTTCTACGCCCTGCCGCAGGCGCCCCAGCAGTTCAAGCAGCTGATCATGGTGGCCGGCTTTGACCGCTATTTCCAGATAGCCCCCTGCTTTCGCGACGAAGACCCCCGCGCCGACCGCAGCCCCACCGACTTTTACCAGCTGGATATCGAGATGAGCTTTGTCGAGCAAGCCGATGTTTTTGCAGCGGTTCAGCCGGCCATCCAGGGGATATTCGAGGAATTCGGCAGCGGTAAAAAGGTGCATGCCGACTGGCCGTTGATCGCCTACCGCGATGCGCTTCTGTGGTATGGGTCCGACAAGCCCGACCTGCGCAACCCGATCCGCATGCAAGTGGTATCCGACCATTTCGCCGGGTCCGGTTTTGCGATCTTCGCCAAGCTGCTGGAAACCCCCGGCAACGAAATCCGCGCCATTCCCGCCCCCGGTGGCGGGTCGCGGAAATTCTGCGACCGGATGAACGCCTATGCCCAGAAGGAAGGCCTGCCGGGGATGGGTTATATATTCTGGCGCAAGGCCGAGGATACGTCGGGAATGGAGGCCGCAGGCCCCCTGGCCAAGAACATCGGCCCGGAGCGCACCGAGGCGATCCGGGTGCAGCTTGGTCTGGGCGAGGGCGATGCTGCATTCTTCCTCGGCGGAAACCCTGCGACCTTCGAGGCCATCGCCGGTCGTGCCCGCAACGAGATCGGGCGGGAACTGGGGCTGAGCGAGGAAAACTGCTTCCGCTTCGCCTGGATCGTCGATTTTCCGATGTACGAGAGGACCGACGACGGCAAGATCGACTTTTCCCACAACCCGTTTTCCATGCCGCAGGGGGGCCTAGAGGCACTGATGGGCGATCCGCTCAAGGTTCACGCCTATCAGTATGACCTGGCCTGCAACGGGTATGAGCTGATTTCGGGCGGCATCCGCAACCACAAGCCCGAGATCATGTTCAAGGCCTTTGAACTGGCGGGCTACCCGAAAGAGGAAGTCGAAAAGCGCTTCGGCGGCATGGTCAAGGCGTTCAAGTATGGCGCCCCCCCGCATGGCGGTTGCGCGGCCGGCATCGACCGGATCGTCATGCTTCTGGCCGACGAGGCAAACATCCGCCAGGTGATCATGTTCCCGATGAACCAGCGGGCCGAGGATCTGATGATGGGCGCGCCGTCCGAGCCGACCAACGAGCAGTTGCGTGACCTGCGGCTCAGGGTGATCTCCAGGGACTGACCGCAGCACCTGCGGCCAAAAACGAAAGCGCCCCGAGGCGGCTCGGGGCGCTTTTGTGTCCGGGAAGTTCCGTGAGTGGGCCCGGACCGGGGGGAGCGGGTCAGATCGCCGTGGCGATGATCGAAAAAGCGAGCGACGCGGCGCCAATGGTGAAAACCGTCCAATGGGCCGCGCGGGTCAACCGGTCATTGGTGGTAATCCGAATAAGTCCGTCAATCATTTTAACCTCCGATCCGGGGTGGCAGCCCCGAACTGCAATACGGCCAGACTGGCCGGGAAATGCGGCACGATTTGGGTGGCGCCGGGACGGTTGCGGGGCATTTTTGGCGCATCCGCGTGGCGGGCGGTTTGCGCGCGGCGCCCGACCGTGCCAGTCTTGCGGGGCTGGGGTCTGCGCGAAACCGGGAGGGTTCTTCAAGTGACTGAGAGCGAACGAAAATTCGGCACCGTTCTGGTGGGCTGGGTGCCGCCACGCGCCCCCGATTCGCCAGTGATCGACGGCCGGTACGCTCGGCTCGAACGGCTCGATCCCGCCCGTCATGCCGCAGCCCTTCATGCCGCGAATTCGGTTGACGACCGGCTTTGGGATTACCTGCCCTACGGCCCCTTTGCGACCGAGACCGCCTACCGCGACTGGGCAGCTGGCATGGCCCCGCAGACCGATCCCTTTTTCTACGCGATCATCGACCGTGCCACCGGCCGTGCCGGGGGTGTTGCCTCCTACCTGCGCATCACGCCGGCCTCGGGGTCGATCGAGGTTGGCCATATCAACCTTGCCCCGGCGCTTCAGGGCACCTGCGTTGCGACCGAAGCGATGTATCTGATGATGGATTGGGCCTTTGCCGCCGGATATCGGCGCTACGAGTGGAAGTGCGATGCGCTCAACCTGCCGTCGCGGCGGGCGGCGGAACGGTTTGGGTTCAGCTACGAAGGCGTCTTCCGGCAGGCCACGGTCGTTAAGGGCCGCAACCGCGACACGGCGTGGTTCGCCATGACCGACGGCGACTGGCCGGCGCTGAAGGCGGCCTATGCGCTTTGGCTGTCGCCCGACAATTTCGATGCCGCCGGGCGCCAGAAAGCCCGCCTGTCCGATCTGACCCATCCGCTTCTGGTGGCCCGCGACCCGGCTTTCTGACTGCCGTGCAGCGCCCACCACGCGTGCCATCCTAGAACGGGGCCCCCGCCGCCAGCCGGTCGCGCACCAGGCCGCTGACCCGCGCCGTTCCGCAACGCGGGTTCCGCGCCAGTTCGGCCGCCGCGTTCTGCAACACCGGATCATGCGCGGCCAGCGCCACCCCGGACAGGAACCGGGCGATATAGTCGAGCGACCGGCCATTCGGGCTGTCACCGAGCAGGGCGGCGATATGGGTGAGATCGTCGTGGAGCGCGATCTGGTCGGGCTCGACCCGGTCGGCGGGGTCAGCAGCTTCGGCTGCCTGCCGCAAACCGCGCGGCAGGGCGCCCAGAATGGCCGCCTGAAAGGCCGCAAGGCTTTCGACCGGCTTTTCCAGAAAGCCCTGCGCCCCGGCGGCGAGTGCCGTTGCGCGCAAAGCCGGATCGCCGCTGGTCGCCAGAACCGCCGGAACCCCGGAAATTTCGTGTAGAAGGTCGGTTCCCGACCCATCCGGCAACCCAAGATCGACGATCGCCACCGCCGGCCGATAGGTTTGCAGATGCCGCCGGGCCGACCGCAGGCAGTCGGCGCGGCGGATGCGCGCGCCCGACCGCAGGCACAAAAGCCTCAATGCCTCGCAGGCAAAGCGGCTGTCTTCGACCACGAGCACGGTCAGCCCGATCAGCGGGCGGCCCGGCATCGGCCCGCGGGCGCTCACAAAGTCGGTCAGATCGTCGGCCATCCGGGCCTCCTCTCGGGTCGGGAAACAGGGATTGGTGCGAGCCTAGACCGGCAATGCCTAACGCTCGGTTAAGGGCCGCGACCATGCGCCGCTTGCGCCCCCGGCCGGTGCTGGCCATAAGGGGCAAGCCACCGCCAAGGGAGCCCCGGATGATCGGACGCCTGAACCATGTTGCCATTGCGGTACCCGATCTTGCCGCCGCCACGGCGCAATATCGCGACATTCTGGGCGCCGCCGTCCGCGCCCCCCAGGACGAGCCCGACCACGGCGTGACGGTCGTGTTCATCGACCTGCCGAACACCAAGATAGAACTGCTATACCCCCTGGGCGACGCCTCGCCGATCCGCGGGTTTCTGGAAAGGAACCCGGCGGGGGGCATTCACCATCTCTGCTACGAGGTCGATGACATTATCGCCGCGCGCGATCGGTTGATCGGGCAGGGCGCGCGCGTTCTGGGGTCGGGCGCGCCGAAGATCGGCGCCCACGGCAAGCCGGTTCTCTTTCTGCACCCCAAGGATTTCAACGGCTGCCTGATCGAGCTGGAGCAGGTCTGATGAATGCGACCGAAGCTCTCATCCTTTTCGCGATGCTCTGGTTCGTGACGTTCTTTTGCGTGCTGCCTGTGCGGTTCAAGAGCCAGGACGAGGCGGGCGAGGTCGTGCCGGGCACCCCACGTTCGGCCCCTGCCGGGGCAGAGGTGGTCAGCAAGGCCAAGATCACCACGCTGATCACCGTTGTCCTGTGGGCGGTCATCGCAACGGTGGTCTGGTCGGGCGTCATCACCCTGCGGGACGTGGACTGGTTCCACAACCTGCCGCCGGACACCCCGTCGAACTAGCGTCCGGCCAGCCGGTGAAAGATGTGGGTGAAGGTTGCCACCCCCAATACCGGCACCAGCAGATTGACAAGCGGCAGTGACAGGGGCACCGCCATCAGTGCGCCCGCCAGCCAGACGGTGCCGAAATGGGCGCGCCTCAGCCGGCGGGCGGCAGCGGGGCCTAGGCGCCGCTCTGCCACGGTCTGGAAATATTCGCGCCCCAGCAAATAGCCGTTGACCGCCCAGAAAAAGACCGGCGCCAAGGGGCCGGAAAGGAAATATCCCAAGAGCGCCAGCAGGTTGACGAGGGCCACTACGCCAAGGAACCCAGCCGCGCTGCGCAGCTCGGCGATCAGCCCGCGATGCGGCACCAGGGGCAGGCCGGGGTAATGCCGGTCTTCGACCGCCTGGGCGACATCGTCGAGAAAAAGGCTCGAAAACATCGCCGCGACCGGGACCATCAGAAAGACCGACAGCCCGATCACAAGCGCCAGCGTTCCCAGGGAAAGTGCGGCGTGCACCCATTGAATATTTCCGGCCCAGGGAAGCCAGAGTTGGCCGGGGGTCAAGCGCAGGATCAGGCCGACGAAGGCCGCGTAGGTTGCAACGAGAAGAAACAGGGTCAGCCCGACCCCCAACAGAACGACCCGCAGAAATCGCCGGTCGCCAAGCTGGCCGAGGGCGGCGCGGAGGGCCGGAAAGATCATCGGTCGACCCACGTCGTGATGGCCACGATGTCGGGGCGGGGCCGATCGGGCGGCACGGCGGTTTCGGTGCCGATATGGATCATGCCCGCCACCCATTCGCCGGGGGCAAGCCCAAAACCGTCGCGCATCATTACAACATCCGTGACCCCCCAGCCGGTCAGCCAGTTGGCGCCCCAGCCGGCGGCGAGGGCGGCATTCAAAAGTGTCACGCAAACAGCGCCAGTCGAGAGGATTTGTTCGATTTCTGCAATTTTCTCGGTCGAAACAGCGCGCTTTATTACTAGAATTGCAAGGTTTGTATCAGCGAATTGCGCCACGCCCTTGGTCAGCCGGTCGGCATCCAGCCCCAGTTCGGCGCCGCGCCGGGCGGCAAGGCTGGCGAGCCGCGCCAGCGCCGGCCGCTCCAGCACCATGAACCGCCAGGGTTCGAGCTTGCCATGGTCGGGCACCCGCGCGGCGGCGGTCAGGATCGGCATCAGGTCGGCGCGCGTCGGCACCGGCAGGCCGAGCGTGCGCGCCGGCCGTGAACGGCGGGTCAGCAGAAACGCCATCGCGGCGGGGTTGGGGCGGGCGGGCGGAATGTCGGGCGGGGTCATGAAGGCTCCTTGAGATAGGGTGCCAGATGTCGCCCTGGCGCAGCCCGGGCGCAAGGGGTCAGCCGAAAAAGGCGGCGAGCCGGTCGATATGGTCCGACACATGGCGGCGCCAGTCGGGCCCCGGCTGGCGGGCGGCCAGGGTCGCGGCCAACGGGTCGGGGGCGGCGATCGCGCTGCCCGCCATCCTCGCCAGAACCGCATGGCCGCAAAAGGGCACATGTACCTCGGAATAGCCGCCCTCGTGCGCCATCATCAGCCGCCCGGCGCACAGCTCATCCGCCGCCGCCATGACCTGCCCGGTCATGGCTCTGAAGGTTTCCGCCGTGGCCAGCATCCGTCCCAGGGGGTCGACGCCCGACGCATCGTAACCGCAAGCGACGATGATCGCATCGGGGCGGAAGCGGTAGAGGGCGGGAATCACGATCCGCTCCATCGCTTCGAGGTAGTTCGCGTGCCCGGTTCCGGGGGGCAGGGGGATGTTGATGTTGCCGCCAAGGCCCGCCCCTTCGCCGCGCGCCTCGGCATCGCCGCTGTCGAGCGGGTAATTGTGCTCCTGATGCAGCGAGATGGTCAGAACGTCGGGGTCGGTCCAGAAGATCGCCTCGGTCCCGTTGCCGTGATGCACATCCCAGTCGACCACCGCGACCCGGCGCACGAGGCCCGCCGCTTGCGCCGCCCGGATCGCCACGGCAATATTGTTGAAAAGGCAAAAGCCGTTCGGCCAGTCGGGCAGGCAATGGTGCCCGGGCGGGCGCGACAGGGCATAGGCATTGCGTGCCCGCCCTTCCAGCACCGCGAAAAGTGCCGCGCGCGCCAGACCGGCAGACAGGGCGGCGATGTTGTAGCCGCCCTGGCCGAAAGGAGTGCGCAGGCCCAGCTCACCCCCGCCGGCGTCGGACGCGGCCTTGAAGGCGTCAAGGTAGTGGGTGGGGTGAACGCCGAGCAGGTCTTCGCGCGTCGCCTCGGGCGCAGATTGCACCGCCAGATCGCGCGCAAGCCCCGTCACCTCGATCAGATTGCGCAGGCGCCGCTTGCTTTCCGGGTTTTCCGGCAGCCCGCCCCCAGGCTGGACCAACCCCCCCACGGGAAGGGTAAACGAATAATTGCCGCCGCCGTGCCAGAATGTCCGCTCGTCGGTGAATAACGCCGTGACCATCGCCCGCCCCCCGTTGCCCCCTTGGCCAAAAGCCTAGCGGTGGGCTAGTCAGGGCGCCAGAGGAGAAACGATGACCGATCTTTCGCACCTGGCCATTCCCGGCACCGAGATCGCCGTGCGGGTCACCCCCAGGGCGGCGCGCAACGCGGTCGATGTGCGCGATGGCGCGGTTCGGGTGACGGTGACCGTGGTGCCCGAGGATGGCAAGGCGACCGAGGCGGCGCGCCAGCTTCTGGCCCGGGCGCTTGGCGTTGCCAAGACGCGGCTGACGCTGATCCGCGGGCAGACCGCGCGCGACAAGGTCTTTCGCATCGACCCCTAGCTGTTCAATCGGACACCACGCCATCCAGTATGGCGCGGTTCCAGTAGCGGATGATGACCCGGGCGCGCAGGCCCGCCACGGTGGCCGGGTCAGCCTGATAGAGCGCCAGCGCGTCGGCCCGGGTTGGCACGTCGACAATCATCAGGCTGCCGGTCGGGGTAACGCCATCGTCGGCGCGCAGGCTGCCGGCGGCAAGAATACGGTCTTTGATCGACAGTTCATACGCCCACATCGCCGCCATCAGCGCCCGGTCGCCGCGCAGCGCCGGGCCCGTTTCGCCGTCTTCCGCAAGGATCAGCCAGGGCATTAGCTCAGGCCTTGGGCTTCAGGCGATAGACGCCTTCGGGCAGGTTCAGCGCAGCAGCCAGTTCGCGCACCTGCGCCATCGACAGGACGATCTTGACCACCTCGTCGCGGCGCGGGTCGTATTGCTCGATGGTCACGCATTCCTCGAACCCCTGGATCGTGACATCCTCTTCAAGATGGCTCGACCCTTCGTCGATAAGGGTGATGACGGTCGCGTCAAAATCGTGCTCGATGCTGAACATGAGGCCAGACTAACCGGCTGAATGGGTGAAGTCACCGGGCTTTTTGGCGTGGGCCACAGCCGGATTTGCAGGGCCGCCGGACCGGGGCTAGAGTGTGGGTAAAACCCTCTGGGGGAACGGAAGGGGAGATTTCATGTGGGCCTTTATCGCCAGCGAGATCGCGCGGTTTGCCAACACCTGCATCTGGTCGCTCAGCGGCTGGCGCGCCGCCTGGGCAAGCGAAAAGTCGCTCCGGCAATGGGCGCTGGTGAACGTGCTGTCGGCGGCACTGGCGTTCTGCCTGCCGCTTGCCACGGCCGAACGGGCGCTGATCCTGGCGCTTGGCCTTCTGGTTCTGGCGGCAGAACTCATCAATACCGCGATCGAGGTGATCGTCGACCATATCCTGCCCGGCCCCCATCCGGCGGCGAAAAAGGCCAAGGATTGCGGCAGCGCCTGCGTGGCACTGGCCGCGCTGGCCGGCGGGGTCGCCTGGCTGGCCATTCTGATCGGATTGCACCGGGGCATATGAAAAGGGGGCCGGTGGCCCCCTTTCCCGTGCGGATAGCGCGCCCGGTCTCAGGCGTTGCGATAGAGGTTCCAGGCAAAGCAGAGCCCGCCCAGAAAAACCAGTCCTTCGCCGATCGGGGCCAGCGGCACCATCGACGCCTCTTCGATCCGGCCGCTGAAGAAGAGGAAGATCATCACGACCACGATCAGTGTTCCGACCTGGTGCAGCCAGAAATGCGCCGTCGCCAGCGCGGTTCCGGCCATGCCAGGAATGACCCGGTACATGATCCCGAACAAGGTCATCAGCACGAAGCCCAGGAGGTTGATATGGGCATGGACGGGCAAGAGCGAATGGTCACCCGATCCGCCCATATACATGCCCATGACGAAACCGACCAAAATATACACAGAACCGATCACCAGAAAGTTTCTGGATATGTTCATGTCTGTCCCCATTGGTTCCGCGGGCCCTCCGCCCGCGCCCTTACCATAGGCGGAAATCCGCCCGTGGCGTTAGGGAAATCGAAACCGGGACATGGCCGGTCAGAGCCCTTTGTGGGTGCCGTCGCAGAAAGGCTTGTTCTTGCTCTGCTTGCAGCCGCACAGCCAGGCGGTCTTGGTTTCGGCGGCCTCGAACTTGACCGGGGTGAACTCCGAACCCTTGTGGCTGCCATCGCAGAAAGGCTGGTTCTTCGACTGTCCGCATGCGCACCAGAAATAGGTTTTCCCGGCGGTCAACTCGGCACGGAAGGGCGCCTTTTGGGCGATGTGGGGAACGGCGCTCATTGTGACCTCTCGAAACTACATCTCGGCGACCGTTACGCGCCGCAGGGCCGCAAGTCAACACCGGCCTTGGGCAATCCGGCAGCCGCTTGGTGCGTCACCGCACAGAACGTGGCGGGCGCCGCCGCCAGATCGCCCATAGACCGAGGAGTTGCAGAAAAAACCCGGTCTGGACCGGTACGAAAAGGGTCGCTGCGGGAAAGAGCGCGGGCCCGGCCCAAAGTGCGGCGACAGTCAGCCTTTCGCCTGGCAGCCAGCCCTGCCGCACTGCAACGCGCGCCAGTGCCAGCGTCGCCACCAGCGCGGTGACCATGTCGTAGCGAAAGCCATATGGCGGGACGAGCAGGACCGCCATCAGAACTGCCGCAACCCGCAGGTCCGGCCCGGCCGGGTCCTCCGCGCGGGTCTGCGCGCCTGCCCAGAAACGCCAGACGAGCGCCAGTGCGACCAGGGCCGACAGCGACTGACCCGCCACCGCGAGCCAGACCGGAAGGCCGACGAGCCGAGCCGCAGCATAGGCTGTCGGCATCTGCGCCTGAAGGATCGGGTCTGACAGGGTGGTACTGACCGTTCCGAGATTGGCGAAAAAAAGCTGCCACGGCACCGGCCCGAGCGTCAGGGCCGAAAGCCCGACCCATCCGGCCGCGATCAGCGCCGTCTGCCCGATCAGCCGCCAGTCCCGCGCCGCGATCAGCGCCACCGGCAGCGCCAGGGCCAGATGCGGTTTGGCCACCAGCACCGAAAAGCACAATGCCGCAAGCCAGCCCCACCCCTTTTCGCGCGCCCAGAGCCCGCCCAGAAGCGCCGCCGCGACCCAGGCGCCGTTCTGCCCCTGAACCAGCGTCACCCCGATGACCGGCGCGCCGAGTAGCGCTACCCAGCCGAGCCGGCCCGGCACCGGCAGCACTCGCCGCCCCACACAGGCCAGCGCGGCGATCCCGCCCGCAGAAAAGACCGCCCAGGCGGCCGGAAAGCCAAGTCCGGCAAGCGGGCGCAGTGCCATGAGATAGGTCGGCGGATAGTGCCATTCGAGATATCCGGGCCGGACCGAGATGGCCTCCTGCAAGGCCGCGAACCGCGCGTCGTCATAAAGAACGGAAAACGCCCCTGTCGCCGCCAGCCGCGCCGCCAGCCAGAAGGCGACGAAATCGTGCCCGAAGGGAAACCGCCCGAGAAACGCCGGGTTCAGCCAGATCTCCGCTGTCTCGAGGATCAGCATCACCGGTACCAGCATCACCGCGACGGCCAGCGCCCGATCGCGCGTCAGCCAGGCTTCCAGCGCGGCGATCGGGCGGGTCATTCAGACAACGCGCCCCCAGAGGTCATATTCGCTGGCTTCCTCGACCTTGACGGTGACGATATCCCCGGGCTTCAGGGCGGCGAAATCCGCGTCGATGAACAGGTTCCCGTCGATCTCGGGCGCGTCGGCCGTGGTCCGGCAGGTGGCGCCTTCGTCGTCGACCTCATCCACGATCACCTGCATCGCCCGGCCGACCTTGGCGGCAAGCTTGGCCTCGGAAATCGCCTGGGCCTTTTCCATGAAGCGGTTCCAGCGGTCTTGCTTGAGGTCGTCGGCCACGTGGTCCGGCAGCGCATTCGACCGCGCGCCCCTGACGTTTTCGTATTGAAAACAGCCGACCCGGTCGAGCTGGGCTTCATCCAGCCAGTCGAGAAGTGTCTGGAATTCGGCCTCGGTTTCGCCGGGATATCCGACGATGAAGGTCGACCGCAGGGTGATGTCGGGGCAGACCGCGCGCCAGGCGGCGATTTCGTCGAGCGTTCTGGCCGCCGCCGCCGGCCGGGCCATGCGGCGCAGCACTTCGGGATGGGCATGCTGAAAGGGAATGTCGAGATAGGGCAGGATCAGCCCTTCGGCCATCAGGGGCACGAGGTCGCGCACATGCGGGTAAGGATAGACATAATGTAACCGGACCCAGGCGCCGAGTGATCCCAGATCGCGGGCAAGGTCGGTGATATGGGCGCGGTGGCCCCGGTCCGTCGCATGTTTGATGTCCAGCCCGTAGGCCGACGTGTCCTGGCTGATGACCAGGAGTTCGCGCACCCCGGCCTCAACCAGCCGTTCTGCCTCGCGCAGCACCGCATGGGCCGGCCGGCTGACCAGCCGCCCGCGCATGTCAGGGATGATGCAGAACTTGCACTTGTGATTGCAGCCCTCGGAAATCTTTAGATAACTATAGTGGCGCGGGGTCAGCGTGACCCCGCTGGCCGGCAGAAGGTCGATGAACGGATCGGGGGCGGGCGGCACCGCCGCGTGCACCGCGTCCAGAACCGCCTCGTATTGCTGCGGCCCGGTCACCGCCAGAACTTGCGGATGCGCGCCGGTGATGAAGTCTGGCTCGGCCCCCAGGCAGCCGGTCACGATCACCCGGCCGTTCTTGGCCAGCGCTTCGCCGATCGCTTCGAGGCTTTCGGCCTTGGCGCTGTCGAGAAACCCGCAGGTATTGACGATTACTGCCTCGGCGCCGCGATAGTCGGGGCTGATCTGATAGCCTTCGGCGCGGAGCCGCGTCAGGATGCGCTCGCTGTCGACCAGGGCCTTTGGGCAGCCGAGCGATACCATGCCGATCGTCGGCTGGCCGTCGCGCCGGTCGGCGTCGAAAACGGGGCGGGGGGCAAGGTCGGGGCGCAGGTTCGGCGGGTTCTGGGACATTTGCAGCATATAGCGCCATGCGCGGTGGCGCGGAAGGGGGCGCACGCCTTGCGTCGCCGCGCCTGATTGTGGTTGCCGCGCACCGCCGGTGGGGGGCATATCGGCAACACAGCGCCAGCGGCTCAAGGCCGTTCGACGGCGTCCGGCCGGGCCCTGACCGACCCCGCACAGCCAAGTGCATGACGTCTGGCGACCATTCTCGCTATTTCATCAGGTCTTTGACCAACAGATTGGCGGTGCTGCGAAAGCCGATGACGATGGTGCATTCCGCCATGTCTTAGATGGGCCAGAACACGCATCCGGGGCGCGATTAGTATTTGGCGGTAGTTTCCGCAGGGATGCAGATGCCCCGTGGTGTCGCCCCGTCTGAAGTTCTGCGTCGACGGTGGCGGCTTCGAAAACGGCCCTTGCGGGGTTTTGGATCCGATGATCGCTCGCGAGCCAATGTCTCGCCAGACACCCGGGGTCGGAGCAACGATGAACCCTTCGTCGAGCAGTTGTCCGACCAGAACCGTATGCGATCTCGCGGCTTGTCGATATCACACGTAGCGGATCCATGGGCGCGGGGCGTCGTGACTGATGGGAAGATTTTCGCTGTCCAAGGCGGCGCACCGGGTGCTTCTTGGGGGGGGGTGTTCGTCCTTTCCGCCAACATCTTTCTCTACGTCCCGATCCTGCATGTCGCCATCGCTTCCTTTTCGAAGGATATCGTCTGGCCTTGCCCGCTGCGCTTTACCACCGACGCCTATTCGGCGCTGCTCAAAGGCACGCCTTACGATACCGCGCTCTTCAACAGCTTACTTTCGGGGGATCGGCACGGCCATCCTGTCGACCGCCCTTGCGACCGTCGCGGTCTTCAGCGTGCTGAAACACAAATCAACCTGGAAGGGGCTGATCATCTTCCTGTTCGTCTGACCGCTTCGTGTCCGGCCTGCTGATCGGCATCTCGACCCTGATCCTGAACGAGCTTTTCCTGGAGATTCCCGGAAACCTCGTGTCGGCGATCCTTGCCAATACGGTGCGCGCCTTTAGCTATGCGCTGCCGAACATCTGGCCGGCCCTGCTGGGCGCCGTCATCCTGTCCTTCGACAATACGGATATTTCCTTCCACACGCTCGGGGCGGTCCCGACGCTGCCGGTGGTCGCCCGGGGCTCGCTGCGCTTCGGCATCAAGCCCGAGCTTTACGCCATCGCGGCACTGCTCAATGCCGCGGTTCTGGCCTGCCGGTTCGGCGCCGGGCTGGCCGGCGCCCGGTCAGAACCGGTCGTCCGCGCCCTGCTGCCAGGCGCGGGCCAGGTTGCTGAAGCGGGTGAACCGGCCCTCGAAGCTCAGCTCGATCGTGCCGATCGGGCCGTGGCGCTGCTTGCCGATGATGACCTCGGCCTTGCCATGCACGCGCTCCATCACCTCTTGCCATTTCGCCATGGCTTCGAGGTTCTCGTCACCCGGCTTTTCGCGTTCCTTGTAATATTCGTCGCGGTAGACGAACATCACCACATCGGCATCCTGCTCGATCGAGCCGGATTCGCGCAGGTCCGACAGTTGCGGCCGCTTGTCCTCGCGGTTCTCGACCTGGCGGGAAAGCTGAGACAACGCGACGACGGGAATGTTCAGCTCCTTGGCGATGGCCTTCAGGCCTTGGGTGATTTCCGACACCTCTTGCACCCGGTTGGTTTCGCCTCGGCCGGTGCCCCTGACCAGTTGCAGATAGTCGACGATCAGAACGTCCAGCCCATGGGTGCGTTTCAGCCGCCGGGCGCGGGCGGCAAGCTGGCTGATCGGAATGGCCGGCGTGTCATCGATATAAAGCGGGCAGGTTTCCAGGGCCTTTGCCGCCTCGACGAAGCGGCGGAATTCGATCTCGGTCATGTCGCCGCGGCGGATCTGTTCGGACGGCACTTCGGACGCTTCCGACAGGACCCGCGCGGCCAACTGTTCAGACGACATTTCCAGCGAAAAGAACCCCACGACCCCGCCATCGACCGTGCCTTCGGTTCCGTCCGGCAGGCGCCCGCGCTTGTGGGCCTTGGCGATGTTGAAGGCGATGTTGGTGGCCAGCGACGTCTTGCCCATCGAAGGCCGGCCCGCAAGGATCAGAAGGTCGGACGGGTGCAGCCCCCCGAGCTTCTTGTCGAGATCGACCAGCCCGGTCGAAACCCCGGCCAGCCCGCCTTCGCGCTGATAGGCGGCGGCGGCCGAGGTCACCGCTTCCAGCGAGGCCTTCAGGAACGAAACGAACCCCTTTTCCGCGTGCCCCTGTTCGCCCAGCTTGTAAAGCCGCTGCTCAGCCTCGACAATCTGGTCCTTGGGGTCGTTGTCGACCGCAATCGTCTGCGCCTGGGCGGAAATATCGCGGCCGAGCCCGATCAGTTCGCGCCGCACCGCCAGATCGTAAATCATCTGCGCGTAGTCGCGCGCGGCATAGGCCGAAATCGCCGCCCCGGCGATGCGGGCCAGATAGGCCGGCCCGCCCAGCTCTTTCAGCCCCTCGTCTTCTTCAAGATAGCCCTTCAGTGTCACCGGCGATGCGAGCGCGTTCTTGGCGATCCGCGCCACCGCAATCTCGAAGATGCGCTGGTGGACGGGGTCGAAGAAATGCTCTGGCTTCACCAGATTGGCGATCCGATCATAGATATCGTTGTTGGTCAGGATCGCACCCAGAAGCTGTTGTTCAGCCTCGATATTATGCGGCAGCGCCTCTGGCTCGGCGCTGGTTGTCGGCAGAATCTGCCGGATTGTCGCTATCTCGCTCATGCCTCAGCCCGTTTTCTGTCCCGCCGCGGTCTTAGCTGGCGTGGTGCTTTTTGGGCAGGGCGAGCAAGTCGGTGGATATCTGTGTTCCGACTCGCGCCTGCCGGCCTCAACGGCCACTCTACCACACAATCTGGTGGGTCGCGCCCCCGATCCTACTGCTTCGGCCGATTCCCGCAGTTGGTTGCGCACAAACGTTCCCCAGAACCGTCCCCAGCAAAGTGACGCCCTGCGCGCTATTTTGCCGATCGTGCTGCCTGCCAGGGGCGCGGATTGGTGAGGAAAGCCTCGACCTCGGTCAGCGTCGCCGCATCGAAGGCCGCGGACTGCCGCGCCTCGGCCAGTACGTCCCACCAGGTGCACAGATGATGCAGCGCCACGCCATGGTCGGACAGGGTCTTGACGGTTTCGGGGAAGATTCCGTAGTAGAAGATCACGGCCGTATGTGCGCAGGTGGCGCCCGTCTCGCGGATCGCATCGACGAACGACAGTTTCGAGCCCCCATCGGTGGTCAGATCCTCGACCAGCAGCACCCGCTGCCCTTCGGTCATGACCCCTTCGATGCGGGCATTGCGGCCATAGCCTTTCGGCTTCTTGCGCACATAGGTCATCGGCAGCGCCAGCCGCTCGGCCATCAGCGCGGCAAAGGGAATGCCCGCCGTCTCGCCGCCGGCTATATTGTCAAACGCCTCGAACCCCGCCGCGCGCAGCACGGTGACGGCGAGAAAGTCCATCAGGGCCGACCGGATGCGCGGGAAGGATATGAGCTTGCGGCAGTCGATATAGGTCGGCGAGGGCAGGCCCGAGGCCAGGGTGAAGGGTGTCTCGGCGTTGAAATGCACCGCCTTGACTTCCAGAAGCATCCGCGCCGTCAGTCGGGCGATTTCCTCTTTTTGCGGAAAACTGGCAGGGATCATATTGGCCTCGCATCATTCATCTTGGCAAAAATACTCCCGCCGGAGGCTTGGGGGGCCACGGCAGGGCGCCTCCGGCGGGAGTATTTGGACCAAGATGAAAGGTCAATCGCTCACCTGCCACAGAAGCGGGAAGCCGGGATCAAAGAGCGTGACCGGCCCAGCGCCGGTGTCGATCCTGGCCGGGTAGCTGACCGGAGCCCCCCGGGTGAGCGTAAGGCGCGCCTCGTTCGGAGCGAGGCGGTAGAATGCCGCGCCGTTCAGCGACGTGAAGGGTTCGAGCCGGTCAAGCGCGCCCTCTTCTTCGAACACGTGGGCCAGGATCGAGAGCGTGTTGGTGGCGGTGAAACAGCCGGCGCACCCGCAGGCCTGTTGCTTGAGCGCGTCAGGGTGGGGGGCGCTGTCGGTGCCGAGAAAGAACCGCGCCTCACCCGATGTGGCGGCGACGCGCAGCGCCAGTCGGTGCGCTTCGCGCTTGGCGACCGGCAGGCAATAGTAATGCGGCCGGATGCCGCCGGCGAGGATATGGTTGCGGTTGAGGATCAGGTGATGGGTGGTGATGGTCGCGGCCAGATCGGTCCCGCCGGCGCGGGCATAGGCGACGCCCTCGGCCGTGGTGATATGTTCCATGACCACGCGCAGGCCCGGCGTCGCCCGGCGAACAGGGTCGAGCACGCGGTCGATGAACACCGCCTCGCGGTCGAAGATGTCGACGGCCGGGTCGGTGACTTCGCCGTGAACGCACAGCGGCAGGCCGATCTGGGCCATCCGGTCAAGAACCCCGCGCACCTTGTCGAAATCGCGCACGCCCAATTGCGAATTGGTCGTGGCGCCGGCCGGGTAAAGCTTGACGGCTCGGACGAGGCCGCAGGCATGGGCCGCAGCGACATCGTCGGCGTCGGTCGTCTCGGTCAGGTAGAGCGTCATCAGCGGCTCGAACGCCATTCCATGCGGCAGGGCGGCCAGAATGCGGCCGCGGTAGGCGGCCGCCTCAGCCCCGCTCACCACCGGCGGCACGAGGTTCGGCATGACGATGGCGCGGGCGAAATGGCGCGCGCTTTCGGGCAGGACGGCGGCCAGCATCGCGCCATCGCGCAGATGCAGATGCATGTCGTCGGGGCGGCGGAGCGTCAGGGTCTGGGTCATGCCTTGCGCCTACACGATCCGGCCCGCCCGTTCCAGCCCCGCCGAACCGGCCCTTGCGGTGGAGGATGCAAACCTGCCATATCCGTCTGGCAGGCTGTGAGCAGTTCGGCCGAGGTGTGAAAGGGTGTGTGATGGCGCGAAATCATGTGGTTGAGATGATGCGGACGGCGGTCAGCATGGGCATGATGCTCGCCGAGGCGCAGATGGTTGTCGGGCTGCGGGCGCTTGGCGCCGTGGGACTGTGGAACCTCGGCCCCGGCGAGGGTGCGCGGATGTGGGCCGAAAAGTCACAGGCCGCGCGGCAAAGCGGCGCTGCCCTGACCAGCGCGCTTCTGGGCGGTGCCGCCCCGGCGGCGGCCATGGCTGCCGCTCTGGCCCCGGTGCGCGCCAAGACGCGGGCCAATGCCAAGCGGCTTGTCAAACGCGGCCCAATCTGAACCAACCCGATCTGAATCAAGCGGCCTGAAGGCGGCGCCGAACGGCCCGGGCGGGCTTGTGCGCCGCGCCTGGCTGGCGCAGAGTTGGGCGCGGGCGGCATGCGCGGCTTTGCCGTCGGGACGGCGCCCACAGGACAAGGGGCTAAGCGATGAGATTTCCCTATCTGGCGGCGGGGTTTGCGGCGGCGCTTGGCGGCTGCACCAGCGATCCGGGCTTCACCGGCGTTGTCGGCGTGCGCGAGGCGACGGGTGCCGAGGTGGCTGCCTGCAAATATGTGACCGACATCAGCGGCACGCCGGGGGTCTTCGGCCCCCTTGCCGCCGAGGGGCTGAAATACATGCGCAACAAGATCCTGTCGGATGCAGGTGCCGCAGGGGCGAACACGGTTGTCTTCGACCAGGCGACACCGGGCGCCGACATCTACAAGCTGCATGCCGTTGCCTACAACTGCCCGGGCTGATCCCGAGCGACCCCTAGCTTTTCTGGCCGGCGGGCGGCAGGGCGCGGCCAGCCCGCGCCAGTTGGCGCTGCAACTCTTCGGCGCTTTGCCGGAAGGGTTCGTCGCCAAGGCGCAGGGCGGCGTTGCGGGCCAGGAGCGCCTCGAGATATGGCCGCCCGTCGGTGGCAAGCCGGCTGGCGAGTTTGCGCAAGTATGGCAGATGGTTGCGCCGCGCCCGGTAGAAGGAATGGAAGAGGGCAGCGTCGAAATGGCCGGCCGCGGCGGCCTTGAGAACGGCGGGCAGGATATGCATGGTCCCGAGCGCGCCGGCAAGGTCGCCGCCCATGTTGCGACAGGGCAGAATCGTCGTGAAAGGCCGGCGAAACAGCGCCGCGTGCATCGCGTCGTAGGTCTGGTCGGGGTCGTAGAGAAGAAAGACCGACCCGGCCCCTTCGGTCATGTCGGGGGCATAGCCGTAGCGGTCGGTGAAAGTCAGCCGCCGGTATTCGGAGTAGCGCGGATCCCAGCCGGCGACGGCGGGGTCGAGCGTGGCCTGTGGCTGCACCAGAACCACGGTCGCACCGGGCGCTGTCACCGAATAGGCGGCGGCGGCGTAACCGCCCATCCCGGCGCCGTAAAACACGACATTGTCGAAACCTTCGAAAAAGGCGTCGTCGACCAGACGGTCGAAGAAGGCATAGATCTCGGGGTCGCGGAACCAGCTTTGGCCGCGCGCGATAAGGCAAAGATGCGACGAGGTTTCGAGACCGGGCGTGCCAAGGCCGAGCGGCAGCGCACCGGGGCGGCGGCGAATCGCCGCTTCCGCCTCGAATGTCACGACCAGCGTCGGATTGCGGCTGACGAACAGCGCCGAATGGCCGCGCCCGAGCTGGCTGAAATAGCCCTCGCGCGCGCCCCGGTCGCGCAGGTCTGCATACCATTCCTGCTCTGACAAAGACCCCTGGTCTTTCAGCACGTAACGCCCCGTTCGCTTGCCTCACCCCGACATCCCGGCGCGCCTGGCGGCCGGTCGTCAGCGCCAACTGTGCGCCCGGCGGCGGCCCGCTTGCAAGGGAGATCGCTGCGGAGGGGCAGGCCGGCACAAGGCAGGGGCGAGCCGCGGCCCGTCAACATCGCCAGTCCGGGGAATTCCGGTTCTTTGTTTCCGGGGCAGGGCCGTCTGTGCCGGCTGTCGCAAATCCGAACAGGCGGCGGGATTCGGTGGGGCCGCGCGGGCGGCTTGGTGGCGCCATCATCAGGCGGCCGAAGTGGCCGCGGTCGCTTTCATGGCCCATCGGGGGCGAAACGTTCATGGCGCCCGCCTTCAGCGCGGCCCTTCCATTGCGGCACTGGCCGAGCCACCCAGACGCCCGAGGCCGGCCCGGCATCAGGCGGGTTATGCCCTGGCAGTCATTTGAAAATAAAAGGAAATCGCTCACTGGCACGGCCCGGTGGTGGCGCGCCAATCCGGAAGGAACGCGCCTTCGTTGCGCCCCGTCAGGATGACACGGATGCGCCGGTCAGTGTTCCGCATCGCCGGCATGGTCCACGGTGAAGAAAAAATCGCCCGGCAGGCTTTGCCGGTGCAGGTCGGGCGGCACCACACCCGGGCCGGCATTGAAGACCGAGGCGCCGAAGACATGCAGGATGCGGCTCAGGCCCCGCATCCGATCGCCGGTCAGTTCTGCATAGAATGCCTCGTGGCGTGGATCGGCGCGCAGGGCGGCGATCCGCGTGCGGTGCGCGGCAACGCAGGCCGCGTGTGCGGCGCTGATCGCGGGGTCGGCCATCAGCCGCGCCCATTCGCGCGCCAGCGCCGGCCGCATCCGCTGGATCGTGCGGTCCTCGACCGCATTGTGGTTCATGCGGAACCAGTAGTTCAGGCCTTGGTCGCGGTCGACATGGTTGACCCGGCCCCGGTCGCGCTTGACCAGAAAGCTTTCCGCCGACCGGCAGGCATAGTGATTGAGCTGCACCCAGTCGTAGCCATAGGTTTCGGTCGACGATCGCCAGCCGTTGCGGAACATTTCGCGGGGCATCGGCTGGCCCGACCCATTCAGCCAATGCACCTGGTCCCACAGATCGGGCTTCAGCCCCTTGGGCCGGTGAACGCCGAGCTTCTTGTAGATGTCGATATTGCGAAACAGCGTCTTGAAGCCCCAGGCCTGATGCGGCTTGCGCACCAGTTCCGGGGCGGCGAGCGCGAACTGGTCGAGGATGAAACGGTCGTCATACCCGGCCACGTCGGCATTGCCGAAAAGCCGCCAGGTCAGCGCGATCATGTTTGCCTCGCCCATGGCGGCGTAAAGGGCAGGCAGGGTTCCGTCGGCAATGCGGACATTGATGAATTCGTCCACATCCATGCAGATCACCCAGCCCGACGCCCGGACCACGGCCTCCTCCTCGGCTGCCTGAAGGGCGGCGTGCTGGGGCTTCAGCGGGGTCTGGCGGTAAGGATTGTCGCGGTGCTGGACAACGCCCCTGTCTTGCAGCAGGTCCAGCAGCCGGTCGGTGCCGTCGGTGCAATCGTTGGTATAGATCAGGAAATCGTCGACCCCGATCGCCCGGTGATAGGCCAGCCATTCCAGGATGAAGGGTCCCTCGTTCTTCATCGTGGTGACAATGCAGGTCCGCCCCGCCGCGACGGCCGGGACGGGCAGGGCGCGGGGTTCCGACAGGGGCGGGCGCACGGGCCTGGCACCAAAGCGGGTGACGGCCAGATCCAGAAGCGCGGGATCCTCGATCAGCGAGGTCTTGGCCGCCAGTTGCGACGGCCTGAAGCCCGGCACCTTCAGCCCCATGGCCCGCCAGAAAGCAATGACCTGGCCGGGATCGGGCCGGGCGTACGACACGCGCACCGTGCGCCAGATATTGTCGAGCCCCGCCACCGCCGGCGCCACCCCCCAGCGGGCGATGCCACGCCGCGCGTCGAAGCGGCGGCAGATGTGATCGCCAAAGCCGACCGCGCGGCGCGGCGGCACCCGCCAGGGATAGATGCGCTGGCCGACCAGAAGCGATACCCCGCCGCGCGCCGCCGCCGTCTGATCGAAAGCGCCCACCTGGCCGTCGCGCGAGCAGAGCAGATCGGCGCAGTCGAGCGTCAGGACGGCGCGCGCGCGGGTCAGGAACCGCCATTTGGCGGCCT
>Ga0209023_10001442_pt1 | contig 31940 bp, 32 predicted proteins | sample LakOneMetagenome_FD_187468 | JGI IMG/M metagenome (GOLD analysis project Ga0209023, IMG submission 187468) | Freshwater and sediment microbial communities from Lake Erie, Canada (SPAdes) (version 2) | ecosystem: Environmental > Aquatic > Freshwater > Lentic | place: Lake Erie, Canada...
CGGTGCGGTACTCCTTGGGCGTGAGCGCGACCGCAGCGGTGGACGTGCGGGTGCTGGGGGAGCCGGGGGCGGCATCCGTCTGGATCGACGACGGGCCGGCCGTGCCCGCGGGCCTCGCACCCGCTGCCGGCCGCCCGGGCACCTTCAGCATCCACTACGCCGGCCAGAGCCGGGTGGTCGCCGTGGAACAGGTCGGCGCACGCGTGCACATCGGCGCCGACGGTTTCTCGCTCGAGGTGCGGCACCGCTCCCGGGCGGAGCAACTCGCCGAGCACCTCGCGAGCCGCGATCGCGTGCCAGGGGCCGTGAGCCCCGACGTGCGCTCGCCCATGCCCGGCACCGTCATCGCGGTGCATGCCGCCACCGGCGACACCGTCGCAGCGGGGCAGACCCTGCTCGTGGTCGAGGCCATGAAAATGGAGCACAAACTCGTGGCCGCCACCGCCGGCCGCGTCACCGTGAACCTCAAGACCGGCGACCTGGTGGCGCTTGACCAGATCGTCGCTTCCATCGCCACCGACATCACGCCAGAATCCATCTCAGACCAGGAAGGCTCAGAATGAGCTACGAACTCACCCCCGAATACCAGGCGCTCAGCGACACGATTCGCGACTTCGCCGACACCGTCGTCGCCCCGGCGGCGTACGAGTACGACACCAAGCGCAGCCTCCCGTACGGCATCATCGCGCAGATGGGCGAGCTCGGACTCTTCGGTCTGCCCTTCCCCGTGCAGTACGGCGGCCAGGGCAAGGACTATTTCGCGCTCTGCCTCGCCGTGGAGCAGCTCGCCCGCGCCGACCAGAGCATCGCCGTCACCCTCGAGGCTGGTGTGGGCCTCGGCATCATGCCGGTGTTCCGCAGCGGCACCGAGGCGCAGAAGGAAGAGTGGATGCCGCCCCTCACCAGCGGCTCGGCGCTCGCCGCGTTCGGCCTCACCGAAGCGGATGCCGGGTCCGACGCCGCTGGCACCAAGACCACCGCAGAACTCACCGGCGGTGAATGGGTGATCAACGGCACCAAGCAGTTCATCACCAACTCCGGCTCGGAAATCACCCGCCTCGTCACGGTGACCGCGGTCACGGGGGAGTCCGCGCGTGCCGACGGGTCGATCAAGAAAGAACTCACCGCCATCCTGGTTCCCACACCGACCCCCGGCTTCACGGCGCTGCCGCCGTACGACAAGGTGGGCTGGCACACCTCCGACACGCACCCGCTGGTGTTCGATAACGTTCGCGTGCCGGAAGCCAACCTGCTGGGCGAGCGCGGCCGCGGCTTCGCCAACTTCGTACAAACGCTCGACGAGGGCCGAATCGCCTTCGCGGCGCTCTGCACCGGAGCCGCCCAGGGCTGCCTGGAGGAATCGATCCGCTACGCCAACAGTCGCAACGTGTTCGGACGGTCGATCGGCTCCAACCAGCACATCGCCTTCAAGATCGCCCGCATGCAGGCGCGCGTGCACACCGCGCGCCTCGCTTACTATGACGCGGCGCTCAAGATGATCAACGGCAAACCGTTCAAGATGGAGGCCTCGATCGCCAAGATGGTCGGTAGCGAAGCGGCCATGGACAATGCCCGCGACGCCACGCAGATCTTCGGTGGATACGGTTTCATGAATGAGAACCCGGTCGCCCGGCACTATCGTGACTCGAAGGTGCTCGAACTCGGTGAGGGTACGACCGAGGTGCAGCTGATGGTCATCTCGCGTGCCCTGGGCTTCGCCGGCTGAGACCCGCCGACGCCACCTCGACCCATCAACGCCGAACGGGAGACCTGAATGACTGACAAGGCTGTCATGAGCATCGCTGTTACAAGCATCGCTGTCACAAGCGCGGCGGAGGCCACCCGATGAAAGACGATCGCCCGTCCGTGGAGCAACGCGGGTTGTTCTACGAGGAATTCGACCTCGACGTGCGGTACCTGCACCGACCGGGCCGCACGGCGACCGAGGCCGACAACGTGATGTTCACCACGATGACCATGAACACGCAGGGGTTGCACCTCGATGCGGCGTGGGCGGCCACGCAGCCGTTCGGCGAGCGCCTGATGAACTCGATGTGGACGCTCTCCACGATGGTGGGGGCCTCGGTCGCCCAGCTCACTCAGGGCACGATCGTGGCCAACCTCGGGTTCGCCGAGGTGACCTTCCCCCATCCACTCCACCACGGAGACACCCTGTATTCGGAGACGGTCGTCACGAGTAAGCGGCTGTCCAGCTCGCGTCCGGGCCAGGGAATCATCACGCTCACGCACACAGGTCGCAACCAGTACAAAGACGTTGTGGGTACGGCCGTTCGCACCGTCATGGTGTGGTGCGCGGATGCCCGTCCATGACGTTTCACCTCGGTCCGGCCCTGCTCTTCTGCCCCGCCGACCGGCCGGACCGGTATCTGAAGGCGGCTGACCGTGCCGACGAAGTCATTCTCGACCTCGAAGACGCCGTGGCGCCCGGGGCCAAGGCCGAGGCCCGGGTGGCGCTCCTCGAGCATCCGCTCGACCCGGAACGCACCATTGTGCGCGTCAACCCGGTTGGCTCTGTCGATTTCGCCCTCGACATCGAGGCCCTGGCCGCCACGGACTACCGCTTCGTCATGGCGGCCAAGGCGGAGACGGTCACGCAGATGGCGGCGTTGTCGTCGTACCGGGTGATCGCCCTCTGCGAGACCGCGGCCGGCATCCAAGCGGCCGGGCTGCTGGCTGCCGCACCGAACGTGGTCGCGCTCATGTGGGGCGCCGAGGACCTCATCGCTTCCCTCGGGGGCACGTCGAGCCGATTGGCCGACGGAAGCTACCGGGCGGTGGCGCTCCAGGCCCGGTCCGTTGTGCTGCTGGCCGCGGGTGCACAGGGTAAGGCGGCCATCGACGCGGTCTACCTCGACATTCCCGACGCGGCCGGGCTCGCGCTCGAGGCGGAAGACGCCGTTGCCAGCGGGTTCCGCGCCACCGCGTGCATCCATCCCAGTCAAATCGACGTCATCCGCACGGCCTACCGGCCCACCGCGGATGCCGTGGCTGGCGCGCGTGCAGTGCTTGCCGCCGCGCAGGGCCAGCGTGGTGTCTTTCAGTACGAAGGCCGGATGGTCGACGGGCCCGTGCTGCGGCACGCTGAAACGGTGCTCCGTCGCGCCGGCGCCTGACGGGTACTACGCGGCAGCCTGCTCGAGGGACTTCTCGATCGCGGCAACGATTTCCTTCGACTCCGGTTCCACGTTTGACGCGAAGCGGTCGACGATCTTGCCGTCGGGGGTCACCAGGAACTTCTCGAAGTTCCACTTCACCAGGCCGGGAAGGATGCCGGTCTTGAACTTGGTGAGCTGAGTGAACAGCGGGTGCTGGTCCTTGCCGCGCACGTCGATCTTGGCGGTCATCGGAAAAGTCACGCCGTAGTTCATGTCGCAGAACGCCGCAATGTCCGTTTCGGTTCCGGGTTCCTGGCCCATGAACTGGTTGCTCGGCATGCCGAGGATGACCAGGCCATCCGTGGCGTACTTCTGGTACAACGTTTCGAGTCCCGCGTACTGCGGTGTGAAGCCGCATTTGGATGCGGTGTTGACAACCAGTACGGTTTTGCCGCGGAATTCACCGAATGTCGTCTCGGTGCCGTCGATGAGGGTAAGGGGAATCTCGTAAAGCGAAGTGGTTTCCATACCTGAATGCTAGCTTCGCACCCTCTGAGCGGGCTGCGTGCGGGCTGCGAGCGAACGCATGGCTGTGCACCGGCTGTGTATATACCCCAAACAGGGGTGAACAGCAAACTTCATGCGCTTGCATGAAGTAATGTCATATCTATACCCGGAACGTGTGTGAGGCCGATTGTCAGCCCGCAGTTCCGGCCCGCGCGGCGCAGCGCAGACTTCCCGCCGACCGGGCCCGCCCGAGTATGAACAGCACATGTGATTCTTCCGTAGTGATGGCTCCGTTCGGCTCCAGCAGTAACACAAGGAGCACCATGAATTCCTACGTATCACACACCACCCTGCACACCGAGGAGACCACCGGATATGTCAGCGGAGCCCGTCGGGCATCCGTCGGCACCGGCTACGTCACCAGCAAGGGACACCGGGACGAGATCGGCGGCTACGTGTCGTCGACGAGCAAGAAGACCGGTCGTCGCGCGGCCTAACCCGCGAGCAGCATACGAGGAGGGTCCCGCCGGTTGGCGGGACCCTCCTCTTTTCTGTGCGCGGTGCACGGGTTTCCGCGGCCCCGGTACACTGGAAGAGCTAATGGCACAACGCACGCACTTCGTGCCCGCCATTTTTATGACTCAGGCCAGGCATCCGGTTGATGTTGTTCGGTTGAAGTTCGTGCGGCCCAGGTCGCCGGTTTCCCGAGAGAAAACCCCTGCACTCCTGTGTCTCCTCACGCTGAGACCTGCACCACGCACACATAGAAAAGAGTTTCATGAGTACTCATGACCTTGACCTGTCCGCCCCTCCCGCACTGGCCAAGCGCGGCCTGCGAATCATCCCGCTGGGAGGCCTGGGCGAAATCGGTCGTAACATGACCGTCTTCGAGCACAAGGGCAAGCTGCTCATCATCGACTGCGGCGTTCTCTTCCCCGAAGACAACCAGCCCGGCATCAACGTGATCCTGCCTGACTTCAGCATCCTGCGCGACCGCCTGCAGGACATCGAAGCCATCGTGCTCACCCACGGCCACGAAGACCACATCGGCGCGGTGCCTTACCTCCTCAAGGAGCGCGGCGACATCCCCGTGATCGGCGCCAAGCTCACCCTCGCGTTCCTCGCCGCCAAGCTGCAGGAGCACCGCCTCAGCCAGAACTTCGTTGAGGTGAAGGAAGGCGAACGTCGCACCGTCGGCGTCTTCGACCTGGAATTCATCGCGGTGAACCACTCCATCCCCGACGGCTTGGCCATCGCCGTGCGCACCGAAGCCGGCCTGCTGCTGCACACCGGCGACTTCAAGATGGACCAGTTCCCGCTCGACAAGCGCCTCACCGACCTCGGTGCCTTCGCGCGCCTGGCCGAAGAGGGCGTTGACCTGTTCCTCACGGACTCGACCAACGCCGAGGTTCCCGGATTCACCACCGCCGAGAAGGACATCGGACCGGCGATCGACACCGTTTTCCGCACCTCTCAGCGCCGTATCATCGTGTCGAGCTTCGCGAGCCACGTGCACCGCATTCAGCAGGTCATCGACGCTGCCGTGAAGCACAACCGCAAGGTGGCCTTCGTCGGCCGCTCCATGGTGCGCAACATGGGCATCGCGACCGAACTGGGCTACCTCAAGGTTCCCAAGAACCTGATCGTGGACATGAAGGCGCTCGAGCGGATGAAGGACGACAAGGTCGTTCTCATCTGCACCGGCTCGCAGGGTGAGCCGATGGCCGCACTGTCCCGCATGGCCAACCGCGAGCACATCATCAAGATCGGCGAGGGCGACACCGTTCTGCTCGCGAGCTCGCTGATCCCCGGCAACGAGAACTCCATCTACCGGGTCATCAACGGCCTCACCCGCTGGGGTGCGAACGTCGTGCACAAGGGCAACGCCAAGGTGCACGTCTCCGGCCACGCCAGCGCCGGCGAGCTCGTCTACTGCTACAACATCGTCAAGCCCACCAACGTGATGCCCGTACACGGTGAATGGCGCCACCTCAAGGCCAACGCCGAGCTCGCCGTGCAGACCGGTGTTGAAGAGGACCGCGTCCTGATCGTTGAGGACGGCGTGGTCGTCGACCTCATCGACGGCCGTGCGTCGATCACCGGCCGCGTGCAGGCTGACTACGTGTTCGTCGACGGCATGACCGTCGGTGGCGCATCCGAAGCGGCCATGGAAGACCGCCGCCGCCTCGCCGAAGACGGCACGATCACCATCCTGGGCATCCTGAACGCCAAGACCGGCCTGTTGTCCGAGCCGGTCGAGTTCCTCGCTCGTGGTTTTGTGCACGACGACGAGTGGGTCCGCGGAGCCACCAAGGTCATCGACGAAGCGATGAAGGTCGCCAACCGGGTGAAGACCGTCAACGGCGCCGAGCTCGAAGACCTCTTCACCACCTCCGTGAGCCGGTGGATGCAGCGCAAGTACCGCCGCAGCCCGCTGATCACCTCGGTGGTCGTCGACGCCTAAGCTCCGACACGCACGACAACAAAGCCGGCCGGCCCCTCGGGGTCGGCCGGCTTTGTTGTGTCATCCCGGTGCTCTCGCGTGGCGGATTCAGGAAATCCCCGGTGTGCGCGCACCGACGGGTGCGCAATCACGCGGCCCGCGGCATCCGGTGGCGGCAGATTTCCTGAATGCGCCACCCAGGGCGCGTATTCATCACTGTGCGGGCGGGTAGACCCAGGGTGAATTAGCGGAAGTCGTCGACCGTGGCGTTCGCGATGTCGACCAGCACGAGGTCCGGGTTCTCCCGGTGGATCGCCTGAAGACGCCAGGGTGTGCTGAACAGGGCCAACAGGGTGCCGTCAGAGCGGGTGAAGACCTCCACCTGGCGCATCGGCGCCAGCAGCAGCGCGCTGGCCTTGTCGGTGCGCCGAGCCACCTGGTACGGAAGAGCCTCCATGCGGATGTCGGCGTGGAAGTCGTGCACCATGCGGTCTTCCACGACCTCGAACTGCATCGGCCCCACGGCGCCGAGCACCGGAGCCTGCTCGCCGCGCACTTCCGAGCGCATCACCTGGATGACACCCTCGTGGTCGAGCTGCTCGATGCCGCGACGGAACTGCTTGTGCTTGCTGCTGTCCACCGGGCGGATGGCCCGAAAATGCTCGGGGGAAAACAGCGGAAGCGGCGGGTATTCCACCGGCTCGTCCTCGAAGATCGAGTCGCCCACCCGCAGGGCGGAGGCGTTGACCAGGCCCACGATGTCGCCGGGCCAGGCCTGGTCGATCACGGTGCGCTCGCGTCCGAAGAGCTGCTGGGCATACTTGGTGGCGAACGGACGCCCGGTTGCGGCGTGCGTCACGATCATGCCGCGGCGGAACTCACCGGAGCACACGCGAACGTAGGCGACATGGTCGCGGTGCGCGGTGTTCATGCCGGACTGCACCTTGAAAACGAACCCGGAGAAGGCAGACGTCACCGCGCGCGGAACACCGCTGATGTCGGGGCGGGCTTCGGCGGGCGGCGCGAATTCCACGAGGGTATCCAGCAACTGCTGAACGCCGAAGTTGGCGACGGCGGCGCAGAACAGCACCGGGGTGGTGTCGCCGGCCAGAAAGAGCTCCGAGTCGTGGTTTTGGCCCTCGGCATCGAGCAGATCCGACTCGTCTGTTGCGTTGGCCCAGGCCAGGCCTTCTTCCCGTGCGGCGTCGTCGGCGCTCAGGCGGGTGGAGACGGCGGCCGTGGCGCTACCCGGAGTGCGGGTGAAACGCAGGAAGTCGCCGGAGCGACGGTCCATCACGCCGCGCAGGTCGCCGGCCTCGCCGACCGGCCAGTTGAGCGGCGTGGGAAGCAAACCGGTGCGGTTCTGGATCTCGTCCATCAGCGCCAGCGCGGATGCTCCGGGTCGGTCCCACTTGTTGATCACCGTGATCACGGGCAGGCCGCGCTGCTTGCACACCGCGAAGAGTTTCATGGTCTGCGGTTCGAGGCCCTTGTTGGCATCCACGAGCATGACGGCGGCATCAACGGCGGACAGCACCCGGAACGTGTCCTCGGAGAAGTCGGCGTGACCGGGAGTGTCCACGAGGTTGATCACGGCGTCGTCGTACTCGAACTGGATGGCGGCACTTGTCACCGAAATGCCGCGGGCCTTCTCCATCTCCATCCAGTCGGAGACGGTACCGCCGCGACCGGCCTTGCCGTGTACGGCGCCGGCGTGCGTGATGGCTCGCGCGTGCAGCAGCAGCGCCTCCGTGAGGGTGGACTTACCGGCGTCAGGGTGTGAAATCACCGCGAAGGTACGTCGGCGTCGAGCTTCGACGGGAACCTTGGGGTTGGACACTTCTGCGAGTTGAGTCATGAATGCTTTCCGGCGAATGATTCGGCAGGCCAAAAGTGGCCCCTGCATCGGCTTCCGCACGAATTCGCTATCCCCTCTACCCTAACTTGCGCGTGCGTGAGCTGGCCCCGTGAGGCGTTGCGCATCCCGGGCGTGCCCGACGCGCTGGCGCTTTCCTGGATTTTTTTTCAGTATGTTGTCGCGTCGTGCGCCTCAAACCGAGGGATCGGGCTAATCTCACGACGAAGAGCGAGGAGACGCGGATGTCCCGACTGACTGTTTTACGTCCGGCCCACCCCACCGGAGCCCACGCGATCGTGCGTTCGGGTCCCGCGACCGCTTCGGTACCGGTGCCGGCTCCGCTGCGGCCCGCCGCCTCTTCCGGGGAGGGCGACCGGGGCAGTGCGCCCTGCCGCCGAACCATTGAGGACACCGGGTTGAGCGTGCATCCGCTGGCACTGGGGTGCAGTTCGTTCGGGTGGTCTCTCGACGGCGAGACGAGCCGGCGGGTGCTCGACGTGCACCGTGAGCTGGGCGGGAACTTGCTCGATACCGCCGACAGCTACTCCTCTGGTCGGAGCGAGACCATCATCGGTTCATGGATGCGCACGCGGGCGAGCCGGGACGAGACGGTGATCGCCACGAAAATCGGGCGAAATCGGGACAATCCCGGCCTGAGTCCGGCCAGCATCGTGCGGGCGGTGGACGCATCTCTCGAGCGCCTGGGCACCGATCACATCGACCTGTTGTACTTTCACTTCGATGACCCGAACGTTCCGCTGGAGGAGAGCCTGGGTGCGGTGGCGAATCTCATCGATAAGGGAAAAGTGGCTCACCTGGGCGCCTCGGACTTCTCCGCCGACCGGCTGATCGAAGCCCGAGTGCTCGCGGCCAACGGGTTGCCCCGTTTCGTTGCGCTGGAAACGCACCTCAATCTGGTGCACCGGGCGCCTTTTGAATCCTCACTGGCCCTGGTGGCCCAGGCGCAGGGCCTGGCGGTCTTCCCTTATTTCGCACTCGCCCACGGGTTCCTCGCCGGACGGTATCGAGGTCGGACGGATGTGACGTCCACGACCAGAGGGAAGCGGGCCGGCCAGTACGTGAACCGCAAGAACCTGCGGGTGTTGGCGGTCGCGGACCGGATCGCGGCTGAGCATGACGTGCCGGTTGCCACGATCTGCCTGGCCTGGTTGATCGCCCGAACCGGGGTGGTGGCGCCCGTGGCCGGGGCCGGACACCCCGATCAGGTGGAGGCGCTCGTGGCGGCTGCCAGTATTCGCCTGGGGCGCAGCGACCTGGTCGAGCTGGACCGCGTATCGACCTGACGGGACGCTACCTGACCGCAGGCTACCTGACCGTGCGTTGAGGCCTGACCGCGGGCTCGCCCGGTCATGGTGCGATCTGACCGGATGCGATCAGACGGTGTGCGATCAGGCGCTATGCGATCTGACGGCATGCGATCTGACGGCCTGCGATCAGACCGGGGTCAGCCCGCGGTCTCGTCCAGCACGCGCTGCACGGCGCGGAGCAGCGCGGTGTGGGCGCCGATCGGGTCGCCGAGGTTGGCACCCGCGAAGGCACCGTCTCGGGCGAGGAAGAAGTCATCGGCGGCGTCGCCGGGTCGGGCATGTCCCATTCCGCGAAACAGGTCTTCGACGGCCGCGCCATACCACTCCCGGTGCGCGGTCACTGCCTGGCGTACGGGGTGATTGGGGTCGGCGAACTGGGCGGCGGCGTTGATGAACGGGCAGCCATGAAAACCCTGGCGGGTCACCTGCGTTGAGATTTCGGTGACGATCCCGCGCAACCGCTGCTCCGGAGTGTCGTAGCGCTTGTCCACCGCGTCCAGAAAGTCTCGTGAGATGCGGTCGCGGCCCTGCAGGTACACCACGATCAGCGCATCCTTCGACCGGTAGTACTTGTAGAACGTGGCCTTGGTGACCTTGGACTCGCTGATGATGCGGTCGACGCCGACGGTGTGCACGCCCTCGGCGTAGAAGAGTCGGTCGGCCGTGGCCAGGATGCGGACCTTGGCGTGGGTCGCCGGTCGCGCTACCGCGTCTGTCAGTTGAACCATCCGGTCAACTCCTTTGTGCTCGGGCAAGTGGTGCGGATCGTCGTTGCATCCGGACAGTGTGATCCCCCCGAAACAGCGTATCCAGACTGTAGCACAGACTAGACAGACTTGTCTGTCGGCATTTTGCGGGTCGTTCCGGCCCCCGCCTGATCGGCTGAAGCCCTGCCGTAAGCTGATACCGATATGAACGGTGCCGTTGAGTTTCCCCTGGACCTGCCCGAGCTCTCTTTCCGGGCGGCCGGTGACTCGTTGGTTCGACGCACCGTGCTCCCGAGCGGGGTGCGCATCCTCAGCGAACAGGTGCCGGGCAGCCGGAGCCTGACGATCGGCTACTGGGTGGCGGTCGGTTCTCGTGACGAGCTGCCCGGGCACTTCGGCTCCACCCACTTTCTCGAACATCTGCTGTTCAAAGGCACCCCCACGCGCACGGCCTTCGACATCGCCATCTCCTTCGATGAGGTCGGCGGAGAGCACAACGCGATGACGGCGAAGGAATACACCTGCTACTTCGCGAAGGTTCAGGACCGTGACCTGCCCATGGCCGTTGAAGTGCTGACCGATATGCTCACGTCGTCCCGTCTGGATCCGGCCGAATTCGAAACCGAACGCGGCGTCATCCTTGAGGAACTTGCCATGGCCGACGACGATCCGGCCGATGTGGCCAACGAGCGTTTCTTCGAGGCGGTACTGGGGGAGCATCCGCTCGGTCGTCCCATCGGCGGTGACCCGCAGACCATTCGCGTCGCCACTCGTGCCGCTGTCCAGGAGCACTACCAGGCGAACTATCGTCCGCAGGATCTCGTTGTCACGGTCGCCGGCGCGGTAGACCACGAGGTGCTTGTGGCCGACGTGGTGCGCGCCCTGGAACGTGCCGGCTGGGACCTGTCCGTGCCTGCGGTCCCCATGGGACGCCGGGCGAACCTCCCCGCCGTCATCACCCAGGGAAAGCCGATCACCATCGTCAATCGGCCCCTCGAACAGGCAAACCTGCTCATCGGGATGCCCGGCCTGCTGGCCACGGATGAGCGTCGGGTCACCATGAGTGTTCTCACCTCGATCTTCGGGGGCGGCATGTCATCGCGTCTCTTCCAGGAAGTGCGCGAGAAGCGGGGGCTGGCCTACTCGGTGTATTCCTTCGCGCCGGGGTATTCCGACGCCGGGTTGTTCGGCATGTATGCCGGTTGTTCCCCGGCCAACGCCGCTGAGGTTGCTGAGCTCATGCTGAGTGAACTCCGTCGACTCGCCGAGCACGGGGTCACCGACGCCGAAATGCGCCGGGCCGCCGGGCAGCTGTCCGGTGCGTCCGCCCTCGCTCTGGAAGATTCGGACACCCGCATGTCGCGGCTGGGCCGGTCGGAAATCACCCTCGGCGAATTCGCTGACCTCGATGAGGCGCTTCGCCGGCTCGCCCTGGTGACGGCCGACGACGTGCAGGCGCTCGCGGCCGACCTGGTACGCGGACCGATTTCCATTGTTGCCGTCGGAGCGCTCGACGAAGATGCCTTTGCGGGAATTCTCCCATCCGCGAGCTGAAGTCTCCTAGACCGTTCTTTCTGACCCTCGCCCTCGCCCTCGAGCGAGCCGCACACCGTGAAAGGGCCGATGATGCCCCAGTACCTGTACCTCGTTCGCCACGGTGAGCAGATGGACGCCGAGCACGGCCTCCAGGACGGCCCCCTGTCGCCTCGCGGCAAGCGGCAGGCCCAACTGATCGCTGAGCGCCTGGGCGGCGTGCCGTTCACCGGCGCCTGGCATTCGCCCCTGCAGCGGGCCGAGGAGACGGCGACGATCATCGCGCAGCGTCTCCCCGCCCTGGTGTCGCAGCCCTCGCCGCTCCTGATGGATTGCATCCCCTCGGGGCGCGCTGCGGAGACGCCGTCGGCCTATGACCCGTTCTTCGGTTCGGTCACCGAGGAGGACATCGATGCCGGACGAGCGCAGATGGAAGACGCCGTCGCCGAGTTCCTCCAACCGCGACGCAGCCATCGACACGACCTGCTGATCACCCATAACTTCGTGATCGCCTGGTTCGTGCGCGAGGTGCTGGGCGCACCGGATTGGCGCTGGGTGGGCATCAACCAGGCGCATTGCGGGCTGACCGTGCTGCAGCAGAAGCCGGGGCGTCCGTGGACACTGGTGACGCACAACGATCTCGGCCATCTGCCGGTGGAGCTGCGTACCGGCTTGCCCGAACCGTTGATGTTCTAGGCGGCCCGGCCTCAGACGAGCGTTTTGCGATACCAGTTGGTGGCGTTGGGGTTGGTGTTGTATGCCGGGATGGACTCGTAGCCCGAACTGCGGTACAGGCCGGCAGCTGCCTCAAGGCTCGCGTTCGTGTCGAGTACCACCTCCTCGGCGCCGAAGAGCACCGCACGTCGTTCGAGTTCGCCGAGCAACAGTCGACCCCAGCCGCGTCCCCTGGCCGGTGGCTGCAGCCACACGTGCTTGATCTCATACCGCCGCACCCGGTCTGTGGGTGGTGCGGTCAGTCGACGGATTCCCCCGCAGCCCAGAGCCGAAGCTCCGTCTTCCAGCAGCAGGAATACGCCCCGGGGGACGATGAACTCATCGGGGCTGGGAAAGCTGGGAACGTACACGCCCTGCGCGACGGGGAAAGACCGGCCACGATCCGTGAAGTATTCGGCGAGCAGGTCGACGGCCCGGGGATCGGTGACCGGAACGGGCGTGAAGTGTGGCATGGCCCTAGGCTACGGCGAGTCCGGCCGGCGAGTGTCGACTTGGTAGATTGGCAGTATGACAACGAGGGTGGCCGTAATCGGCGCAACGGGCAAGATGGGTCGCCTGGTGTGCGGCCTGATCGGGCAGGCAGAGGGCTATGAGCTCGTCGCGCAGTTGAATTCGCGCAGTCCCCTTGACGAGATGATCGGGGCGGATATCGCCGTCGACCTCACCCGGCCCGGTGTCAGTCAGGGCGTGGTCGATTTTGCGCTCGAACACGGCCTTCGCGTTCTGGTCGGCACGTCGGGCTGGTCGCAGGACCGCATCACCTCCCTGGCGCACCGAATCGGTGACCGCGAAGACGTGGGCGTCGTCATCATCCCCAATTTCTCCGTCGGCTCCGTGCTGGCCACGGCCTTCTCGGCGCTCGCCGCCCGTTTCTACGACTCGATTGAAATCGTCGAGGCGCACCAGGCCGGCAAGGTGGACTCGCCCTCCGGAACCGCGGTGCGAACGGCGGAGCTCATCGGCCGGTCTCGAGCCACGCGCGGACCGGTTTCGGCACCGCACACCGACCAGCGCGCCCGCGGTCAGCAGGTCTCGAGCGTTCCCGTGCACAGCCTGCGCCTGGAGGGCCTGCTGGCCCGCCAGGACGTCTTCCTCGGCGGAACGGGGGAGACGCTCACCATCAGCCACAACACGCTCTCACCCGAGGCGTACACCCAGGGCATCCTGCTGTCCCTCGACGCCACTCGTGAGGCGCACGGGGTCACCGTCGGGCTGGAGCACATCGTCGACCTCGGGCTGAACCTGCCCGGAGCATCCGTATGAAGGGCCGCATCGCTGTCGTCTTCATGTCCGTGTTGCTCGTGCTGTACCTCGTGCTCATGGGCTGGCGCGCGGTGTTGTTCATTCAGAGCGGGGATCCGGTGGGGATCGTCATCGGTGTGGCGTTGCTGGTGCTGCCGATCATCGGCTTCTGGGCGCTCGTGCGTGAAATCCTCTTCGGCTTCCGGTCTGAACGCCTCGTGCATCTGCTCGCCGCTCAGGACGGGCTCCCCGTCGACGACCTACCCCGCCGACCGAGCGGCCGTCCGTTTCGAGAAGCAGCCGACAACGAGTTCCCGCAGTACCGGGCCGAAGCTGATGCGGATCCGCAGAATTGGCGGGTGTGGCTGCGCCTGGGGTTGGCCTATGACGCCTCGGGCGACCGTCGCCGTGCACGCGGGGCGATCCGCACCGCGATCGCCCTCGAGCGAGCGCCGCAGTAGCCACCCGCACTCACTTGGCTGGGCGGCACCCGTTTAGACGTGTGCCGCCCAGACAGACGAGCGCCGCAGTAGCCACGGTGGTCACCGGCCAAGGCGCCTACGGCTGGCGGAGCATCCAGTCGACAGCGGCGTCGGGCGTGGAATGCATGAACGTGAATCCGTCATCGAGCAGCTTGCGGGCGCTCACGTTCTGGCTGGCCAGCAGCAGCTGACGAGCGGCGTCTTGCAACAGCAGGGTGAGGATCTTCTCCGGCACCGGTATTTTGAACGGACGATGCAGGGCGCGCGCGAGCAGGCTCATCACGTCGTTCGCCGTGGCCGGGGTCGGTCCGACGAGGTTCACCGGACCCGACAGGGTGGATGTGAGCAGGTGCACGATCGCAGCGGCTTCGTCGTGCAGACTCACCCACGCCCAGTTCTGGTCGCCGGATCCGAGCGGCCCCGACACACCCAGCTTCGTGATGGGCAGCAGGGGCTTGAGTGCGCCGCCCTTGGCCAGCACGAGGCCCGTCCTCAGGCTCACCAGACGGGTGCTCTCCGGAACGCGCGCGGCCTCGCGCTCCCAAGCGACGACAACGTCCGCCAGAAAGTCGTGCCCGGGTGTCGAGTTCTCGTCGACGACCTCACCGGGTCGATTGCCGTATACGCCGACGGCGGAACCGTTGAGCAGCACGGTGGGAGCGTGCGCGGCGTTGCTGATGGCATCCGTCAGGGTGTGGGTGGCCTGTACCCGGGAGCGCAGGATTTCCTTGCGGTACCCGGCCGTCCACGGCAGACGAGCGAGCGAGGCGCCGGAGAGGTTGACCACCGCGTCGACGCCGTCCAAAGCCCGCGAATCGATGGTGAGGGCAGCCGGATCCCAGCGGAACTCCCCGGCTCGACTCGGCTCGCGGCGTACCAGCCGCGCCACGTCGTGGCCGGCAGCGGCCAGTTGTAGGGACAACTCAGCCCCGATGAGGCCCGAGGCGCCGGAGATCAGAACTCGCACGATCTAGCCCAGTTCGGCTTCGATGGTGATCGGGATACCCGTCAGGGCCTTGGAGATCGGGCAGTTGATCTTCGCATCCTGCGCGAATGCTTGGAATTCCTCGTCGGTGAGGCCGGGGATCTTCGCGCTGACGAGCAGATGGCTGCCGATGACACCCTTGCCCGCGGCGAACGTCACCGCTGCGGTGGTCTGGATGCTCGTGGGGGTGTGCCCGGCCGTGGCAAGGGCATTGGCGAGTGCCATGGAATAGCACGAGGCGTGCGCGGCTCCTAGCAGCTCCTCGGGGTTCGTCGTGTTGGCGACGCCTTCGGCGCGCGCCTTCCAATTCACCGAAAACTCTGCGGTGTGAGAGGAATCAAGCGTGACGGTGCCGCTGCCGGCGGCGAGCGAACCGGTCCAGACGGTGGTGGCTTCACTGGTGAGCGTCGTGGGCATTGTGTTACCTCCTGAAGGTGAAATTCCACCCTAGCCGTCGAGGTGCACTGCGGCGCACGTGTTGTCTGGGAAAACCCTGAAGGCTGCCTCTACGCGCTGGTCGGTTTGGCGCGCACCAGCAGCAGGTAGATCTGGCACCCCAGGCAGTAGTCGAACACGGCATTGAGGAAGGCTGCCACGAACGCGATGGCAGCCGCGATGCCCACCGCCTCCGGAATCCCGAGGAGCCCGAGAACCACCCCGAACAGGGTGACGGCAAGACCGACGGCCTGGGCGAACGTGGGCGGTGCCGCATTCTCCAGTTCGCTTGGCGGTGCCAGGCGCGGCCGGACGAACTTCCTGAAAAGCACGCCGTACGGGTGCCGGCCGGCTCCGGCAATCGCGCCCCAGGCGAAGAGTGCTGTCAGCGCGGTCAGCAGACCCAACGCGGCCACGGATGCTCCCACCAGGGTGAGAAAAACAGTCACCAGCAGCAGGATCGCGGTGATGGCTGCGCCGAAGCGAGGTCCACGAGGGTCGATGCGGGGTCGTGCGGCCAGGTCAGACATGGGTGTGCACCAGTTCGTCGAGGTGGTGGTTGATATCCGCCGGATTCGGCACCCCACCGATACGGGCACGGATCCGCCCGCTCGCGTCGAGGATGAGGGTTGTCGGAGTTTGCAGAATGGCGAAACGGTTGGCCAGGTCGGCCCGATCGGACACATCGATATCGAGGTGCACCACGCCCGAGCGATCGCCGACGGCCCGGGCGAGCAGGCGTGCCGTTCCCGGGCAGCGGGAGCACCAGCGGGTGGAGAACTGCAGGAGGGTCGCGTCGGTGCCGAACGGAACAGGACTGGCGACATCCGTTGCCGTGACCACGTCGCCGGTCACCCGAGCAACGCGACCCTGGCGGCTCCGCCACACCAGGCCTAGCGCTGTCGCCACGGCGACCAGGCCCAGCAGCAGGGCGCCGGCGGCAAGAGGATCCATGGCTGCAACGTTACGTGGCGCGCAGTCCCTTCGAGCAACTGTGACGACAGATGACGTCGCCTTGTACTGAAATGCCCCGCTAGAATTTCGTGCGTGACTGAAATCGAATTCCGCTCCGAGATGACAGTGGAACTGGTGCGCTCGAGCGCCCACGATTCCGACGTGTTGTTTGCCGCCCGTGTATCCACCCTGGGGGAGCAGACCCTCGAAACGAGCCAGCTGGACGGCGCCGAGACCGAGGCTGACGAGAAGCGCAGCACCGGCCTGATCAACTACCTCATGCGCGACCGTCACGGCTCGCCCTTCGAACACAACTCGATGACGTTCTATGTGCGGGCCCCGATCTTCGTGTTTCGGGAGTTCATGCGCCACCGCATCGCCTCCTACAACGAGGAATCGGGCCGTTACCGGGAGCTGAACCCGGTCTTCTACGTGCCGTCCACCGATCGCAACCTCGTGCAGGTCGGCAAACCCGGCGCGTACGACTTCCTGCCCGGCACGGCCGAGCAGGCTGCGCTCGTGCAGCAGCAGACCCGCGCGGCGGCCGTGCATGCCTACGAGGCCTACCAGCGCATGCTCGAGGCCGGCGTCGCCCGCGAGGTCGCGCGCATCGTGCTGCCGCTCAACATCTACTCGTCGATGTATGTCACCCTCAATGCTCGCTCGCTGATGAACTTCCTGAGCCTGCGGACCAAGCGCGAGGGCTCGGTCTTCCCGTCATACCCTCAGCGAGAGATCGAAATGTGCGCGGAGCAGATGGAAAACCACTTCGCGGAGCTGATGCCGCTCACCTACGCGGCCTTCAACAAGAACGGTCGCGTCGCCCCGTAACCCTGCTTCATGCGGGCGTCGCACGGTGTGCACACGCGGTAGCCTGAACCGGTGAGCTCTTCTACGAATCCTTTTGGTCAGGTGCTAGTCGCCCTGGTCACTCCGTTCACCTTCGACGGGGAGGTCGACTGGGCTGGCGTGGAGAAGCACATCGATGATGTGATCAACGCCGGCGCCGACGGTATCGTCGTCACCGGAACCACCGGAGAGACCAGCACGCTGACCGACCCGGAAAAGATCCGCCTCGTGGAGGTGGGCAAGTCCGTTGCCAACGGCCGGGCGAAGATCATCACCGGTGGCGGATCGAACGAGACGGCTCACGCGATGCAGCTCGCCCGGCAGAGCGAGAAGGCCGGGGCCGACGGCAACATGATCGTCACGCCCTATTACAACAAGCCCACGCAGGCAGGCGTCCTCACGCACTTCCGCATGATCGCCGATGCCACAGACCTTCCGGTCATCCTGTACGACATCCCGGGCCGCACCGGCGTACCCATCGCGTACGAGACGATCCTGCGGGCCGCGAAGCACCCCAATATTCTCGCCGTCAAAGACGCTAAGGGTGATTTCGCGCAGGTCAGCCGTGTCTTGAACCAGACCGACCTCATGTACTTCTCCGGTGACGACGCTAACGTGCTGCCGCATCTGGCCATCGGGGCCACCGGCCTGATCGGTGTCACCGCGAACATCACGGCCACCCCATACCGGCAGATCATCGACGCGGTGAACAGCGGGGACCTCGCCGCGGCCACGGCTGCCCACATGCAGCTTGAGCCGCTCGTGCGGGCCGTGATGACGCACGTTCCCGGCACCGTCGCGGTGAAGTACATTCTGCACGGACTGCGTCGGATCAACAGCCCGCGCGTGCGCCTGCCGTTGGTGGGACCGGAGGAATCCGAGGCCGCGCAGATCGAGGCGGAACTCGATCTCGTGCGGAACATTCCCGGAGTAGACTTCAGCAATTTTCGCCCCGACCGCAATGCGGCCGCCGGGGGCTCGCTGCCCAAGGTCGCCGGCACCACACGGTAGGAGTTCGCTCCGGCAGCGGAGGAGAGCCGACGCCCACGGTCGGCTGCGGTCCACCGGCGCTGGCTGCCGGGACCTTCCGCGTGATCGGGGACGTGCTCGGTGTCTTCCGCACCCACGGAGCGCACCATCCGCCCGGTGACCGTGGCCAGCTTCGCCAGCCATCTGTCCGCCAACGCCGCCCTCGCGGTGGCAACCGGCACGATCGTCGCAGCACTGGTGTCGGCATCGAAGTATGATCCGCTGCACGCGGCCGCTGGCGATGCGTCCGTCCCTCCGGAGAAGCCCACCCCCGTCGGGAGACGGCTCCCAGCCGCTATGATCACTGGTATGTCGGCCAGGGGCGGTCGACCGACAGGGGGCACCGGTGAAACTCGCGCGCACATGGATCTTTCCCATCCTGCGATTGCTGGCCATCGCGTTGATTGCGGTCGCGCTGGTCAAAATCGCGTTCTTCCCGCACAACGCCGAAGCAGCCCACCGGCCAAATCGTTGAACCCCAGGTTGCGGTGTCTCTGGGCACCATCACCAACGACGTGACGCTGACGGCCACGGTGAGCGCCGACGCCGCACTGCCGGTGAAGGCCACGGCAGTCGGAACGGTCGATGAGCTCTTCGTAGCGTTGGGCGCGGCCGTGGCCGTGGGCGACAAGATCTACGACATTCGCGTGGAGACCCTCAAAGATCCGGTGGAGACAACGGATGCCCTCGGCCAGGTCACCATCACCCAGCCGAAACCCGTCATCAGCTTCGCACCGGTACTGGCGCCCGCCGCGGGGGTGCTGAGCTCGCTGACCGTGATCCACGGGCAGAGTGTCACGGTGGGAGACGCGACGGGGCAGGTGGCGCCGCCGAGTTTCTCGGTCAGTGGCCAGCTCAGCCCCGACCAGCAGTATCGCCTGCAGACGAGGCCCACCGAGGCATCCGTCACGATCACGAATGGACCGGCGCCGTTCATCTGCACCGGACTCACCGTGAGCACGCCGCTGGCCGGGGCGGCGACAGAACCGGCCGCCGGGGCCGGTGTCGCCAGCGGAAGCAGCGGGGGCAGCGGCACGACGGTGACCTGTGCCGTCCCGGCCGAGGTCGTCGTGTTCTCCGGCCTGGCCGCCACGATTACCATCGCCGCCGGGCAGGTTGTGGACGTGCTGGTGGTTCCGACGACCGCCGTGGAGGGATCCGCTGCTACCGGAGTGATCTGGTTCGTTCTGCCGGACGGCACAACGGAGCAACGTCCGGTGACGCTGGGGATGACCGACGGCACCAGCGTGCAGATCATCGACGGTGCCGTCGAGGGCGACATGCTGAACGAGTTCGTGCCGGGCGCCGTGCCCGCCGCACCCGACGGGTGCACCACGCAGCCCGACGGAAGCGTGACGTGCCTGGGCGGCGGGTACGCGCCGTGACGCTGCTGCACCTCGAAGCCGTGACGAGAACGGTTGACCTCGTCGATGCCCCGCCGCTCACCATCCTGTCCGGCGTGAATCTCGACGTCGACGACGGCGACCGGGTGTCGATCGTGGGCCGATCCGGTTCGGGCAAGACCACCCTGCTGAACCTCCTCGGGCTGCTCGACAATCCCACGACCGGCGTGATGGAATTCGACGACCGGCCCGTGCAGTCTTTCTCCGGAGCCGAACGGGACCGAGTGCGCGGCCGGCATGTCGGCTTCATCTTTCAGCAGTTCAACCTGCTGCAGGGCCGCACCGCACTGGAGAACGTGATGACGCCGCTGCTTTACGCCCAGGGCCGACAGTTCTGGCAGCGCTCGCGCATCGCGGCCGAGATGCTCGATCGGGTGGGACTGCGTGATCGGCTCGGCACCATGCCGGATCGGCTCTCCGGCGGCGAGCAGCAGCGCGTCGCCATCGCCCGCTCGCTCGTGCGCGGTCCCCGGCTGATTCTCGCCGATGAGCCCACCGGGGCGCTCGATCTTGAAACCGGGGCGGCGGTGATGGACCTCATCGACGAGGTGGCCCGGGAATCCGGTGCCGCCCTGGTCACGATCACGCACGATCCGGATATCGCCGCGCGGGCGACCAGACACCTGAAGCTCGACCACGGCCTGCTTGAGGACGTACCGAGGACCACGGTGCCGGCGTGAGCCGGCTCGGAACGGCCCTGGTCGGGTCTCTGGTCGAGGCCTGGCAGGAACTGCGCATCCACCGCACCCGCGTGCTGCTGTCACTGATCGGCGTGGCGGTTGCCGTCTGCGCGATCACGACCGTCGTCGGCCTGGGAGCGGTGGCCGAGCAGGCCACCATGGAGCAGAGCGAACGCCAGAGCGGACGCCCGGCGAGTCTGTCCCTCTACGCCTCGATGAACGACGGCACCGCTCCGCCGGAGGCGACCATGCAGGAGGCCTGGGCAAGCGTGCTCGCCCGCTACGACATCACCTACGCGAGCCGGGTGATGAACTCGAGCAAGACCGTGCAGTTCGCCGACGGCGCCGCGCCGGTCACCGTTCTGGGGGTCGACCGGGAATACGGCACCATGCACCGCATGCAGCTGAGCGAGGGAACCTGGTTCACCGAGCGGGATGCGTTGCGGCTGGCCCCGGCCGTGCTGGTGAACTCCGTGTTCTACGATCGGCTGGGGCGCCCCGATCTCGCCGATCACCCCACCGCGACCATCATCGGAGCGCAGAACACCACGGCCGTGATCACCGGTGTGTACCCGTCTTCCACCTGGGACACCTCGCCGGCCATGTACGTGCTGTTCGACACGCTCACCGCCTTGTCGGTCGATTCCCCCGCGGATCCGATGGGCTACGGCAGTCCGGCCCCTCAGTACGAAATGTGGGTTCCGCCGGAACTCGCCGAGGATCTCACCCTGGCCGTGCAACGGGATGTGCAGAGTGCGCTCGGTAGCGGGGCGACCGCTCAGATCAACCGGCAGGACTACGCGAGCTTCAACGGTGACCCGTACCTTCCCCTGAAGCTGATGGTCGGGGGAGTGGCCGGCCTCGTGCTCCTGCTCGGGGCGCTCGGCCTGGTCAATATCGCCCTGGTCACACTCAAGCAACGCATTCGCGAGATCGGCATCCGGCGGAGCTTCGGTGCCACCGCCGGCCGCGTCTTCTTCGCCGTGATGATGGAGAGTGTGGTTGCCACCGTGGTTGCCGGCATCGTCGGTGTGATTGCTGCCGTTCTCATCGTGAAGAATCCGCTGCTCGAGGACCTGATCGGGCAGGGGCAGATCACGGACTTCCCGCCCTTCCCCGTCGAGGCGGCTGTTCTGGGTCTCGTGTGCGCCACGGTGGTCGGTGCGCTCGCCGGGCTGGTGCCGGCCCTCGTCGCGGTCCGAGTGAAGGTCATCGACGCCATCCGCTTCTGATTTGCGGTAGATCGCGGCACAATGTGGGAGTGGATGCCTCCGATCCCCACTCCGACACAACGATTGCGACCCACCGTCACGCGGACTCTGTCGTCGATGCGATCTTCTTCGTGTTCGGTGGAGTGTCGGCCGTCTGGCTCGCCTACCTCCTGCTGCGCGAGGGCTTCACGCTCGGCTGGGGCCAGATCTGGTTCTCGGTTTTCTACTGGGTCGTGCTTGCGTATGTCGTGTTACCTCGCTTGCACCGCATCCTGACCCGCATCTACGTTCCCGACTATTTCATCGGGCGCGCCCGAACGAGCGATGGGCTCCTCGGCGACCCGATCAACCTGGCCCTGCTCGGCTCCGAGCCACAGGTTCATGAAACCCTGACCCGGGCCGGCTGGGTGCGGGCCGACGACGTGTCGGTCGCCACCGGATGGCGTGTCGTGCGGTCGACCCTGCTCCGACGCAGCTATCGGGAAGCACCGGTGAGCCCACTCCTTCTCTTCGGGCGAGAACAGGACTTCGCGTACCAGCAGGAGGTCGACGGGACTCCCGGGCGGCGTCACCATGTTCGATTCTGGAAATGCCCGCCGGGGTGGTTGCTGCCCGGAGGCCGCGGGGCCGACTGGCTGGCGGCCGGCACCTATGACCGCAGCGTGGGCCTGTCCCTGTTCACCCTGCAGGTCACCCACAAAATCGAGGCTCGAACCGACATCGAGCGGGACCACATCGTGGAGTCGGTGTCGGGCGCGAACGCCGCCGTCCGTCTCAGCACCATCCGTGACTTCTCCACCGGCTATCACGCGCGCAACGGCGGCGGCGACGCCATCGAAACGGATGGCGACCTGCCGGTTCTTGACCTGCGGCTCGTTCGACCGTGGCGTGGCTTCACCGATGTGCCCACGGACAGCCGTGACCGGCGGCCGGGAGCGACGATTCTTGGCGCGGTCCTCGTGGCCGGTCGGGCCGTCACGGCCGCGGTGTTCCTGGTCATCCTGCTGCTCACCTGGCTCCAGCTCGGAGCGGACGCGACCGCGGGCGAAACCGTGTTCATCGTGGTTGCCGGGGCGGTGCTGGTCGGGTTCGTCGCGGCTGAAATCTGGCTGGCGGTGCTGGTGTTCCTGGGCCGGAACGGCGCGAGGGTGCTCACCATGGCCTTGAGCTCGATCACCGTGATCCTTCAGGCGGTCACCCTGGTGGAGGGCGGACCGCGAATCACCTTTGCCACCAATCTCACCGGGCTGTCACTCGATGTGCTGCTGATCCTGGCCCTGTCCAGCGAGCGGGCCCGCGTCTACGCCAAGCGCATTCGCAAGCGTCCCAAGCGCATCTCCGGCAGGGCTGGTGACACGGCGGCCTTCTAAGCGGATGCGGGCCTGATTACGGACCATCGGCGTGACCGGTGGGCGTGGGATCACCGGGATCGCGCGGGGCAGCGGTACCGTGGAAGCATGGCAACGAGCACGAAGTCGACCGGTCGACCCCGCAGCACCCCTGCGCGGGGCGCTCCCGCGCGCAAGCCTGCCGCGAGAACACCCACCGCGAAGACCGTGAAGTTCACCGAAACCGAGGTCAAGCCGGGCGTCGCCGCGCGCATGTGGATGGGCCTGGCCCACGTCACCGGCGGTGCCGCGCGCGCGCTCGGTCCTGAGCAACTCTCCAAGGAGGAACGTCGCGACGGCCTGCCCTTTTTCCTGGTGCTGCTCGCGATCGTCGGAGCTGTTGTCGAGTGGTTCCTGATCAACAATGCGCTGGCGCAGAACCTTGATGCCTGGACCTTCGGTGGGCTCTTCGGTCGTGTGGCCTTCGCCCTGCCCGTGATCATGCTGGTCTTTGCCGTTTGGCTTTTCCGTAAGCCCAGCTCGGTGCACGACAACGGCCGCATCGGCATCGGCCTGACGCTGCTTCTGGTCTCGGTATCGGGACTGTGCCACATCTTCGGCGGTCAGCCGGAACCGAGTGAGGGAATGAATGTTCTGGCCCTGTCCGGCGGTGTGATCGGCTGGATGATCGCAGCCCCGTTGATCATGCTCACCACCTCGGTCGGCGCGTCGATCGTCGTCATCCTGCTGCTGGTGCTGAGTCTCTTCATCATCACGAAGACACCGCCGAACCGCATCGGAGCCCGTTCGCGCGAGCTCTACGCGTGGCTTTTCGGCGCCCCGCCGGCCGATGAGGACGAGCGGGCGGCGACCAAAGAAGCTCGCAGCAACAAAACCGGGAAGACGGAGCCGATCGGCAAGACCGCGCAGGTCGAACTCGACGGCGTGGACGGAGATACCGGAGCCCTGCCCTGGTGGCGTCGCAACAACAGCCAGCGCGAGGAAGACCCCGATTTCAGCAGCGCTGCCAGCTCTGGTACGGATCGTGCCGGCACCAAATCCGGTGAGGGTGACGCCCACGCCGCCGACCCCTTGGGCGTACTCTTCGGCGGCGACACGTCCCGCGGTGGATTCGACACCCCGCTCGAGAATGCCCAGCAACCCCCCGTCGATGAGCACTACGGCACCGAGGTGCTGGAAGAGCTGCGCCGGGCCGAACTCGCAGTCAAGCGATTCACCGGCGAGATCGACCTGTCCAAGGGGGCGTCCACGGGACTGCACTCCGACGACCCCGCCGGACTCACCGAAGTCATCCCTGACTACGCGGCGGTCGCCGCGGCAGCGTCGAATGACGACGACGACCCGGAACCGGCCCAGCCGGAATCGAACCTGCCCTATGTAGTCCCGTCGGCATCCACCCTCACCACCGGCCCGCCGGCCAAGGCCCGGTCAGCCGCGAACGATGTGATCGTGAAGTCGATCACGGAGGTGCTGCGCCAGTTCGGCGTGGACGCCAAGGTCACGGGCTTCTCCCGCGGACCCACGGTGACCCAGTACGAAATCGAGCTGGGCCCCGGTGTCAAGGTCGAACGGGTCACCGCACTGAGCAAGAACCTGTCCTACGCGGTGGCGTCCAATGAGGTGCGCATCCTCTCGCCGATTCCCGGCAAGAGCGCCATCGGCATTGAGATTCCCAACACCGACCGTGAGATTGTCACGCTCGGTGATGTTTTGCGATCACCGGTGGCCACGAACAGCACACACCCGATGACCATCGGTGTGGGCAAGGACGTGGGCGGCGGCTTCGTGCTCGCCAACCTCGCCAAAATGCCCCACCTGCTGGTGGCCGGGTCCACCGGTTCCGGCAAGTCGAGCTTCGTGAACTCCATGATCACGAGCCTCCTCATGCGTTCCAAGCCCAGTGACGTGCGCATGGTCCTGATCGACCCCAAGCGCGTAGAACTGGCCGCGTACGCCGGTGTGCCCCACCTGATCACGCCCATCATCACGAACCCCAAGAAGGCCGCAGAAGCGCTGCAGTGGGTCGTGAAAGAGATGGACATGCGCTACGACGACCTGGCCAGCTTCGGATTTCGCCACATCGACGACTTCAACAAGGCCGTCGTCGGGGGAGAGATCGTGCTGCCCGTGGGAAGCGAACGAAAACTCAAGCCCTATCCGTACCTGCTGGTGGTCGTGGATGAGCTCGCCGACCTGATGATGGTAGCGCCGCGTGACGTCGAAGACTCGATCGTGCGGATCACCCAGCTGGCCCGGGCATCCGGAATCCACCTCGTGCTCGCGACCCAACGACCCAGCGTGGACGTGGTGACCGGCTTGATCAAGGCGAACGTGCCCTCGAGGCTCGCCTTCGCCGTGACGAGCGTCACGGACTCCCGAGTGATCCTTGACCAACCGGGAGCCGACAAACTCATCGGACAGGGCGACGCCCTCTTCCTGCCCATGGGGGCATCGAAGGCGATTCGGGTGCAGGGTGCCTGGGTGACCGAAGACGAGATCGAGAAGGTCGTCAAGCACGTCACCAACCAGGCGCGTCCCGACTACCGTCCGGACGTATCCATGGTTGTGGCGCGCAAGGAAATCGACTCAGACATCGGGGACGACCTCGAAGTGCTCCTGGCCGCCGCCGAGCTGGTTGTGTCCACCCAATTCGGCTCGACGTCGATGCTGCAGCGCAAGCTGCGGGTGGGTTTCGCCAAGGCCGGCCGGTTGATGGACCTGCTCGAGTCTCGCGAAATCGTCGGTCCGTCAGAGGGATCGAAGGCACGCGACGTATTGGTGTCCGCCGAACAGCTGCCGAGCGTGCTGGCGCGACTGCGTGGCTCCGACGAGGAGCAGCATTCCAAGCAGGCGGCCACGCCCAACAACGAACTTCCCGATCCGCGGTACGCGGGCGACCCGGTGCAGAAAATGTCCCAGGGCTATCCTGAAGTTGAAGGTAGCTCTGAGGACGAAGACGCCTGGAACCTAACCGACAGGGATTGACAAGTATGGTGACACCGAACGATCGAATCGTTCCGCCCTCCAATTGGAATCTTCCCAATCTGATCACGATCGTGCGCATTCTGCTGGCTCCGGTTTTCATTTGGATGCTGCTGGCCGACGGTGGTGCCGACGGCGCTCTTCGCTGGGCTGCAGCAATACTGTTCATTCTGGCCATCGCCACCGACGGCATCGACGGGGCGATCGCCCGCAAGTACAACCTGGTCACCGATCTGGGTAAACTGCTCGACCCGATCGCCGACAAGATTCTCACGGGCGGGGCGCTCGTCAGCCTGTCGATCCTGGGGGAGCTGCCCTGGTGGGTGACGATCGTCATCCTGGTGCGCGAGGTGGGCATCACGGTCTTCCGCTTCGTGATGCTGCGCGACCGGGTCATCCCCGCCTCGCGCGGTGGAAAACTCAAGACCCTCGCGCAGTCTGTCGCGATCTCGCTCGCGTTGTTGCCGCTGTGGCTGGTCTTCGGCGACGTTCCGATGCACTGGGTGAACACCGTCGCCATGTCGATCGCGTTCATCCTCACGGTTGTATCGGGAATCGACTACCTCGTCTCGGCGTGGCGCGAGAATGCGAAGAAGCGTCCCGGTGCCTGACCCGTCCACCGAACCGGATTCGGTACCCCGCACCATCGGAGAGGACCTGACGGCCGCATTGATTGCGGAGCTCACGGCTGCGCACCTCAGCATTGCAGTGGCTGAATCCCTCACCGGGGGGCTGCTGGTAGCGGAACTCGTTCGCGTTCCCGGGGCCTCGGCCGTGGTCGTGGGGGGAATCGTGGCGTACAACACGGCACTCAAGCACACCCTGCTGGGAGTGGATTCGAGTGTGCTCAACGTTCACGGCCCGGTCCATCCGGACGTGGCCAAGCTGATGGCCGTCGGTGTGCGCACTGCGCTGGCCGTCAACGGGGAGCGAGCGGCGATCGGAGTATCCACCACCGGTGTCGCCGGACCGGGACCGGAGGGCGGGCATGAGGCCGGCACCGTCTTCATCGGTCTGTCCAAGGGGACCGGGTCATGGGCCATCCCGCTGCAGCTGAGCGGTGATCGCGCCGCGGTGCGAGCAGAAACCGTCACCCGTGCCATTGAGTCTGTGCGTGAGCTGATAGCTCGAGGAGCAACGGAATAGATCGTGTTATGTGTGGGTTACATCGAGCATATTAACAAGTAAAGCCCAGTCACCATCGGTAGTCTCAGCTTGTCTTCATCGCTTACCGGCGTAAAATGTCGGCAAGGGTATACCGGATCCGTCAGTCGTTTTCTTCAGGTCCAGTGTTCCTCGATTTGGCAGTGTAAGTATTGTGTGGTTCTATCCGTTACGGTGACAGGCATGAGAAGGAGGTTCCGATGATTCTTGTTCGTCAGGAAATCGGCGATGTGCTCAGGGACTTCCGCCTGCAAAAAGGGAGAACCCTTCGTCAGGTCGCAAGTAAAGCCAGCGTGGCACTCGGCTACCTCAGTGAGGTAGAACGCGGACAGAAGGAAGCTTCTTCGGAAATCCTCGCGTCTGTAGCCGATGCGTTGGATACCCCTATTTCGGTCATCATGCGTGAAGTCGGTGACCGACTTGCCGTGATCGAGGGAATTGATACATTTCCCGACACGGTTCCCGAGGATTTCGGTGTCGCTTACGACCCCGGCTTTCTCGTACGGTAACCACTGATTCATTCGTTTATCAGGATTCACCGTTCAATCTGAATGCAGTGCGCACATCACACCGTGCGCACTGCATTTTTGTTGCGGTTCGTGAATGACCGGCACGGAACAATCTTTCGATCAAGGGCGCCTGCGGCGCCACGCGTCCAGCGGTGCAGAACGGGGTACAACACATGCGTTTGAGTGAATTCAAGCGGGCCGTTGCCGATGAATTCGGTGACGCCTACGGCCGTGTCCTCACACGTGATTTAGTGCTCGGAACCCTGGGCGGCCGAACGGCGGATGCCGCGCTCGATGCCGGCGTACCGGCCCGCGACGTGTGGCTGGCGTTGTGCGGTGAAACCGACGTGCCCCCGAACCGTCGGCACGGTGCCGGGTTGCCCGCTGCCCGCAGCTGAGGCCTGGGGAATTCGACACGGTCGAGACCAATCAGGTTAAATGCTCGAAGACCTGTTCGGTTCTTGATAGGCTCCTCAACAGCGGCTTACCGGATTCCCTGTGCACGGTTCATCGGTCTCCCACCCAGTGTCGGGGGGTCGGCGTACAGTCACTCGTTGTCAGCTAAACCCGCAATGCCTTGTCGAATCCGAGTTGAGGGACCATCCCGAATCTCTCTTTCAACAGCCTATAGGCGCCGAAACGTACGACCGAAGGAGACCATCATGGCATCAGCAGCAGATCGCGAAAAAGCCCTCGAAACCGCTCTCGCCCAAATCGACCGCCAGTTCGGCAAGGGATCGGTCATGCGTTTGGGCAGCGACGATCGTGCGCCCGTCGAAACCATCTCCACGGGCTCGGTCGCCCTGGACGTGGCCCTCGGCATCGGCGGCCTTCCCCGCGGCCGCATCGTGGAGATCTACGGACCGGAGTCGTCCGGTAAGACCACGCTCACCCTGCACGCCATCGCCAATGCCCAGAAGAATGGCGGCATCGCGGCCTTCATCGACGCCGAGCACGCGCTCGACCCGGAATATGCCAAAAAGCTCGGTGTTGACATCGACGCTCTGCTGGTTTCCCAGCCGGACACGGGCGAGCAGGCGCTGGAAATCGCGGACATGCTCGTACGAAGCGGATCAATCGACCTCATCGTGGTCGACTCGGTTGCCGCGCTCGTGCCGCGCGCCGAGATCGAGGGTGAGATGGGTGACTCCCACGTCGGACTCCAGGCCCGGCTCATGTCACAGGCGCTTCGTAAGCTCACCGGTGGGCTCAGCCAGACCAACACCACCATGATCTTCATCAACCAGCTGCGTGAGAAGATCGGCGTCTTCTTCGGCAGCCCGGAGACCACCTCGGGCGGAAAGGCGCTCAAGTTCTATGCGTCGGTGCGCCTCGACATCCGCCGCATCGAAACCTTGAAAGACGGCACGGACGCCATCGGAAACCGTACTAGGGTCAAGGTCGTCAAGAACAAGATGGCGCCGCCCTTCAAGCAGGCGGAATTCGACATTATGTATGGTGTCGGTATTTCCCGGGAGGGCAGCCTGATCGACTTCGGTGTCGACCAAGGCATCGTCAAGAAGTCCGGCGCCTGGTACACCTACGACGGCGACCAGCTGGGACAGGGCAAGGAAAACTCGCGTAACTTCCTGTTGCGCAATCCCGACATGGCCAACGAGATCGAACGCAAGATCCTCATCAAACTCGGTGTCGGCCCGGAGGGCATCGCCGCCAAGGCCGCCGAGAAGGCGGCCCTTGCCGAGGCGGAGGCAGCCGAGAAGGCCAAGGCCGCCGAGTCCGGCATCACGGCGGCTCCCGTCGCCGTCAAGGCCGGCCGCAAGACCGCGTAACGGTCAATAAGGACGACGAGCAGAACGAACGACGACGAGAGACAGGTCACGGGAATGGTTCACTTTGTACCGGCCGATGAGGCCAACGACACCGACGAGCCGTCACCATCGGTGGCGCCCGTGACCTATCTGCCCGGTGCCGCGCCGGGCATGAAGCGTCGGTCTCCGCTCGAGGAACCGGCGTCCGGTTCGGCGCCGCGGGAAAAGACCGTCTTCGAGAAGCGTGCTGTTGTCCCCGAATCCGACGGCGAAACGGTGGACGTGTCGAATGTCGTCCTGAATGTGGACGAGGAAGCGACCGAGCGCCGGGAACGGGCGGAAGAGGTATTGCTGCAGCGGTTACGCGCGCGTTCGCTGTCGGTGGTCGAGGCCGTTGCGGTCATGAAAGACCTCGACCTCGACGACGGCGAGGTGCACGAGATGGTTGAGCGCTTCGTTCACCTCGGTTACCTGTCCGACGAGTTACTCGCCGACCAGATCATTCACACTCACCATGTGCGGAAAGGGCTCGGTCGGGCTGGCGTCGAGACGGAAATGCGTCGTCGCAAACTCGATGCGGCCGTCATGCTTGACAAGCTCGAGGAGCTGCCCGATGACGAGCTTGAACGGGCAATCGAGGAGGGCACCAAGCGGATTGCCCAGCTGAGTCGCTTCGACGATCAGACGATCGACCGCCGGCTCAATGCCTTCCTCATGCGCAAGGGTTACAGCTTCCAGATCGTTCGCGTGGCCGTGAAAGCGGCCATGGATTCGCGCAATGGCTCGTCGACGGTCCGATTTCGGTGAGGACGGGGTGACGGGATCGGCCCGAGCCCGGCGCCGATCCCACGCCGCCGCCTCGGCTGTGACCGCACTCACACAATGCGCGCGTAAGCTGAATTCACTATGAGTCTTACCAGCGCCCCATTACGTGCCGACATCTCCCTTGCGCAACGAGCCGTCATCGCCCCCTCGGCGGCCGCAGTCGATGATGAGGGCCGTGCGCGCACGTACGAAGTGCGCACCTTTGGCTGCCAGATGAACGTGCACGACTCGGAACGTCTCAGCGGCTCTCTGGAGGCTGCCGGCTACGTATCGGCGGAGGGCGCCGAAGCCGACATCGTCGTGATCAACACGTGCGCCGTTCGGGAAAATGCGGACAACAAGCTCTACGGCAATCTGGGCTATCTGGCCTCGGTCAAGCGTCGTCACCCCGGGATGCAGATTGCCGTCGGCGGATGCCTGGCCCAGAAAGACAAAAACACGATCCTGGACAAGGCGCCCTGGGTGGACGTCGTGTTCGGGACCCACAACATGGGTGCTCTCCCGAGTCTGCTCGAACGGGCGCGCCATAACGGCGAAGCCCAGCTGGAGATTCTGGAATCCCTCGAGACCTTCCCGTCCACCCTCCCCACAAAGCGTGATTCCACGTATAGCGGTTGGGTGTCGATCTCCGTCGGATGCAACAACACCTGCACCTTCTGCATCGTTCCGGCCCTCCGCGGCAAAGAGAAAGACCGGCGCCCGGGCGAGATCCTCGCTGAAATCCAGGCCCTCGTTGACGACGGCGCCATTGAGGTGACGCTGTTGGGTCAGAACGTGAATTCCTACGGCGTGGAGTTCGGCGACAAGCTCGCCTTCGGAAAGCTGCTGCGCGCTGCCGGCAAGATTGAGGGGCTGGAGCGCATCCGCTTCACCAGCCCGCACCCGGCGGCCTTCACCGACGACGTCATTGATGCCATGGCGGAGACGCCCGCCGTGATGCCGCAACTGCACATGCCGCTGCAATCCGGCTCTGATCGGGTGCTCAAGGCCATGCGGCGGTCGTACCGTTCAACGAAGTTCCTCGGAATCCTGGAGCGGGTGCGCGCTCAGATGCCGGACGCCGCCATCACGACCGACATCATCGTGGGATTCCCCGGCGAAACGGAAGAGGACTTTCAGGAGACCCTGCGCGTGGTCGAAGCGGCTCGATTCGCTACCGCCTTCACCTTCCAGTATTCGATTCGCCCGGGCACACCCGCCGCGACGATGCCCGATCAGATCCCCAAGGAGATTGTTCAGGATCGCTACGAGCGCCTGGCCGTGGTTCAGAACCGCATCTCCTGGGAAGAGAATCAGGCACTCATCGGCCGTGAGGTTGAGCTTCTGGTGGCCAACGGTGAAGGTCGTAAGGACTCGGACACGCATCGCATGAGCGGTCGTGCCGCCGATAGTCGCCTGGTTCATTTCGATGTGCCGGCCGGTTCCGCGCGTCCTCGTCCGGGTGACATGGTGACCGTGGTCATCACCGAAGCGGCCCCGTTCCACCTGATCGCCGATTCGGTCGACCAGGCGCCGCTGCGCATCCGGGTTACTCGGGCCGGGGATGCCTGGGATCGTGCCGAAGCCGAGGCGTGCGGCGTTCCGACGCACGGCGGCACGGCATCCGCTGCCGGAACGGTGTCGCTCGGTTTGCCCACCCTGCGCCTGCAGAGCGGCTCGACGACCATCCCGATCTATGACGTGAATGACGGTGAACGCTAGCCCGGTGGTTGTTTCAAACCAGCCGCTCGTCGTGATCGTCGGGAGCACGGGGACCGGCAAATCCGCCGTGTCCCTCGATATCGCCGAACGGCTTGCTGCCTGCGGGCAGCCGTGTGAGATCGTGAACGCCGATGCCATGCAGCT
>Ga0209023_10001443_pt1 | contig 31936 bp, 32 predicted proteins | sample LakOneMetagenome_FD_187468 | JGI IMG/M metagenome (GOLD analysis project Ga0209023, IMG submission 187468) | Freshwater and sediment microbial communities from Lake Erie, Canada (SPAdes) (version 2) | ecosystem: Environmental > Aquatic > Freshwater > Lentic | place: Lake Erie, Canada...
TTCCGATCTGTTGATTCGCGACTGGCTGGCGAGCGACTTGGGCTGGCCGCGCGACTGCCGGCTCGAACCCGCATCCGCGGATGCCAGTTTTCGCCGCTATTTTCGCGTGTGGCAGGCGTCCGGCGCGACGCGCATCGTCATGGATGCGCCGCCCGGCCAGGAAGATGTCGGCCCCTACCTGCACGTCACGCGCCTGCTGGCGGCCTGCGGCGTGCACGTGCCGGAGGTCGAAGCCGCCGATCCGTTGCGCGGCCTGCTGCTGCTGGAAGACCTGGGCTCGACGCACATGCTCGCGCGGCTGCGAAGCGGCGGCGACGCGGCAACCCTGTACGGCGAGGCGCTCGCCGCGCTCGCGCAGATCCAGTTGCGCGGCGGTGCCGGCGCGCGCGAACTGGGCGCGTACGACGCCGAGGCGCTGCTGCGCGAGATGCGACTGCTTCCCGACTGGTTCTGCGCGCGCCATGTGCAGCTGCCCATTGACGCGGACAGCGCGGCGCTGTTGCAGCGGACGTTCGATTTCCTCGTGCGCGAGTTGCTCACGCAGCCCACGGTGCTCGTCCACAGGGACTACCACTCGCGCAACCTGATGATCGGCGCCGCGCGCAATCCCGGCATCATCGACTTCCAGGATGCGGTCGCCGGTCCGATCGGCTACGACCTGGTGTCGCTCCTCAAGGATTGCTACATCAGCTGGCCGCGCGCGCGCGTGCTCGAATGGCTCGAGCATCATCGCCTGCAGCTCCAGTCGGCCGGCGCAGGGCTCGGCGCCGACCGTGCCGAGTTCGTGCGCTGGTTCGATCTGGCCGGCCTGCAGCGGCACATCAAGGTGCTCGGCATCTTTGCGCGCCTGTGGTATCGCGATGGCAAGAGCGCCTACCTGGCGGACCTGCCGCTGACGCTCGAATACGTGCGCGACGCCGCCGCGCGCTACGGCGAACTCGCCGATTTCAGCGCGTGGGTGGAGCGCAACCTCGTGCCGCGCCTTGCGGGCGCGAACGCGCGCGAGTTGTCCGTCGCGGTGAGCGCTTGAAGGCCATGGTGCTGGCGGCCGGGCGCGGCGAGCGCCTGCGTCCGCTGACCGATGACACGCCCAAGCCGTTGCTGGCCGTGCGCGGCAAGCCTCTCATCGTCTGGCACCTGGAAGCGCTCGTGCGCGCCGGCGTTCGCGACGTGGTCATCAATGTTTCCTGGCGCGGTGCGCAGCTGCGCAGTGCGCTGGGCGACGGCCGGCAATTCGGCCTTGCGATCCACTACAGCGACGAAAGCGCCGGCGCGCTCGAAGTCGGCGGCGGCATCTTCAATGCGCTGCCGTTGCTGGGTTCGGCGCCGTTCCTTGTCGTCAATGGCGACACGTTCACCGACGTCGACTTCAGCAGCCTCGACATCGGCTCGAACGAGCTGGCGAGGCTCGTGCTCGTTCCGAACCCCGAGCATCACCCGAACGGCGATTTCGCGCTGCGCGACGGCCTGGTTGAAACAACCGGGGCCCCGCGCTTGACGTACGCCGGCATCGGCGTGTTTCGCCCCGAATTGTTCGCCGGATGCAGTCCGGGTCGCTTCCCGCTGCTGCCGCTGCTGCAGTCGGCCATCGCCGCACGCCGGCTGGGCGGAAAGCGCCACGACGGCGCGTGGACCGATGTCGGCACGGTGGCCCGCCTGGCGGCGTTGAACCAGTTGCCGCACGATGCGCTGAGGCCCTAGATCATGGCTGAATTCAAGGACATTCCAGTGGTCAGCGCGGCGCCGCGCGACGCCGGGCGTGCGCGCAGCGGCGAGAAATACGTGACGCCACAGGGATTCACCGCCATCAAGGATGGCGCGCGCGCCCGCGGTGGCGTGACGGCGCCGGCCCCCACCGGCAAGCCGCGCTGGCTCAAGGCGCCGATGGCCGCGGGCGCCGGCTACGATGCGGTGCGCCGCACCGTGCGCGAGCACCGTCTCGCCACCGTCTGCGAAGAGGCCAAGTGCCCGAACATCGGTGAATGCTGGAACGCCGGCACCGCGACGATCATGGTCATGGGCGCGGTCTGCACGCGCGCCTGCCGTTTCTGTTCGGTCGACACCGGCAACCCGCGTGGCTGGCTCGATGCCGAAGAACCCGCCAACGTGGCCGCCAGCGTCGAGCTGATGAAACTGCGCTACGTGGTGCTGACTTCGGTGGACCGCGACGACCTGCCGGACGGGGGCGCCGCGCACTACGCCGCCTGCGTGCGCGCGATCAAGCAGCGCATGCCGGGCACCGCCGTCGAGGCACTGGCTCCCGATTTCCAGGGCGTGCTGCGCGATGTCGAGCAGGTGGTCGACTCGGGGCTGGATGTATTCGCGCAGAATATCGAGACGGTGCGTCGGCTCACGCACCCGGTGCGCGATCCGCGCGCCGGCTATGAGCAGACGCTCGCCGTGCTCGCCCATGCCAAGGCGCATCGTCCGGGCGTGCTCACGAAAAGCAGCCTGATGCTCGGGTTGGGCGAGACCGATGCCGAGATCGGCGAGTGCATGGGCGACCTGCGTGCCGCCGGCGTCGATGTGCTCACGCTGGGCCAATACCTGCGCCCGACGATGAATCATCTGCCCGTAGAGCGCTTCGTGACACCCGAGCAGTTCCTGCAATATCGCGAGTGGGGGCTGCGGCGGGGATTTCGCGAGTGTGTATCCGGCCCGTTGGTGCGATCGAGCTATCGCGCGGAGCAGGCGCTGGCCGGCAACAACGTGGGCCTCGACAACGCCACCGATCACCAATGCGCGTGAAGTGGCTCGGCCGCGTGGCCTACGAGCCCACGTGGCGCGCGATGCAGCAGTTCACTGATGCGCGCGGCGAACACACTGAAGATGAGCTGTGGCTGCTCGAGCACGAGCGCGTGTTCACGCTCGGCATGAACGGCGATCGCTCGCATGTGCTGGCGCCGGGCGACATTCCCATCGTGCAGATCGACCGTGGCGGGCAGGTGACCTACCACGGGCCCGGCCAGCTGGTGGTCTACCCATTGGTCGACATGCGGCGCGCCCGCTTGGGCGTGCGCGAGCTGGTCACCGCGCTGGAGCGCGCGGTCATCGACCTGGCGGCGCGCCACGGCATCCGCGCCGAGTGCCGCGCACGCGCACCAGGCGTATATGTCGATGAGCGCAAGCTGGCGAGCGTCGGCCTGCGCATTCGCCGCGGCGGCAGCTACCACGGTCTTGCATTGAACGTGAACATGGATCTCGAGCCGTTCCGGCGCATCAATCCCTGCGGCTACGCGGGACTCGAGATGACGCAGCTCGCTGACCTGGGCGGACCGACCGATGTCGCCGGAGTCGCCGGCGAATTCACGCCGCTGCTGCTCGCGCGGCTGGGCATGGAAGGGGCCTAGAGCACCATCAGCACGCCGGGAATATGCTTCAGGTCGGCGAACAACGCCGAAATGTGCGCGGCATCGCGCGCCCGGATCGTGTACGTGACACCGATGAAATTGCCCTGCGCCGACGCTCGAGCAGTGGCCGAGGCGATCACCTCCGCATCGGCATGGTTGGCGACGATCGCGTCGACGCGCTCGCGCAACTCCTCGCCCGAGCGCAGCATGACCTTGATCGGATAATCACAGGGGAAAACCAGCAGTTTTGCGTCGCCCATGCGCGCAGCATAGCGCGGCGCCGGTGACAAGCGCATCCGTCGCGGCGCAGAATGAGGGCATGCCGGTCATCTCACGCACGATCGCCCTGCTCGTCATCTCCAATGTGTTCATGACCTTTGCGTGGTACGCGCACCTGCGCAACCTGGCGCAGCGGCCCTGGCTGGTCGCGGCGCTCGCGAGCTGGGGCATCGCCCTGTTCGAATACCTGTTCCAGGTGCCAGCCAACCGCATCGGCCACGCCGAGCTGTCGCTGGGGCAGCTGAAGATCCTGCAGGAAGTGATCACGCTGTCGGTGTTCGTGCCGTTCGCCTGGCTTTATATGCGCGAGCCCCTGCGTCTCAACTACCTGTGGGCGGCGCTGTGCATGTGCGGCGCCGTCTATTTCATGTTCCGCAAGTAGGCGATGGCAGCAGCCGAGGCCATTCGCAACGCCACCGCGGCCGACGCGCCCGCGATGGCGCGCATCTACAACCACTACGTGGCCAATACGGTCGTCAGTTTCGAGGAAGCGCCGGTCAGCGAGGGCGACATGTCCGCGCGGCTTGCGGCGATCGAGGCGCTGCGCTGGCCCTGGCTCGTGGCCGAGGGAGCCGACGGCGTCAGCGGCTATGCCTACGCCGATCGCTGGAAAGTGCGCGCGGCCTATCGCCACACGGTCGAGGTCACGATCTACCTGGATGCCGGGGCTGTCGGTCGCGGCCTCGGCACGCAGCTCTACGGCGCGCTGTTCGAGCGGCTGCGCGGCACCGAGGCGCATGTGGCCATCGGCGTCATTTCGCTGCCGAACCCGGCCAGCATCGCGCTGCACGAGAAGTTTGGACTGCGCAAGGCCGCGCACTTCAACGCGGTGGGCCACAAGTTTGGCCGCTGGGTGGACGTGGGTTACTGGCAGCGACTGCTAACGACGGACAGCGCGCGCTAGTCTTCGCCGCCCCGGCTCTACGGCCGCTTCCAGCTCGCTTCGACCAGCGGCCAGATGCGTCGCCACAGCGGACCCGGGCGCCCGTCGCCGATCTTCGCGCCATCGAGGCGCGTGACCGGCACCACGCCGCGCGTCGCGGCGCTGATCCAGATTTCATCGGCGCTGCGCAGTTCCTGCTCGCTGACGCGCACGCTGCGGCAGGGAATGCCGTTGGCCGCGGCGATTTCCTCGAGCAGGCTCCGCGTCGTGCCGGGCAGCAGCTGGTTGCTGCGCGGCGGCGTGCGAATCTCGCCGGCCACGACGATGTGCACGGCCGAAGCGCTCGCGTCCGTCAGCCAGCCATCGCGCAGCAAGATCGTTTCCGCGGCGCCGGCATCGACCGCCTGCTGCCGCAGCAGCACGTTGGCGAGCAACGCCACCGACTTGATGTCGCAGCGTGCCCAGCGCGTGTCCTGCGCGGTGATGCAGGCCAGGCCCTTGTCGGCGAGGTCGGCCGGCGGCACGGGGAGCGGGGAGCAGAACGCGAACACAGTCGGCGCGATATCGGGCAGCGGCGCGTGATTGCGGCCGAACTCGGCGCCGCGCGAGACCTGCAGGTACACGTACAGGTTGCCGCCGCCATTCGCCTGCGCGAGCTCGCGCACGATCTCCGACCAGCGCGCGTCATCATGCGGATTGCGGATGCGCAGTTCGCCGAGGCTGCGCTTCAGCCGCGTGATGTGCGCCGGGAGCCGCGAGGCGTAGCCGTCGTGGAAGGCGACGACTTCGTAGACGCCATCGCCGAACAGGAAGCTGCGATCGAGCGGCGAGATGCGCGCCTCGCGCAGCGGCAGCAATTTGCCGTCCAGGTGGCACAGCGGCAGCGGCTCAGCCATGTTCAATGCTCCGGGAAACTAGAACCACAAGCTGATCGTGTCGATCAGGCGCCGCCACCATCCGCCGGCAGCGACGGGCGCCACCGGATACAACGGCACGCGTGCCACGGTCTTGCCCGAGACGTCGACCTGCAATTCGCCGACCGCGGAGTTCGCCGCGAGCGGCGCGACCAGCGGACCACGCGCCGTCGCGCGCGTCGTCACCGTCGCGGCCTGCCCGCGCGGCACCATGACCTGCACGTCTGACAGTGGCGCGATGGCGACATACTGCTCCGCACCCTTGTACACGCGCGGCCTCAGCACCATTTCATGCGCCTTCTTGACGCCGACCGCTTCGTAGAAGTTGAAGCCGTAGTTCAGCAGCGCGGCGCTGCCGGTCTCTCGCGCGCCGACGCTGTTCGCTCCGAGCACGACCGAAACGAGGCGCATGCCGGAACGCAGCGCCGAGCTGATCAGGCAATAGCCGGCGCTGTCGGTATGGCCGGTCTTGAGGCCGTCGACGCTCGGGTCGCGCTCCAGCAATCCGTTGCGGTTCTCCTGCCGGATGTTGTTCCACGTGTACTCGCGCATCGAGTAGATCGGGTAATACTGCGGGAAATCCCGGATGATCGCGCGCGACAGCGTCGCCAGGTCGCGCGCCGTGCTGTAGTGCGTCGGCGAGGGCAGGCCGCTCGCGTCCTCGAAGTGCGTGCCCTTCATGCCGAGGCGCTGCGCGTAGGCGTTCATCATCTGCACGAAGGCGGGTTCGCTCCCGCCGACGCGCTCGGCCAGCGCGATCGTCGCATCGTTGCCCGACTGCACGATCATGCCCTTGACCAGCACGTCGACCGGAACGCGCGTGCCCACCTGCACGAACGTGCGCGAGCCTTCCGCGCGCCAGGCGTGCTCGCTGATCAGCACATCCTCGTTCATCTTCAGGCGCCCGTCGCGCAGCGCGGAGAACACCACGTATGCCGACATCAATTTCGTCAGGCTGGCCGGCTCGACGCGCTGGTCGGCATTGCCTTCGGCGAGCGACTGGCCGGACACGAAATCGACCAGCACCCAGTTGCGCGCCTCGATGACCGGAGCCGTGGCCATCGGCGGCGCAATCGATGAGCCGGGTTGTGCCACCGACGGCGATGCGGCAGGGAGCGATGCCGCGGGCTGCTGCGCTGCGGCTTGCGGAGCCGCCGGATGCGATGCATGCGACGCCGCGTGGTGTCGCGGCCTGGAATGCGACTTGGCCATGGCGCCCGCGGCCGCCAGCAACAAGACGGCAGGGATCAGCAGTTTGCCAACACTCGACTTCATCAGCAGCTCTCCATGAATGCGTGGTATCCCGGCATGCGCCGCGCGGCGCGCGCAGTGTAGCCGCGAGCAAAGGGCCTGTTAATACCTGGGACGTCGATGCGGCCGGCCCCGAAGGGTTGCGCTCAAAATGCCCTCATACGGCGTTGCCCGGCGCTCGCGTGGAATGACCACGCATCGCGCCTCGCGCCTTGTCTGAGAGCATTTTGAGCAGCAACGCATCGATGTCCTGGGTATCAACGGGCCCTAGTCGTTGGCGAGTCGCGCCTCGGGAAAGCCCAGCGCCGTGAGCCGGGCGGCCAGCGCGTCGAATTCCTCGACGGTGGCAATCGGACCGATGCGCACGCGCCGCAGCGCGCGGCCGCCGCCGCTGCCCGCCAGCGAAAAGACATGTGGAATGCCGCTCGATTGCAGGCGGTCGAGCACGCGCTGTGCGTTGTCCGGATCCGCGTAGGCGCCGACCTGGATGTACAGCGCGACCGTGGTGGCCGGCGCGACGCCGGGCGCGCCGTTCGCCGCGGCGGGTGCGGCCGATGGCGCAATCGGTACCGCCGGCGCAACCGGAGTGAGCGGCGCCGTGGGCGTGGCCGGTGCCAGGATCGTTGCGGCCGCGGCTTGCGCCGGTGGCGTCTCGGCGCGCACGTCGCTCGCCGTGACCGTGCGCAGTTCCACGAAGGCCGTGCCGGTGCGCACGATATCGAGCCGGGTTGCGGCGCTGTAGGACAAATCAATGATGCGGTTCGCGACGAACGGGCCGCGGTCGTTGATGCGCACGATGACGCTGCGGCCGTTGGCGAGATTGGTGACGCGCGCGTAGCACGGTATCGGCAGCGTGCGATGCGCGGCGGTCATGCCGTACATGTCGTAGACCTCGCCGCTCGAGGTGTTGTGCCCGTGGAAGTCGGGCCCGTACCACGAGGCGACGCCGCGCTCGACGAAATTATCGGCGCTCGGAAGGATCGTGTAGCGCGTTCCGTTGACATCGTAGAACGGCGGATTGCCGTGGGCGCTGCGCGGCTCGTCGCGCGGCACCGCATCCGGCACTTCCGCCTGTGGCGGGCCCACCACCTTCGAGGGTGAGGCCGGCGCGGCGCGGCGCGGCGCAGTGCCGCATGCGGCCAGCAGGCTCGCCAGCATCGCCGCAACGAGAAGTGTTCGGGCGCGCCGCGGCGGGCCCATCAGGGCGCATCCGGCGCGAGCACGCGCGCGCTGATCGCCTGGGCGAGATCGTTCACCGCCATCGCGTACAGCGGGCTGCGGTTGTAGCGCGTGATGACATAGAAATTACGGAATCCCACGCGATAGCTCATGCCGTTGGCGAGCGGCGCCGCGATCATCAGGCACTGCGTCGAATCATCAAGCGAGCTCGCCACCTGCATGCCCCGCGCGCGCAGCGAGCCCAATGTTTCATTCAATGTCGTGGTGGCCGGCAACGTGGGTTCGGGTGCCTTGTCGAGCGTTGCCTCCGCCAGCACCGGCTGCCCATATTCCCAGCCATGCTGCGCGAGGTAATTCGCCACGCTTCCAAAGATGTCAGCCCAATCGGTCCACAGATCGCGGCGCCCGGAGCCGCTCTCGTCGACAGCGTAGTTCTGGAAGCTCGACGGCATGAATTGCGCTGCGCCCATCGCACCGGCGTAGGAACCGAGCACGGCCTGCGGATCGAGTTCGCCGCTCTTGACCAGCATCAGGAACTGCTCGAGTTCCTTCTGGAAGTATTCCGAGCGCGCCGGATAGTCGAAGGCCAGCGTCGCCAGCGCGTCGAGCACGCGATAGCGGCCCATGATGCGACCAAAATAGGTCTCTACGCCGATGATGCCGAGCACGTATTCGGGCGGCACGTGCCGCTCCATCGCGATCGCATCGAGCAGCTCGCGATGCTCGCGCCACAACTTCGCGCCGGCGTCGATGCGTTCACTGGTCAGGAAACGCGCGCGGTATTCCCACCAGGCGAGCGTCTTCTCGGCGGGTTTGTTCATCGCCTCGATGATCTTCGGCTGCGGCTCGGCCTTCGCAAGCACCGCGAACACCTCTTCGCGCGCCATGCCCTTCGCAAACAGGCGATCGACGAAGGCGTCGATGTCGGGTCGGTCGAGATCGAAGCGTGTGTGTGCGCCGGGCACGCGTCCTGCGGGCGGGGCCTCGGGCGGAGTCGCCGCCGGTGCGGCGGCTGCCGCGGGTTGGGCGGCTGCGGTCGGCGACGCCGGCGCTGTCGTCGCAGCAGGCGTGGCGGTCGGTACTGCCTCGGCTTTGGCCGCGCCAGGCACGGTGCGATTGACGCTGCACGCGCTGAGCGGCAACAGGCACAGCGCAAGCAAGACTTTGAGAGTCGGGTACTGGCCGCGCTGCATCACGAGTTGACGAGCTTCCGGTGGGAATACAGTCCCATCAGAATACCGAACCCGGCCAGCAGCGTCACGACCGAAGTGCCCCCGTAGCTGATCAGCGGCAGCGGCACGCCGACGACGGGCAAGAGTCCCGTGACCATGCCCGCGTTGATGAACACGTAGACGAAGAATGTCAGCGCGAGGCTCGAGGCCAGCAACCGCGCGAACGTGCCGCTCGCCTGCGTCGCGAGGAACACAGCGCGCGAGATGATGAACAGGTAGAGCAACAGCAGCACGACGAGGCCCAGCAACCCGAACTCCTCGCCAATCACCGCGAAGATGAAATCCGTGGAGCGCTCGGGGAGGAAATCGAGCTGCGCCTGGCTGCCGTTCATCCAACCCTTGCCGAACAGTCCGCCGGAGCCGATCGCGATCTGCGACTGGATGATGTGGTAGCCCGAACCGAGCGGATCGGACTGCGGATCCAGGAAGATGCGGATGCGCTGGCGCTGGTAGTCGTGCAGGAATCGCCAGCCGACGAAGGCCGCGCCGGCGCCCGCGCAGGCGAGCCCGGCGATGATCTGCCACTGGAGCCCCGCCATCAGCACGACCAGCGCGCCGGCGGCAAAGATCAGCATCGCGGTGCCGAGGTCGGGTTGCATCGCGACGAGCGCGGCCGGAAAGACAATGATGGCGGCCAGTATCAGCAGGCTGCGCCAATCGGGCGGCAGGCGACGATCGTGCATGAACGACGCGGCCAGCATCGGCACGGCGAGCTTCATGATCTCGGAGGGCTGGAAGCGGATCAGCCCGAGATCGAGCCAGCGTTGCGCGCCCTTGCCGACGTAGCCGATCGCGTCGACGACGAGCAGCATTAGGATGCCCGCGGCATACAGCCAGGGCGCGAGGCTGCGCAGGAAATTCGGGCTGCTGTGCGCTAGTGCGATCATCGCGAAGGCGCCGATGCCGATGCGCATCAGCGTGCGCAGGATCGTCTCGAGGCTTTGCCCGGATGCGCTGTACTGCACGACCAGCGCGTACACGGCGAGCAACCCGAGGCCTACCAGTAGAGGTCCATCCAGCTTCAGCGCTGAAAGCAGGCGTGCCGTCGCCGAAAACGTGCGGCGCGCGGCTGAATCGCGATTGTCGTCGAGGATCATTGCGTATCACCGCCGGTCGGCGCGCCATCGGTCGGCGCGGCGGGCGAAGGCGCCTCCGGCACCCCGGGCGCTGGACCCGGCTGTGGCAGCGGCTGTGGCAGCGGCTGCGGCACCGGTTGCGGTGCCGGCTGCGTAGGTGCCTGCATCGCAGGTTTTGGCGTCGGCTTGCCCCCGGGTTTCGTGGCCACCGGCGCCGCGACGGGAGCCGTGGTCGTGACCGGCGCGTCGGCCGGCACGGGTCCATCGAGCAGGTAGGCGTCCATCACCTTGCGCGCGATCGGCGCCGCGGCGCTCGCACCGAAGCCGCCGTTCTCGACCAGCACGCACACCGCGATGCGCGGTGCTTCCGCCGGCGCGAATGCGATGAACCAGGCGTGGTCGCGTAGCCGCTCGGCCACGGTCTTCTCGTTGTACTTCGCGCCCTGCGCGACCGAGAAAACCTGCGCGGTGCCGGTCTTGCCGGCCGCTTCGTAACGCGCGCCCTTGAAGGCCGCGGTCGCCGTGCCGTACGTGGTCGCGCCGATCATGCCGCGCAACATCAACGCCCAGTCCGCATCTGCGATGCCGGTGGCGCCGCGCTCGGCGACGGGCGCGTTGCGCACGATGTTTCCGTTGGCATCGCGCACGCCCATGACGACGCGCGGCTTGAAGCTCTTGCCACGCTCGCCCAGTTCCGCGGCCATGTGCGCGAGCTGCAAAGGCGTGACCAGCAAATAGCCCTGGCCGATGCCGAAATTGACGGTCTCGCCCGGGAACCAGATCTGGTCCTGCGGTCGCTTGAAGGCCTGCTTCTTCCACGCCGGCGTCGGCAGCAGGCCGGGCTTCTCACCGCCGATGTCGATGCCGGTGAGCGAGCCGATGCCGAACTGCGAGGCCACCGCCGCGATGCGATCAACGCCGAGTTGCGCCGCCAGCCCGTAGTAATAGACGTCGCAGGAACGCGCGAGCGCCTCGACCAGGTTGACGGCGCCGTGGCGGCCGGTCTTACCCTCGCGATACAGGTGTGCGCTGCCCGGCAGGTGGAAAATGCCGTTGCAGAATTCGCGCTTGTCCGGGTCGACGACCTTATAGGTGAGGCCGGCGAGCGTCATGATCGGCTTGAACGTCGAGCCTGACGGATAGGCGCCGCGCAACGCGCGGTTGAGCAGCGGCTTGTCCTCGTTGTTGGTGAGCAGCGAGTACTCGCTGCGCGTGAGTCCGCGGCTGAACAGGCTCGGATCGAATCCCGGGTGGCTGACCAGTGCGATCACATCGCCGTTCGACGGATCGATCGCGACGACCGCACCGCGCCGCTCGCCCAGCGCCGCTTCCGCGGCCTGCTGCGTCGGCAAGTCGAGCGCGAGCACGAGATCGCGCCCGGCGACCGGTGCTTCGGCGCGCAGGTCCGGCTGGTACGCGCCCTGGAATTTCACCGAGCGTCCCTGCGCGTTGACGAGGATCTGCTGGTAGCCGTTCAGTCCGTGCAGCTGCGTTTCATACGCGCTCTCGACGCCCAGCTTGCCGATCAGCGTCGTGCCGGCGTAGCCGGGCTTGTCGATGCGATCGAGGTCATCCTCGCTGACCGCCGCGACGTAGCCCAACGCATGCACGCCCAGGTCGCCGTATGGATAGTGCCGCGTCTGCCGTGCGCGCAATTCGACGCCTTCGAACTCGTAGCGGTGCACCGCGAAGCGGCCGATCTCTTCATCCGTCAGGCGCAGGCGGATCGGGATGCTGTCGAACACTCGGCGCGAACGGATCATGCGCTTGAGCGGTTCGATGTCTTCCTTGTTGACGAGACCCAATGCCGAGAGGCGTTGCAGCGTGCCGGCGAGGTCGGGCGTCTGCTCGGGAATCAGCTCGAGCTGGAACGCCGGCTCGTTGTCGACGAGCACGCGCCCGCGCCGGTCAAGGATCAGTCCGCGGCTGGCCGGGATCGGATCCTGCCGCACGCGATTGCCCTGCGAGAGCTCGAGGTAGTACTCGTGGCGCACGACCTGCAGGTAGGCGAGCTTCGTGAACAGCGCGCCGCTCAGGATGGCGATGATCAGCAGCGCGGCGAACGTGCGGCTCGAGTAGATGCGCTGCTCGTTCCACTGGTCCTTGATGCGCACTGCTCTAGGGCCTCCACTCAGCGCGTCGAGTGGAAGCGGCCCAGCACGCCGACGATCAGCGGCCAGATCAGCGCGCCGGTGGCGACGTGCACCCACCGCAACGGGCTCGACAGCGAATGCCCGGTCCAGCCGTCGATGACCCACAGGAGCGATTCGTAGATGAGCAGCGCCAGCGCCACGTACAGCGATTGCTCGAAGATCGGCTTGGCGCGCATCAACAGGTTCAGGCGCAGTGCGAGGTAAGTCAGGAACGACAGCACCAGCGCGTGCTCGCCGAGCACCGAGCCCTGGAACACATCGAGCGCGAGGCCGCCGAGGAATCCCAGCGCCATGCCCGCCACGTACGGCGTCATCGTCGACCAGTACAGCACGGCGAGCACGAGGAAGGCGGGCCGCATCGCCGACAGCACCACCGGCAGCGGCAGGATGTTCAGCACCAGCGCGATGAACGACGTGAACAAGATGACCAGCAGGTTTTCGCGGCTGCTCATGGCGACTTCGGCCTTGCAGGCTTTGCAGGCTTGGCAGGCGCCGCGGCTTTTGCGGGCGCACTGCCTTCCGCGGTCGCCGCGGTTGCCACGGGCGCCGCAGGTTCCGGCACGGGATCGGGCAGGATCACAGGCGCGGCGGGATTCGCCGGGTTGAATTCGATCAGCATCACTTCACGCGCGCGATCGATGCCGGCCTGCGGCGCGGCGCGCACCTGCGCCAGCAACTGGTTCGCCTCGCGGCGCACGCCGGTGATGTGGCCGACCGGGTAACCGGCCGGGAACACGCCGCCCAGGCCGGAGCTCACCAGTTCATCGCCGCTCTTCACGTCGGAGTTCGCCGCCAGGTAGGTGAGCAGCAGTTCATCGGCGTTGCCGGAACCGACGGCAATCGTTCGCAAGCCGGTGCGCGTGACCTGCACGGGCATCGCGTGCTCCGGATCGGTGATCAGGATGACCTCGGAACTCCACGGCCCGACGTGCGCGACCTGCCCGAGCACGCCCGCGCCGTCGACGACCGGCTGGTTCGCGTGCACGCCGTCGCGCAATCCCTTGTTGATGATGAGCCGCTGCCGCAGCGTGCCGGACTCGACGCCGATCACCTCCGCGACCAACCACCTCTTCACGAGCGGCGGCAGCGTCTGGTGCAGTTCGCGCAGCTGCGCGTTTTCCTGCTCGAGCGAGCGCTGGCGCAGCAGCTCGAGCCGGAGCGCCTGCAGCTCGGCGTGCATCCGCGTGTTGTCCGCCTGCAGGCTGCTGCGCGTCGCCAGGCTCCCGGTCAGCCAGTGCCACGCAGTGGCCGGCGAATTGACGGCCACCTGCACCGGGTAGGCGGCCGCCTGCAGGCCATAGCGCAATCGCTCGGACCAGCCCGCGCGCTGGTCGAGATACATCAGCAACAGCGAAAGGATGGCGTAGACGGTGAAACGCAGGCCCGGGGATGGGCCGCGGCCGTAGATGGGCCGACTGACGTTGCTTGTGCCGAAGGCTGGCACGCCGGTCGTCTATTCCAGTCCGAAGTGACCGGGGCCCAGTTCGTCCATCAGTTCGAGGATGCGGCCACCGCCACGCGCGACGCAGGTGAGCGGATCGTCGGCGATGACAACCGGCAGGCCGGTTTCTTCCATCAGCAGCTTGTCGATGTCGCGCAGCAGCGCGCCGCCGCCCGTGAGCACGATGCCGCGCTCGGCGACGTCGGCGCCCAGTTCCGGCGGCGTCTGTTCCAGCGCCTGCTTGACCGCGCCGACGATGCCCTGCAGCGGTTCCTGCAGCGCTTCGAGGATTTCATTGCTGTTGAGCGTGAAGCTGCGCGGCACGCCCTCGGAAAGATTGCGGCCCTTCACCGACAGTTCGCGCACCTGCTGGCCGGGATAGGCCGAGCCGATCTCGATCTTGATGCGCTCGGCGGTCGCTTCGCCGATCAGGATGCCGTAGTTGCGGCGCACGTAGTTCATGATCGCGTCATCGAAGCGATCGCCGCCGATGCGCGCCGAGTTCGCGTACACGATGCCGTTCAACGAGAGCACCGCGACTTCGCTGGTGCCGCCGCCGATGTCGAGCACCATCGAGCCGCGCGCCTCCTGCACCGGCAGGCCCGAGCCCACCGCGGCGGCCATCGGCTCGCTGACGATCGCGACGTTGCGCGCGCCGGCGCCTTCGGCCGATTCGCGGATCGCGCGGCGCTCGACCTGCGTCGATCCGAACGGCACGCACACGAGCACGCGCGGCGACGGCTTCAGGAAACGGTTGCCGTGCACCTTGTTGATGAAGTACTGCAGCATCTTCTCGGTGTACGTGAAGTCGGCGATGACGCCGTCCTTCATCGGGCGCACGGCATTGATGTGCCCCGGCGTGCGGCCGAGCATGCCTTTCGCTTCGGCGCCCACCGCGACGATGACCTTGCCGCCGCGCGAGGGTTCGTCCTGCACCGCGACGACGGAGGGCTCGTTGAGCACGATGCCCTTGTCGCGCACGTAGATCAGCGTGTTGGCCGTGCCCAGGTCGATCGACAGGTCGCTCGAAAAATAGCCGCGCAGACGTTTGAACATGGGACGGGTTTGGCCTCTCAGGAGGGCAGGAGCGAAAACGCGGGGTAATCTAGCAACCGAGACGACAATCCACAAGGCGAGGTGTATGATTTGCCGCCCATTTTTCCGAAATTTGAACAGCTCTCCGACATGAGTCTCAGCCGCCGCGACATCGACAACATCGCCCATCTCGCCCGGCTGGCCCTGACGGATGCCGAGATCCCGGTCTACATCGACAGTCTTTCGCGCATCATCGGCTTGGTGGGTGAACTGGATCACGCGCCGACGGCCGGCGTCGAGCCGATGTCGCATCCGCTGGCGGGCCTCAACCAGCGCATGCGGCCCGATGTGGTGACTGAAACCGACCGGCACGAGCAGTACCAGCGCAATGCACCCCAGGTGATGGCCGGGCTGTATCTCGTCCCCAAGGTCATCGAGTAGGGCCTGTATGTATTCGGAGACAGTGGCTGGGCTGATCGCCGGCCTGCGCTCGCGCAAGGTTTCGGCCGTCGAGCTCGCGCGGAGCCTGCTCGAGCGCATCGAGCGCAGCCAGCCCGAGCTCAACGCATTCATCAGCATCGAGGCCGAAACGGCGCTGGCCGCGGCTGCCGAGGCCGACCGCCGCCTGGGACAAGGCGATGCGCCGCCACTGGCCGGCGTGCCGATCGCCCACAAGGACATCTTCTGCGCCACCGGGTCGCGCACGACCTGCGGCTCGAAGATGCTCTCCAATTTCGTCTCGCCTTACGACGCGACCGTGGTCGCGCGGCTGCGCGATGCCGGCGCCGTCGTGCTCGGCAAGACGAACATGGACGAGTTCGCGATGGGCTCGTCGAACGAAACCAGTTTCTTCGGGCCGGTGCGCAACCCCTGGGACCGCACGAAAGTGCCCGGGGGATCATCAGGCGGCTCGGCTGCGGCCGTCGCCGCGCGGCTGGTGCCGGCCGCGACCGCGACCGACACCGGCGGTTCGATCCGCCAGCCCGCGGCGCTGTGCGGCGTCACCGGCATCAAGCCGACGTATGGGCGCGTCTCGCGCTACGGCATCGTCGCATTCGCTTCGAGCCTCGACCAGGCGGGCGTCATCGCGCGCACCGCCGAGGATGCGGCGCACCTGCTGCGCGCGATGTCGGGTTTCGACGAGCGCGATTCGACCAGCGTCGACACCGCGGTGCCCGACTACGTCGCGGCACTCGAAAAGCCGCTCACGGGCCTGCGCATCGGGCTGCTGAAGGAATTCTTCGACAAGGGGCTCGAGCCCGCCGTCGAAGCCTGCCTGCGCGCCGCGCTCGACGTGCTGCGCGCCCAGGGCGCCACGGTGCGCGAGGTCAGCCTGCCCAACCTCCCGTTGTCGGTGCCGACGTACTACGTCGTTGCGCCGGCGGAATGCTCGTCGAACCTGGCGCGCTACGATGGCGTGCGCTTCGGGCACCGCTGCGAGAATCCCCGCGACCTGACCGACCTCTACGTGCGCTCGCGCGGCGAGGGCTTCGGCGCCGAGGTCAAGCGCCGCATCATGACCGGCACCTACGTGCTCTCGGCCGGCTACTACGACGCCTACTACCTGAAGGCGCAGCGTGTGCGGCGCCTCATCGCCGATGATTTCGCGCGCGCCTTCGGCGAAGTGGACGTGCTGATCGGCCCCACGACACCCACGCCGGCCTTCGGGCTCGGCGCGAAGACGGAAGATCCGATCACGATGTACCTGAACGACATCTACACGATCGGCGCCAACCTGGCGGGCCTGCCGGCGATCTCGGTGCCTTGCGGCCTGGTCAACGGCCTGCCGGTCGGCATGCAGGTCATCGGTGCGCATTTCATGGAAGAGCGCATCCTCAACGTCGCGCACCGTTACCAGCGCGACAGCGATTGGCACACGCGCGCGCCGGAGGCGTACCGCTGATGGCGACGGATGCCGGGTGGGAGACCGTCATTGGACTCGAGATCCATGCGCAGCTTGCCACGCGCTCGAAGATCTTCTCGGGCGCCGCGACCGCGTTCGGCGCGCCGCCGAATGCGCAGGCCAACCTCGTCGACCTCGGCTACCCGGGCGTGCTGCCGGTGCTGAATGCCGAAGCCGTGCGCATGGCGGTGAAATTCGGCCTGGCGATCGGCGCGCGCATTGCGCCGCGCTCGGTGTTCGCGCGCAAGAATTATTTCTACCCGGACCTGCCGAAGGGCTACCAGATCAGCCAGTACGAGTTGCCGATCGTCGCGGGCGGCCACGTCGACATCGTGCTCGATGACGGCAGCACGCGGCGCATCGCGGTCACGCGCGCGCACCTCGAGGAAGACGCCGGCAAGTCGCTGCACGAGGGCGTGCCGGGGCTGACGGGCATCGACCTCAATCGCGCCGGCACGCCGCTGCTCGAGATCGTCTCCGAGCCCGACATGCGTTCCGCCAAGGAAGCCGTCGCGTACATGAAGAAGGTGCACACGCTGGTGCGCTACCTCGGCATCTGCGACGGCAACATGCAGGAAGGCTCGTTCCGCTGCGACGCGAACGTGTCGGTGCGCAGGCGCGGTGCGGAGAAATTCGGCACGCGCGCCGAGATCAAGAACATCAACTCGTTCCGCTTCGTCGAGAAGGCGATCAACTTCGAAGTGTCTCGGCAGATCGACGTGCTCGAAGGCGGCGGCAAGGTCGTGCAGGAGACGCGCCTGTACGACCCGGACAAGGGCGAGACGCGCTCGATGCGCTCGAAGGAAGAGGCGAACGACTACCGCTATTTCCCCGACCCCGACCTGTTGCCGGTCGCGCTCGATGAGGGCTACGTGCGCGCCGTGGCGGCGCAGCTGCCCGAATTGCCGGACCAGAAGGCACAGCGTTTCGCCTCGCAATACGAGCTGTCGCAGTACGACGCGCAGGTGCTGACCGCCAGCGGCGAGCTGGCCGATTTCTACGAGGCCGTCGTGCGCGGCTTCGGCGGCAGCCCGAAGCTCGCCGCGAACTGGGTCGGCGGCGACCTGGCGGCGTTCCTGAACCGCGACGGGCTGGAGATCACGGCGAGCCGCGTCAGTGCGGACGCGCTTGCGCTGCTCCTCAAGCGCATCGGCGACAACACGATCTCCGGCAAGATCGCGAAAGATGTGTTCGAGGCGATGTGGGACGAACAGCAGTCGGCCGACGCGATCATTGCCGCCAAGGGCCTGCGCCAGATCACCGACGACGGCCCGATCGAGGCGGCGATCGCCGCGGTCATGGCCGCGAATCCCGGCCAGCTCGCCGATTACCGCGCCGGCAAGGACAAACTGTTCGGCTTCTTCGTCGGCCAGGTCATGAAGGTGACGCAGGGCAAGGCGAATCCAGCGCGCCTGAACGAACTGCTCAAGCAGAAACTCAGTGGCTGAAGGCACGGAAGCCGGCGAACTGCGCCGCTTCCTGGTCGAGGGGCATCCGCTGCGCGGGCACTGGGTGAGCCTCGGCGCGGCGTGGCATGAGTTGAGGTCGCGTCGCGCGTATCCACCGATTGTCGAATCGCTGCTCGGCGAGGCCGCCGCCGCCGTCGTGCTGCTGGCCGCGACCCTGAAATTCGCAGGCACGCTGACGATGCAGTTCGCCGGCAGCGGGCGCGTGCGCTTGCTCGTTGCGCAATGCACCGATGATTTCCGGCTGCGCGCCATCGCGCACCACGACCTGGCCGACGGCGAGCCCGCCGAATTCGATGAGCTGGTCGGCTCAGGAAACCTTGTCGTCACGGTGCAGTCCGACACGAGCGCCACGAATTACCAGGGCATCGTGCCGCTCGAGGGCGGCACGCTCGGTGAGTGCCTGCAGCGATATTTCGAGGGTTCCGAGCAGTTGCCGACGCGGTTGAAACTGGTGGCCGATCATGCCCGCGCCGGTGGCATGTTGTTGCAGCGGCTCCCCACGGGTGCCGCAGGCGTCGCGGAAGGCGAGGGCGAAGGTGCGCTGGTGCAAGGCGCGTGGGAAGACCTGCAGCGCGGCCTCGAATCGCTCGCGCCTGAATTGCTGCTTGCGGGTCCGGCCGCGAGCGTCGTGCTGCGCGTGGGCGGTGAGCATGACTGCCGCCTGTTCGGCGCGACGCCGGTGAGCTTTGCCTGCCGCTGCAGCGACGAGCGTGTCGCCGGACTCGTGCGCGCACTGGGGCCGGATGAAGCACGCGCGGCGCTGGCCGATGAGGGCGTGCTGGCGGTGACCTGCGAGTTCTGCGGCCGCAGCTACCGCTACGATGCGGTCGATGTCGAGCAGCTGTTCGCGAGCGAGGCGCTGCCGCGCGGCGCAGGCGAGCGCGGACCGCTCAACTAGGCCTGCAGCGAGAACGGCGTGAAATTGGTGTCCGTGTCGTAGTAGTCCTCGCGCTCGGCGCGCTTCAGGAACGCCACCATCTTGTACGTGAGCGGCGTGCTCACCACTTCCCACAGCGTCTTCAGCACGTACTGCGTGACCATGACCTTCAGCAGGAACGCGCCTTCCCAGACACCGTAGAAGGCCAGCGTGTAGAACAAGCCCGAGTCCACGGCCTCGCCGCAGATCGTTGATCCGATCGTGCGCGTCCACAGCCAGCGGCCCTGCGTCATGATCTTCATCTTCGCCAGCACGAAACTGTTGACGAGCGAGCCGCACCAGAATGCCGTGATCGACGCCGCGACGATGCGCCATGTGGAGCCGAAGATCGCCGCGACGTGCACCTGCTTGTCGCGCCACTCCTCGGCGGGCGGCAACGCCACGATGATCGACGCCATCACCGCGGCGAAGGCCAGCGCCGCGAATCCGGCCCACACGCAACGCCGGTCGCGGGCGTAGCCGTACACTTCGGTCAGGATGTCGCCAAAGAAATAGGAAATCGGGAAGAACAACACGCCCGCCACGAAAGTGACGTTGCCGACCAGCGGCAAGTGCACGGTCGCGGCCTTGGACGGACCGATCAGGTTCGCGCACAGCAGGATGCACACGTACGCGGCCATGATCAGGTCGTAGTAGCGGTACTGTCGTTCGGTTTTCGGTGTCATGGGTGGTTCGCTGTCGCCTTGGAGCGCGACGTCAGGGCTTGCGGTTGGCATCCGCTTCGACGAGATCGAGGTATGAGGTGCCGCCGAGGTCGACCATCTGGCGGGAGATCCAGTCCCTGCGGGACAGGACGTAACTCGAGGGTGCCTCGACCCGCATGCGCACAGGATTCGGCAGCACCGCCGCGAGCAGCGCGCTGTCGGCGCGGTTCAATCGCCGCGCGTCCTTGTGGAAGTAGCGTTGCGCCGCCGCCTGCACGCCGTAGATGTCGCGACCGAACTGCGCGATGTTCAGGTAGACCTCGAGGATGCGTTCCTTCGGCCAGCACCATTCGATCAGCAGCGTGAAGCCGGCCTCGAGGCCCTTGCGGAAGTAGCCGCCGCCCGACCACAGGAACATGTTCTTCGCGACCTGTTGCGAGATCGTGCTGGCGCCGCGCTTGTGGCGGCTGACGGCGTTGTGGCGCACGGCCTCGCGGATCGACTTGAAATCGAAGCCCGCATGGAAGGGGAACTGCTGGTCCTCGGATGCGATGACCGCGAGCGCGGCCTGCGGCGAGATCTGCTCCAGGTCGACCCATTGGTAATGTGTCGAGTAGCGATGGTCGCCGGTGAAGAACGCCGTGAGTCGGGCGTTCACCATGAACGCGCTGGTCCAGGGGTTGATCCAGCGCAGCGAGACCACCAGCACGACGACCAGCGCGACAAGAACGAGCAGTGATTCGAACAGCCAGCGGACCAGGCGGCGCAGCCATTCCGCGGGTTTCCCCGTCAAGCCCAGGCCCTAGTCCTTGACCTGGCGCGCGCTGTTGATGATGACGTCTTCCATCGGCGCATCGGTGTAGCCCTGGCGGCGCCCGGTGCGCACGGCCGCGATCTTGTCGATGACATCGAGCCCTTCGACGACGCGGCCGAACACGGCATAGCCGTGCTGTCCCGGACGGTGATCGAGGAAGTCGTTGTCCTTCAGGTTGACGAAGAACTGCGAGGTGGCGCTGTGCGGCGAATCGGTGCGCGCCATCGACAGCGAGCCGCGCTCGTTCTGCAAGCCGTTGCTGGCTTCGTTCTTCACCGGCGGGCGCGTGCTCTTCTGCGAGAAGTCGGGTGTCAGGCCGCCGCCCTGGATGACGAAGCCGGGGACGATGCGATGGAAGATCGTGCCGTCGAAGAATCCGTCATCGACGTACTGGCGAAAGTTTGCGACCGTCAGCGGCGCTTCCTTTTCGAACAGTTCGACCGTGAAGCCGCCGTGCGTGGTTTCAAAACGAATCATGTGTGCGTCTCCCATTGCGCTTCCGTCATGCGCGGCAATCCGGCCAGGTCGGCATGGCAGCGTACGTGACGGAACCCCTGCGCGACAAGCAAATCCGCGACTTCAGCCTGCTGGCCGGAGCCGTGCTCGAGCAGCAGCCAGCCGTTCGTGGCCAGGTGCGCGCCGGCCTCGGTGACCAGCGTGGCCAGCGCCTCGAGGCCGGTCGCGCCGCTGCTCAAGGCCAACGGCGGTTCATGGCGCAGCGTGGGCGAAGCCAGCGCGCGGTCGCCCGCGCCAATGTAGGGCGGGTTGCTGGCGATGAGATCGAATTGTTCACGCAGGAGCGGTTCGAACCAGTCGCCTGCGACGAACCGCACGTTGGCCAGGCCCAGCGCACGGGCGTTGCCTTCGGCCACCGCCAGCGCGGCGGCCGACCGGTCCGTCGCGGTGATGCGCCAGCGGGGCCGCTCGCTCGCCAGCGCGAGTGCGATCGCGCCTGAACCGGTGCCCAGGTCCGCGACGCGCGCTGCATGCGCCGGCAGCAGTTCCAGCGCCCGTTCGACCAGCAGCTCCGTTTCGGGGCGGGGCACCAGCACGTCGGGCGTGACGCGCAATGACAGCGACCAGAACTCCTTGCGGCCGGTGATGTAGGCGATCGGTTCGCCGCGTGCCCGCCGCGCGAGCAGTTCTTCCAGCGCGGCAGCGTGCCCGGGGTGCAGCCGGTCCGCATCGCGCGCGAGCAGTGCGCTACGCGGCAGCGAGAGTGCAGCGGCAAGCAGCAGCTGCGCATCGAGCGAGGCGCTGGTGGCGTCGCCATCGCGCTGCAGCTGCGCGGTCGCGCGCGCCAGCGCGGCTGCGATGGTCAATGGCGGTGCGCTGGACGACGTTCCGCTCAAAGGTGATTGCCCTGCATCCATGTCGGTAATGATAGATTGCGCGCCTGCCGACCCTAAGTTCCAGCAGGAGTTTCGCATGTCCCAGTTCAAGCTGCCGCCGCGCACCGCTTCGGTCAGCGACCTGCTGGATGCCGCAACCGTCGTGTTCCGCGCGACGCTCGCCAAGGCGCTGCCCGCCGCGCTGTTCGCGATGCTGGTGGCGGGCCTGGCCGGCATGTACCTGATGACGACCGGCAAGGTGCTCGATTTCCGCCATCCGCCGCTCGACCCCCGGTTCTGGATGTTCGCAGTCGTGGGGCTGGTCTGCTACCAGTGGCTGGCCGCCATCGTCATGCTGCGCCAGCGCGCGATGATGGACGGCGGCGCGCCCGACTTCAGCCGCGAATCCGCCGCGGCGTTGCAGCGCTGGCCGTTGCTGGTCGCGACGTATGTGCTCGAGACGATCGTGATCTTCGGCGGATTCCTGCTGCTCGTCATCCCGGGCATCTATCTGTGCGTCTGCCTGTTGATATTGCGGCCGGTCGTGCTGTTCGAGCCCGTTGGCCCCGTGCAGGCCCTGGTGCGTTGCGTGCGGCTGGTGCGGCCGATGTGGACCAAAGTGCTGGCGGCTGCGGTCATTGCGCTGTTGATCTTCTTCGTGTGCACGATCGCCGCCGGCGCCTGCCTCGGCATCGTGCACGCCATCGTGACGGCGTCCGGTGTGCAGGCGGCGGCGTTCCAGGCTTTTTCGGCGGCCTGCCAGCTCGGCATCGACGCGATCGCGCTGGTGTACTTCAACGCGCTCTGGCTGGTGCTCTACTCGGTGGCCAGCTCCTCGGCCTGATACTCGCGCTGCAGCGCCTCGAGCAGTTCGTCGAGGTCGCCGTTCATGATCGCCGCGAGCTTGTAGAGCGTCAGGTTGATGCGGTGATCGGTCATCCGCCCTTGCGGAAAATTGTAGGTGCGGATGCGCTCCGAGCGATCGCCGCTGCCGACCTGCAGCTTGCGCGTCTGCGCCTGCGCGCTGGTGCGTCTTTCCTGCTCCGCCGCCAGCAGCCGCGCCTGCAGCAGCGACATCGCGCGCGCGCGGTTCTTGTGCTGCGAACGCTCGTCCTGGCATTCGACCACGACGCCGGTGGGAATGTGCGTGATGCGGATCGCCGATTCGGTCTTGTTGACGTGCTGGCCGCCGGCGCCCGATGACCGGTACGTGTCGATGCGCAGGTCGGCCGGATTGATGTCGATGCGATCGATCTCGGCGAGCTCCGGCAATATCGCCACGGTGCAGGCCGACGTGTGGATGCGGCCCTGCGCCTCGGTCGCCGGCACGCGCTGCACGCGATGCGTGCCGGATTCGAACTTCAGCCGCGAGTACGCGCCGCGGCCGACGACACGGCAGATCACTTCGCGGTATCCGCCATGCTCGCCGCTGCTCTCGCTCAGCAATTCGATCTGCCAGCCGCGCGTCTCGGCGTAGCGGCTGTACATGCGCAACAGGTCGCCGGCGAAGATCGCAGCCTCATCGCCGCCGGTGCCGGCGCGAATCTCGAGGTAGATGTTCCCTTCATCATGCGGATCGCGCGGCAACAGCAGCCGTTGCAGCGCATCGAGCCGTGCGGCGAGTTCGCCCTTCAGCCGCGCCGCTTCTTCCTCGCCCAGCGCACGCATGCCCGCATCGGCGTCGCCCTTGAGCGCTTCGGCCGAGGCGAGCTCCGTCTCGAGCTGCCGATACTCGTTGAACGCGGCCGCCGTCGGTTGCAGGCGCGCGTATTCGACCGACAGTTCGCGGAACTGGTCGGCGCGCGCATGCACCTGCGGGTCGGCGAGCAGACGGCCCACTTCCTCGCACCGTTCCGCTGACTTTTCCAGCTTTTGCCGGATCGAATCCTTCATTGCCCTGCTATAGTCGCATGATCATGCCGCTTTGCCATCGCCTTCCGGCTTTCGTCGCAATGGCTGCGCTGTCCGCAACATTTGCGGCCGCCGCCGCGCCTGTCGCCGCACCGGTGACGGCGCCCAGGGATGCCCTCGCGCCGATCGATGCGAATGCCGCCGTTGCAAGTGCCGAGCAGGCGTTGCAGCGGGGTGACTGCGGCGCGGCGAGCCGCCTGTACCGGCAGGCGAGCCAGGCACTCGAGCAACCCGAACTGGCGGCGCATGCCAGCGCGGTGGCCCTGGGCTGCGGCCAGTACGCAGCGGCGCATGCGATCGCCGAGGCGTGGCTGAAATTTTCGCCGGGCGACACGGGCGCCGTGTTGACGCTGACGCAGGCCGAGCTCGGTAACTACCAGATCGTCGAGGCGCGCAAGCATTTCCGCGAGCTGCTGGACGACATGGGCCCGGGCGCGGATAAAAAAGTGTCGGAGTCGATCGACGCCGTTGCACAACGCTCGGGGAGCGAACCCGCGCTCGCGATGGTGCGCGACCTCGATGCGCCGCAACTGCGTGGCGCCGATGCGCAGCTTGAACTCGCCGGCCTCGCCCTCGATGCGTGGGATGCAACGCTCGCCATCCGCTATGCGCAGGCGGCGAAGGCCGCCGGCGCGCCCGCGCCCGCGGCCGCGGTGATGATCGCGCGCGCCGAAGCGATCCTCGGCAATGCCGCCGGCGCGGAAGCGGCCGCGCGGCAGGCGGCCGCCGCGCCCAACGGCAAATTGACGCTGGCCGAAGCCTTGCTGGTGCTCGGCGACGACGCCGGCGCATTGCGCGAACTGCAACGATTGCGCACCGACGCGGACGTCGGCGGCGGCGCTTCGCGATTGCTGGCGCAGTTTGCGATGGAGCGGGGCGACTACGCGGTGGCCGAGCAGCGCTGCCAGGCGTTGATCAGCGATGCGAATTCCGCGCCACTGGCCGTGTATTACCTCGGCCTCATCGCCGAACGGCGCGGCGATGACGCCGCCGCGCGGCGCGATTACTCGTTGCTGGCGGGCACCAGCTTCGAACCGCAGGGCCGGCGCCGCGTGGCCGTCATGCTGTACCGCGCGGGCGAGCGGGACACCGCGGTGCGCGTGCTCAATGCCGCGCGCGACGCCGATCCGGAAGAGCGCATTCGCGGAGAACTGGCCGCCGCCGACCTGCTCTCCACGTCCGGCGCCGTCGAGGAAGCGATCAGCCGCATCGACAGCGCCGTGAAGCGTTCGCCGGGAAACCCGGAGATCGCCTACCAGCGGGCCGTGCTGCTCGAACGCGCCGGCCGCGTCGATGCCGCGATCGCCGAACTCGAAGCGCTCCACAAGGTGCGTCCGCTCGATGCCGCCGTCACGAATGCGCTCGGCTATACGCTCGCCGACCACAAGCGCGACCTCCCGCGCGCCGAACAACTGGTGCGGGCCGCGCTGGCGACGCAACCGGACAATCCGGCGCTGCTCGACAGCCTGGGGTGGGTGCTGTACCGGCGCGGGCAAAATGCCGCGGCCGTCGCGCCGCTCGCGCGCGCATTCCGCCTGCTGCATGACGGCGATATCGGTGCGCACTGGGGCGAAGTGCTGTGGGCGGCGGGACAGAAAGAAGAAGCGCATGCGGCGTGGCAGCGCGCGTTGGCCGCCGATCCTGACAATGTGCTGCTCGGCAAGACCGTGCGGAAGTTTGCGCCGGGCTTGAAGGCGCCGAAGCCGCCCCCGGCGCTCGAGCCCGCGCCGCGCACCGCGATCTGAGGCCTCGGGGCAGGGCGAGCGACCATGCGTGCACTGCTTGCCTGCCTCGTGCTGCTGTCGCTGGCGGCCTGCCACACGCTCGCACCCGTGCCGTCGTCGCGGTCCACGGCCATCATGCCGTGGATCGAGCGCCGCGCCGCGTTGCAGGCGATCGATGCATTCCAGTTCAACGCACAGCTCGCGGCGGCGACGGCCACCGAAGGATTCAGCGCATCGCTCCGCTGGCAGCAGCAAGGCGGGGCCAGTGACCTGTTGCTGCGCGCGCCGCTGGGTGTCGGCGGCGCACACATCGTGCTGGCCGGCGACGCACTGCGGATCACGGCAAGCGACGGCTCGCAGCTCGAGGGAGACGCGGCCCATGCGGAGCTGGTGCGACTGCTGGGATTCGAACCGCCGCTTGCGAGCCTGCGTTACTGGCTCCTCGGCGCGCCCGATCCGCACGAACCCGGCGCCATCGAAACACTCGACGACGCGCAACGACTCGCGCGGCTGCAGCAGGGCGACTGGCAAATCGACTACGGCGAGTACATGCAGAGCGGCGAACGCACGTTGCCGCGCCGCATCGCCGTGCAACGCGGCGCGCTGCGACTGAAGTTGCGGGTGTCGAACTGGCAGCAGCCGTGACGCATCGCAAACCGCCGCTGCAGTCGATGCGCTGGTGGCCTGCGCCGGCCAAGCTCAATCTGTTCCTGCACGTCACGGGTCGGCGCGCCGACGGTTACCATGACCTGCAGACGGTGTTCCAGCTGCTCGACTGGGGCGACGAGATCGGCATCGAGTGCACCGATGACGCGCGCATCGAGCGCATCGCGGGACCCGACTCGATTGCACCCGAACACGACCTGACGGTGCGCGCGGCGCGGGCGCTGCAGCAGGCGAGTGGCATTCGGCGCGGAACCCGCATCCACCTGCGGAAACGCGTTCCAGTCGGCGGCGGGCTGGGCGGCGGCAGCAGCGATGCGGCGACGGTCCTGAGGGTGCTGAACCTGCTTTGGGACGCTCGCCTGGATCAGGGTGACCTCAATCTGATCGGCCTCGCACTCGGATCCGATGTGCCCGTTTTCCTCGGGGGGTCATCGGCTTGGGGTTCGGGCCGGGGCGAAGCGCTGACGGCGCTGGAGCTGCCGGAAAACTGGTATTTGATCGTGCACCCCGCGGTGTCCATCAGCACGGCAAGCATATTCCAGGCCCCTGAATTGACACGAAATTCTCCCGTCGTCACAATGCGCGACTTTTCGCCGGGGGTCGGCCGCAACGACTGCGAACCGGTGGTGCGCAAACGCCATCCGCAGGTCGCCGCGGCGCTCGACTGGCTGGGCGAAGGCGCGCGATTGAGTGGAACCGGTTCGTGCGTGTTCAAGGCGTTTGCCAGCAGCGCCGCCGCGGAACGCGTCGCGGCGCGCGTCCCGGATGAGTGGCGAAGCTTCGTGGCACGCGGCGTAAATCGGTCGCCGCTCGAAGCCGCGTTGGCGATAATTGCCTGAGCGCGGAATTTGGGGTGTCGCCAAGTGGTAAGGCAGCGGGTTTTGATCCCGCCATTCGGAGGTTCGAATCCTTCCACCCCAGCCAAATCTGATCGCGCCAAATCTGATCGCGGCTGCACGGCTCGGCCATGCGCTGCGCAGCGCGGCGGCGCTGGTCCTGCTGTCGGTGCTGCCGATGCTGTCGGTGCCGCAGCAGGCAGCCGCGGCCACGCAGCCGAATCCTTCGATCGACTGGTTCGCCGAATCGGCCTTGGGCCAACCGGCCCTCGATCTGCTCGATGCGATGGGCCGGGCCGCGGAGTGGGGGCTTGATCCACGCGACTACGGCGCGGTGGCGATCCTGTCCGAGTCGCGCTCGGCGAATTCTCCGGCACGCCGCGCGCAGCTGAACGCAAGACTTTCCGCGGCGGCGTCCCGATTCCTTGCGCACCTGCACTATGGGCGCGTCGACCCGAGGACCGTGGGCTTCGACATGCCCTCGCGTGCCGACACATTCGATGCGCAGCAGGTGCTGAAGCAGCTGGCCGTCACGCGCGATACGCAAGGCGTATTGGCCTCCGTCGAACCCCCATTTCAGCACTACGCTTTTCTCAAGGCGCAGCTCGCGAAGTATCGCGCGCTGGCCACGGAACCCGGGCTCACGCAGTTGCCGGCGTTCAAGCCGCGCTCCATTGCCGCCGGCGAACCCTATTCGGGGGCGCCGGCGCTGCGCGCCTTGCTCGTTGCGTTGGGAGACCTCGCCGCGGCCCAGCGAGCTTCCGATGCGGATCGCTCGCTCGATCCGCAGCTGGTCGCAGCGCTTCGCCGCTTTCAGTTTCGCCACGGGCTCAAGCAGGACGGCGCCCTCGGCCGGCAGACCTACGCGGCGTTGACTGTTCCGATGAACACCCGCGTACGGCAGATCGAGTTGACGCTCGAGCGCTGGCGCTGGTTGCCGGCCCTGGATGCGCCGACGATCATCGTGAACATCCCGCAGTTTCGGCTGTTCGCGTTCCCGTCCGCGAGCGATCGCGAGGCGCAGATGGTGACGATGGATGTCATCGTCGGCCAGACCTATCCGCGAACGCGCACGCCGGTCTTCGCCGCCGGCCTCCGGTTCGTCGAGTTCCAGCCGTATTGGGATGTGCCCTACGGCATCATGTCCCGCGAATTGCTGCCGCTGATACGAAGCCACCCGAATTACCTGGCGACCCACGATTTCGAGATCGTCGAAGCCGGCGGATCGCTGACGCAGGATCCGACGGCCCTGCAGCTCGCCGAACTCGCGGCCGGGAAATCACGGTTGCGCCAGCGCCCCGGCGCGCAGAATGCGCTGGGGCCGGTGAAGTTCGTGCTGCCCAACCCCTACAACGTCTACCTGCACTCGACGCCCGCCAACGAGTTGTTCAAGGCTTCGCGCCGCGCATTCAGCCATGGCTGCATCCGCGTGAGCGATCCGGTCGCGCTGGCGGAATACGTCTTGCGCCAGGCTCCAGCGGAATGGACCCGCGAGCGGATCATCGCCGCGATGCAGGCCCCGGATACGCAACGCGTCGACCTGAAGCAGGCGATCCGGGTGCTGATCGTCTACGGCACCGCCGTGGCGACCGAGAAGGGACTCGTCTATTTCTTCGACGACCTGTATGGGAACGATGCGCGATTGGCGCGTGCGCTGGGAACGCGGTGAGGTTCGCGCTACCAGAAACGCACGGGACCGGTGTCCACGTGCACGAAATCGGATGCGGCGTAGTACCCGACGCCGCCTCGCTTGAGGGACAGCGCATGGTCGCGGAGCTTGTCGGTCGGGAAGCCGCTCAGGCGAATGTCGATCGCCTTGCCTTGCATGTGCTGGCTGTGCGAGGCGACTCCTGTCGATTTCCGACGCAGCTGCGCATTGGTCGCCGGGGAGCGATAACCCGAGATGACCTCGAACGTCGCATCGCGGTCGGCCAGCACCTGCAGGTCGAACAGCACATCGAGCAGGGCCGGATCGATTGCATGGACCTCGTCCGTGCGAAAGTCGCGCAACAGATGGTTGACTCGCGCCAGGCAATCGTCCTGGTAGCAGCCTGCCTGGAAATAGGGGGCCACGAGCGTCTCGCCGGTATGCGTGTGGACAAAGGTCAGCGTGCGCTGCTCGATCGGGCGAGCGAGCGCCGCGGGCGCTGCCAAAGCCGCCGTCGCATACATGGAATAGCGCAGGAACGTGCGCCGCGAAGTGCGCAAACCAGCCTGGAAATCGCTCGAATCCGACATAAGCCCCCACCGTTGCGCAGCCGATGCTATCGCAACGGCGGGCCGCTGTCCCAAACGGGGTCACAACCTGCCGCGAACCTGCGCAAGCGCCCATTTCCGTTCGAGGAGGCTTCGACATGAAAGCGATGCGCCTGCAACAGCCCGGTGGGCCGCTGGCCGCGGTTGAATTGCCGACACCACGACCCGGAGAGCAACAGGTGCTGATCGAGGTCCTGTGCTGCGGCGTCTGTCGCACCGACCTGCATCTGCTCGATGGGGAACTGCCGCACATCGCCTATCCGATCATTCCCGGGCACGAGATCGTCGGCCGCGTCGTGGAATGTGGTCGAGCGGTGCGGGGTTTGGAAGTGGGCAGCCGTGTCGGCGTTCCCTGGCTGGGTTTCACGTGCGGCGCCTGTGCGTACTGCAGGAAGGGCCAGGAAAACCTGTGCGAGCAGGCGCGTTTCACCGGCTATTCGTGCGATGGCGGCTACGCGCAGTGGGCCGTTGCGGACGCACGATTCTGCCTGCCGATTCCCGGGCACTACTCGAACGCGCAAGCGGCTCCGCTGCTCTGTGCCGGGCTGATCGGCTACCGCGCACTGCGTGCGGCCGGTGACGCGCAGGACATCGGGCTCTACGGCTTCGGCGCGGCCGCGCACCTCATTGCACAGATCTGCCGCGCACAGGGACGCAGGGTCTTTGCACTGACCCGTCCCGACGACGTCGCCGCACAGGAATTCGCGCGTCGGCTTGGAGCCTCGTGGGCCGGCGGATCCGACCAGCGACCGCCGGAGCTGCTGGACGCCGCGATCATTTTTGCGCCCACCGGAGCGCTGGTTCCCGCCGCACTCGCTGCAACGCGGAAAGGCGGCAGCGTCGTGTGCGCAGGCATCCACATGAGCGACATACCGTCGTTTCCGTACAGCCTGCTCTGGGGCGAGCGCTCCATTCGATCCGTCGCCAATCTCACGCGGGCGGACGGCCTGGAGTTCATGAAGGTCGCCACGGACGTGCGGCTCGATGTGAATGTCGAACGGTTCGCGCTGGCCGATGCGAACCAGGCGCTCGAGAAGCTGCGCCAGGGCCGCGTCGAAGGCGCGGCAGTACTGGACATGGCTGCATCGGGCTAGACTATTGCATGCACTTGCTCTTGAGGCATGCGGCCATGCGGCAAATTCCAGTCATCGCGTTGTGCCTGGCGCTCTTGCCGGCGATGAGCCGGGCGGTCGAGGCCACGCGGCAGGACTACCAGGCCGCCATGCACAGCCAGCCCGATCTCCAGCATGGCGAAGCACTGTTCCAGAACTGCGTGGCCTGCCATGGAACGACCGGCGAGGGTCGGCAAGACGGCAGCATTCCACGCATCGCAGGCCAGCATCGACGCGTGCTCGTCGAGCAGCTGGTCAACTACCGGCATGGCACGCGCTGGGACATCCGCATGGAACACGTTGCCGCCCGTGACCTGCTGGCCAATCCGCAGGCGATCGCGGATGTGGCCGCGTGGGTGAGCCAGCTCGATGCGCAAGTGCCGCCGGGCGTCGGCAACGGTGATCTCGTGGCGCACGGTGCCCGGGTCTATGCGGCGGGTTGTGCTGCCTGCCACGGCAAGGCGGGCGAGGGCGACGCAAACGCGGGTGTTCCGCGCATCGCGGGCCAGCACTTCCAGTATCTGCTGCGACAGATGCACGACGCGGTCGAAAACCGCCGGCCCAATTTTTCCCGCAGCCACGTTAGAATGCTCGCCCGGCTCGAGCGCGACGACTTCGTCGGCCTGGCTGATTTCCTCTCCCGCTCTCCATGGGGCGACGCGGCGGCGGCACGCACCGATCACTGAGGCTTGAGATCCAGGCGCGAGCCGCGCGATTTCCTGCGTAGACTCTCGAGGCGTTTCCGGGCCGCCTTCTCGCTGGCACGAAGCGGTTTCTCCATGGCCGATTCCGCTGGCGCCTGCAGGCGCAGGCTCGCGAGCGAGCGGCGGGTTTCCACGAGATCGTTCAGTTCTCCCAGGCAATCCTGCAAACGCCGCAATGTGGCGTAGATCCTGGCGCTGTCACCGTTCCTGTTCCGGGCGCCGGGCATCTCGAGCAGATATCGACACTTCTTGACCTGGATGCGCAGGGCGTGAAGCCTGGCCGGCGTGTCCGGATCCTTTCGCAGGCCGCGAACCACTTTCTTCAATCGCTGCCGCAATGCGCGGTCGATCAATTCGTCGGCCTGGCCTGCCTGCAACTTCGGCAAGTCGCGGCCATTGACCAGGCGATGCAAGGCCCGGAGCCGTTGGCGAAGCGATGCGGAGCGCAGGCGCGCTCGCAATTGCCGTCGTGCACGCGTGCGTCCAGCCTGGATGCGCTCCGCAATGGCGGTGGCGGTGGCGGGGTCGGTGTGATGCAGGGCCTGCAGGATCGGTCGCAGGAGTTCGCAGCGCACGTCCGCTTCGCGCGCAGCGCCCAGGTCATTGCCGATGTTCTTCAGGTTGCTGCGGAGCTGGTCGACGAGCGAAGCCGGCAGCGGTGGCGACGCGGCCGACAGCAGCGTGCGTAGGCGTCGAATCGCGACGCGCGCCCGATGCACGCGTTGCGGACTGCTGCGTCGCGAAAGCGCGTCGAGGCTCGCCGCCACGGCGCGCTGGTGCTTGCGGATGAGGGCCTGGAGTTCCACATTCGTCCACCGACCGGGGTCAGTGTGCGA
>Ga0209023_10001444_pt1 | contig 31933 bp, 29 predicted proteins | sample LakOneMetagenome_FD_187468 | JGI IMG/M metagenome (GOLD analysis project Ga0209023, IMG submission 187468) | Freshwater and sediment microbial communities from Lake Erie, Canada (SPAdes) (version 2) | ecosystem: Environmental > Aquatic > Freshwater > Lentic | place: Lake Erie, Canada...
CCAGGCGATGGGCCCGAGGTTCGTCGGGCGCTCGCCGCCATGGCGCCCACCGACCAGCTCGCAGCGCGGACGCTTCTCCAGTGTTTGCTCGGTGGCCTGTGCAACCTTGCCCACCGAGTCGGGCGGGACGATGACGCTGTCGACGACATCATGCGACTCGCGTGGGAGCGCATTCGCACCTACCCCGCCAGTCGGCCAGGGTCAGTGTCGGCGAACGTCCTGCTCGACGTTCGCAAGCGGTATCGCCGTGAGCAGGACAAGGCCCGGCGTCAGATCGCTTCGTGCGCGGCAGCCGAAGCGCCGTCAGCGGAGGAGCAGTTCGTCAGCCGCGCATTCATCGAGGAACTCGTGTCGGCCAGTGCATTGTCCGGGATCTCCGATGAGGTCCTCGCCACGATCCTGCGCAGCAGGGTCGGTGGAGAGTCAATGGCCGATCTCGCCGCCGAGCAGCACGTGACGCTCAAAGTGCTCTGGCATCGCCGGTGGCGGGCCGAGGCCCGTCTTCGCGACCTTCCGCTCGCGAGCTGAGTCGATCGCATATGTCGGATACACCGGACAGAATCCGAGATCCACGAGCACGGATCTCACAGGTTCGCTACCGTCGTAGGCGACGTCGACTTGTCGATGCCCGGTCTCGTCTGCCTGACCGTTACGGGGCGGACCTCCTCTCCTTGGCCCGCGGCGCGGTCGTCGCTCTGGCGTGGAATCGCGGGAGTCGCCGGGTAGCCAACTCGGTGATGCCGGTAGGGGGTCGTCCCGAACGAGGAGGCGCGACCATGCGCAGGTCCGATCGCATCACTCAAGCACAAGCACATCGCCACACCCGTGGCGCCTTCATCGCGCTCGCTGTGCTCTTCGGGGTTGCCACCCTCGGATGTTCTGGTGACGACGAAGCTACGTCATCGACTTCCACCACAGAGACGAGGCGGTCGTCGACGACGACCGCGACGACGGGTCCCGCCCCCAGTACGGAGCCGACGACCAGCACCTCGGGGTCGACTCCGCCAGGTCAGTCCACCGAGGAAGAGATCGTCGCCCGCTACATCGCGTACTGGGACGCTCGATTCGCCGCCAACAGCGGCACACCCAACCCGGACGACCCAGCGCTCCGAGACTTTGCCACCGGCGCCCAGCTCGACGCAGTCATCGCTGAGACCCGCGCCAACCTCGAGAACGGCCTTGCGTTCCGGCCCGCCGCGAATCCGAGCGACATCCAGCGCGTCGATGTCATCCAGATGGATGCCGATCACGCGGTGGTGCAGGAGTGCGTCGTCACCGACGGCGTGATCTACCGCCGGGACACGGGCAAGGTCGTGGACGGCGAGGTCTACACGCAGAACATCAGAGGAGAACTGCAACACCTCGACGGCGTCTGGAGGGTGTCTTCGGCCCGTCTCATCCAAGAGTGGGAAGGAGTCGCGGGATGCGCACTCGCCTCGTAGTCGCGCTATTCGCAGCGCTCTCATTCGTGGTCGTCTCCGCTGGTCAGGCTTGGGCAGGAGAGCGTCCGGGGGGCAGCGGCGGAGCATTCGTCGACGATGGTGGAGATCCGACCGCAGTCGCCGGAGAAGGCGGGTCTGGTGGCGGCGGCGGAGGGTCGGGTCGTGGCGGATCTGGTTCGACGGATCCTTGCGAGTGGCGTGTGGTGATCGAGGACGACTTCGAGTTCGCGATCTACGACGTCGACTCACTCCAGACCCAACACTCAGCGACGGGCCGGTGGCTGGAGCGGTGGTGTCCAGGCGTTGGTGCCGTCGATGTCAACGGGTTCTTCGTCGTTCCCGAGGGCGGCCTGGTCGACCCGTATCAACTCGCGCTCGATGCGCTGGCCTCGGTTCAGATCACCCCGCCAGCGATGCGCACGAGCCCGTCGGAGAACGGGCGCTTGTACGTGCAGGTGCCGACATGGCTGTGGCTCGACTCGACCTGGTGGCAGACCTACGAAGCGACGGCGAACACTGGTCGTGTCTGGTCCACGGTGCGAGCAACGCCGGTGACTACGACGTGGGAGCTCGGTGACGGTCAGTCGGTGTCGTGCCGAGGACCGGGCACCCCATGGCGGCGTGGTTTGTCGGAGGACGCGTCGTCGTGCACCCACACCTACCGCAGCTCGTCAGCGTCGCGGCCGGGTGGCACCTTTAGCCTTGAGGCGACGGTGACGCTCGAGGTGTCGTGGACGTCGAACGCCACGGGTGGGGGCACGCTCCCTGCGATCACGCGCTCTTCGACGCTCGCAGTCGAGGTTGGTGAGATCCAAGCGATCGGGACACGGGGAGGGAGGTAGCGGTGGCCTCTCCACGAACCGCGCCTCGGTCCGATGCGCCGTCGTCCAACGGGCATGGTGCTCGTCGCGCTGTTGACGTTCGCCCGCCGGGCCGTCGGGTGCGAGTTCCTGAGCTTGCGATCGGTGTGTTGGTCATGGCTGTGTTCGCGCTGGGCGCGGTGCTGTGGCACTTGAGCACGGTCGAGAAGGTTCCCGCGCTCGTCGTGGCTTCGAGTGTCGAGCGGGGCGAGGTGATCGGCGCGAGCGACGTCAGGGTCGCGTACGTGTCGAGCGACGATGCCCTGGCCCGCCTCGACGGCTCACAGATCGACCGCGTGGTGGGCCGCGTCGCGCTGGTCGACCTGGCCGAGGGAACGCTCCTCACAACCTCGGTGATCGCCGACGCTGCCACGGTCCAGGACGGCGATGGCGTGGTCGGCCTCTCCCTCGACCCGGGTGCCTACCCCGCGCGTGGACTGGCCCCGGGTGATCGCGTCAACGTCGTTCGTTCAGCCGACGTCGCCGAACTCGACGCGGACCCTGTGGTCATCGCTCGGAACGCGACCGTGTTCGCCGTCGATGAGCTGGCCAGCGATCGGCTCTTGGTCTCGGTGCTCGCTGCCGAGGCTGATGCCGCGGCGGTCGCCGCCGCGGCGAGCGCCGGGGGCCTACGGCTGGTGCTGGTGTCGCCATGAAGGTCGTCAGCCTTGCTTCGGTCCGGGGTGCGCCCGGGGTGACGACCACGGCGATCTTGCTCGCGTCGACGTTCACCGATGGCCTGGTGGTCGAGGCTGACCTCGACGGCGGCGTGCTCGCGGTCCGGTATGGGCTCGGTCGTGAACCTGGGCTGACGACGTTCGCCGCCGGCGGGCCCGACGCTGACGGCGGGTGGCGAGCACATGCGCAGGATGCCGGTGGCGTCCCCGTGCTGGTGGGTCCCGACGCTCCAGGTGCGAGCACGTCGATGTGGCGGACCGCTGGTGAGCGGATCACGCACAAGATCGTCGCCGCCGACGGGGTCGCGGTCGTCGATGCGGGGCGGCTCCGCTCACCGGTGCCGATCGTTGCCGCTTCCGATCTCCTGGCCGTCCTCGTGAACCCGGTCGCCGATCAGCTCGTTGCGTTGACCCATCTCGTGCCGACACTGCGCCAGGCGGTCCGGGGGCGGGTGGCGGTTGTGCTCGTCGGTGACGGTCCCTACGGGGTGGGCGACGTCGAGCGGTCCGTCGGAGTGCCGGTGATAGGTCAACTGCCGAACGATCCCGACGCAGCGGAGGCGCTGAGGGTGGGCGGCTCCCGTTCCCGTCTGGCTCGTTCCCAGCTCGCTCGTGCGGTGGGGGCCCTTGGCGGCGAGCTGAGTTCGGTGCTGCTCGAGCCGACGACTGCGGTGGCGGCGTCATGACCGCGGTGCTGAACGGCTCGGACCCATGGCAGCGTGACGGCGTCGACCCAGCGCTTGTCGCAGACCTGCACCACAGCGTCGGCGAGGCCTTGACCGCGGCCCATGTGGCGCACGAGGAAGCAGGCCGGGGGCGGTTCTCTCCGGCCGATGAACGCGCGCTGGCCCGCAAGTTGGTGACCGACGAGCTGCGCAAGCTGGCAGCCTCCGCGTACGCAGGCGGGCGGGACCCCCTCGACGAGGCCACCGAAGCGAAGGTCACCGCGGCCGTCCTCGACCGCATCCACGGGCTCGCCCGCCTTCAACCACTGCTCGACGACCCGGACATCCGGGACATCCACATCTCGGGCGCGCAGCGGGTGTGGCTCAACCTGCGAGACGGCACGAAGGTCCGTGGTCCCGCCGTGGCGGACTCCGACGAGGATCTCGTTGAGCTGATCTCCACCGCGGCGCGGCGCATCGGTCGCAGCGAGCGTCGCTGGGATCACGCACACCCGGAGCTGAACTTGCAGCTCCCGAACGGTGATCGCCTTCATGCTCTCATGGCGGTGTCGGGTCGCCCGACGGTGACGATCCGCCGCCACGACTTCGACATCCACCGCGTGTCCCAGCTCGTCGCCCGTGGCGTGTGCGACGACCTGACGGCCAGCTTCCTGTCCGCCGCGGTTCGGGCTCGGGCCAACATCATCGTGGCGGGCGGCACCGGTACCGGGAAGACCACCACGTTGCGGTGTCTCATCAACGAGATCCCAGCCGACGAGCGCCTCATCACCGTCGAGGACTCATTGGAGATCGGCCTCGAGCGCTTCGAGGACCTGCACCCGGACCACGAAACGCTCGAAGCCCGCGAGGCCAACACCGAAGGCGTCGGCTCGTTCACGCTCGCGGAGCTCGTCCGCTCGGCGCTGCGGATGGACCCGCAACGGGTCATCGTCGGGGAGGTTCGTGGCGCCGAGGTCCTCCCGATGCTGCTCGCCATGAGCCAGGGCAACGACGGCTCCATGTGCTCGATCCACGCGGACTCCTCGAAGGGGGTGTTCGGGCGTCTCGCCATGTACGCGGCCATGACCCCCGAGCGACTGGTCCCCGACGTCACCAACCTGCTGGTCGCCAACGCCGTCGATCTGATCGTGCACCTCGGTTGGGTCAACGGCGAACGCCGCGTGACCAGCGTGCGACAGGTCGTGGGCAGCGTCGAGGGCGGCCAGGTCGTCTCCAACGAACTGTGGCGACCAGACGCATCCGGCTCCGGTGTCCCGGCAGCGCCACCCACACCGGAGTTCGCCGCGCAGCTAGAGGTGCACGGCTTCGACGCGACCGCCCACGCCGCTGCCCAGGGGTGGTGGAGATGAGCACCGTCGTCTTCGCCGCACTCGCCGCGGGCACAGCCCTCGGGCTGCTGTTGGTCCTCGCGGGGCTGACTGGTCGTCAGCTCTTCGACGCCCCCTCCGGCTACCTCCACCGCGCGCGCTCCAGCGCGCTCCTGCCGAAGGTGGCGATCGCAGCCGTGGCCGCGCTCCTGGCCATGGCCGCGACGGGGTGGCTCGTCGGCGGGATCTTGGCCGCGGTGGCGGTGCTGGTCTTGCCCGGCATCCTCGGCGGGAAGGCCGCGCGGCAGCAGGCCATCGACCGCACCGAGGCCATTGCGTCGTGGACCGAGATGATCCGCGACTCGATCGTCGCCGCCTCGGGCCTCGAAGAAGCGATCGTCGCCACCGCGCCCGTCGCGCCACCTCCGATCGCCAGCGAGGTGCGCACGATGGTGCGACGTCTCGACCACGAACGACTCCCCGAGGCGCTGGTCGCCTTCGGCGAGGACCTCAACCACCCCTCCGGCGACCTGGTCGTCGCGGCCCTCGTGATCGCGTCCCGCATGGAAGCCGCCGATCTCTCCGGGCTTCTGTCCCGCCTCGCGGAGGCGACTCGGGGAGATGCTCGGATGCGCATCCGAGTGGAGGTCGGCAGGACCCGCGTCCGCACCGCCACGAAGGTGATCGTCGGCGTCGTGATCGCCGCGGTGCTGTTCCTGGCCATCGCCAACCGCGACTACCTCACCGTCTACGACAGCGCCGGGGGCCAGATCATGTTGGCGATCGTCGGCGGTATCTTCGCTGCCGGCGGCTGGCTCCTCACTCGCATGGCCGACATCGAGCTGCCCGAACGGTTCACCGCACGCGCTGGAGGCCCCGCCCGCATCGGAGCAGAGACATGAGCGCCGTGGTCATGGTCCTGCTCGGCGCCGGTGTCGGGCTCGGCGTGCTGCTCACGTGGCGAGCACTCGCCCCCCGGCCTCCGAGCATCGACGCGGTCCTCGCCGGACTGGCCCGTCCTGGCATCGCCATCGACAACGCGGCCCCAGCGGCGCACGACCAGTTCGATCGGATCGGTAGCACGGCTCGCCGCGTGGTCGAGGCGCTCGGCTACGACGCCGAACGCCATCACCAGGAGCTCGAGCTGGTCGGACGCACACCGGAGCGGCACGCGTTCGACAAGCTCCTCGGAGCGGTCGCCGGGCTCCTCGTGCCCAACCTCGCCGCCACCGCTCTGGTCGTCATGGGGATCCCCGCTCCCGTCGGACTCATCGCGATCTTCTCGGTGGTCACCGCGGCTGCTGGGTTCCTCATGCCCGACATGCTGCTGCGAGACGAGGCTGACAAGCGCAGGCGCGCGTTCCGCCACACCCTGTCCTCCTACCTGGACCTCGTGAACGTGCTGCTCGCCGGAGGCGCGGGCATCGAGACCGCGCTCCACGCGGCGGCGGACGCCGGGGATGGTTGGGGCTACCAGACCATCCGAGCCGAGCTACGACGAGCCCGGCTCACCGGCCAATCCCCATGGGACACCTTCGCCCAGCTCGACGCGCGCCTTGGCATCAACGAACTCGCCGAACTCGCCGCCAGCGTGTCGCTCGCCGGATCGCACGGCGCGCGCATCCGAGCATCGCTCGCCGCGAAGGCCGACACGCTCCGAGGCCACCAGGTTGCGGAGACCGAAGCCGCGGCCGAGGCCGCCACAGAACGCATGACGGTCCCCGTCGCTGTGTTGCTGTTCGGGTTCCTCGTGTTTATCGCCTACCCGGCAGTCGTCCAGATCACCTCGGTCAGCGGACCCCAGCCCTGAACGGAGCCAACACCACAAGGAGGCCACCATGCCCGACCCACAACTGCTCTTCACCTACTGCTGCGCGAGGCTCGGCATCGACCCGCACGACGAACGAGGGATGACGACGACCGAGGTCGCCGTCATCACCTTCCTCCTCGTCGGCGCAGCAATCGTCGTGCTCGGCATCATCTACAACGCCGCGAAGGGCAACGCCGACAACATCCCCACGCCCCAGCAGCCCGGCGGCTGAGGCCCCATGGGCCGCAGGGTGCGTGACGAACGAGGGATGACGACCATCCAGGTCGCCATCCTCTTCCCGGTCGTCCTGTTCTGGATCATGCTCATCGTCCAATACGGGCTGTGGTGGCACGCCAAGCAGGTCGCCAACGCTGCCGCCGCCGAGGCGGTCGACGCCGCCCAGGTCTCGACCGGCAGCGCCCGCGACGGCGAAGACGCGGCCGCGTCCTACCTCGCGCAGTCCGGGAACCTCGACAACATCACCGTCACCGTGTCGCGCGAACCGACCGTGGTCACCGTCGAAGTCCGCGGCGAAGCACCGCAACTCGTCCCCGGGTTCGCATGGTCAGTCACCGCCCGCAGCACCGCGCCGGTCGAACGCTTCATCCCCGAGCCAGAACGATGACCCTCCCGGCACGCCTGCGCGACGAACGAGGATCCATCGCCGTCGAAGTCGCGGTCATCGCACCCGCGCTGCTGTTCCTCATGCTCCTCGTCGTCTACGCGGGCAAGGTCAGCGAGGCCGACGGCAACGTCGAGCGCGCCGCCTCCGACGCCGCCCGCGCCGCGTCCCTTCGCCAGCACCCCGGCGACGCAGCCGACGACGCACAAACCTCCGCCACCGCCAATCTCTCCGCCGCCGGCGTGCCCTGCCTCACCATCACCACCACCGTCGACACGACCGACTTCGCCCCCGGCGGCACCGTCACCGTCACCGTGCGGTGCGAAGCGTCCATGGCCGACGTCACGCTGCTCGGCGTCCCCGGGCGCCGCACCTTCACCGCCACGGCCACCGAGGTCATCGACACCTACCGGAGCGGATCGTGAACCCCCGCGACGAACGAGGCAGCATCACCGCCTTCGTCGCGGTCGTCGCCACCGCACTGGTCCTGGTCGCTGGCATGGCCTACGACGGCGGACAGGTCATCGCCGCCCACAACGCAGCGCGCAACGACGCCGAACGGGCCGCTCGAGCCGGAGCCCAACAGATCGACCTCGACCACCTCCGCTCCACGAACGAACCACGACTCGACCCCGTCGCCGCCGAAGCCGCTGCGGTCGCCTACCTCCAACGAGCCGGTGCGACCGGCACCGCAACCGTCACCGACGCCTCGATCACCGTGACGGTCACACGAATCCAACCCATGCGGATCATCCCCGGCGCCGACCGGACCATCGTCGTTCGCGAGACCGCCACTGCCGTCGACGAGGCCCAACCATGACCGCCCGCCGATCCGGTCGCCTCCTACGAGGCATCACCTCGCTGGTGGCGATCCTCTGCCTGCTCGTCGGCGTGCCCGTCCTGCTCGCGACACTCGTGGGCTGGCCGCTCCCCACCACCCTCCCGAGCGTCGACTCCCTGGAGAACGCGGCGCGCACTGGCATCAGCGACCAGGTCGTCGTCAACACCCTCGCCGTCATCGCATGGCTCGCCTGGGCACAGCTCGCCCTCGCGCTCATGGTCGAGATCCTCGCCGTGGCCCGAGGACGTCAGCCGATCCACCTTCCGGTCATTCCCGCCTTCCAGCTCACCGCTGCGCGACTCGTCGCCGGTGTGCTGATGATCACCGCCCCAGTGCAACCCGGCCGCGCCCATGCCGTTGCGCCCCAGCCGATACCGGTCGTCGCCCAAGCGGTCGTCGACTCCGCAACTCCCGTCGAGCACCCATTCCTGAACAGCGATGACGGGCACCAGACCCAGCTCATCGGCTTCACCGACGACACCCCGGTGTCCACACCACCGACCGGACATCCGACCGTCACGGTGCAACGCCACGACAGCTACTGGGCCATCGCGGAACGCACACTGGGCGACGGGTTCCGGTGGCAGGAGATCCTCGACCTCAACGCGGGGCGCACCCTTCCCGATGGAACCGTCATCGTCGCGGGAGACGACACCCTCCACACCGGGTGGGTCCTCCTGCTGCCCGTCGACGCGACCGGCGAACCCGCGGCCGCGGTCCCGGCGACCGACGCTGGACAGCCGACATCGGCAGCCACCGAAACTTCGAGCGTCGTGGTGGAGCGGGGCGACAACCTTTGGGACATCTCCGAAGACCGGCTCGAGGACGACCTCGGCCGAGAGGCGACGGACGCTGAGGTAGCCCCGTACTGGCAACAGGTGATCGACACCAACCAGGACCGCTACGTCCAACCCGGCAACCCCAGCCTGATCCTTCCCGGCCAGGTCATCGACCTCCCTCCCACGGGCCACGAACCGCCGGCCCCGCCACCGGCGACAGAGCCTCCCCCGGAAGTCGAAGACACACCGGTTCCCGCCGAGCCGCCGACAGAGGTCGAGCCCGACAGGCAGGTGCCGGCGCCGCCCGTCCCATCGACCACGTCGACACCGACCACCACGTTGACACCGACCACCACGTCGACACCCACGACCACGTCGAGTCCGACCATGACGTCGACTCCGGAAGCGGTTGAGGATGGCGATGGCGGAGAGTCGTCCGACTCCCTGCCCGTCGCGTTGGCGCTGGGAGGGCTCACGAGCATCGCCCTCGCCGTCGGGCTCAAACGACTCATCGATCGCCGCCGACGGCACTACATCGAGAACCACGACGGTCAACTCCCCAGCCGCACACCCGACGAACAACGAGAGCTTCACCAGGCGATCGTCGCCCAAGCCGACGAGGAACGCATCGACGACCTACAGGGAGCGCTCGGACACCTCGCCGCCGTCCTCGCCGCGGCCGCGTCCGAGAGGCGCCCACGCATGGTCCGCCACGCAGCCGACAGCCTCGAAGTCCTCCTCGACCAGCCCGACACCAACGCACCTCCCGGCTGGATCAGCTCCAATGACGGCACCGTCTGGAGCCTCACTGCGCTACCCGACCCAGACGACCTCTACGAAGGGCCGCTGAGCCCCGCCCCACTCCTCGTGACCATCGGCCAACCCGAGGACGACGCGCAGCTGTACCTCGACCTCGAAGCAGACGGACTCACCGCCCTGACCGGCGACCAGACGGTCGCCGAAGACCTCGCGCGTTCCATCCTCACCGAACTGACGCTCAGCCCCCTCGCCGAGACGCTGCGCGTCATCGGTATCGGAGACGTGGTGGATGAAGACGCCAAGGTGCTGGAACACCTCACCGTGGTCGGCTCCTGGGACGGCATCGCCGAGGACGTCCGGGCATGGGCCACGCAATCGCACGAAGCATTGACGGATCAGGGCTGGCCCAACGCCTTCATCGGCCGTGGACACGACCCTGACCACGACGCGCTCGTTCCCATCGCCGTCGTGGCCGACCGCCCACCTCCCAAGGAACTCGCCGAGGCACTGCGGGCCTGCCAACCATCCGCCGTCGCCGTGGTGGTCGTCGGAGACTCCGACGCGGCCGTCGCAACCCTGCGCTGCGAGCCCGACACGCTCAACTTCGATTCCGTGGACCTCGCCTGCACACCCCAGGTCCTCGACGGCGACGAGCTCGCCGACCTCAGCCGGATCGTCGTCGCTGCTGACAGCCCGGAAGAGCAACTCGTGATGGAGGAGCTGCTCGGCGAGTACGAGAGCATTGTGTCGTCCAACGGTTCTACGACCTCGCCGCCCCAACCCAGCGCCCCCGACGACGAGGAGCAGGACGACACGCCACCGGACTACGACGTCCTGGTGCGCCTGCTCGGCGAAATCACCGTGAACGGCGATCGGCCGCTCAAGCCGAAGGCGACAGCGGTAGTCGCCTACATCGCGCTGAAGAGGTCAGTCAGTACCGAGCGTCTCGAAGAAGCGTGCTGGTTCGGCTCTGACGGCGTCTCCCACATCAAGCGACTGCACGACACGATGACCGAGGCGCGGGCAGCGATCGGGTCTCAGCACCTCCCGGCCAACCGCAAGGGCACCTACATCGCCGGACCGCGATTACGCACCGACCTCGAGGTCTTCGACTGGCACGTCCACCGCGCCGCGAACCTCGAACCCGCTGCGGCGATCGTCCACTACCGCGCCGCGCTCGACCTGGTAACCGGCAAGCCGTTCACCTACGCGAACGTCGCCCGCAACTCCTACGGCTGGGTCGACTTCGAGCACTACGCGACAACCTGGGAGCAACGAGTCGCCGGGATCGCGCAAGCGTGCTCTGCGATCCAACTCGATCTCGGCGAGGCTGCCGAGGCGATCTCCATGCTCCGCGGGATCGCTCATGCGATCCCGCTCAACAGCGGGGTGGTCGAATCCCTGATGCGAGCGCACATCGCCGACGACGACCGCGCTGGAGCCGAGAACGTCTACAAGGAACACGCCGCCGCACTCGCCCAAGCCAAGCTCGGCGATCCCGCTGACTCGATCGAGGCGCTGCGAAGATCGATACACGAGGTGAACACTCCTTCGAGTGGATAGATCACGCTGTGAGCAGATCGGCGGCGTTCCGAAGCGAGCCGACGTATTCGCCAAGCCTCGTCTTTCCGCCAGCGAGCCCACGACTGAGGAACTGCCCGGGGCCCATCCCGTGACGCTCACTCGCAAGCGGGTGCAGTGCGCGCCGCAGCTCATCGAATGCTGCCTCGGACTTCTTTGACCTATGCGCGATGTGGTTGCGAACCACGATCATGTCCCTCAAGTGGTTCCGGTTCCCGTGAACGAATGCACCGCGGGCGGTGGCGAAGCGAGACTCATCCGGGAACCAGAGGGCAGATCGGTCCTTGATCAGGTCTGGATCCAGCCAGTCGAGGTAGTTCCGGCTTGAGTCACCCCTCAACAGCAGGAAAGCGCGCTGGTCCGGCTGCTTTCCAGCTCGGGTCAGAGGGCCAGCATCGAGGATCGACGTCACGGCGCTGCCAGAGCGCGCTGGCCGCTCGCAGAGGAAGCCGATGAAACACCCTTCGAGCAGAGCTTCCCAAGCAACAAGACATTGAAGAAGCGCACCCTCGTAGACCTTGTTGCGCCGAAGGTGCGGTACGCCCGTCACCCCTGTAGCCAACGCAACGGCGCCATCGAGGGCTCGCTCAAACTCAGCATGTAGGTCGGCAGGGTCTTTCGCGGCCACGACCTCATGGTAGGAGGATCAAGTCTCACGGAATTGAGAGAACGCTGGAATCCGCTCAACAAGAGGGCCCTCTTGGCGGGGATCTACAGCCGGACGAGGTCCGGTGTTCTAGGTCTCGCCGAGTCGAACTCGAATCCGATCACGGCGTGGCCATCGAGAGCTTCGGCGAGGCGGCGCAAGGTGTCGGTGCCGCTGCGGTGTTGGCCGCTCTCGATGCGGGAGACCACCGACTTGGTGGTGCTCATCCGTTCGGCGAGCTCCTGCTGCGTCAACCCGAGCTGGGCGCGCCGCATGATGACGACGCGTGCGATCTCCTCGAAGGGACGCAGCCGGTCCTGGGTCTCCTGGAACTTGCGGCTGCGGGCGCGGCGCTGCTCGTTGTGCGCCTCGACGCTGGTTCCGATGGGACTGTTGTTCTTCGCCATGGCGGTCACCTCTCGGATCAGGTTAGCAGTTCTGCGAACCGTGTCATCAGGGTGCGTCGTGGCCGGCGGCGCGGGGAGGGGTGCGCGGGTCGGCGTCCATCCGCTTCTTGAAGTCGTCCCAGCGGTCCTTGGCGATCTTGATCTCCGAGGCTGGGATCTTCGCGGTCCGCTTCGAGAAGATGTGGAGTAGCACGAGCAGTCGGTCCGAACGGCGGTAGAGGACGCGGTAGAGCTGTCGCCCGTAGTGGCACCGAAGCTCGCGCAGTTCGCCATCGACTTGTGAGCTGTGCGGAAACGGCAGGTGGGGAACCTGGTTGCTGAGCAGGTTGAGGCGCTCGATCTGGAGAGCCAGCACGGCGGCGATCTCGTCGTCGACGTCGTCGAGGAAAGCACGTACGGGTTCGGCCCCGTCAGGTGCCCGGTAGTACACGGCATGGAACGAGGCCATGGGGCGAAACCTAGGTCAGTAGGAGCAGCCGCTCGTCGGGAGCCCCCGCGGTGCGAGGGGTTCTCCGTCCGCGATGGCGACGAAGAACGGCTGCGGGCAGCGCTGGGTGCCGTCGACGCGGATCCCGAAGTGGAGGTGCGGTCCGGTGCTGTTGCCCGTGGAGGCGCTGTCGAGGATGTGCTGTCCGACGCTTACGCGGTCGCCGATAGCGACGGCTTGGGTTCCGGGGTTGCCGTGGCAGTAGGTGTACTGAGCGCCGTCGTCGCCGTTGAAGATGACGCCGATCCCGCACTTCCCGCTGGTCGGGGTGCCGACAACGACGCCGTTGGTGACAGCGAACAGGGGTGTGCCAGTCGGGACAGGGATGTCGGCTGCGGGGTAGTCGTGGTGGGGCTTGGTGAACCAGCGCGGGTTCTCGTCGTACCAGTGCCGTTCGACCGGTAGCGCGTAGTCGCCGCTCACGGCGAGGCCCCCACCTGGGCAAGCGAGCGCGCCGAGCGTGGCGAAGGGGTCGGCCGGGTCGGGCGTCGTGCCAGCGTGAGCGAGCATCGACTCGTACACGGAGCTGAGCGAAGTCCAGTACGTCGTGGCCGAGGCCCACGTTCCGGCGAGTCCACCCCACGTCGTCGCTGACGCGCCGGCCCGGGGTGCGACGTTCGGGTTGGCCAGCGGGGCGTCGTTGCCCAGGGCGTATTTCGTGAGCAGCTGGATCTGCGCGCGCACGCCGATGATCGGATCGACGAACGCCGACCCGGAAGCTGCGCCGTCGTAGTGGGCGATACCGGCGAAGTTGTTGATGGCGGTATCGCTGTTGGTGAAGTGGCCCGTCTCGAGCACGGCCTGCGCGAGCGCCATGTCACCTCGGACTCCTTCGGCGTCGCCCTCGCTGACGTAGAGAGCGATGAGATCCTCGATGGCGATCCCGAGGCGGGCAGGTTGGCCGCGGCCAGTGCTGTTCCACCAGGCGCGCAGGTCGCTCACGGTCAGGGCCGAGGGACCGAGGATGCTCGGTGTGCCGTCGTCGGCGGCCTCGCCGATCTCGCCGCACCCGGGCGGCGATGAGCCACCGACGCCGATGGCGAGGATCGGCAGGGAGGTGAGCCCTCCGATGGTCACGAGACATGCGAGTGCGGCCGCAGCAGGGAGCTTCATGACCAGGTAGGCCCCACGGCGCGCGGATTCTTCGCGGACGCGTGGAGAGTTTTCGATCGTCGAGGGGCCTACGGGGGTGACGACTTTCGTCTCACCGCTTCCGAGGAGGTCCCCTCATGATCCGAATCCCCGGTGTCCTCGCCCAGGTCTCGGTCGACCCGAGCACCGATGGCATGCCCGGTGCCGCCCTGATCCAGCAGCTCTTGAACTGGGCGCAGATGCTCGCCCTGTGGGGCAGCCTCGCCGCGCTGCTGATCGGCGCTGCCATGTACGGGCTGGCGCGTGAGGGCGGCAGCTACGGCGGCGCCAGCCGCGGCAAGACCCTCGCTCTGGGCGGCGTCGTGGGGGCGATCCTCGCCGGGGTTGCTCCGACCGCGGTGAACATGCTGTTCGAGGCGGCGAGCTGATGTCCGGCCAGAACACGCCCCCGTCCCGTCGGACCGCGATCCTCGCCGCCGCCGTGGTCGTCACGCTCGTCGCTGGTGTCCTGCTCATCCGGTTCGGCCAGGACAGCAACTCTGGAAGCGACCGCAACGAATCGCGACCCGAGGTGACGGCACCTCGACCCAGCGTTGTCAGTGGCGTCGCCGGACCAGCCGGTGATGCCGCTGGAGTCCCGGTCGGCTTCTCCGCGGACGAGCCCGGCGCGGTCGCTGCGGCGGTCGCGTACTCGACGGTGTCGCAGCGGTGGCTCTACTTCACCGACGAGGAGATCGAAGCGGCGATCGCCGAGATCGCCACCCCGGTCGCCGCGCCTCGCCTGGCTCAGGACGTCGTTGCTGATGTTGCGATGGCACGCGAGCAGCTCGCCCAGTCGTCGGGTCCGATCTGGTGGCTCGTACGGCCGCTCGCGTGGCGCGTCGACGACTTCCGCGACACCCAGGCCCGGGTGTCGGTGTGGACCGTCACGATCCTCTCCGCGGTGAGCGTCGCGGCACCGCAGTCGGAGTTCCTCACGGTGACCCTCGACCTCTCGTGGGTCGATGGGGACTGGCGCGTCGACGGTGTGCGCGACACGCCCGGCCCGACACCGATCACCGGCCCGCACGACCAACCGTGGGACGCGGAGCCGTTCGACCAGGCACTCGACGGGTTCACCCGCATTGACGGGGAGCCGGTCTCGTGATCCTCGGCATCAGCTTCCCGAACCCGATCGGCTGGGTGATCGACAAGGTCAGCGGCTTTGTCGGCGACGCGGCAACTGCCGGCTTCGAGGCCATTATCGGCGGCCTGGTGGCGTGGGTCGTCGACGCCGTGGTCTGGGTCGTCGGCGGCGTCTTCAACTTCTTCCTCGACTCGACCGACCCGAACGTCCAGGCCGACTGGTTCATCACCGGCACCGGCCCCTACGCCACCACTGTCAGCATCGGTGCCACCCTGCTGCTGCTGTTCGTCCTGGCCGGGATCGTCCAAGGCACCCTGAGCGGCGACGTCGGCGGGATGTTGCGACGCATGGCCCTTGAACTGCCGGTCTCGGTCCTCGGCATGGTCGGCCTCGTCACCATCATCCAGGTGTTGATCCGGCTCACCGACGCGCTCTCCGGTGAGATCATCGGCAACTTCCAGGACGACATCTCCGACTTCACCGCGGTGGTCCTCACCCTCAGCCACCTCGGGGGCGGTGTCGCCACCGCGTTCGTGGTGTTCGTCCTCGGGCTCGTCGCGGTGCTGGCCGGGCTCGTCCTGGTCGCGGTGCTCGTCGTTCGCTCCGCGCTCATCTACATCGTCGTCGCGCTCGCCCCGATCGTCTTCGCCACGCGCTTGTGGCCCGCCACGAAGGGGGCGAGTCGCAAGCTGCTGGACCTGCTCGTCGCGCTGATCGTCTCCAAGCTCGTCATCGCCGTCGCGCTCTCGGTCGCCGCAGCCGCGGCCGTCGGCACCGGGTCGGGCGGCGAAGTGACGTCGCTGCCCGAGCCGGAGGTCTTCGCAGAGGATCCCGGGGGAAGCGTCACGCAGGCCGTGGGCATCCTGTTGACCGCAGCCGCGGCCTTCGGCGTCGCCGCGTTCTCCCCGTTGCTCGTCGCACGGCTGCTACCGATCACCGAGGCCGCGCTGGTCGCCCAGGGCGTCGCCGGATCACCGGTCCGCGCTGGGCACCAGGGCCTGATGATGGCCAACACACTCCAGATGGTCACCGGCCGCCGCTACAGCCAGCTCGCGAGCGGACGAGCCGGGAGCGGCGAAGCCGGAGGCGCCGGTGCCGGACCGCAGGGCGGCGCCCCACCACCGGGCGGTGCTCCGCCGCCGGGGTCAGGCGCGCCGTCGGCCAGTGGTGCGGGTGGAGCCACCGGCGCCGGAGGTGCTGGCGGAGCCGGAGCTGGGGCAGCTGGTGCTGGAGCGGCCGCAACGGGGGTCGGCGTCGCGGTGGTGGCCGCGGCCAAGATCGTCGAGACGACCAAGAAGGGCATCGACACAGGTGCTCGTGTCGCCGGTGAGACCGCCCGCGAAGCGACCGAAGGCGCAGAGCCTGGCCGAGCTGCCCACCCGGCGGGCAGTCGCCCGGCATCGGATACGACCCCGGCACCGGAGCGGCCGTCGGGGCCTTCGCGCCCGCCTGGCAGCTCCGACTCAGAACCGCCGAAGGGGCCGGGCGATGTCAGCTAAACGAGTTGACCGTTCCTACCGGCTCGAACCACTCGACGCCTCGGGGATCTTCCTCGGCCTCGGCTTGGTGCAGTGCATCCTGCTCGGCGGTGGCATCGCCCTGGCCGTCGTGACCCTCAGCGCAGGAGCCCCGCTGCCGGTCGCCGCAGTCCCGGTGTTCGTCGGCGCAGCGGTGAGCTTCACGCGGATCGGCGGCCACGCCACCTGGGAGTGGGTGCCCCTGCTGTCGGGGTGGACCTGGGCGCGACTGCGTCGCGGTCGACGCTGGACGGCTCCGCTCCCGCTGTGGTCCGCAACCGAGGGTCCAGCACCCATGCCGCCGTGCCTCGACGGGCTCGACATCGTGGGCATCGACTGGCACGCCGGTGTGTCGCTCGGAGCGGTGCGCGACCGGCACCGCCACACCCTCACCGCGGTGGTCCCAGCGTCAGGCCCGCAGTTCGTGGTCGAACCCCGCGGCGAACAAGAGCGGCTCCTCGCAGGTTGGGGCGACCTCCTCGGCCAGTACGCCGTCGAGCGTGGCGTCGTCTCCCACCTGTCGTGGTCCGACCTCGCCCAACCCTCCGGCATGGCGGACCACATCGCCTGGCTCGGCTCCGACGAACGAGGCACCCCCAACCACACGGCGGCGGCGTCGTACCGCGAGCTGCTCGAGGTCGGCACCGCGTCGGCCATCAACCACGAGGCAGTCGTCACCATCACCGTCGCCCGCGAACGCCTCTCGCGGCGTCGCACCGGACGAGGAGGCATCGACGAACAGCTACGCCGGGCGCTCGTCACCTCGGTCGAAGCGCTCCTTCGTGGCCTGCGATCCGCAGACCTCGCCGCGTCCGACCCGCTCGACCCGACCGGGCTACAGCGCCTCGTACGGTCCCGGATCGATCCCGTCGGCGAACGGCCCCGTCCCCGTCGAGGACGTCTCGTTGAACGCCTCGCGCTCGTCCGCGCTGGAACGGCCGGTCCGCTCGCCTTGGACACCGACTGGCGGCACCTCCGCGTCGACGGAGCGTTCCACCGCACCTGGTGGGTCGGCACCTGGCCTCGCCTCGCCGTGCCACCGGCCTGGCTGGAACCGTTCCTCTCCAGCGGCGGAGTCACTCGGTCGATGACCGTCTACTTCCAACCGGTCTCCACCCACCAGTCCCGCCGTCGCATCGAACGCGACCTCGTGAAGCTCGACTCCGACGCCGTCACGAAAGAGGAAAAGGGACGGCGCATCGACGCCCGCCACCGCCGTGCCACCCAAGCGCTGCTCGACCGCGAAGAGGAGCTCGTCGCCGGCTACCCCGAGATGGGATACACCGGACTCGTCACTGTTTCGGCCCGGAACCTCGACGACCTCGACGAACACTCCGAGATCATCGAGCAACTCGCACGCGAGAGCGGCATGGACCTGCGCGTCCTCGACGCCCGCCAAGACCTCGGATGGGCCGCCGCTCTTCCGCTCGGCCTCGCCCCTTCGACCCTCCTCGCGTCATGACACGGCCGTCGCTGCGAGTCCGCTACCACCAGGGCACCACCGCCCACGTGTCGAGCATCTACCCGTTCTCGGTCCAAGGGTCCTTCGGACACCGAGGCACCTACGTCGGCCTCGACCTCCTCGCCGGAGGCGGCGAGTTCTGCTGGGACCCCTTCGAGGCGTACGCCACGGGACTCGTCACCAACCCCAACGGCTGGATCCTCGGCGAACCCGGCAACGGCAAGTCCGCACTTGTGAAGTGCCTCCTGTGGCGCCAGGCCGCGATCTACGGCACCGGTCCGGGCGGGCGCTGGACCGCCATCGCGGATCCCAAAGGCGAGTACGCCACCCTCGCCGAACACCTGGGGCTCACCGTCGTGAAGCTGAGTCCCGGCGGTACGGCCACCATCAACCCGCTCGCCCCCGGACCCGCAGCCGACCACGAACCCGCCGACAAGCAGATCCTTCGACGCGCCGAGATGTGCACCGCGCTGGTCGGCACCGTGCTCGAACGCAGCCTCACCCAGCTCGAGGACGCCGTCGTGTTCGCAGCGGTCGACCAGCTCACCACCGCGCCCCTCGACGAACCCACCCTCACCGACGTTGCCCGCCTCGTCGCCAACCCGACCGAGGCGATGGCCGAACGGCTCCGCAGCACCGACCGCGATCTCGCCGCGGACACTGCGACGGTCGCCTACGCCCTCGACAAGCTCCTGTCCCGGTCGCTGCGCGGCATGTTCGACGGGACCTCCACCGTCCCGTTGCGATGGGACGGACCCGGCGTCGTGCTCGACCTCTCCGCGGTGCCGCTCGACTCCGACGCGCTGCCGCTCGTCATGGTCGCCGCCGCAGGCTGGTTCCAACAGCTCATGGCCTGTCCCGGTCCCCAACGGGTGCAGATCCTCGACGAAGCCTGGGCGCTCCTCGGCAACCGCCATACCGCCGGCTACCTCCAGACGAGCTTCAAGCTCGGGCGCACCTACGGCGTCGCCAACCTCTGCATCACCCACCGCGCTTCGGACCTCGTGGCCCAGGCCGACGACGGCACCGCCACCAGCAAGATCGCGGCCGGGCTCCTCGCCGACTCGGCCACCAAGATCATCCTCCGCCAGGCCCCCGATCAGCTCGACGCCGCGGTCGCCCACTTCGGGCTCACCGCACCTGAAGCGTCCATCGTCGGCCAGCTCACCCGAGGCCGCGCGTTGTGGAAGCTCGGAGGCCGCACCGCGGTCGTTCAACACGTCCTCGGTCCCGGCGAGCAGCCCATCGTCGATACCGACGCCCGGATGCACGGAACAACAGCAACGGCTGAGCGGACCGAGGCGGCATGAGCCATGTACGACCGCGACGCACTCCTCGCCGCTGTCGACCTCCGGGCCCTCGCCGACGACCTCCTTGGTTATCGGTCCGGCGGTGGCCGGTCCCCGATGTGGGCGTGCCCGAGCACCCAGCACGCCCAGAGCGGGCGCACCCCGCCGGTCAGCATCTTCACCAGTCGCCGCGGCGAGCAACGGTGGCGCTGCCACGGCTGCGGTGACGGCGGAACCGCCATCGACCTCGTGCTCGCGGTCCGGGGTTGCACCCCACGCGACGCCATGACCTACCTCGCGGAACGCGCAGGTCACCGTGAACAGCCCGAGGACTGGCATCCCACCCCACGCCCCGCGGCACCGCGGACGCTGCCCCCGGCTGGATGTCGTGACCCCGAAGGACTCGACCGCTACGTCAACGAGTGCGCGGAGCGCCTCTGGACACCCCAGGCCGGAGGATGGCGACGGTGGCTGACCAACATCCGCGGCCTACCGCGCGACGTGCTCGTCGAGAACCGAGTCGGAGCGGACTTCGGCCCGCGCTCCCAACCCCGGCCCGACGGCATGCCCCGCACCGCCGGCATCGTGCTCCCGGCCATCGAGAACGGCCACGCCGTCTACGCCCAGATCCGGGTTCCCCACCCGTACCCCGATCGACCGCGCTACCTCAACCCGACCTCGGACCTCGCCACCAACCCCCGCCTCTCCCGAGCCCGACCGGTCGAGACGCGCCACCGGGAGGTCATCGTGACCGAGGGTGCGATCGACGCGCTGTCGGCCGCGGCCGCCGGCTACCGCGCTGTCGCCGTGCTCAGCGCCGCCTACGGCGACGAGGCCGTCGCCACCTCCCTCGCCAAACTGCCGCATCCACTCGTCATCGCGTTCGACGCCGATGACGCAGGTCGTGCGGGAGCGCACCGCTTGGCGTCGCTGCTCGAGGCGCGCCAGCGTCCGCCGGTCGTCATAGACCTCGAACGCGGCGACCTCAACGACGCCATGCGGCGAGCCAACGACTGGCCGGACCAGATGGCGCGGACCGTCGCCCACGCGATGCAACACAGTGGCGCCGATGCGGGTGTGAGCGTGAGCCGATGATCAGACGCCGAGCGGGGCGGCGAGGGCGTCCTCGACTGCTCCGACGCCTCGATCACCAGCGAGAAGTGTCGTCACGATGACCGTCAGGTGCGGCACCCATGGCCCCGCGAGGCAGTAGGGCGGGTCGCTCTCGAAGGTCATGTCGAGACGACCCGCCGCCAGGTCCGGTCGGAACTCACGGATCACGCTGTACCAGACCGACGCCCACGCACCCTTGTGCCACACGAGCAATCGCCGGTCGGTCACGAGGATGCGCAGCGCACCCAGCGGCCGCCACTGCGGTACTGCCAAGGTCTCAGCCTCGCGACGCGCACGGCGACGAGCCACGGCGCTGCCCGCTGCGGTCAGCCCGAACATGATCGGACCACCGATCGCAACGACGCGCGGCGCAACGTAGGAGACGTCTTCCCCGTGGAACCGCCAACCCTGCGCAGGAAGATCAGCGTGGAGCGCCTCTCCCGCATCCAGCAGCACCGGACTCGGAATGCTCGGCAGCTCCCCACCGGCGGTGATGTGCTCAGCCAGGTCGGTCGCGGCAGTCCACTCGGTGCCGATGTCGCCGCGACTCCACGTCGCATCCATGCAACCAAGCGTACGCCCGCCCCATGACAGATGCAGCCCCCTCGCATGACGAACACACGTTCGATACGGTCGCGGGCATGCGGAACCTGGAGGAACGCTTTGAGGGCCTTCGGCGAAGCGCCGCCTGCGCCCAGCTGAACCGCGAGCAGATCAGCGAGATGATCGCGATCACGGCCAACCTCATCGAGGAGCGCAAGCGCATCCGAGTCGTCCTCGCTCGGCTGCCCGAGAGCTTCGGTGAGGTCCGACAGCTCCTCAACGAGCTGAACCGCAGCGTGCGCTGAGCCCCGTCGTCGGACCGAACGCGATCGGTCCGCGAAGTTTCGCCTGGCCGAGGGGCCTACGTGGGTATGGAACGCGAAGGAATTGGCAGCTTCGAGCTGCTCGTTATCGTCATCGCTGGCATCGCGCTGGCGTTGGTCGGAGCGGTGTGGGCGGGGGCGTGGCTGGCGCTAGCCGTGTCGGGCGGCGGGCGGCTCCCGTTCGCGGCGGCGGCGGATGCTGCGCCTCGCCTCCCGGCCAACCTGAGCACACCTGCCGGGGCGTGGGCCGAGCCTCACGCCGAGGCGCTGCCTGCGGCGCCGCTCTACTGGCTGTGCACCGCACTCGCGATCACGGTCATCGGGGGCGTAGCAGCACTCGTCGTCCGCTGGTTGACCCGTTCGAAGGTGGGGACCGCCAAACGTCGCCCTCTCGGCGTCGATGGCAGGACGAGGTTCGCGAAGCGTCGGGATCTTGAGCCGCTGCTGGTATCGGGGCCGACGCCGGGGCGGCTGATCCTCGCTCGTTTCGGTCGACGCCTGGTCGCCACCGAGTCCCCTCCAGCTCACACACAGGGCAAGGTCGGCCGGGCGTCGCGTCGCTCCCGTCGGGGTGACCGCGGCGCGGTGGCGCTGGTCGGACCGTCGAGGTCGGGCAAGACCACTGCGGCGGTCGCGGGCATCCTCGAGTGGGACGGCCCCGCCGTGCTGTCCTCGGTCAAGGCTGACCTGCTGGCCACGACTCAGGGGTGGCGCTCAACCCTCGGCGACGTCCGGGTCTACGACCCCACGTCGTCGACGACACCGAAGGGCACCTCGGCGCTGTGGTCGCCGTTGCAGCAAGCCGGGACGGTCGTCGGGGCGCAGCGGGCAGCGAGGGCGCTGTGCGATGCCGCGCCACGAGGCGGGGTCGAGGGCGGGATGGACTTCTGGCTGGCCCAGGCCGAGATCCTTCTGTCGGGTCTGCTGTTCGTCGCGCACAACGCCCATCGGGACATGGACGCTGTCTGCGAATGGGTGCTGACCCAGGACCGGCCGGGCGAGCTGGGTCCGGGTGAGGTGCGCGCCGCGCTCGACTCGTTGAACCTCTCGAACAACGCGGCGGTCTCCCGTGGCGCGGTCGAGGTCGCCAAGGGCCTGGTGTCGGTGTGGGAGATGGAGGAGAGGACACGGTCGTCCATCTACGCCACGGCCCAGACCGTCATCTGGCCGTGGACCGATCCCGGCGTGGCCGCGTCGGCTCGGTCACCCAAGGGCAAGCACGCGAAGAACGGCTTCGTCGGGGTGGATCTGCCGTGGTTGTTGTCGGGGGCGAACACCGTCTACCTGTGCTCGCCGATCGAGGACCAGCGTCGGTTGGCCCCTGCGTTCGGCGGCCTGCTGAACGACCTCATCAACCAGGCGTACCGCCACGTCGCCGCGACCGGCAAACCCCTCGACCCGCCATTGCTCGTCGTCATCGACGAAGCGGGGAACACCCCGCTGCGATCGTTACCCGAGTACGCGTCGACCCTCGCGGGGCTCGGCGTGTTGTTGGTGACGATCTGGCAATCGCTCGCACAGCTCGAGGTCGCCTACGGCAAGGCGTCAGACACGATCCTCACCAACCACCTGACGAAGGTCTTCTACGCGGGCCTGTCAGACCCGGCGTCGATCCAGTACGTCGACCGAGTGCTCGGCGAAGCCGAGGTCGACACGCGATCCCACTCGGCAGCGGAACGGGTCAGCGGCGGCTCGGACCAGTTCTCCACGACCCGTGTGCCACTGGCCCCGGCGCATGTGCTGCGTCAGATGCGCCCCGGCGACGCGCTGCTGGTGCACGGAACGCTTCCGCCGGCGCACGTCCGGACTCGGCCCTTCTACCGCAGCCCGCATCTGGCGAAGCGGGCAGCGATGGGCCTCGGCGACGAGGAACGGGCGACATGAAGCCATTCCTCCGGGCGACCGACCGCGCCCGGCTTGCCCCGGTGGGATGGGTCTCGGAGGCGGCGGGCACCTGGGCGGGCCGTCAGGTCGAGGTCGTCTTCGATCCACGGCAGCACCAGATCGTGATGGTCCTCAACGAACCTGGTGACACGACCCGCGCTGTCCTGGCTGGCGAGGGGTTCCGTCGCCTGGCCGTCGACGGGCAGCAGGAGATGTGGGTGCGCAATCGCGCGGCGGAGGTCGCGCAGCAGACGCCCGGTCGGGTCGTGTCGATCGACGCGACCCCCAACGCGGTCCAAGCCCAGGGCCGGGGACTGTGACGTGGTGCTCGGTGGCTGGGAGATGGCGGGGGTAGCGTGATGGCACGCGCTCGGAGCGCTCGCAGCAATCCCTCCGAACAGCTCTCCCTGTTCGACCTAGCGCTCCCTCCCGAGGATGCCGACGCGGCATCGACCCAGGAGGTGACCCATGAACCGTTACGGTCAGATGGCGCTGGACCACAATCGCAAGCACCGGCCGGACGCCTATTCGCAGATCCCGGACCCCGTCGGCTTCTTCGCCGAGGCCGGGGAGCAGATCGCGGCGGCGGTGAGCCAGCTGCGCGACGAGATCCTCGGCCCACCCAACGCGGGCGAGACACCGGAGGACTACCGGCTCCGCAGCTACCAGGCGTTGGCAACGGCAGCGGAGTTGACGCTGGCGGACCACCTGCTGCTCCAACCGGACCGCTCCGAGGAGGTCGAGGATTGGAGCGACGATCCCGACCTGGCCCGCCGCTACCAGGATCTGGCGGAGATCAACGAGGCGATCAACACCCCGCTGTAGCCAGCGAGCCATCCCCATCCCCATCCCGGGCCCGGCCCGAGCCGTTCCGACCTTCTGGCCCTGACGACCTCGCCCCGCCGGGCGCGGCGGCGAAGCTGCGAGCGAACCTCGACGCGCTCACCGTCTTGAACCGGTGCCGAGACGAGGGCGGGCGATGGGCGAGCGCGGAGGAGCAGGCGGTCCTTGCTCGCTGGTCGGGTTGGGGAGCGATCCCGCAGGTCTTCGATCCCGCGGATGACCGCTACGCGGAGGAACGTGCCGAGCTACGGCAACTGCTCCGCACCGAGACGGGTTGGGCGCAGGCCCGGCGCACGACCCTCAACGCCCACTACACATCCGCGCCGGTCGTGCAGGCCATGTGGCACGCCGCCCAGCAGCTCGGAGTCGACGGCGAAGGCGTGCGCGTGTTGGAGCCCGGTTGCGGGTCGGGCAACTTCATCGGTTTCGCCCCCGCTGGCACCGTGTTGACCGGCGTCGAGCTCGACAAGACAACCGCCCAGATCGCCCAGCACCTCTACGGAGCCCGGGCCACCATCGAGGCCACCGCGTTCGAGGAGCTGCGCGTCCAAGATGGCGCGTTCGACATGGTGATCGGCAACGTCCCGTTCGCCAAGGTCACCCCGCACGACCCGCGGCACAACCGCGGACGCCACGCACTGCACAACTACTTCCTCATCAAGTCGCTGCACCTGACCCGACCCGGCGGGCTCGTCCTCGCGCTCACCTCCCGCTACACCCTCGATGCCCGCAACCCCGCGGCTCGCCGAGAGATGGCCTCGATCGCTGATCTCGTCGGCGCGATACGGCTCCCGGAACGAGCCTTTGCCCGCTCGTCGGGCACCGATGTCGTCGTCGACATGGTGATCCTGCGCCGTCACCCACCAGGGGCCGAACCGTCCGGCCCGGCATGGGGGCGCGTCGGCGCCGCGCCCATCGAGGCAACCGACGACGCGCCGTCGTTGGAGGTCAACGAGTACTACCTCGCCCACCCCGAACACGTCCTCGGTGACCTCGCCGCGACACGCGGCATGTACCGCGACCACGAGCTGACCGTCACCCCGACCGGAGATCTCGACGAACAACTCCCCGCAGCGCTCGCAGACCTCGCCACCGGTGCGGCCGAGCGTGGTCTCACCTACGTCGCGGCCAGTCGCGACGCCCGGGCATCCCGCCCGGAACGGCGTGCCGCGCCAGGCGACTTCTACCTCGAGCACGCGCAGGACGGCAGCTTCGTCGTCAACCAGCGCGGCGACGTCGCACAGCTCCAGGGCGGTACCCCGGTCACCTACAAGCCACGCGTCGCGAAGGACAAGGCCGAACTCGTGCGGCTCGTCGGCCTGCGTGACGCAGCGCGCCGGGTGTTGGAGGTACAGATCGACGGCGGTAGCGACGAACGACTCGACGCCGCGCAACACGTCCTCGGGGAGCTGTACCGGACCTACGTGCGCGTCTACGGACCGATCAACCGGTCCAGCGAGGCTCGCACCGGTCGCCGCAACCTCGAGACCGGCGAGGAGATCATGCGCCGCGTCCGACCGCGCATGGGCGGGTTCCGCGAGGACCCCGACTGGCCGCTCGTCGCCGCGCTCGAAGCGTTCGACGAAGAGAGCCAACAAGCTCGTCCCGCGGCGATCTTCCACGAACGGGTCATCGACCCGCCCCATGAGCGCCACGGTGTCGACAGCCCCGACGAGGCAATCGCAGTGTGCCTGGACGAGACCGGCACGGTCACCGTCGAACGCGTCGCCGAACTGTTGGGCACCGACCCGACACGCGCCCGCCGCCAGCTCGGCGAACTGGTCTACGACGACCCCGCGACGAGACGGCTGATCCCGGCGTCGGAGTACCTGTCCGGCAACGTCAGGGCCAAGCTCGACGCCTGCCGCACCGCCGAGGACCCCGACGGCCGCTACCGACCCAACATCGCAGCATTGGAGCGGGTGCTGCCTCGCCAGCTCGAGCCGACCGAGATCACCGCCCGGCTCGGCGCGCCGTGGATACCGAGCCACGACATCGAACAGTTCTGCCGCGAAGTCCTCGACGCCAGCGTCGACGTCGAGCACCTCCCACAACTCGGCAACTGGTCAGCACGGCTGCGCGACGGCAGCCGGCGCAGCGTCGCCCTGTCCTCGGAATGGGGCACCAGCCGCGCCGACGCGGTCACCCTGCTCGACGCCGCCCTCAACCAGCGGCTCCACACCGTCACCGACGCCACCGACGACGGCAAACGGGTCCGCAACGACGCCGAGACCCTCGCGGCCCGTGACAAGCAAGAGGCCCTCACCTCCAGGTTCTCGACCTGGGTTTGGGAGGAACCCGAGCGGGCCAGCCGCCTCGCTGGCCGCTACAACGAGCTGTTCTCCTCCACCGTCTTGCCGGACCATGACGGCGACCACCTGACCCTCCCCGGCCTCGCCGGAACCTTCACCCCTCGCCATCACCAGCGCGCCGCGGTCGCACGGATCCTCACCGACGGCCGCGCGCTGCTCGCCCACGCGGTCGGCGCCGGCAAGACCGCCACGATGGTCATGGCCGCGATGGAGCTACGCCGACTCGGCTCCGCGTCCAAGCCAGCAGTGGTCGTCCCGAACCACATGCTCGACCAGTTCTCCCGCGAGTGGCTCCAGCTCTACCCGACCGCCCGCATCCTCGTCGCCGACCGCGACCGGCTCTCCAAGGCCCGGCGAAAGGAGTTCGTTGCAAGAGCCGCGACCGGCGACTGGGACGGCATCGTGTTCACCCAATCCGGGTTCGCGCGGCTTCCCCTCGGCCGCGAACTCATGACCGACTACCTCGGCGAGGAGATCGCCACTGCACGTACTGCCCTCGACGGGTCGAAGGACGGCAAGGGGCTGTCGGTCAAGAAGCTGGAGCGGCGCATCGCTCAGATGGAAGAGACCTACAAGCGGCTCCTCTCCGAGCACACCAAGGACGACGGCGTCCGCTTCGAGGAGACCGGCATCGACTACCTCTTCGTCGACGAAGCCCACGCCTACAAGAACCGCCGCGTCGACTCGTCGATCGACGGCGTTGCCAACACCGGCTCCCAACGCGCCCAAGACCTCGACTCCAAGCTGTGGGCGCTGCGCAGGATGCACGGCCCCCGCGTCGTCACCTTCGCGACCGCGACACCGGTGGCGAACTCGATGGCCGAGCTGTGGGTCATGCAGTCCTACCTTCACCCCGACCTGCTGGCCAGCGTCGACCTCCGAGCCTTCGACGCGTGGGCCGCGAACTTCGGTCGCACCCACACCGCCTTGGAGCTCGCACCCGACGGTGCCTCCTACCGGATGCAGACCCGGTTCGCCCGGTTCCAGAACGTCCCCGAGCTGCTCACCCTCTACCGGCAAGTCGCCGATGTCCGCACCAACGACGACCTCGACCTCCCCGTCCCGGCCCTCGCCGACGGCCAGGCCGAGACCGTCGTCGTCGAACCCAGCGACGTCCTCGTCGACTACGTCGCCGACCTCGCATCCCGCGCAGAGCGCATCCGCAACCGGGCCGTCGATCCCAGCGAGGACAACATGCTGAAGGTCACCGGCGACGGACGCCGGGCCGCGCTCGACCTCCGACTCGTCGGCGAAGCGCCACCCTCCGAGGGCGGCAAGTTGACCGTGGCCGCCCAGCGGATCGCCGCAATCCACCACGCCACACGAGACCACCGCTACACCGACGACACCAACCAGCTCACCCTCCGACCAGGCGCCCTGCAGCTCGTGTTCTGCGACGTCTCCACCCCCGCCGCTGAGGGATGGAACGCGTATGACGAACTCCGTTCTCAGCTCGTCCGACGCGGCGTCGACCACGGCTCGATCCGCTACATGCAAGACGCCAAGACGGATGTCGCCAAGGCCAAGCTCTTCGCCGCGTGCCGGGACGGCACCGTCTCGGTCCTCGTCGGCTCCACCGAGACCATGGGGGTCGGCACCAACGTCCAGACCCGCGCCATCGCCATGCACCACCTCGACGCTCCGTGGCGACCCGCGGACATCGAACAGCGAGACGGCCGCATCCTCCGCCAGGGCAACCAGAACCCCGAGGTCCGCGTGCTTCGCTACGTCACCGAGGGCAGCTTCGACACCTACATGTGGCAGACGTTGGAAAGAAAGGCCGCGTTCATCGCGCAGGTCACCCGCGGCGACCTCCCTGATCGCGACGTCGACGACATCGGCGACCAAGCCCTGTCCTTCGCCGAGGTCAAAGCACTCGCCACCGGCGACCCCCTGGTGCTGGAGAAGGCCGCCGTCGACGCCGATGTCGCGCGCCTCACCCGCCTCGAACGCGCCCACCACGACGACCAGCACCGACTCCGACGCACCTACGACACCGCCACACATCGCGCCGAGAAGGCCGAGCGTCGAATCGTCGACCTCGAAGCCGTCGTCGGAAGGATCACCGACACCCGAGGCGACCGCTTTGCCATGACCATCGACGGCCGGAGCCACACGAAGCGTGTCGACGCGGGCGAACACCTCCAACGCCTCCTGGGCGAGCAGTTGCGACGCACCGCACCCGAGACCAGCGGACCGACCGTCGAGATTGCCAGCCTCGGAGGGCTGACACTCACCGCGCAAGCCATCACCACAATCGAAGACGAGGTCCGAGTCGCCCTCCCCGACGCGCACATCGAAGTCAGCTTCCTCCCCAACGACCTCACCCGCGGCGACCCCGCCAGCCTCGTCACCCGTCTCGAACGCCACATCCACCGACTTCCAGACACGATCGCCGACCTGGATCAGGAGGCGTCCGATGCTCGAGCTGAGGCGCAGCGAGCGGAGGTACGCATCGGTGCACCGTGGGACCGTGCTGATGAACTCACCGGCCTGCGGAATCGTCAGAAGAAGATCGAGGAGCAACTAGCGGCGACGACCGAGTCTGCCCAAGACTCGGAAGCGGCGTCCCCGATCGGGCAGAAACCGCAGACACCTTCGGCGGCAATACCGGTCCCCTCCGGTTCGCCGGGTCGCAGTGTTGAAGATGCGGCCGCGGCCGAGCGTTTGAACGTACGCCTCGACGCGATTCAGTACCGAGCCATCGCGGGCCGCGATGAAGTCGGCCTGTGACGGCCCACGGGTGGGTATTCGGGCCACCCCTCCTATCCTGACGTGATGACGGAGACGGTCGATACCAGCACCCTCTGTGGCAACCGAGTCTCGGTTTCCCATGGTCGGCTCTGCGCGGTCGACTGCAAGGCACCACGCTGGGGGGCGCCTGTCACCGGAAATCGACGACGTTCATCACGGGCAGCGGTGTCTCATGACCACGGGGACTGCCGGTAGCGCTCGACGCCCGTACGAGGAGGAGCCGCAACTCGCTCAGGGGTTGCGGCTTCGAATGCTGCCTGCGTCCTCCGAGCCGGCGTTCCCCCTTGCTCACGACTACTTCGAGATCGTCTACACCCCGCTCGTGGGCCCGACCGCTGTGCTCTTGGCCCGGGCGATGGCTCGCCACATCGACGCGGCGGGCGGACCGACCACCGTCTGCCCGGCTGAACTCGCGCTTGAAGTCGGCATCCGGGCGAGCAGCACTGACCCGCTCGGCAAGAAGTCGCACCTTGTCCACGCCATCGACCGACTGGTGCACAACCACATCGTCGCCCGCCTCGGTGACCGCGTGCTTGGTGTGCGTGAGGCGATCCCACCTGTGAGCGACCGAACGGCGGAGAAGCTTCCCGGCGTTGTGCGTGATCTACATCGCGATCTTGTCGAGCGCTCCTCCAGCAGGTGATGGACCCCCGATCACCCGATCCATCGGCCGCCAGTCGGACTCCCAAGTGCCGGTCCGTGTGGTGTCGTAGCATCGGCCCCGTTGGGCTCAACAGCCGCCAGTTCGGGGGGAGACAGCCCGACTGGTGGCTGCCCGAATGCTTGACCAACATCGCACATCGAACGTGCTCAGCGCGAGACGCCATGACCCACGTCGTCTGAGTTCACGCTGTCCGGGATGCTCGACATGAGCGGGCTGACTGGCCACCAAGCGAAGCTGTTTGCGCGGGAGCTGCTCGGGGTGAATCCCGCCGGTGCGACCGCTCGCATCGGTTCCGCGTTGATGGACGCACAGGTCGATCTCAATCCCCACCAGGTGGATGCGGCGCTGTTCGCCTTCCAGTCGCCCCTCTCGAAGGGCGTGATCCTGGCGGACGAAGTCGGGCTGGGGAAGACGATCGAGGCTGGGCTAGTGATGACGCAGCGTTGGGCCGAGGGTCGGAGGCGGATCCTGGTCGTTGTGCCCGCGAGCCTTCGGAAGCAGTGGGTACAGGAGCTGGCCGACAAGTTCTTCCTGCCGGCGGTGATCCTCGAGGCGAAGTCGTTCAACGCCGCGGCGCGCGCTGGAAAGCGGAACCCGTTCGATCTCGACGGCGAAGAACGGGCTGTCGTTGTCTGTTCGTACCAGTTCGCTGCGCGCAAGGCCGAGGAGATCACGACGTGCCGGTGGGACCTGGCCGTACTCGATGAGGCGCACAGGCTCCGCAACGTCTACAAGCCTGGGGCAAAGACCGCGGCCGCGATCCGCACGGCATTGGCGACCACGCCGAAGGTGCTGCTGACTGCAACCCCCTTGCAGAACTCGTTGATGGAGCTCTATGGCCTCGTCAGCATCATCGACCAGCATCACTTCGGCGATGCCAAGAGCTTCCGCACCCTTTACAGCCGGCTTGCCGAAGGGGGCCGCTTCGACGATCTTCAAGCGCGACTCGCTCCGGTGTGTCATCGCACCCTGCGGCGTCAGGTGGTGGAGTACGTCAGCTACACCAACCGCGTGCCGGTCACCCAGGAGTTCTGGCCCTCTGATGAGGAACAGGACCTCTACGACATGGTGTCGGAGTACCTACGAAGACCTGAGTTGCAGGCGCTTCCCGCCGGCCAGCGGACCCTGATGGTGCTGGTCATGCGCAAGCTCTTGGCGTCGTCGACCTTCGCCATCGCCGGTGCGCTCGACTCGCTGTCCCGCAAGCTTCAAGGCCTCCTGCGGGACGATGACCGTGCCAAGTCGAAGCTTTCGGCGCAGCTCGCCAGCGCATTCGAGGAGGACTTCGAGGATCTGGAGGACCTGGCCGAGGAGTGGGCGGACGACGAGAGCGACGGCGAGGAGGTGTCGCAGAGGCCGCTCACCGAAGCCGAACGGGCCTCGATCACCGCGGAGATCGGCGAGTTGCAGACGTTCCGCGATCTTGCCGTGTCGATCACCGAGAACGCGAAGGGTCTCGCCCTCCTGACGGCCCTGAGCACCGGCTTCGCGAAGGCGGCTGAGCTGGGCGCGCAGGACAAGGCCGTGATCTTCACCGAGTCGCGTCGCACCCAGGAGTACCTGGTACGCCTGCTCTCCCGGTCCGGCTACGAGGGCGAGATCGTGCTGTTCAACGGGTCCAACACAGACCCAGCTTCCAAGGCGATCTACGAGGACTGGAAGCAGCGCCACGGCGGTACTGATCAGATCAGTGGGTCACGCACCGCGGACATGCGTGCGGCGTTGGTCGAACGCTTCCGTACGGGCGCCAAGATCATGATCGCCACCGAGGCCGCGGCGGAAGGGATCAACCTCCAGTTCTGTTCCATGGTGGTCAACTACGACCTGCCGTGGAACCCACAGCGGATCGAGCAACGGATCGGTCGATGCCATCGCTACGGCCAACAGCACGATGTCGTCGTCGTGAACTTCCTCAACCGGGCCAACGCCGCAGACCAACGTGTCTTCGAGTTGCTCGATGAGAAGTTTCGGCTGTTCTCCGGTGTGTTCGGGGCGAGTGACGAAGTCCTCGGCGCGATCGAGTCCGGGGTGGATTTCGAGCGCCGGATCGCGTCGATCTATCAGGAGTGCCGCACCACCGAGGCCATCAACGATGAGTTCACGCAGC
>Ga0209023_10001446_pt1 | contig 31918 bp, 29 predicted proteins | sample LakOneMetagenome_FD_187468 | JGI IMG/M metagenome (GOLD analysis project Ga0209023, IMG submission 187468) | Freshwater and sediment microbial communities from Lake Erie, Canada (SPAdes) (version 2) | ecosystem: Environmental > Aquatic > Freshwater > Lentic | place: Lake Erie, Canada...
GCGCATGATCAACCCGTCGACCGCGCCGCCGAAATAGCCTGCTACCAGCCCCAGCGTGACACCGAGCAGGCCCGCGAACAGCATGCCGAGCCCGCCGACGATCAGCGACACCCGCAGGCCGTAGAGGATCGCCGAAAACACGTCGCGGCCCTGCTCGTCGGTGCCGAGCAGGAACGGCGACTGGCCGTCCGCGGTCCACAGCGGCGCGATCCGCGAATTCATCAGTTGTAGTTGAGCGGGGTCGAACGGGTTCTGCACCGATAGCTGCGATGCAAACAATGCCAGCAGGAAAAACAAGAGGGTCAGGGCGCCGGCCACCATCGTCGTCTTGGAGCGGCTGAACGAGTAGAAGATGTCGCTGTCGAGCGCGCGCTTCAGCCAGCCCGTGCCGCCGCGCGTGTCTTGTGCGGCGGGCTCTGTTCGATCGGGGACTGCGGCGTCGGACATGGTGATCTCGCTCAGGCCGGACGGCTGATGGTCGAGCGCAGGCGCGGATCGACGATGGTGTAGAGGATGTCGACGATCAGATTGATGGTGACGTAGATCAGCGACACCATCAGCAGGTATGCCGCCATGATCGGAATATCGACGTTCTGTACCGCCTGCACGAACAACAATCCCATACCGGGCCACTGGAATACGGTTTCGGTGATGATCGCAAAAGCAATAACCGAGCCAAACTGCAGTCCGGCGACGGTGATGACGGGCACCAGCGTATTCTTGAGCGCATGGCCGAAATGGATCGCGCGCGTGGTCAGGCCACGGGCGCGGGCGAAGCGGATATAGTCGGTACGAAGCACTTCGAGCATTTCCGCCCGCACCAGCCGCATGATCAAGGTCATCTGGAACAGGCCGAGCGTGATCGAGGGCAGGATCAGCGCCTTGAGCCCGGACAGCGTCAGCAGGCCGGTGGTCCACCAGCCGATCCGCACCACGTCGCCGCGGCCGAACGACGGCAGCCAGCCCAGCGTCACCGAGAACAGATAGATCAGCAAGATACCGATCAGGAAAGTCGGAAGCGATATGCCGATCAGCGAAACCGCCTGGAATATTTTTGTCAGCACGGTGTCACGCCGCAGTGCCGAGTAGACCCCCATCAGAATGCCGAACAGCATCGCGAGAAAGGTGGCGCAGACCGCGAGTTCCAGCGTGGCCGGCATCCGCTCCATCAGCAGGTTCGCGACCGGCTGGCGGAATTGATAGGAGATCCCGAACTTGAATTGCGCGGCATTGACGAAATAGCGGACAAACTGCACCGGGACGGGGTCGTTGAGGCCGAGCGACTCGCGCACCGCCGCGCGTTCCGCCGCGGACGTGTCGATCGAAACGATCTGGCTGACCGGATCGCCGGCAAAGCGGAACATCGAGAACGCGATAATGCCGACCGCAATCATGACGCCGATGGCCTGGACGGCGCGGCGAAGAGTGAAAGCGAGCATGGTTTCCTTTCACTTTTCTCTAGTGCGGCTGACGTCGCTGTCGGCTGGAAACGATAAGGTCCCGGAAGCGTGATGCCGCCGGGACCCTGGATCGAAGTCTGCTTATTCTTGTTTGGTGGCCCAGTACAGCAGTACCTGGTTGTCGGCGCGCTGGGTCATCTTCACTTTTTTGGAAACGCCCCAGGCGAGCGCCTGCTGGTGCAGCGGGATATAGCCCCAGTCCTTGGCGCCGATCTCGAACGCTTCCTTGATCAGGAGGTCGCGCTTGCCGGCATCGGGCTCGAGCAGGATCTTGTCGGTGAGCGCATCCAGTTGCTTGTTGCAGTAGCCGCCGAGATTGGCTTCGCCGCGCGACGACTTCGGATCGTCACGGCAGCCCATGATGTCGAAGAGGACGTTCTGTGAGTCCGACGTCGCCGGTGTCCAGCCCAGCATGTAGAGCGAGGTCTGGAAGCCGCCCGGCTTGAGCACCTTGGCGAAGTACTGCGCCTTGGGTTGCGCCAGCAGATTGATCTTGACGCCGATGCGGGCCAGCATGCCGACGACCGCCTGACAGATCGCGGCGTCGTTGACGTAGCGATCGTTGGGGCAGTCCATCGTCACCTCGAAGCCGTCGGGATAGCCGGCTTCGGTCAGCAGCTTCTTGGCCCCGTCGGGATCGAACTTCGGACGGGTGAAGTCGCCGGACAGCTTGAAAAGCTGCGGCGCGATCATCAGTGCCGAGGGCGTCGAGAGGCCGCGCATGACGCGGGTCTTGATCAATTCGACGTCGATCGCCTTGTAGAAGGCTTCGCGCACCTTGATGTCCTTGAACGGATTCTTGCCCTTGACGTTGGAATAGAGCAGTTCGTCGCGGACCTGATCCATGCCGATGAAGATGGTGCGCAGTTCCGGTCCCTTGAGCACCTGGGCGTTCGGCGATGAATCGACGCGTCCGATATCCTGGATCGGAACCGGCTCGATGACGTCGACTTCGCCGGACAGCAGCGCAGCGACGCGCGTGGCGTCGGAGCCGATCGGCGTGAAGATGATTTCCTTGAGGTTATGCTCGGGTTTGCGCCACCAGTTCGGGTTGACCTTGAACACGGTCTTGACGCCGGGTTGATGGCTCTCGATCATGAACGGACCGGTGCCGTTGGCGTTGAGCGAAGCGTAGCTCGGGGTGGTCGCAGACGCCGGCGTCGGCGCGACGGAGTTGTTATCCGTGCACCATTTCTTGTCCATGATGTACCAGCCGTCCCACTGCGCAATCAGAATGGGGTTCGGCGAGTCCAGCGTCACGTCGACCGTGTAGTCGTCGATCTTGGTGAACTTCGCGTCGGCGGGAACGTTGGTGAGGAAATTCGATCCCTTGGCGCGCACACGCTCGGCGGAAAACAGCACGTCGTCGGCGGTGAAGGGATCGCCGTTGTGGAACTTGACGCCCTTGCGCAGGTGGAACCGCCAGCGGGTCGGCTCCGGGGTTTCCCAGCTTTCCGCCAGCGCCGGAATGATCTTGAGGTCCTTGTCGCGTGCGATCAGGCCCTCGTAGATGTGGCCGTGATGGGCGATCGTGGTGGTTTCCTTGAGCGTGTACGGATCGAGCGACTTGAGGTCGCCCTGGTTGGCGTAACGCAGTGTCTGGGCCGACGCCGGCGCCGCGGCGAATGCGAGGACCGAGGCCGTAACCGCTGCAAGCAAACTTTGACGTACCGACATCTGTCTTTATTCCCCGCTTTGACCGGATTCTTTCCGCCGATTTCCGGGCGGATATTGCCGATCCATGTTGCCCAAGTCCAGCATTGCGTCCAGCCGCGCAAGTGCACCGATCGTGGCCATCGGTTTGCGCGGCAATGCGGCAATGACTAGCTTGCAAGAGCCAGGGGATTGTGAGGCCGGGCGCGAGCGCGCGACATTGAACTTTCGGAGTGCCGGATGGCGGAATTAAAGGCCGACGTTCTCGTTCTGGGCGCGGGCATGGTCGGCGTCGGCGCTGCCTTGCACCTGCAGAGGAAGGGCAGGGACGTGGTCCTGGTCGACCGGCACGAACTGGCCGGCGAGGAGACCAGCCACGGCAATGGCGGACTGATCGAATGCGCTTCGGTCTTCCCGTACATGTTCCCGCGCGACTTTGGCCAGATCCTGCGTTATGCGCTGATGCGCGCACCCCAGGTGCGTTATCATTTTTCGGATTTGCCGATCTTCCTGCCGTGGCTGGTGCGCTATTTCCGCGCGTCGTCGCCGGAGCGGGCGCTGCACAGCGCGATGGCCGAACTGCCACTGATCCAGCGCAGCCTGATCGAGCATGAAGCGCTGATCGAGGAAGCCAGGGTGCCGGAGCTGCTGCGCCGGACCGGCTGGATCAAATTGTTTCGCTCCGACGCGACGCTGGCGATCGCGGTCAGCGAGCTCGAGCGGGCCCGGCAATATGGCGTTGACGGCGAAGTTCTCGACGCTGCCGCGATCGCCGCGCGCGAGCCGCATCTGACCGGTGATTTCAAAGGCGCCGTGCATTTTCCCGCGCCCGGCTTCGTGCCGGACCCCGGCGGCCTGACCAAGGCCTATGCGGCCCTGTTCGGCCGCAGGGGCGGGCGATACCTGGTCGGCGATGCGCGAACGCTCGAACAATCCGGCACGCGCTGGCGGATGGCGACGCTGGAAGGCACGATCACCGCGCGCGAAGTCGTGGTGGCGATGGGGCCGTGGTCCGACCAGATCTTTGCCCCGCTCGGCTATAAGATCCCGCTTGCGGTCAAGCGCGGCTATCATTTGCATGTGAAGGCCGGCGGCAACGCGGTGCTGCATCATCCGGTGCTGGACGTCGACAACGGCTTTCTGCTGGCGCCGATGAGCCGCGGTATCCGCATCACGACCGGCGCCGAGTTCGCCCGCCGCGACGCAGCCCCGACGCCGGTCCAGGTCGAGCGGGCCTTGCCGCGGGCGCATGCGCTGTTCCCGCTGGGCGAGCCGGTCGACGCCAGGCCCTGGATGGGCGCGCGCCCCTGTCTGCCGGATATGCTGCCGGTGATCGGCAGGGCGCCCCGCCATAACGGGCTCTGGTTCGATTTCGGCCACCAGCACCACGGCCTGACGCTCGGACCTGCCACCGGGCGCCTGCTGGCCGAAATGATGACCGGGGAGACCCCGTTTGCCGATGTCCGGCCGTTTGCCGCCGAACGCTTTGGTTGACCATATCCGACGTTGACGGGGGGCGGGGGCGGGTGTTGTCCTTGCGCCACGGGGGCTCCCGCGGCGATACTGCGGCAAGCCATCAATAAGGAGCGGTCAATGAAGGTTAACGTCGAGATAGATTGCACGCCGCTCGAGGCCCGGCAGTTTTTCGGGCTGCCGGACGTGCAGCCGATGCAGACGGCTGTCATGGACAAGATGCAGCAGCAGGTGATGGCCAATATCGAAAAGGTTTCGCCGGAATCGCTGCTCCAGAGCTGGTTCACCTTCGATCCCAAGATCGCCGAGCGGTTTCAGGACATGTTCGTGACCATGGCCGGACTCGGCGGCATGGCCAAGAAGGACAAGAAATAAGTGGCGGCAGCCGACGGCAGCGAGATGTCGGGGCGCGAGAAACTCAGGGCGCCGAGCCTGCTGCTGATGCTCGCCGAAGCGCGGAGCGTGTTCGAGTTCAACACGAGCCTGCTGCTGTCACCGTTGCTGTTGCGCGCGCCGAAGGGCGACGGGCATCCGGTGCTGGCGCTGCCGGGCTTTCTCGCCAGCGACCTGTCGATGGCGCCGCTGCGGCGCTATCTGAAGGAGCTCGGCTACGACACCTACGCCTGGAACATGGGCCGCAACCTCGGCGGCGTCGCCTCCCGGCGCAATGGACTGCGCAACCTGCTGCAGCGCATTTACGACAACTCAGGCCGCAAGGTCAGTATCGTCGGCTGGAGTCTCGGCGGGATCTACGCGCGCGATCTGGCATTGCAGATGCCTGAGTTGGTACGTTCCGTGATTACGCTCGGCAGTCCGTTTACCAGCGACGTCAGCGCGACCAACGCCACGCGGCTCTATGAAGCGGTGTCGGGCGAGGGGATCGCCGACAATCCCGAGATTCAGCAAGCCATCGCCGGCGACATGCCGGTCCCGACCACCTCGATCTATTCCCGCACCGATGGGATCGTGAACTGGCATACCTGCCACCTGAACCCGTCGGACACGGCCGAGAATATCGAGGTCTATCTGGCAAGCCATGTCGGACTTGGCGTCAATCCAGCCGCGCTCTGGGCAGTGGCGGATCGGCTGGCGCAAGCCGAGGGCGAATTTAAGCAATTTGACCGGTCCGGGCCCTTTGCCATTGCATATGCGCCCCCGGAAAATGCACAATCGTGAACGAATGTCCTAATATCAGGACCATCTGAACGCCAGAAGCGCCATTTAAGGCGCCGCGTTTTTCTAAGCGGAGGAAACCCATGGCGGACGCCAGGAAACTGTCATCGATGGACGCGTCGTTTCTGTATCTGGAAACGCCGGAAATGCCGATGCATGTCGGAAGCATGGCGATCTTCCGCCTGCCCGAGAACTACAACGGCAACTTCTTCGAGGAATTCAAGGCGATGATCGCCTCGCGGCTGCACATCGCGCCGATCCTCAAGAGCCGGCTCGAAAAGGCGCCGCTCGACATCGATCACCCGTCCTGGGTCGAGGACGACCAGTTCGACATCGATCGGCATATTTTCCGCGGCAGTCTGCCGGCGCCGTATGACCGCGCCACGCTGGAGCGCATCGTCGGCTGGATGCATGCCAAGCTCTTGAACCGCGCCCGTCCGCTCTGGGAGTTCTATGTCTTCGAGGGCATGAAGGACAACGAGATCGGGCTCTATTCGAAGATGCACCATGCCTGCATCGACGGCGGCGCCGGTGCAGCGCTGACCAACATGATCTACGACATCTCGCCGATCCCACGTGTGGTCGAGGCGCCGATCCCGCAGGCCAAGGGCGGCAACGAGGCGCGCGACATCGCCGCCAACCTGATCGATTCCTACCAGCAGCTCTGGCGCCAGCCGTTCGACGGCTCGTCGACGCCGAAGAGCATCGACCTGCCGCGTTCCGGCAAGAGTGATCTCGGCTCGATCCTGTTCGACAACGCCATGTTCCAGATCGAGAGCGCGGTGAAGTTCGCCGGCAGCATCCCGACCATGCTCAAAAGCGTGTCTGACGTGGTCGGCAAGATTTCCGATCCGAAGTCGCGCGACAGCATCGCCAGCATGGCGTCGCCCTCGACTATCCTGAACAAGTCGATCTCGTCGGAACGCAGCTTCGCCGGCACCTCGATCTCGCTGTCGCGGGCCAAGGCGCTTGCCAAGCAGTCCGGCGGCAAGCTCAACGACGTCGTGCTGGCGCTGTCGTCCGGCGTGGTGCGGCGCTACCTCGTCGAGCGCGGTGCGCTGCCGACGAAGTCGATGACCGCGGCGGTGCCGATCTCGCTGCGCGAGGAAGGCAACACCGATTCCAACAACCAGGTGTTCGGCATGATCTGCTCGATCGCCACCAACATCGAAAATCCGAAGGAGCGGCTGGAGGCGATCATCGCGCAATCCACCAAGTCCAAGGAGATGTCGCATCCGCTACGGGCGCTGATGCCGCAGGTGTCGAACATCTCGATGCTCGGTGCGCCGATCCTGGTCCAGATTCTGGCGCTGCTCTACAGCCGCTCGAACCTCTCCGACGTGCTGCCGCCGGCCGCCAACATCACGGTCTCCAACGTGCCGGGACCGCGGCAGACATTGTATGCGGCAGGTGCGGAATTGCTGCACATCTTCCCGGTGTCGATTTCGACCCACGGGCTTGCGCTCAACATCACCGTGCAGAGCTACCGCGACCAACTCGACTTCGGCTTCATCGCCGGCGCCAACATCATTCCCCATGTCCAGGTTTTGTGCGACATGCTTCCGCTCGAGTTTGAAGCGCTGGAGGCGGCCTACGCGCCGCCGCCGAACATGACCAGCGCGGCCGAATAGGGTTTGACGATGATTGAAATGCCGCCGCTGCAGTTCGCCCAGGTGAACGGAATTCGCATGGGCTATTACGAGGCGGGGCCGAAGACCGACACGCCGCCGGTCGTGCTGTGCCACGGCTGGCCGGAAATGGCGTTCTCCTGGCGTCACCAGATCAAAGCCTTGAGCGAGGCCGGTATCCGCGTGATCTCGCCCGACCAGCGCGGCTATGGCGCGACCGACCGGCCGGAGCCGGTCGAGGCCTACGACATGGAGCACCTCACCGGTGACCTCGTCGGCCTGCTCGATCATCTCAAGATCGACAAGGCGATCTTCGTCGGCCACGACTGGGGCGGCTTCATCGTCTGGCAGATGCCGCTGCGGCACAAGGACCGCGTTGCCGGCATCGTCGGCGTCAACACGCCGCATTACGACCGGTTGCCGGCCGATCCGATCGAGTTGTTCCGGAAGCGCTTCGGCGACAGCATGTATATCGTCCAGTTTCAGAACCCGGCGCGCGAGCCGGACAAGATCTTCGGCAGCCGGGTCGAGCAGACCTTTGACGCTTTCATGCGCAAGCCGCTGCCGCGCAAGGAAGAGGCACCTGCCGAGGCGGCGACCGCGGGTGTCGGCGCATCCGCCAAAACCAACCTGGCGTTTCCGCAGATGATCGCGGCCTATGACGCCAAGTACGATCCGCGCACGCCGATCCTGTCGCCGGAGGAGAAGAAGGTGTTCGTCGATACCTTCACCAGGACCGGCTTCACCGGCGGCATCAACTGGTACCGCAATTTCACCCGCAACTGGCAGCGCTCCGAAGGCCTCGACCACACCGTTCGCGTGCCGTCGTTGATGATCATGGCCGAGCACGACGCGGTGCTGCCGCCGTCGGCCGCCGACGGCATGGAAAAGATCGTTCCCGACCTGGAGAAATACCTGGTGCGGGACAGCGGCCATTGGACGCAGCAGGAAAAGCCGGAAGAGGTCAGCGCCAAGCTGATCGAATGGCGTAGAAAGCGGTTTGGGTGAGGAACTAATTGCCGTCTCTCGCGCGGTCATTCCGGGGCTCGCGAAGCGAGAACCCGGAATCTCGAACTTCCGGGTCTGGTGCTGCGCACCATCCCGGAATGACGAACCCACCGCAATGACGGATCCGATTTGACAAGGCGGCAGGAGATAATTTCCAGATGACTTCCCCCAACAAGCTCGATCCGATTCCGCATCCGCCGAAGAAGCCGGTCGTCGGCAACATGCTGTCGCTGGATCCGAATGCGCCGGTGCAGGATCTGGTACGGCTGACCAAGGAGCTGGGGCCGATCTTCTGGCTCGACATGATGGGCGCGCCGCTGGTCATCGTCTCCGGCCACGACCTGATCGACGAATTGTCCGACGAAAAGCGTTTCGACAAGGCGGTTCGCGGTTCGCTGCGCCGGGTCCGCGCCGTCGGCGGCGACGGCCTGTTTACCGCCGATACCAACGAGCCGAACTGGAGCAAGGCACACAACATCCTGTTGCAGCCGTTCGGCAACCGGGCGATGACGTCGTATCACCCGAGCATGGTCGATATCGCCGAGCAGCTCGTGAAGAAGTGGGAGCGGCTCAACGGCGACGAGGAAATCGACGTCGTTCACGACATGACCGCGTTGACGCTCGACACCATCGGCCTGTGCGGCTTCGACTATCGGTTCAATTCGTTCTACCGCCGCGACTATCATCCGTTCGTGGAAGCACTGGTGCGCTCGCTCGAGACCATCATGATGACCCGCGGCCTGCCGCTGGAGGGCCTGTGGCTGCAGAAGCGCCGCCGCGACCTCGCGCAGGACGTCGCCTTCATGAACAAGATGGTCGACGAGATCATCGCCGAACGCCGCGGCAATGCCGAGGCAGCCGAGGGCAAGAAGGACATGCTCGGCGCCATGATGACCGGCGTCGACCGCGCCACCGGCGAGCAACTCGACGACGTCAACATCCGCTACCAGATCAACACGTTTTTGATCGCGGGCCACGAGACCACCAGTGGGCTGCTGTCGTGCACGCTCTACGCGCTGCTCAAGCATCCCGACGTGCTCAAGAAGGCTTACGAGGAAGTCGATCGCGTGCTCGGTCCCGACCTCGATGCGCGCCCGACCTATCAGCAGGTCACGCAACTCACCTACATCACGCAGATTTTGAAGGAAGCGCTGCGGATGTGGCCGCCGGCGCCGGCCTATGGCATCGCGCCGCTCAAGGACGAGACGCTCGGCGGCAAATACAAGCTTCGCAAGAACACCTTCATCACCGTGCTGGTTATGGCGCTACACCGCGATCCCAGCGTCTGGGGACCGAACCCGGACAAGTTCGATCCGGAGAATTTCAGCAGGGAGGCCGAGGCCAAGCGGCCGATCAATGCCTGGAAGCCGTTCGGCAACGGCCAGCGCGCCTGTATCGGCCGTGGTTTTGCCATGCACGAGGCGGCGCTGGCGATCGGCATGATCCTGCAGCGCTTCAAGCTGGTCGATCCGCATCGCTATCAGATGCATCTGAAGGAGACGCTGACGATCAAGCCGGATGGCTTCAAGATCAAGGTGCGCCCGCGCAACGACAAGGAGCGCGGAGCGTTCGCCGGACGTGCCGCCGTCGCTGCAGCCGCCTCGAATGCGGCCGCGCCGCAGGCCCGCACACGCCCGGGCCACAACACGCCGCTATTGGTGCTCTATGGCTCCAACCTCGGCACCGCCGAGGAACTGGCGACGCGCGTAGCAGATCTCGCCGAGGTCAACGGCTTCGCCACAACGCTGGCGCCGCTCGACGATTATGCCGGCAAGCTGCCGCAGCAGGGCGGCGTTCTGATTTTCTGCGCCTCGTATAACGGCGCGGCGCCCGACAACGCGACGCAATTCGTGAAATGGCTGGGTGGCGACCTGCCGAAAGACGCGTTCGCCAAGGTGCGCTACGCCGTGTTCGGCTGCGGCAACAGCGACTGGGCGGCGACCTATCAATCGGTACCGCGCCTGATCGATGAGCAACTGGCCGCGCATGGCGCACGCAGCGTCTATGGTCGCGGCGAGGGCGATGCCCGCAGTGATCTCGATGGCCAGTTCGAGAAGTGGTTCGCGGAGCTCGGTCCGGCGGCGGCCAAGGAATTTGGTCTGGCGTCCACCATCACCCGCAGCGCCGACGATGCGCCGCTCTACGCGATCGAGCCGGTGGCGGCTTCGGCGGTCAACACCCTCGTGGCCGCGGGTGGCGCTGTGCCGATGAAGGTGCAGGCCAATTCCGAATTGCAGAACAAGTCGGGCGCCAATCCGTCCGACCGCTCGACCCGTCATATCGAGGTTCAGTTGCCGGCGGGCGTCAGCTACCGCGTTGGCGACCATCTCAGCGTGGTGCCGCGCAACGATCCGGCGCTGGTCGATTCCGTCGCGCGCCGTTTCGGCTTCCTGCCGGCCGATCAGATTCGTCTGCAAGTCGCTGAAGGCCGTCGCGCACAATTGCCGGTCGGCGATGTCGTCTCGGTCGGGCGTCTCTTGACCGAATTCGTCGAGCTGCAGCAGGTCGCGACCCGCAAGCAGATCCAGATCATGTCGGAGCACACGCGCTGTCCGATGACCAAGCCGAAGCTCTTGGCCTATGTCGGCGACGATGCTGCGTCCGCCGAACGCTATCGCAACGAGGTGCTGACGAAACGCAAGTCGGTGTTCGACCTGCTGGAGGAATTCCCGGCCTGCGAACTGCCGTTCCACGCCTATCTCGAAATGCTGTCGCTGCTGGCGCCGCGTTATTATTCGATCTCGTCCTCGCCGGCGGGCGATCCGTCGCGCTGCAGCGTCACCGTCGGCGTGGTCGAGGCGCCCGCCAGTTCCGGTCGCGGCGTTTACCGGGGCGTCTGCTCCAATTATCTCGCCGGCCGCAGGGTCAATGACACCATCCACGCCACCATTCGCGAAACCAAGGCCGGATTCCGCCTGCCGGACGATAGCGCCGTGCCTGTGATCATGATCGGCCCCGGGACAGGTTTGGCGCCATTCCGCGGCTTCCTGCAGGAGCGCGCCCACCGCAAGGCGCAAGGCGCGAAGCTCGGCCCGGCGATGCTGTTCTTCGGCTGCCGGCATCCCGAGCAGGACTATCTCTACGCTGACGAACTGAAGGCGTTCGCGGCCGATGGCGTCACCGAACTGCACACCGCGTTTTCGCGCGCCGACGGACCCAAGACCTATGTGCAGCACATGGTCGCCGCGCAAAAGGACCGCGTCTGGAGCCTGATCGAGCAGGGCGCGATCATCTATGTCTGCGGTGACGGCGGCAAGATGGAGCCCGACGTCAAGGCGGCACTGGTTGCGATCTATCGCGAACGCGCCGGCGCCGACGCGGATGCCGGCGCGCGCTGGATCGACGAACTCGGAACCAGGAACCGCTACGTGCTGGACGTGTGGGCGGGCGGGTAGCCTTCTCACATGTGCTAAACCCCTCCCATGATTCCCTGGGAAAAACTCGACACCACGCGTATCCCCGGCACCGATGGGGAGCTGCGCCTGATGCGGCGTGGCAAAGAGTTTTCAATCATGCTCGGCACCAACGAGCTGATGAACAGCCGGCTATCGGGTTCCGAAGCCGCGCTGGCGACGCTGGCTGCGAAGAAGATCGAGGCGGTCAAGAATCCGCATCTGTTGATCGGCGGGCTGGGCATGGGCTTTACGCTGCGTGCTGCACTCGGCGTGCTTGGACCCAAGGCGAAGATCGTCGTGGCCGAACTGGTGCCGGCCGTCGTCGCCTGGGCGCGGGGCCCGATGGCCGAGATTTTTGGTGACAGCCTCAGCGACCCGCGCGTCAGCATTCGCGAGATCGATGTCACCGGGATCATCCGGTCCAGCCGCGCCGTGTTCGACGCGATCCTGCTCGATGTCGACAACGGCCCGGAGGGCCTGACCCGTCAGGCCAATGACGGCCTCTACGATTCCAGTGGATTGAGTGCCGCGCATACGGCGCTGCGGCCGAATGGCGTGCTGGCGATCTGGTCATCGGGACCAAATCCGACCTTCGCCAAGCGTCTCCGCCGTGCGCGCTTCGACGTCAACGAAGTCAACGTGCGCGCCACCGGCCGAGGTGGCGGCGCGCGTCACGTCATCTGGATCGCGGTCAAAACCTAAAAGCTAAGCCGCCTTCTTCGCCGCGCCATGCGCGTGATCGGCGATTGCGCCGATGATCTGCGGCCACATCGGGATCGGGATCGCGTGGCCCATGCCGTCAACCATCAAGAGCTTGGCGCCGGGGATCGAGGCTGCGGTGTCCTTGCCGCCTTCGGGGCGCACCAAGGGATCGACGGTGCCGTGAATCACCAGCGTCGGCGCCGTCACCGAATGCAGCCGTTCCTTGCGGCTGCCCGAAGCCAGAATCGCGCGTAATTGCCGGCCGACGCCGGCCGGGCTGAGGCCGCGCTCGAAACAGCGTTCGGCGCGCGAGCGATCGCGGGCCTCGTCTTCCGGGAACGAGCCGACGCGCAGCACCTTCCAGGTCTTGGCGAAGCGGTCGAGATATTCCTCCCGCGTGTTCGGCGGCGGCGCCATCAGCATCGCGGCGGCCTCGCGCGTCGGCGGCGGCACCTTGGGATTGCCTGTCGTTGACATGATCGAGGTCAGCGAGCGCACTCTTTGAGGAAACGAGAGTGCGACTTCCTGCGCGATCATGCCGCCCATCGATGCGCCGACCAGATGCGCCGAGTGGATGCCGAGCGCGTCCATCAGGCCGACCGTGTCCTTGGCCATGTCGATCAGCCGATAGGGGGCCGCGACCGGAATCTTCAGGAACCGCAGTTTCAGCAGTTCAAGCGGCGAGAGCCGCTTGCCGCCGGTCAGCTTTCCGGATTGGCCGATGTCGCGGTTGTCGAAGCGGATCACGCGGAAGCCGCGGGTGGCGAGCTCGCGACAGAAATCGTCGTCCCAGAGCACCATTTGGGCGCCGAGGCCCATGATCAACAGCAACGGTTCCGCGGCCGGGTCGCCGAAGATTTCATAGCAAATGTCGATGCCGTTGGCGCGAGCCATCTTCGGCGGCTGGTGGGCGAGCGCGTTCACGTCGGGATCCCTTCGCTGGTACCGTTAGGTCCTGTATGGCACGGTTTCCCGCACTGCAGAAGAGCGGCTAGTTGCCCGGTTGACCGAACCGCCGCAACGGTGTCGTATGACGGAATAATAGTCGAGGCGTGGCAAAGCGCTCGTGGTTCAATGGAGGGCGCCGATGGCCGACAAAGGCAACGATCCTGCCGCGATCTGGCAGAGCATGATCGGGGAGATGGAAAAGGGGTTCAACTCCTTCGCCAATCAGGCGATGGCGTCGCCCGAATTTTCCAGGGTGATGAACCAGGTCGGCGGTGTTTCGGCCGGCGCGCAGAAGCAGCTCGGCGAACTGATGGAGAAATATCTCCTCGCCATGAACCTGCCGAGCCGGGCCCAGATGGTCGGCATGGCCGAACGCATCCAGTCGATCGAGGGCCAGCTCAACGAGATCAAGGCGCTGCTGCAGCAGGTGCACCACAACTCGCTGGCGCCCGAAGACGGCTACGGCATGTCGCGGCCGCCGCGCACCAAACGTCCACCGTCGGAGGGAGAGCAAAAATGAACGCTCCCGCAGGCCTCGATCTGGCATCGATCCCCGAGCGGATCCAGTCCGAGGTGCAGCGCGCGATCCAGCGCAGCATCAAGGGCGTCGAATATTTCGGCTCATCCGGCCCGTCGCTCGGCAACACGCCCAAGGACATTTTGGCCGTTCGCGGCACCATGAACCTCTATCACTACCGGCCGATTGCGGACGAGATTTACCGCGTGCCGATCCTGATCGTGATGGCGACCACCAACCGCGGCTACATCCTCGACCTCGTGCCCGGTCAGAGCTTCGTCGAGTTCCTGCTCAAGCGCGGCTACGACGTCTACATGCTGGACTGGACCGCGCCGAAGCCGGAGGAGAAAAGCCTCGGCATGGAGGACTACGTCCTCGACTTCATTCCGGACTGTATCCGCCGGGTGCAGCAGGATTCCGGCGAGAAGGACGTCAGCGTGATCGGCTATTGCTTCGGCGGCGTGCTGTCGCTGCTGTATGGCTCGATCTTCCACGACGGCCCGATGAAGAACCTGATCTGCTTCACCACGCCGATCGATTTCCGCGAAATGAAGCTGTTCTCGAATTTCTCCGACCGCCGCTATTTCGACGTCGATCGCCTCGTCGACTCGGTCGGCAACGTGCCGCCGGAGATGATCCTGTCTTCGTTCGAGATGCTGCGGCCGGCCTCGCGCGTCACCGGCCAGGTGCAGTTGTGGGAAAACATCTGGAACGACGAGTATGTCAAGGCCTACCGGATGATGGACCGCTGGGGCACGGACACCTTGCCGCTGGCCGGCGAATACTTCCGCGCCATCACCAAGGACCTGATGTGGGACAACAAGCTCTACAACGACACCATGACGGTCGGCGGCCGGGCGGCGGATCTGTCGAAGATCAAGGTGCCGTTCCTGCATGCGGTCGCCGAGCACGATCACATCGTGCCCTATGAGGCGGCCAAGCATCTGATCCCCAAGATCGGCTCGACCGACAAGGAAGAGATCATGCTGAAGGGCGGCCACGTCAGCCTGGTCGCCGGCGCCAACGCCATCAAGCGGCTGTGGCCGAAACTGGACAACTGGTTGGGCAAGAGATCGACATGAGTGAAACACGTTCCTATCCGCGCCACGTCAAGACCGACGCCGGCGACATCGAATTCCGCCTGATGTCGCGCAGCGACGAAGCCGCGGTGCTGGCCTTCGCGCAGAAACTGCCGACGCATGATCTGTTGTTCCTGCCGCGCAACATCAGCCAGCCCAAGGTGCTGTCGGCCTGGGTCAACGAGATCGAGCGCGGCGCCATCACCAGCCTGCTGGCGATCAAGGGCGGAGCGGTGGTCGGCTGCGGCACGCTGGTCTGCGACCCGCATTCGTGGTCGCCCCATGTCGGCGGGCTTCGCATGGTGGTGTCACAGGACGTCCGCGGGCAGGGCGTCGGCCGGGCGCTGTCGCAGGAGACCTTTGCCCTGGCGCTGGGCTCCGGCCTGGAACGGCTCACCGTCCAGATGACGGTCGACCAGCAGGCGGCGATCGCGCTGTTCGAGAGCCTCGGCTTCAAGGCCGAGGCGCTGCTGCGGGACCATGTCCGGGACGTCGACGGCAAGAAGCACGACATCGTCGTGCTCGGGCACAATGTGGCGCAGGTCCGGGCCCAGATGGAGGCCTATGGGTTGCCGGGGGCGGTCCAACACTGACCGCCTCCTTCAATCAAAAATCGCAAAACAACCCCATGCACAGTAGCGGGGGTTGCAATCGGCGTTAGACTAAAGTGGAACTTTCGCCGCTTCGGGCGCCAAAGCGCCCAAAAATCCCTCTGATCACGAATTCGTGATATCGCGGCGCAACATTGATATTGCGCCGCACAATTAACTATGGCACAACACTCCTGCCCCGGGCCAAACCGGACGGGGTGAGCCCATAGCTCAAAACCTGAGGATGGAGAAACCCCATGACCACCGAAACCAATTCCGTGCTGAACACCGTCAAGGAAGCCTTCGCGCCCGTCACCGAGGCGTTCACCAAGCTCCAGAACCTGGAAGTTCCGGAAGCCGCCCGTGAGTTCGTGAAGAAGCAGACCGAAGCCGCCAAGGTTCGCGCCGCCGACTTCCACGCCGGTTCCGAGAAGGTGACCGCCGCGATCGAAACCGCCGCTGCCGGTTCGGTCTCCGAAGTCGCCAAGATCAGCCGCAACATCCAGCAGGCGCTCTATCAGGACGCGGAAGCGTTCTTCGCCGGCATCAACCAGCTCGCTTCGGCCAAGTCGCTGAGCGAAGCCGCCCAGATCCAGTCGGAACTGGTTCGCGCACGTGGCGAAGTTCTCGTCTCGCGGGCGAAGGCCTCGACCGAGTACCTCGGCAAGCTCGTCGCCGATGGCGCCAAGACCGCTCAGGACAACTTCTCGAAGGTCTATTCCAAGACCGCGTAAGTTGACCGCCTGATCGCGATCAGCCTGACAACTGCACTTTGGAAGGCCCGCTTAGGCGGGCCTTCTTTTTGTCCGGCGTGTCCTTAAGTCTTAAGTGAAGTCAGAACCCCTCATGGTGAGGAGGCGCCCTTGCGCCGTCTCGAACCATGAGGCCACGATGGGGCCTGCATCCTTCGAGACGCGGCGAAGACGCCGCTCCTTAGGATGAGGAGCGCAGCCATTCCGAAAGCCGTCATGACCGTTCCCGCCACCTTCGTGATCGACACGCCCGGCGACGCGGCCCGCGCCGCCGAGTTGCGGCGCGTGAAGTTGCTGGCGACGCTGGTGCTGGCGGCGACGTTTGCGCTGTTCCTTATCGCCAAGGCGTTGCAGCCGATGCATCCCGCGTTCGGCTTCGTCGCGGCGTTTTGCGAAGCCGCCACCATCGGTGGTCTCGCCGACTGGTATGCCGTGGTGGCCTTGTTTCGCAGGCCCCTGGGGCTGCCGATCCCGCACACCGCGATCATCCAGAGCAACCAGCACCGCATCGCCGACAAGCTCGGCGAATTCATCGAGCAGCACTTTCTGGAATCAGCTCCCGTCGAGGCCAAGCTGCGCCAGATCGATTTCGGCTCGTTCATCGCCGACTGGCTGCGCGACCGCAAGCGCAGCGAGGATCTGGCGCGCTTCGTGTTGCGGCTGTTGCCCGAGGCGGTCGCGGCGACGGAGAACTCCGGCCTGATGACGTTCGTCAGCCGCCGCATCACCTCGCAACTGATGGCGATCGACCTCGCGCCGCTCGCCGCCGGCACGCTGCGCGCCTTCGTCAAGGAGGGACGTCACGCAGGCCTGCTCGACGACATCCTGCGCGCGATGCATGCGACACTGACGCAGGCCGATACCTTGGCGATGATCCGCGAAAAAGTTCGAGATGAGTTGCCGACGCTGTTGAAACTCTATCGTGCCGACAAGTTTCTGGTGAACCGGATCGTGGCGTCGGCCTCTGCCTTCTTCGAGGAAGTCCGTAACGATCCCGAGCACCCGTTCCGCGGCGAGTTCGACCGCATGGTGCTTTCGTTCGTCGACCGCCTCGGCACCGATCCGGCCTATGCCGATCGGATCGACGGCCTCAAGCGCGACCTGCTGGCGCGGCCGGAGCTTGCCGATCTCGCACGTCACATCTGGGCCAATGCGCGCTCGTTCTTCGAGCGCAGCGCTTCGGGCGAGACGCAGGTTTTGCAGCAGCATCTGGTGCGGATGTTCATGGAAGCCGGCGAGGCGCTGGCTGGCGACGCCGAGATGCGCGCCGAGATCAACCAGGGTCTGGTCGCCGTGCTGCGTACCGTGGTGGCCGAACAGAAGAGCGGCGTCTCGACCTTCATCTCCGATCAGGTCAAGTCGTGGGACATGGGGCAGTTGATCACGCTTATCGAGATCAATATCGGCCGCGACCTGCAATACATCCGCTTCAATGGCTCGGTGATCGGCGGGCTTGCAGGATTGGCGCTTTACACCCTCGAATACCTGCTCCGGCTGCTGTGACTAATTCATCACGACAAGCGTCCTAAGTGCGGAAGTCCGTATTGGGTCGGCTTGCAACGGGAACTGCAGTTCCCTAGCTTTTACAAAGACTTTGTTGCAGTGCGGAACGATTCTGAAGGATTTGCGTCTTCCCATGGTCAATAGCCGGTTGCCGAAACGCAAGGGACCGGCGCGAGAGGAGCTAAGATGACTTCGACTGCCCAGGCTATCAGTCCTCCGTCCAGAACGCTGATGTTTCTGGAAGGGCGCGCCTTGTCCGAATTGGGCGCCTTTCTCGGCGCATTGCCGCTCTTGAGCTTCGCTCCGCGCGGCGACGGCCATCCCGTATTGGTCCTGCCCGGCCTCGTGGCCTCAGACACCTCGACGCGCCCGCTGCGCAGCTTCCTGAAGAGCCGCGGCTATGCCGTCAGCGGCTGGCGTCAAGGCCGCAATCTCGGCCTGCGCCATGGCGTGCAGAACGCGATGGTCGATCTGGTGCAGGAATTGAACGACACCCATGGCCGCAAGGTCTCGCTGGTCGGCTGGAGCCTCGGCGGTCTCTACGCCCGGCAGCTCGCCAAGATGATGCCCGATCGCGTCCGCTCTGTCATCACGCTCGGCAGCCCGTTTGCATCGGGCCCGAAGGCGACCAACGCCTGGCGCGTCTATGAGATGGCGAGCGGCCGTCGCGCCGACGAGGAAGATGCGCGTTTCGGCGGATCGCTGGCCGGCACGCCGCCGGTGCCGACCACGGCGATCTTCAGCCGCACCGATGGCGTCTGCGCCTGGCAGGGCTGCATGGAGCAGACCTCCGCGACCTCGGAAAGCATCGAGGTCGAGAGCAGCCATTGCGGCATGGGCCATCATCCGGCCGCGGTCTACGCCGTCGCCGATCGGCTGGCGCAGGCCGAAGGCGAATGGTCGCCCTTCGACCGCTCCGGCTGGCGCAGCATCGTCTATCCGAATCCGCATCGCTGATTGACGCGCTCCTTCTTAACCTCGCCCCGCTTGCGGGGCGGGGATCGAGCATGGCCTCGTGGTTCGAGACGCGCAGCTTCGCTGCGCTCCTCACCATAAGGGTCTAAGACCTCATCCCCGCGCAACGGCTTCGCCGTTGTCGCTGGAGGAGCGGCCACTTGGCCGCGTCTCGAAGGATGCAGGCCCGGCTCTCGCACCCATTGTCGCAATCCCGAAAATCGCGCTATGCCTCCCGCATGGCGCAGCCGCTTGCCCGCATTATCGACCAGTTGAAGCGCGAGCCGTCACGAACCGGCTCGATCGTCATCACCGTGTTCGGCGATGCCATCGTGCCGCGCGGCGGTTCGGTCTGGCTCGGCACGCTGCTGCAATTCTTCGAACAACTCGACATCGACGCCAGCGTGGTGCGCACCGCGATGTCACGCTTGACGGCAGACGGCTGGTTCGAGCGCCACAAGGTCGGGCGCAACAGCTTTTATCGCCTGGTGCAGAGCGGACGACAGACCTTCGATATCGCGACCAGACATATCTACGGCGAACCGGCCTCCGACTGGACCGGGCGGTTCGAACTGCTGTTGATCGGCAACGGGGAAGACCGCGACGTCTCGCGCGAGGCGCTGAAGAACGCCGGCTTCGGCAGTCCGCTGCCGGGCGTCTGGGTTGCGCCGTCGGGCGTGCCGGTGCCGGAGGAAGCCAGTGGCGCCATCCGCCTTGAAGTTTCCGCCGAGGACGATGCCGGCCGGCGCCTGCTCCGCGAAAGCTGGCCGCTCGAGCGCACCGCAGGCGCCTATCAGAAGTTCATGAAAACCTTCCAGCCGCTGCACGCCTCGATCGGCCGTGGCGAGCGGCTGGCGGACGCCGATGCCTTCACCGCGCGCATTCTGCTGATCCACCACTATCGCCGGGTGGTGCTGCGCGATCCGTTGTTGCCGACCGCGCTGTTGCCGGCGGACTGGCCGGGCAGGGCAGCCCGCATGCTTTGCGGCGAGATCTATCGCGCGCTGCTTCCGGCGTCCGAACAATGGCTTGACCGCCACGCCAGCAACGAAAGCGGACCGCTGCCGAAGGCGGCGGCGGAACTGACGCGGCGGTTCGGCTAGGTCGCTGTTAATGTATTACAGAAATATATTGCATATCAAAATTTATGTTATATATTTCGTCCCAATCAAGACGCGGGAGGTCGGCCATGTATACGCAAGCGCTCAACACGGCGGATGCCGACGTCAGTCCTGTCGAGGACGCCACGCGTGCCGCGCAGTTTCAGGCGCGCATCGACGCCGAAGAACGCATCGAGCCCAATGATTGGATGCCGGCAGCCTACCGCAAGACGCTGACGCGGCAGATTTCCCAGCACGCCCATTCCGAAATCGTCGGCATGCTTCCCGAAGGCAACTGGATCACGCGTGCGCCGTCGCTGCGCCGCAAGGCCGCGCTGCTGGCAAAAGTTCAGGACGAATGCGGCCACGGGCTCTATCTCTACGCCGCGGCCGAGACGCTCGGCGCTTCGCGCGAAGAACTGGTCGACCTGATGCTGGCGGGGAAGGCGAAATATTCCTCGATCTTCAATTATCCGACGCTGACCTGGGCCGACATCGGAGTGATCGGCTGGCTGGTCGACGGCGCCGCGATCATGAACCAGATTCCGCTGTGCCGCTGTTCCTATGGCCCGTATGCGCGGGCGATGATCCGCGTCTGCAAGGAGGAATCCTTTCACCAGCGCCAGGGCTTCGAGATCATGGTGACGCTCGCCCGCGGCAGCGAGGAACAGAAGGCGATGGCGCAGAACGCGATCGATCGCTGGTGGTGGCCGGTGCTGATGATGTTCGGTCCGCCCGACCAGGCGAGCCAGCACAGCGACGCCTCGACCAGATGGAAGATCAAGCGCTTCTCCAACGACGAGCTGCGCCAGAAATTCGTCGATGCGACCGTGCCGCAGGCGCAATTTCTGGGACTGACGATTCCCGATCCCGGCATGAAGCAGAATGCGGAAGGTCACTGGGAATACAGTGCGATCGATTGGAACGAATTCAAGCAGGTGCTGGCCGGCAACGGTCCCTGCAACCGTGATCGCCTCGCAGCACGCCGCAAGGCGCATGAGGACGGCGCCTGGGTCCGCGACGCCGCGCTGGCCTATGCCGAGAAACGCCGGCAGCGCTCGACGCTGCAAGCGGCCGAGTAGGGAGATACGCATGGCGACGCCGACCATTCCGCTCTGGGAAGTCTTCATCCGCAGCCGCAACGGGCTGGCGCACAAGCATGTCGGCTCGCTGCACGCGACCGACGCCACGCTGGCGCTGCAGGCCGCGCGCGATATCTACACCCGCCGCGGCGAGGGGCTCTCGATCTGGGTGGTGCCGTCGAATGCGATCACGGCGTCCGATCCGTCCGAAAAGGGCATGATGTTCGAGCCGGCGGAGAGCAAGATCTACCGGCACCCGACGTTTTACGACGTGCCTGATGAAGTGGGGCATATGTAGACCGAGACCCTCATGGCGAGGAGGCGCGTAGCGCCGTCTTTGGACGAAGCTTCGCATCGCCAGGCGAACCATGAGGCCCGAACTGTTTCTTCAGCCCATCCTTGGAGACGCCGCTGCGCGGCTCCTCAGGATGAGGACAGAACGAGTGGATAGCGCGATATGGCCACCGCCTCGATCAAAATCTCCGAAACCCCGCTGGTGCTCTATGCCCTGCGCCGCGCCGACGATGCGCTGATTCTCGGCCACCGGCTGTCGGAATGGTGCGGTCACGCGCCGATGCTGGAAGAGGAGATGGCGCTGGCGAATGTCGCGCTCGACCTGCTCGGCCAGGCCCGCGAACTCTATTCCTACGCCGCCAAGGTCGAAGGCAAGGGCAACGACGAAGACAAGCTCGCCTATCTGCGCGACGTCAGACAGTACCGCAACCTGCTGCTGCTGGAGCAGCCGAACGGTGATTTCGCCCGCACCATGGTGCGGCAGTTCTTCTATTCGGTGTTCGCCGATCTCTACTGGCGCGCGATGATGACGTCGTCCGATCCGACCCTGGCCGCGATCGCGGCGAAATCGGAAAAGGAAAGCGCCTATCACGTCCGGCATACTTCGGAGTGGATCGTCCGTCTCGGCGACGGTACCGAGGAGAGCCATCGCCGCGCGCAATCGGCGATCGACGAACTCTGGGCCTTTACCGGCGAGATGTTTACCGTCGACGACAGCGAGCGCGGCCTGATCGATGCCGGCATCGCGGTCGATCACGCCGGCCTGCGCGCGCCGTGGCTGAAGATGGTGTCTGACGTGGTGCACGAGGCGACGCTGACCTTGCCGACGAACGACTGGATGCAGCAGGGCGGCCGCAACGGTGACCACAGCGAGCATCTCGGCCATCTCCTCAGCGAGCTGCAGTCGTTGCAGCGCACGTTCCCGGGGGCGACATGGTAGCAACGCTTGCCAGCGACGGCGATCTGCGCCAGCGCGCCTGGGACGCGGCGGCGCAAGTGGTCGATCCCGAAATCCCGGTGCTGACCATTGCCGATCTCGGTGTGCTGCGCGAGGTTGCGGTTCATGACGGCCGCGTCGAGGTCGCGATCACGCCGACCTATTCCGGCTGTCCGGCGATGAACATGATCACGCTGGAAATCGAATTGGCGCTGGAGCGCGCCGGCTTCGCGCGGCCGACCGTTCGCACGGTGCTATCGCCGGCCTGGACCACCGACTGGATGACCGAGGATGGCCGCAACAAGCTGCGTGACTACGGCATCGCGCCGCCTTTAGCCTCCAGTTCGCGCCGCGCGCTGTTCGGCGAACAGCAGGTGGCCTGTCCGCAATGCGGCTCCGTCAACACAGAGGTGCTGTCCGAATTCGGCTCGACCTCCTGCAAGGCGCTGTGGCGCTGCAAGGCCTGCCGTGAACCCTTCGATTATTTCAAGTGTCATTGAACATGTCCCTCGCACCACGCTTCCACCGTCTTGCCGTCAACGATCTGCGCCGTGAAGCTTCCGACGCAGTGTCGATGACCTTTGCCATTCCGCCGGAACTGACCGGTGACTACCATTTCACGCCGGGGCAGTACCTGACGCTCCGCACCACGATGGACGGCGAGGAAGTGCGCCGTTCCTATTCGATCTGCTCGGGTCCCGACGACGGTGAACTGCGGATTGCCGTGAAGAAGGTCGACGGCGGCGCATTTTCGAACTGGGCGGCGGATGAATTGAAGAACGGCGACCAGCTCGACGTGATGACGCCGACCGGCCGTTTCGGCATCGCGCATGCGCCGGACCAGGCGCGGACCTATGTCGGCTTTGCCGCTGGCAGCGGCATCACGCCGATCCTCTCGATCGTCAAGGGCGTGCTGGCGCGCGAGCCGAACAGCCGGTTCTTCCTGTTCTACGGCAACCGCTCCACCGGCGGCATGCTGTTCCGCGAGGCGCTGGAGGAATTGAAGGACCGGTTCCTGCAACGGCTGTCGGTGTTTCACGTCATCTCCGGCGAGGAGCAGGACATTCCGATCCTGCACGGCCGGCTCGACGGCGACAAAGTCCGGGTGCTGCTGCGTTCGCTGGTGCCGGCAACAAGCGTCGATCACGTCTTCGTCTGCGGTCCCACCGGGATGAGCGAGGACATCGAGGCGACCTGTCGCGCGATCGGCATTGCCGACGAGCGCATTCATGTCGAGCGCTTCGTGTCGGAATTCGGCGGCAAGCCCCGCGCGAAGAAGGTGATCGAAGCCTCGGCGCCGCCCAAGGCGATGGCTTCGCTTACCATCGACGGCAAGCGCCGCGAGGTGCCGGTCGCCGACGGTGAATCCATTCTCGATGCCGCGCTGCGCGCCGGCATGGATCTGCCCTTCGCCTGCAAGGGCGGCATGTGCTCGACCTGCCGCGCCAAGCTGGTCGAGGGCGAGGCGCAGATGGACGTCAACTATTCGCTGGAGCCGTGGGAGCTGAAGGCCGGGTTCATCCTGACCTGCCAGGCCCGGCCGTGTTCTGACAGGGTCGTGGTCGATTACGATCATGTGTGAATGAGAACCGTCATTCCGGGGCGCGTCGTAGACGCGAACCCGGAATTTCGAACTTCCGGGTTCGATGCTTTCGCATCGCCCCGGAACGACAGAGGAGAGAGAGCGGGATCGTTGACACCCTTGGTGCCGCGCCCCCAGACTGACCACCACGAGACCTGATCAACAGGCCCGTGCACACAGGAGAGAAACGCCGTGAGTTGCCTTTGCCGGGCGGGAAGACCGCTATGAACGCAGCACTTTCGCCCGACGAGATCGCACGCGCCTGCGCGGATGCGATGTGGAAGGAAGACGACGCCAGCAAGGGCCTCGGCATGAAGATCGTCGAGGTCAGGTCCGGCCACGCCGTGATGTCGATGACGGTGCAGCCGCACATGGTCAACGGCCAGCGCATCGCCCATGGCGGCTTCATCTTTCTGCTGGCGGATTCCACCTTTGCCTTTGCCTGCAACTCGCACAATCAGCGTGCGGTGGCGGCGCAGTGCGACATTACTTTCATTCGTCCGGGCAAGCTCGGCGACGTGCTGGTCGCGACCGCCCGCGAAATCTCGCGCAGTGGCCGCTCCGGGATTTATGACATCCGGGTCGTCGCCGGTGACACCGTGATCGCCGAATTCCGCGGCCATTCCCGCACCATCGCCGGCACCTGGTTGCCGGCGGCCCACGACAAATAGAGATACGGAGACGCGTGATGGCCGCAACGAGCGCCCGATCCAGGACGACCGGTTATAGTCCCGAACTTGATGACGCCGAACGCGCCTCGCGCGATGCGATCGTGGCGCTGCAGACCAAGCGCCTCGCCTGGTCGCTGCAGCATGCCTATGAGAACGTCCCGCACTACAAGAAAGCGTTCGACGGCGCCGGCGTGCATCCCTACGACTTCAAGCAGCTTTCCGACCTTTCGAAATTCCCGTTCACGGCCAAAACCGACCTGCGCGACAACTACCCGTTCAACATGTTCGCGGTGCCGCGCGAAAAGCTGGTGCGCGTCCACGCGTCGTCGGGCACCACCGGCAAGCCGATCGTGGTCGGCTATACCAAGGGCGATATCGACATCTGGGCCGACGTGATGGCGCGCTCGATCCGCGCCGCCGGCGGCCGCACCGGCATGCTGATGCACAACGCCTATGGCTATGGCCTGTTCACCGGCGGGCTCGGCGCGCATTACGGCGCCGAAAAGCTCGGTTGCACGGTGGTGCCGGTTTCTGGAGGCATGACCGAGCGGCAGGTGCAGCTGATCAACGACTTCAAACCCGACATCATCACGGTGACGCCGAGCTACATGCTGGCGATCCTCGACGAGTTCAAACGGCAGAAGCTCGATCCGCGCAAATCGTCGCTGAAGTTCGGCATCTTCGGTGCCGAGCCCTGGACCAACGCGATGCGCGCCGAGATCGAACAGGCCTTCGACATGGACGCGACCGACATTTACGGCCTGTCCGAGGTGATCGGTCCCGGCGTGGCGCAGGAGTGCGTGGAGACCAAGGACGGTCTGCACATCTGGGAGGATCATTTCTACCCTGAAGTGATCGACCCCGAGACCGGCAAGGTGCTGCCCGACGGCGAGAAGGGCGAACTGGTGTTCACCTCGCTGACCAAGGATGGTTTTCCGATCGTTCGTTACCGCACCCGCGACCTGACCCGGCTGCTGCCGGGCACGGCACGGCCGGGCATGCGGCGGATGGAAAAGGTCACCGGGCGTTCCGACGACATGATCATCCTGCGCGGCGTCAACGTGTTCCCGACCCAGATCGAGGAAGTGCTGCTGGCAACCGACTGGTGCGGCGGCCACTTCGTCATCGAACTGACCCGCGAGGGGCGGATGGACGAGATGACCGTGCTGGCCGAAGCCCGCCACGAGCACTGGGACGGCAGCGGCCTGCACGCCCATGCCGAGAAGGTCTCGGTCTTCATCAAGAACACCATCGGCATCACCACACAGATCAAAGTGGTCGCCCCCGACACGCTGGAACGCTCGCTCGGCAAGGCAAAACGGGTTTACGACAAGCGGCCGAAAGGGTAACTCCTGCTCTCAGGAATGAGACCAGGAAGCCTTTCGATGCCGGTTGCCCCAAAGCCAGATGTTCGGCCTGTGACGGTTCCGGCGCGCTGCGTTCGCCTGCTTGCAAAGGCTGCGGACGCGGCTTCGCTCGCGCCGGTGGTCGAGACGCATGCGCTGTCGCGCGGCGAGAACGATCTGCTGATCGAGGTCAAGGCCGCCGCCGTCAACCCGTCGGATGTCAAGGCTGCGACCGGGTTGATGCCCTACGCGGTGTTTCCGCGGACGTCGGGCCGCGACTATGCCGGTGTCGTGATCGACGGCCCGCAGGGCTGGGCCGGCCGCGAGGTGTTCGGTTCCTCCGGCGATCTCGGCATTCGCCGCGACGGCACCCATGCAACGCATCTCGTGGTCGAAGCCGAGGCGGTGGTGGAAAAGCCGAAGAGCCTTTCCTGGGAAGAGGCCGCCGGCATCGGCGTGCCGTTCGTGACCGCGATGGAAGGCCTGCGCCGCGCCGGTATTCCGAAGGCCGGCGAGACCGTGCTGGTGATGGGCGTCAACGGCAAGGTCGGACAGGCTGCGACGCAGATCGCGAGCTGGCACGGCGCGCGCGTGATCGGCGTGGTGCGCAAGAGCGAGCCGTATGAAGGTCACACCAATTCGAAGGTCGAGGTGATCGATGCCTCCGTGACCGACGTCGCCGAACGCGTGCGCGAACTCACCGGGGCTAAGGGCGTCGACATTGTGTTCAACACCGTCGGCGATCCGTATTTTCAGGCGGCGCACAAGTCGCTGGCGCTGCGCGGACGGCAGATCCTGATCGCTGCGGTCGACCGCATCGTCCAGTTCAACATCCTCGAATTCTATCGCGGACAACATACTTACGTCGGCATCGACACGCTCGGCCTGTCGTCGATCGCGACTGGCGCGGTGCTGAGAGAACTCGGTCCTGGTTTCGCCAGCGGGCATCTCAAGCCGTTTCCGATCAAGCCGAATGCGATCTATCCGCTGGAGCAGGCCAAGGCGGCGTTCGTCGCGGTGGCCGGTTCGTCGCGCGATCGCGTGATTTTAAGGCCGTAGAGTTCAACCGTCATTCCGGGATGGTCCGAAGGACCAGACCCGGAAGTTCGAACTTCCGGGTTCGATGCTTTGCATCGCCCCGGAATGACTGCCCGAGGTAGCCGCCCCATGGACTCCACCCAGATCGTCATCGTCTCCGCCCTCGTCATCGGCCTGGTCTACGGCTCGGTCGGGCTGTTGTCCGGTTTCTGCATGATGTCGAGCCTGCGCGGGTGGTGGGCGGAGGGCGATGACCGGCTGGTGCGCACCTATGCGCTGGCGATGGGGATCGCGGTCGCAGCAACCCAATGGCTGACGGCGGCCGGTTTCGTCGACATCGGCAAGTCGATCTATCTGCAGCCGTCGTTCTCGGTGCCGCTGATGTTCTTCGGCGGAATTCTTTTCGGCTACGGCATGGTGCTGTCGAACGGCTGCGGTTCGCGCGCGCTGGTGCTGCTCGGGCGCGGCAACTTGCGCTCCTTTGTCGTCGTGGTGGTGCTGGCGATCTTTGCCCAGATGACGCTGAAGGGCCTGATCGCGCCGGCGCGGATCGCTGCCGTCACGGCCTCGCAGACCACGGCAAAGGTGAATTCGGTGCCGGCGCTGCTGGCGGCGGGTTTGAACGAGATCACGGCGCGCATGCTGGCGGGCTGGGTGATTTCCTCGGCGCTGATGATCTTTGCCTTCATGCATCCGGCGTTCCGGCGTTCGCCGGGCCAGATCGCGGCGGGCCTCGTGGTCGGCGCGCTCGTCGCCGCCGGCTGGTACGCGACCGGCTACCTCGGCGCCGACGACTTCAATCCGACGCCGGTGACGTCGCTGACGTTCATCGCGCCGATCGCGGACGCGCTGCAATACGTGATGCTGTCGACGGGATCGACGCTCAACTTCGGCATCGTCACGGTGTTCGGCGTATTCGCCGGAAGTCTCATCACAGCGGTGCTCACTGGCCGCTTCCATCTCGAAGGCTATCGGTCGCCGCACCACATGCTGCGCTCGGCCGGCGGCGCCGCGCTGATGGGCACCGGCGGCGTGATGGCGTTCGGCTGCTCGGTCGGGCAGGGGCTGACCGGCGTTTCCACGCTGGCGCTGGCGTCGTTCGTGGCGGTTGCCGGAATCATGCTCGGCACCGCAGCCGGCTTGCGCGGCGCGCTCCGCGTGCGGCCGCTGGCGGCGGCTTAATCCGCCTCCCGGGTCAGGATGCGCACCTCCGAATGCAGCGTGCGATGCACCGGGCACTTGTCGGCGATTTCCATCAGCCGCTTGTGCTGTTCGGCGTCGAGCGCGCCTTCGATTTTGATCACCCGGTCGATCTGATCGATCATGCCTTCGCGGGTTTCGCACTCGGCGCAATCCCTGGCGTAGATCTTGTTGTGCTTCAGCGTCACCGTGATGCGGTCGAGCGGCAGCGCCTTGCGATCGGCATACATCCGCATCGTCATCGAGGTGCAGGCGCCGAGCGCCGACAGCAGCAGGTCGTAAGGTCCGGGCCCGGTGTCGGTGCCGCCGGCGGCGACCGGCTCGTCGGCGACCAATTGATGCGGCCCGGAGGTCACGGTCTGCTGGAACTTGCCGTTGCGGGTTTCACGTACTACGACGTTGCGCGGCTCCGGCGCTACGGCTGCGACCGGCGCGGCAGCGGGCTCGATGTAGCGTTCGGCCCAGGCGGCGATGATGTCGGCGACGTAGCTGCTGTCGCGCCTGTCGCTCAGCAAATGGTCGGCGCCCAACAGCGAGACGAAGCTCTTGGGATGCTTGGCGGCCACGAAGATGCGCGTGGCGTTGTCGATGCCGACGGTGTCGTCGGTCGGCGACTGCATCACCAGTAAAGCCTTGTGCAGCTTGGCGACCTCAGCCATCAGGCTGTGCTCGGCGATGTCTTCGAGGAATTCGCGCTTGATGCTGAACGGCCGGCCGGCGAGCTGCACCTCGACCTGACCTTGCGTGCGGATGTCCTCGATCTTGTCCTTGAAAAGATGCGTGACGTGCGCGGGATCGGAAGGCGCGGCGATGGTGACGACCGCCTTCGCATCCGGAATTCGGCCGGCGGCGGCGAGGATCGCGGCGCCGCCGAGGCTGTGGCCGATCAGGATCGCGGGCGCACCTCGCGTCTCGCGCAAATGATCGGCGGCGTGGACGAGGTCGGCGACGTTCGACGAGAACGTCGCGTTGGCGAAATCGCCCTCGCTGGAGCCGAGGCCGGTAAAGTCGAACCGCAGCACCGCGATGCCCTTGGCGGCAAGCGCGACCGCAATGCGCTTGGCCGCCAGCACGTCCTTGCCGCAGGTGAAGCAATGCGCGAACAGCGCGTAGGCCGCGACCGGCCCATCCGGCAGATCCAGCGCCGCGGCCAACTGATGGCCGCCTTCGCCTGCGAATTGAAAGCGTTCAGTCGGCATGGCGGTTCTCCCTGAATCAGATTTCCTTCAATCGCCGGGGTGCGCTCTATTTAGGAGATCTTGGATCGATCGGCGTGGTGCCGCGTACGCCCAGAATATCCTCGAGCACCTTGGCGCCGGCCAGCAGCTTTGCCTCGCCGCGGTTCGGCGCCACCACCTGCAATCCGACCGGCAGGCCGGAGGCGGTAAACCCGCAGGGCAGCGACAGCGCCGGGCTGCAGACCAGCGTGATCGCGTAGACGATGCCGAGCCATTCGACGTAGTTGTCGAACTTCTTGCCGGCGCATTCGGCGACGTAGCGATTCTCGACCGGGAACGGCGGCACGATGGTCGCGGGCGCCAGCAGCAGGTCGTATTTCTCGAAGAACTCCAGCGTCCGTGCGGTCATGGCGACGCGCTGCGCCTCGGCGCGTTCGAGCTGTTCGACCGTCAGCTTGAGGCCTTCCTCGATATTCCAGATCACTTCCGGCTTGAGCTGGTCGCGCTTGGAGCGCAACAGCGCCGCCTTGGAAAGCGCAAAGTCGAACGCGCGCAGCACATGGAAGCATTCATGCGCCTCGCGCAGGTCGGGGTGGGCTTCCTCGACGATGACGCCGGCCTCGGCAAAGCGCTGCGCCGCCTTGCGGGTGATGGCGACGACTTCGGGATCGACCGGCGTGATTCCGAGGTCGGGCGAATAGGCGATGCGCTTGGGCTTGTTGCCGGAGCGCGCGGCGGAAAGGAACGAATTCGGCAGTACCGGCAGCGAAAGCGGATCGCCCGGATGCTCGCCGCTCATGGCATCGAGCAGCAGCGCGAGATCCTCGACATTGCGGGCCATCGGGCCCTGGACGCCGAGGTTACGATCGACCGCAGCCACCGGCGTATGCGCCACCCGGCCGATGCTCGGCCGGAGACCTACGATGCCGCAGAAGCTCGCGGGGTTACGCAAGGACCCGCCCATGTCGGAACCGTGCGCCAGCCACGCCGTGCCGGTGGCGAGCGCCACCGCGGCGCCGCCCGAGGAGCCGGCGGCGGAGCGTGACGTGTCCCAGGGATTGCGGGTGGCACCGAACACTTCATTGAAGGTGTTGGCGCCGGCGCCGAATTCCGGCGTGTTCGACTTGGCGTAGATCACGCCGCCGTTGTGTTCGAGATGCTCGACCAGGAGATCGGATTTCGTAGGGATAGTATCCTTGTAGATCGGCGAGCCCTGCGTCGTCAGCACGCCGGCCACCGCCGTGAGGTCCTTGATCGGGATCGGCAGACCGGCGAGCAGGCCGCGCTCGGAGGCCGGCTTTTCCATCAGCGCCTTGGCATGTTTGCGGGCGCGGTCGAAGCAGAGCGTCGGCAGCGCATTGACCTTGCCGTCGACCTCGGCAATGCGCTTTTCCAGCACGTCGAGCAGGTCGAGCGGGGTAACTTCGCCTGTCTTGAGCTTGCCGACCACGGCCACCGCCGTCTCTTTCACCAAACCCTGATCGGCCATTCGCGCTTCTCCCGCTGCGTTTCTTTCGCGTGCAGGGTGCTGTAGAACATTTTCCGGCAAAGTGAAACGCAACTCGCGTGACGGGATGGAGATAGCAGGCATGACGACGTTGTTTTCGGCGCTTGACTGGCGCGGCATGAGCAAGCCAGAGCTCGACCGCGGCCTCCACAATGGCGAGCATGTCCCCGGCAGCATGGAAATGGTGGCCGGCTGGGAAAAGCGTTCCGGCGAGCTGCGGAAGCGTTTCCCCGCGCATATCGACCTCCGCTACGGCCCGCGCGAGCGCAACCGGATCGACTTCCTGAAAGCCGCCGACAACGCACCGACGCTGCTGTTCATTCATGGCGGCTACTGGCAGGCGCGCGCCAAGGAAGTGTTCACGGTCGTGGCCGAGGGGCCGATGGCGCATGGCATCAACGTCGCGTTGATCGGCTACACGCTGGCGCCGGATGCGACACTGGATCAGATCGTCGCCGAAATCCACGCCGGCATCGATTTCCTCAGCGGCCAATTGCCGGCGCTCGGCGCGGCCGACGAAGGCATCGTGGTGTCCGGCTGGTCTGCCGGCGGGCATCTTACCTCGATGTCGCTGTCGCATCCGAAGGTGCGGGCGGGGATGGCGATCTCGGGCATCTACGACCTCGAGCCGATCCGCCACTCTTATTTGCAAGAGAAGCTGAAAGCAGATGAGGGGACCGTGCGGCGCAACTCGCCCATGATGATGGAAGGCGGTCCGCTGAAGCCGTTGTCGCTGGTGGTGGGGAGCGGAGAGTTACCGCTGCTGCGCAAGCAGACCGCGGACTTCGCCGGGCATCGTGCGAGGTACGGATTGCCGGTGACGTATGAGGAGATTCTGGGCGCCAATCACTTCACCATCATGGATGAAATGATGTCGCCGAAGGGGAGGATCACGACGTTGATTAGGCAGTTGTTCGAGAGGACGGCTTAGACCCTCATGGTGAGGAGGCGCGCAGCGCCGTCTCGAACCACGAGGCCCGTGGCCCATCCTTCGAGACGCCGCGCTAATGCGCGGCTCCTCAGAGCCTGACTCAAAAAGCGTAGACGTCTTCAAGGTCTGGCCAAGCGGCGAGTTAAGAGCCTTAGATGGGCGGCGAGCAGCCAGGCGAGCTCGGTGGCGGCAGAGCCTTCGAAGTCTTTGGAGAGGC
>Ga0209023_10001448_pt1 | contig 31862 bp, 35 predicted proteins | sample LakOneMetagenome_FD_187468 | JGI IMG/M metagenome (GOLD analysis project Ga0209023, IMG submission 187468) | Freshwater and sediment microbial communities from Lake Erie, Canada (SPAdes) (version 2) | ecosystem: Environmental > Aquatic > Freshwater > Lentic | place: Lake Erie, Canada...
ACAACACGCCGAAAGACGGCGGCCCGTCGCTGCGCCAGAGCGCCCTTAAGGGCATCGAACAAACCAAATTCTTCCCCGACTGGGGCCAGGCGCGCCTGCACGGCATGATCGAGAACCGTCCCGACTGGACGCTCTCGCGCCAGCGCCAATGGGGTGTGCCGATGGCCTTCTTCCTGCACAAGGAAACCGGGGCCCTGCACCCGCGCACGCCGGAACTGCTCGAGCAGGTCGCCAAGCTGTTCGAAGAAAAGGGCATCGATGCCTGGCTGTCGATCGAACCGAAGGACCTGCTCGGCGCCGACGCCGACATGTACATCAAGAACCGCGACACGCTCGACGTCTGGTTCGATTCCGGCTGCACCCACCAGACCGTGCTGCGCGGCTCGCACGCGGCCCAGTCGCAGTTCCCGGCCGACCTGTACCTGGAAGGCTCGGACCAGCACCGCGGCTGGTTCCACTCGTCGCTGCTGACCTCCTCCATGCTCAACGGCTGCCCGCCCTACAAGGCCCTGCTCACGCACGGCTTCACGGTCGATGCCGAAGGCAAGAAGATGTCCAAGTCGCTCGGCAACACGATGGCGCCGCAAAAGATCTCCGACAGCCTGGGCGCCGACATCCTGCGCCTGTGGGTGGCCTCGACCGATTACACGGGCGAGCTGTCGATCTCCGAAGAGATTTTGAAGCGCGTGACCGAATCGTACCGCCGCATCCGCAACACGCTGCGCTTCCTGCTGGCCAACACCTCGGACTTCGATCATGCCAGGCACGCGCTGCCGGTCGCCGAGCTGCTCGAAATCGACCGCTATGCGATCGCCGACATGGCTGTCCTGCAGCGCGATATCGCCGGCCACTACGAGCGCTATGAATTCCACCCGGTCGTCGCGCGCCTGCAGAACTACTGCTCGGAAGACTTGGGCGGCTTCTACCTCGACATCCTCAAGGACCGCCTGTACACCTCGGCCGTCGATTCGCCGGCGCGCCGCTCGGCCCAGACCGCGCTGTGGCACATCACCCAGAGCCTGCTGCGCGTGATGGCGCCGATGCTGTCGTTCACGGCGGAAGAAGCCTGGGCCGTCTTCGCCAGCCCGGAGGCGTTTGCCGCCAGCGACGAGACCATCTTCACCCAGACCTTCTGGGAGTTGCCGCAGGTGGCAGACGCTGCCGCGCTGGTCGAGAAATACGCTGCCCTGCGCGACGTCCGTGCGGGCGTGACCAAGGAACTGGAAGAATTGCGCGTCTCCGGCGCAATCGGCTCGTCCCTGCAGGCCGAACTGGCCATCAAGGCGGCCGGCGCCAAGTACCAGCTGCTGGCCAGCCTGGACGACGACCTCAAGTTCGTGTTCATCACCTCGCAGGCCAAGGCCATCGAAGTGGCCAGCGCGGACGAGGAAGCGATCGCCGTGACGGCATCCTCCGCGCCCAAGTGCGAGCGCTGCTGGCACTACCGCGCCGACGTCGGCACCCACGCCGAGCATGCGCTCCTGTGCGGCCGCTGCTACAGCAACCTGTTCGGCAGCGGCGAACAGCGCCGCTTCGCATAACCTTCACCGGCACCCTCATGGCAACCAAGAAAAAACAGCTGTTCTCCAAGTCGTCTTCGTCGAACGCCAGCATGCTGCCCTGGCTGGGCCTGGCGGTGATCGTGGTCCTGCTGGACCAGGTCACCAAGATCGCCATCCTGCGCACCTTCCGCCTGGAGGAAACCAAGACCATCACCTCGTTCTTCAACCTGGTCCTGGTGTACAACCCGGGCGCGTCCTGGGGTTTTCTGGGCAACGCGGGCGGCTGGCAGCGCTACCTGTTTACCGGGATCGCGTTTGCCGCCGTCGCCTTCATTCTGTACCTGCTGCGCCAGCATGCCGGCCAGCGCCTGTTCTGCTGGGCGCTGTCGCTGATCATGGGCGGCGCGATCGGCAATGTGATCGACCGCATTGTCCATGGCAAGGTGGTGGACTTCCTGTCCTTCCACCTCCAGGGCAGCTACTTCCCCGCGTTTAACGTGGCCGACAGCGCGATCTGCCTCGGCGTTGCGCTGTTCATCTACGACGAGCTGCGGCGCGTAAAAAAACAGTAAGGAACATCTGCCATGCCCATGGATCTGAAGGATAAGAAAATCGTTCTCGGCCTGTCCGGCGGCGTGGCCTGCTACAAGGCGGCCGAATTGTGCCGCGCCCTGGTCAAGGAAGGCGCATCCGTGCAGGTCGTCATGACCGAAGCGGCCACCCATTTCATCACCGCCGTGACCATGCAGGCGCTGTCGGGCCACCCGGTCCATACCGACCAGTGGGATGCGCGCATTGCCAACAACATGGCGCATATCGACCTGACGCGCGGCGCCGATGCGGTCCTGATCGCCCCCTGTTCGGCCGACTTCATGCGCAAGCTGGCGCACGGCGTGTGCGACGACCTGCTCTCGACCCTGTGCCTGGCGCGTCCGCACCAGGTGCCGCTGCTGGTGGCGCCGGCCATGAACGTGGAAATGTGGCAGAACCCGGCCACGCGCCGCAACGCCGCCCAGCTGCGCGCCGACGGCGTGCGCATCCTGGGACCGGCCGCCGGCGAACAGGCTTGCGGCGAAACGGGTCTGGGCCGCATGCTCGAACCGGCCGACCTGCTCGACGAACTGGTGGCCTCGTTCCAGCCCAAGGTCTTGACGGGCAAGCGCGTGCTGATCACGGCCGGCCCCACCTTCGAGGCGATCGATCCGGTGCGCGGCATCACCAACCTCTCGTCCGGCAAGATGGGCTACGCGATCGCGCGCGCCGCGCGCGAAGCGGGCGCCGAGGTCACGCTGGTGTCGGGCCCCACCACCCTGGCCACCCCGCACGGCGTGCGCCGCACCAATGTGCAAAGCGCCCAGCAGATGCACGACGCCGTCATGCACGCGGTCGGCGGCCAGCACATCTTCATTGGCGTGGCCGCCGTGGCCGACTGGCGCGTGGTCAATGCCAGCGACCAGAAAATGAAAAAACAGGATGGCGCCACCCCCAGCCTGCAGTTCGAACAGAACGCCGACATTCTCGCTTCCGTCGCCGCCACCACCTCGCTGTCGGGCTGGCCGTATTGCGTCGGGTTTGCCGCCGAATCGGAAAACCTGCTGGAATACGGCGCCGTCAAGCGCGAGAAAAAAGGCATTCCTTTGCTCGTTGGCAATATCGGCCACCATACCTTCGGGCAGGATGACAATACCATCGTGCTGTTCGACGACCACGGCCACACCGTGCTGCCGCGCGCCGACAAGCTGACCCTGGCGCGCCAGCTCATTTCCGAGATCGCCAAGCGGCTCGAGCAGCGCTCCCTCCTCAAATAAACCAAGACGACCATGAAGACCATCGATATCAAGATCCTCGATCCGCGCATGAAGGACCAGCTGCCCGCCTATGCCACCGAGGGCAGCGCCGGGCTCGATCTGCGCGCCTGCATCGATGCGCCCCTCACCATCGACGCCGGCGCCACGGTGCTCATTCCCACCGGGCTGGCGATCCACCTGGCCGATCCCGGCTACGCCGCCATGATCCTGCCGCGCAGCGGCATGGGCCACAAGAACGGCATCGTTCTGGGCAATCTGGTAGGCTTGATCGATTCCGACTACCAGGGCCAGTTGATGGTCTCGACCTGGAACCGCGGCCAGGCTGCCTTCACGCTCCATCCCATGGACCGACTGGCGCAACTGATCGTGGTCCCTGTCCTGCAGGTCGGCTTCAATGTCGTCGACGAGTTCGACACGAGCGAACGCGGTGTGGGCGGTTTCGGCAGCACCGGCAAACAATAAAAATGGAGAAGTCTATGTCCCGTTTCAACGGCTTGCGCCTCCTTGCGCCAGCGCTGATTACCGGCCTGCTGCTGTCGGCCTGTGAAACCCTGCCCCCGGCAACGGGCGACGCGGCCACCACCGCGCCGGCCGTGCCCCTCACGCCGGTACCCACCGCGCCCGTGATCGCGCCGCGCGTGGCCGCCGCCGCCGAAGCCCTGACCAGGATGGCCGCCATGCAGGAGCGCCTGTACCGGGTGGCCGCACCGCTGCTGATCAACAATGCGGAACTGTGCAAGGGCCAGGCCCGCAACCTGCTCGGTTTCACGGCGCGCAACCGCTACTGGTATCCGGGCGATTACAACGAGGGCGCGCAGGTCGCCTTCGGCATGGGCGAACGCTTGCAGGTGACCGGCGTGCTGGCCGGCAGCGGCGCCGCCCGCGCCGGCCTGCGCCGCGGCGACGAGCTCATTTCCGCCGGCGGCAAGGCGCTGCCCACGGGGCCGAACGCCTCCGGTTCGGCCGGCGCCGTGTTCGGTCCCCTGGTGGCGGCCTCGGCCACGCTGCCCATGGTGATCGAACGCGACAACAAGAACCGCCAGATCAGCGTGCCCGTCACGCGCGCCTGCGGCTTTGCCATCGAACTGGGCAATGCCGACAACATCAATTCGTACGCCGATGGCCAGCGCGTCATGGTCACGCGCGGCATGGTGCATTTCGCCCAGTCGGACGAAGAACTGGCCGTCATCCTGGCCAAGGGCATCGCCCACAACATCCTGGGCCACGCCGGTACCACCAACAGCACCGCCACCATCGGCAGCGTGATCACCAATCTGGCCGGTGTGCGGCCCGATACCTCGCTGCTGATCGGCAGCGCGGGGATCCGCCCGATGTCGGCCGACCATGATACGGCGGCCGACAATCTGAGCCTGTACCTGCTGGCGCGGGCCGGCTACAACGTCGACGCGGCGCTGCCGTTCTGGCGCCGGCTCGACAAGGCTTACCCGGCCACGGTCTTGAACGGCTATGTGGCCAACCACCCCGCCACGGCGGCCCGGCTGACGGCGCTGGCCGCCTCGCTCACCGAGGTCAAGGGCAAGATGGTCAACAAGAAGCCGCTGGCGCCGTAAGCGCTGCCCCGCTCAGCTGGGAAAATTCGGGAAGAAGCGCGACATGACCCAGGTCAGCACCGCGCAGAACACGACGGCGGCGAACAAGGCCAGCAGCAGCCGGCCGAACTTCGGCGAGCCGTCGTCTTTTTTCGTATCATTGGTCATTGGTTCCACCGCGCGCGTTGATCAGGAACGCCAGTATAGGCGATCACATGGATAGCATCGACCTCGAAGTACTGAAAACCGCCCAGGGCTGGCTCGACGCCGGCCACCGCTGCCAGCTCGTCACCGTGGTGCGCACCTGGGGTTCGAGCCCGCGCCCCATCGGCGCCCTGCTGGCCATCTGCGACGATGCGCGCGTGGTCGGTTCGGTCTCCGGCGGCTGCATCGAAGATGACCTGATCGAGCAGGTGCGCCAGCACGGCATCGTGCGCAGCGCGCCCGAACTGCTCAGCTACGGGATCAGCGCCGAGCAGGCCCACCGTTTCGGCCTGCCCTGCGGCGGCACCATCGAACTGGCCATCGAACCGCTCAGCCAGGCAAGCGCGATTGGCGAACTGCTGGTGCGCCTGGACCGCCACGAACTGCTGGCGCGCCGGCTGGACATGACCAGCGGCGCCGTCACCCTGGCGGCGGCCGCCCCGGGCGCCGTGCACGCGCTGGCCGACGGCGCGCTCACCACCATCCACGGCCCTCGCTGGCGCCTGCTCATCATCGGCGCCGGGCAGCTGTCGCGCTTCCTGGCCCAGATCGCCAGCGCCATGGATTACTACGTCACGGTGTGCGATCCGCGCGAGGAATACCGCGCCGGCTGGCAGGTGCCGGGGGTGCAGCTGGTCCACGCCATGCCCGACGATGTGGTGATCGAGGCCGGACTCGATCGGCGCAGCGCCGTGGTGGCGCTCACCCACGATCCCAAACTGGACGACCTGGCGCTGATGGAAGCGCTCAAGTCCGATGCCTTTTACGTGGGCGCGATCGGCTCGCGCGTGAACAATGCCAAGCGGCGCGAACGGCTCAAGCTGTTCGACCTGGACGAGGCCCAGCTGGCGCGCCTGCACGCGCCCATCGGCCTGTACATCGGCAGCAAGACGCCGTCCGAAATCGCCATCTCCATCCTGGCCGAACTGACCGCGGTCAAGAATGGCGTACCGAAGTCGCTGCAGGTCCAGCATGCCGAGGCGCTGGCCGCGCCGATTCAATAGCAAGACAATAGCAAGACAATAGCAAGAAGCGGATGGCAGCGCGCGCGCCGCGGCCCCATACTGCATGCTTTTAACCCGCCTCCGCCACACTTCGCCATGAATACAGCCAACATGCTGCGCCTGATCCTGCTGGCCGCCATCTGGGGCAGCTCCTTTCTGTTCATGCGCATCGGCGCCCCCGTGCTGGGCCCCGGCCTGCTGATCGAAATGCGGGTCGGCTTTGCCGCCCTGTTCCTGTGCGCCGTGGGGCTGGCGCTGCGCAAGCGGCTCGATGTGGCGCGCAACTGGCGCCATTACCTGATCCTGGGCTGTTTCAATTCCGCGTTGCCGTTTCTGCTGTTCGCCTATGCCGCCAGCACCCTGAGCGCGTCCGTCCTGTCGGTGCTGAACGCGACCGCGCCCATGTGGGGCGCCCTGATCGCGCTCGTGTGGGAGCGCCAGCGCATCTCGCCCACCAAGCTGGCCGGCCTGCTGCTGGGCACCGGCGGCGTGGCTCTGCTGGTGGGCTTCGACGCCGTCGCCAGCCGCCCCGGCGCCGGCCTGGCCATTGGCGCGGCGCTGCTGGCCGCCCTCAGCTACAGCGTGGCCAGCGCCTACGCCAGGCAGGCCAGAAGCGTGGAACCGTTCGCCAATGCGCACGGCAGCATGTGGGCCGCCGCGCTGCTGGTCATCCCGGCGCTGCTCTTGATCCCCGCGCGCGGCCCGGCCAGCGCGGGCGTGCTGGGCGCGGCCCTGGCGCTGGGGGTGCTGTGCACGGGCGTGGCCTACATCCTGTACTTCAAGCTGATCGAGGATGTGGGCACCACTTCGGCGCTCACCGTCACGTTTCTCAATCCCCTGTTCGGCATCCTGTGGGGCGCGCTCTTCCTGGGCGAAGTGGTGGGCTGGTACACCATCGCCGGCGCCGCCATCGTCATCGCCGGCACCGCCCTGGTGACCGGCTTTGCGCCGCGCTGGCGAGTGCGCGCATGAAGCAGACCATCGCCCTGCCGCCCGGCTACCGGGTGGCCGACATCATCGCCTTTCACGGGCGCGACGCCGAAGGCTTGTCCGAGCTGGTGCAGGCCGATCGCCTGCGCAAGGCGGTGCTGCTGGACGGCGTGCCGGTGCTGTTCGACGTGCGCTTTGGCGCCACCCACGCAGCCTGCAGCGTGCAGGCCGACGGCATCCTGTCGGCACACGGCGCGCAACTGGCAAAGGACGCGCTGCTCAACATCCTCGGCCTGCGCATTGATCCCGCCCCGTTCCTGAAAGCGGTGCGCAAGGATGCGCTGCTCGGTCCCGTGGCGCGGCGCCAGCCGGGTTTGCGGATCGTCCAGTCGGCCACGATTTTCGAAGCGCTGACCTGGGCCATCATCGGCCAGCAAATCAACCTCACCTTTGCCATCGCCTTGCGCCGCACCTTCATTGCCCAGGCCGGACGCGCCCACAGCAGCGGCCTGTGGTGCTATCCGGAAGCGGGAGACGTGGCGCGCCTGGCAGCCGAAGAACTGACCAGCCGCCAATTTTCGCGCGCCAAGGCCGACACCCTGCTGCGCCTGGCCGGCCTGGTGGCGCGCGGCGAGCTGACGCTGGCGCGCGATGGCGACCTCGACGCCACCTGCGCGGCGTTGCTGGCGGTCAAGGGCATCGGTCCCTGGACCGTCAACTATGCGCTGTTGCGCGGCTATGGCTATGCCGACTGCTCGCTGCATGGCGACGTCGCCATCCGCGCGGCCTTGCAGCGTCTGCTGGGCGAAGACAGCAAACCCGACATGGCGCGCACTGCCGCCTTGCTGGCGCGCTACCAGCCGCACCGCACCATGGCCGCGGCCCACCTGTGGGCCAGTCTGGCACCCTGACAATTTCAATTCTGCATTGCTTAGCAGATTGTTCCAGCCTTCCGATTGAGCGTCGTCAGACTTGCTCACTGTCGGCCCGCGCCGCGCGCCAGGGCGTGCCTACAATCGCTTCGTAGCATGCGCTACGCAGGGTCTCGATCGAGACCGCAACACGCTGACCCGGCGCGGCTGCGCCGGGAAAACCGATGCACACCAAGCGAGAATGACCATGACCTATCCTGCCCCAGCACTTTCAGCAAGCCTCGGCGCCGCCTGCCTGTTTGCCGTCCTGCCCGCCTTCGCGGCGGCGCCGGCGCCCGCGGAGCAAACCGTCAGTATGGAAAACACGGCCAAGAGCGCGGCCGCCGACTACTGGACCGCGGAACGCTTCAAGGCGGCCAAACCCCTGCCCCTGCCGGCCGCGCGGCCCGATGCGCTGCGCGACGAAGCGCCGCGCGCCGCGCCCCCGGGCAAGGCCGACAGCGGCGAGGCGCAGCCGCCGTCGCTGCAGCCCAGAATCGCCCCCGAACGCTTGTTTGACGCCACCCCCAGCGCGCCGCGCCAGGGCGACTTGAGCGAGAGCGCTGCGCCGGGCGAAACGACGCCCCAGGACAGCGGCAGCTTCGGCACGCCGTTTACCAGCACCCGCGTGTTTCCCCTCTACAGCGGCAGCAGCGCGGGCTTTTCCGCCGACCGGGCCTATCCCTACATCACGGTGGGCAAGCTGTTCTTCACCATCGGCGGCTCGCCGTTCGTGTGCTCCGCCTCCGTCATCAACCGCCGCGTGGTGGTCACGGCCGGCCACTGCGTCCACAGCGGCACCGCCGCCGGCTTCCACAGCAACTGGGTGTTCGTGCCCGCCTTGCGCGATGGCGTGGCCCCGCTCAAGCAATGGAGCTGGCGCTACGTGATCGTCACGGGGACCTGGGCCAGCGGCGGCGGCACCGTGCCCAATGCGGCCGATTACGCGATGATCGAATTTGGCGACCAGCCGCTCACCACGGGCGGCCCCCTCGTCAAGCTGGGCAACCTGACGGGCTGGCTGGGCTGGCAAACGCTGAGCCTGAACGGCAACCACACCTCCAAGCTGGGCTACCCATGCAATCTCGACAACTGCCAGAAGATGCAGAACGTCACCAGCACCAGCTTCCGCACCACCGCGCCCAACAACGTCGAATACGGCTCGGACGCGCGCGGCGGTTCCAGCGGCGGACCATGGGTGCAGAATTTTGCGGTATTGTCGGTGGGTGGGGGAACGGGCACCAATGCCGGGCAGAACCGGGTGGTGGGGGTGACCTCTTACGGGTACAACAGCGTGGACCCGAAAGTCCAGGGCGCCTCGATCCCGGACAGCCGCTGGGTCCAGTTGTGGAACACCATCTGCGCCCGGGCCGGCAATTGCAACTAGACACACACTTGCATGTTGAATAAGCTGTGTCGCGCCCGTGGCAAGGGCGGCGGACATGAAAAAAGGGTTACCGGCCTGAGCTGGTAACCCTTTGATTTTCTTGCTGAATTCTGGTTGCGGGGACAGGATTTGAACCTGTGACCTTCGGGTTATGAGCCCGACGAGCTGCCAGACTGCTCCACCCCGCGTCTGTGCGATCATTATACGGCGCTTTCTGGATTTAGGCAATATTAATCCAAGCCGGATGTGCGATAGCAGCAGCATGAAGGCCTTCGCCTGCCCCCGCCTGCCATTTCCCGAACCGCCACAGCGGGCCCAATCGGTGTAAAGTAGTCGAAAATCCCATCTCACGGTCTCATATGAAATTTTGTTCCGAGTGCGCCTATCCGGTCGCCCTCCAGATTCCCGAAGGCGACAACCGGCCGCGCTATGTATGCGCCCAATGCGCCACCATTCATTATCACAATCCCAAGCTGGTGGTCGGTTCGATTCCCGTCTGGGACGTCGACGGCACGGTACGCATCCTGCTGTGCAAGCGTGCGATCGAACCGCGCCATGGCTACTGGACCTTGCCTGCCGGATTCATGGAAAACGCCGAGACGACCGCCGAAGCGGCCATCCGCGAAACCGAGGAGGAAGCGGGCGCCCACATCGAGATCGGTCCCCTGTTCACCCTGCTTAACGTGGCCCAGGTGCACCAGGTGCATCTGTTCTACCTGGCGCGCCTGAAGGACCTCGATTTTGCGCCCGGCATCGAAAGCCTGGACGTCCAGTTGTTCGCCGAACACGACATTCCCTGGGACGACCTGGCCTTCCCCACCATCCGCAAGACGCTGGAACTGTTTTTTGCCGACAGTGTCCAAATCCGTGAAACCGGGGCCGGCTTCGGTTTTCATTCCCATGACATCGTGCGCCCCATGCGCATATCGAGTCCGCCCAACGACGCATGATCCCCTGGCTAGAGACCCACTCCCCGTTTCCCGACGTGTCCGAAGCACTGACGATGGACGCGCCGGGGTTGCTCGCCGCCGGGGCCGACCTGTCGCCCCAACGTTTGCTCGCCGCCTACCAGCGCGGCATCTTCCCCTGGTTTTCCGAAGGCCAGCCCATCCTGTGGTGGAGCACGGACCCGCGCATGGTGCTCATGACCGAGCAGTTCCGCGTCAGCGACAGCCTGCGCAAGGCCCTGCGCCGGGTCGAACGCAGCATGCGCGAGGGCGGACGCTGGCAGGTGCGCTTCGACAGCGCCTTTGAAGCCGTCATGCGCGCCTGCGCCGCGCCCCGCAAAGATGGTCCCGGCACCTGGATTTCCGAAGAAATCATCGCCGGCTACTGCGGCCTGCACGCGCTCGGCCATGCCCATTCGGCGGAACTGTGGCTCGACGGCGAACTGGTGGGCGGTGCCTACGGCGTGTGCATCGGGCGCATGTTCTATGGCGAATCGATGTTCGCGCGGGTGTCGGACGGCTCCAAGATCGCGCTGGCCTTCCTGGTCGACCTGCTGCGCAGCGAAGGGGTGCGCATGATCGACTGCCAGCAAGAGACCGGCCACCTGGCCTCGCTGGGCGCCGCGCCCATCTCGCGCAGCACCTTCCTGGCCCATTTGCGCGCGGCGATCGCCGAAGCGCCCGTGCGCGGCTGGGAATTGCCGCCCCGCTTGCGGGGAAAGTCCTAGAACGGCCCGGATCCCGTTACAATGAAAGCCAAGGAAGCAACCACCGTCGCATCGAAAGACCATGCATGGCGCACCTGAACGACTTGCCCTTTTCAACGCTGCAGTTCTACACGACTGCACCCTACCCTTGCAGCTACCTGGACGCGCGCCAGGCCCGCTCGCAAGTGGCCACCCCATCGCACCTGATCAACGCCGACGTGTATTCCGAGCTGGTCAAGAACGGTTTCCGGCGCAGCGGCATCTTTACCTACCGCCCGTATTGCGACGGATGCCAGGCCTGCATCCCGGTGCGCGTGCGCGCCGATGCATTCGTGTCCAGCCGGGGCCAGCGGCGCGCCTGGAAGCGCCACGCCGGCCTGGTCGCCACGGTGGCCAACCTGAGCTTCTCGGACGAGCACTACGCGCTCTACCTGCGCTACCAGACCACGCGCCACGTGGGCGGCGGCATGGACCAGGACAGCCGCGACCAGTACGCCCAGTTCCTGCTGCAAAGCCGGGTCAACACGCGCCTGGTGGAGTTTCGCGAGCCGGACGGCGTGCTGCGCATGGTTTCCATCATCGACGTGCTGTCGGACGGCCTGTCCTCGGTCTACACCTTCTTCGACCCGGATGTGGCGGGCGCCTCCTTCGGCACCTATAACATCCTGTGGCAGATCGCCCAGGCGCGCGAGCTGTCGCTGCCGTTCGTCTACCTCGGCTACTGGATCGAGCAAAGTCCCAAGATGGCGTACAAGATCAACTTCCGGCCGCTGGAAGCGCGCATCGGCGGGCTGTGGAGCGTGCTGCAAAAATAGGCGGCGCGCGCGCGCACAAGGTAAAATGCCGCACCCTGCATAGTATGAGCCGCCCATGTCCGATAAATTGCTGTACGCCCTGACCCGCCCCCTGCTGTTCGCGCTCGACGCCGAAACCGCCCACAACCTGACCCTGCCCGCGCTGCGCAAGGCGGCCGCGCTGGGGCTGACCGCGGCGGTCAAGAAGAGCGCGCCCGATCCGCGCGTGGTGATGGGCCTGCACTTCCCCAACCCGGTCGGCCTGGCCGCCGGCCTGGACAAGGATGGCGCCTACATCGACGGGCTGGCGGCGCTGGGCTTCGGCTCCATCGAAGTGGGCACCGTCACGCCGCTGGCGCAGCCGGGCAACCCCAAGCCGCGCATGTTCCGCCTGCCGGCCAAGAACGCCATCATCAACCGCATGGGTTTTAACAATGGCGGGGTGGACGCGTTTGTCGCCAACGTCCAGGCGTCCAAGTTCTATCAGAACAAGGAAGGCATCCTCGGTCTGAACATCGGCAAGAACGCCGCCACGCCGATCGAAAACGCGGTCGACGACTACCTGCACTGCCTCGACAAGGTGTACCCGTACGCCAGCTACGTGACGGTCAACATCTCCTCGCCCAACACCAAGAACCTGCGCCAGCTGCAGGGCGCCTCCGAGCTCGACGCCCTGCTGTCGCGCCTGAAGGCGGCCCAGCTGCGCCTGGCCGACCAGCACAAGCGCTACGTCCCGCTCACGCTCAAGATCGCCCCGGACGTGGACGCCGAGCAGATCAAGAATATCGCCGACGCCCTGCTGCGCCACCAGATCGACGGCGTCATCGCCACCAACACCACCACCAGCCACCGCATGGTAGACCGGCTCAAGCACGGCAATGAAACGGGCGGCGTGTCGGGCGAACCGGTGTTCGACCTGTCGAACATCGTGATCCGCGCGCTCAAGGCGGAAGTGGGCGACGCCCTGCCCATCATCGGCGTGGGCGGCATCATGAGCGGCAAGGACGCGGCCACCAAGATGAAGCTGGGCGCCTCGCTGGTGCAGGTTTACTCCGGCCTGATTTACGCCGGCCCCGCGCTGGTGCGCGACTGCGTCGATGAAATCCGAAAGCAGCAGCATGGATAAGGTCACGCTGGGGCGCAGCGCGCTGGCGGTATCGCGGATATGCCTCGGCACCATGACCTTCGGCGAGCAAAACAGCGAAGCCGACGCGCACAGCCAGCTCGACCTGGCGCTCGAGCGCGGCATCAACTTCATCGACACGGCCGAGATGTACCCGGTCATGCCGCGCGCCCAGACCCAGGGCGCGACCGAGCGCTTCATCGGCAGCTGGCTCAAAAAAAGCGGACGGCGCGGCGACGTGGTGCTCGCCACCAAGGTGGCCGGTCCCAACCCCGCCATGCACTGGATCCGCGATGGCAAGAACAATCTCGACGCAAGCAACATCCGCGCGGCCGTCGACGCGAGTCTGGCGCGTCTGCAGACCGAGCACATCGACCTGTACCAGATCCACTGGCCCAGCCGCAACGTGCCGATCTTTGGCGCCAGCGTGTTCGACCCGGCCAGGGAGCGGCAGTGCGTGGCGATCGAGGAAACGCTGGCGGTGCTGGGCCGGCTGATCGACGACGGCAAGATCGGCGCGATTGGCGTGTCCAATGAAAGCGCCTGGGGGGTGAGCGAATACATCAAGCAGGCCGAGGCGCGCGGCCTGCCGCGCATCGCCACCATCCAGAACCTGTACAACCTGACCGCGCGCACCTTCGAAACCAGCCTACTGGACGAGACCTGCTACCGCGAGGAGGTCAGCCTGCTGGCCTACAGCCCGCTGGCCTTCGGCCAGCTGACGGCCAAGTACCTGGACGATCCCAAGGCGCCGGGGCGGCTGACGCTGTTCCCGCCGAACTGGAGTCCGCGCTACCTGCGGCCCCCGGTACTGGCCGCAGTCAAGGACTACGCCGCGCTGGCGCGCGCGCACGGCATGACGCCCGCGCAGCTGGCGCTGGCGTGGTGCTACTCGCGCTGGTTCGTCGCCTCGACCATCATCGGCGCCACCACGCTGGCGCAGCTGACGGAAAACATCGACGCCGCCCAAACCGTCCTGTCCCCCGACGTGATCGACGCCATCAACGCCATCCACGCCCGCATCACCAACCCCGGCGCATAAATTGCTTTCAAATCGGGGTCAGACCTCAAAACTGGAATATTCCAGTTTTGAGGTCTGACCCCGATGTTGACCGATGTTGCCGCCGTCTACGGCTCACAAAATTGACGCATCTCGTCGTTTGTCCGCGAATTTTTCGACCAGCTTACGGTCGCTCCCGCGCCCCGTCGGCATCAACCCCGTCACAAACCAATGCGGGGCAGACCTCAACACTGAAATATTCCAGAATGGAGGTCTGACCCCGAAGTTATGACCCCGAAGTTAATTGCGGCCGTGTAAGGGAAAAACGTGCAAAAAAATCGGGGTCAGACCTCAAAACTGGAATGTTCCAGTGTTGCGGTCTGACCCCGATGTTGCTTTAGTGGGTTTCGGCGTTGACGGCCGCTTCGATGTCGGCGCGCTTGAGGTCGGGGGCGAACTGGGAGATGAAGCGGTAGGCGTATTCGCGCAAATAGGCGCCGCGCCGCACCGCCAGGCGCGTGACGTTGGGCGCGAACAGGTGCGACGCTTCGACCGCGCGCAAGCCTTTGTCGCGCCCGTGGTCGAAGGCCATCGAGGCGACGATCCCCACGCCCAGCCCCAATGACACGTATTGCTTGATGACGTCCGAATCCATGGCCGTGAGGACGATGTCGGTCTTGACGCCGGCCGCGGCGAAGGCGGCATCGATGTGGCCGCGCCCCGTGAAGCCGACGTCGTAGGTGATCAGCGGGAAGCCGGCCAGGTCCTCGAGCCGGATCGGCGACTGGCCCAGCAGGGGATGCCCGTCCGGCACCACGATCAGGTGGCTCCAGCGGTAGCACGGGAACGAGACCAGGTCGGGGAATTGCGACAGGCCTTCGGTGGCGATGCCGATGTCGGCTTTTCCCGACAGGACCCATTCGGCGATGTGGTCGGGCGCGCTTTGCTGCAGGGCGATGCGCACGTCGGGGAAATCGGCGCGGAACGATTGCACCACCTTGGGCAGGGCGTAGCGCGCCTGCGTGTGGGTGGCGGCGATGGTCAGGGTGCCGCTGTTCTGGCCCGCGTAATCGAGGCTTGCCTGCTGCAGATTTTCCGCTTCCACCAGCAGCCGGTCGATGATCTTGAGGATGCCCTTGCCCGGTTCCGTCAGCCCGGTCAGGCGCTTGCCGTTGCGTTCGAAAATGACGACGCCCAGTTCATCTTCCAGTTCGCGGATCTGGCGGCTCACCCCCGGCTGCGAGGTGAACAGGGCATTGGCCACCTCGGTCAGGTTGTAGCCGCGCCGCGCGGTCTCGCGGATCGAGCGCAGTTGCTGGAAATTCATATGGCCGCGCCCTGGTCGACGAACACGTGCATGCGGCGCGGCCGCACCAGCAGGGTGTCGCCTTCGCGTACCTGCAGCTCGCTGAAGCGCTCGTTGGGGATCACCGCTTCGATCAGCTCCGCATTGTCGGCCCGTTCCAGGTCGAGCTGGGCCAGCGGACCGATGGCGTGCGCGCGGCGCAGCTTGACGACGATGCCTTCGCCGCCGGCCACGTAGCGGTCGATGTCGAGGTCGTGCGGGCGCACGTAGGCAGTCCCCTTGCCGTCCTGGACCTGGGCATGGTCCGGCACCGTGAAGCTGGCGTCGCCGCTGGCCAGCACGCCCTCGTGCACGCGCCCGTGGAACAGATTGACGTTGCCCAGGAAGCCGTACACGAAGGGCGAGGCGGGATTGTTGTACACCTCGCCCGGTGCGCCCAGTTGTTCGACCTTGCCCTTGTTCATCAGGACCACCTGGTCCGCCACTTCCAGCGCTTCTTCCTGGTCGTGGGTGACGAAGATCGAGGTCACGTGCAGTTCGTCGTGCAGGCGGCGCAGCCAGCGCCGCAATTCCTTGCGCACCTTGGCGTCGAGCGCGCCGAACGGCTCGTCGAGCAGCAGCACGCGCGGCTCCACCGCCAGCGCGCGCGCCAGGGCGATGCGCTGGCGCTGTCCGCCGGAGAGCTGGGGTGGGTAGCGGTCGGCCAGCCAGTCCAGCTGCACCAGACCAAGCAGGTCGTGCACCTTTTGCTTGATCTGCAGTTCCGAGGGCCGCTCCTTGCGCGGCTTGACGCGCAGGCCGAAGGCGACGTTCTCGAACACGGTCATGTGCTTGAACAGCGCGTAGTGCTGGAACACGAAGCCGACCTGACGCTCGCGCACGTGGCGCGCCGAGGCGTCGCTGGCGTCAAGCAGGACCTGGCCCGAGTCGGGATGTTCGAGGCCGGCGATGATGCGCAGCAGCGTGGTCTTGCCGCAGCCCGAGGGGCCCAGCAGCGCGGTCAGTTCGCCCGTGGGGAACTGCAGCGACACGTTATCGAGCGCGACGAATTCGCCAAAGCGCTTGTTGATGTTCTTGACTTCGATGGTCATGATGTAGGCTCCATTGCGCGTGCTGCGGCGTCGACCGGGTCGACGCTGTGCAGGCGCCATTCGACAAAGGATTTGATCGCCAGCGTGACCAGGGCCAGCAGCGCCAGCAGCGAGGCCACCGCGAACGCTGCGGCGAAGTTGTATTCGTTGTAGAGGATTTCCACCTGCAGCGGCATGGTGTTGGTCTCGCCGCGGATATGGCCCGACACCACCGACACGGCGCCGAATTCCCCCATGGCGCGCGCATTGCACAGGATCACGCCGTACAGCAGGCCCCATTTGATGTTGGGCAGCGTCACGCGCCGGAAGGTGTCCCAGCCGGAGGCGCCCAGCACCAGCGCCGCTTCTTCTTCCTCGTTGCCCTGCGCTTGCATCAAGGGGATCAGTTCGCGCGCGACGAACGGGAACGTGATGAACACGGTCGCCAGCACGATGCCCGGCACGGCAAACAGGATCTTGATGTCGTGCGCCTGCAGCCACGGCCCGAACCATCCCTGGGCGCCGAACATGAGCACGTAGATCAGGCCGGAGATCACGGGCGACACCGAAAACGGCAAGTCGATCAGGGTGAGCAGGATGCTCTTGCCGCGAAACTCGAACTTGGCCACGGCCCAGGCGGCGCTGACGCCGAACACCAGGTTGAGCGGCACCGAGATGCCGGCCGCGATCAGGGTCAGCTTGATGGCCGACACCGCGTCCGGATCGACGATGGCGGCGAGGTAGGCTTGCCAGCCTTTCTTGAACGCTTCGGCAAACACGGCCACCAGCGGCACGAAAAGGAACAGCGTGAGGAAGGCCAGCGCCAGCGTCACCAGGACCAGGCGCACCCAGGCCGGTTCCAGCACGGCGGCCGATGGCTTGAACTGGGCGCTCATCGCTTGCCCGCCCGTTTGCGGGTCCACGCCTGCAGCAGGTTGATCGTCAGCAGCAGCAGGAAGGAAGCGATCAGCATGACCACGGCAATCGCGGTGGCGCCCGCGTAATCGTACTGTTCCAGCTTGGTGATGATGAATAGCGGCGTGATCTCGGACACCATCGGCATGTTGCCGGCGATGAAGATCACCGATCCGTATTCACCCGTGGCGCGCGCAAACGCGAGCGCAAAACCGGTCAGCATGGCGGGCATGATGGACGGGAAAATAATGCGCACGAAAGTCTGGAAGGCATTCGCGCCCAGGCTGGCGGCCGCTTCTTCGAGCTCGCGCTCGGCGTCTTCCAGCACCGGCTGGACCGTGCGCACGACGAATGGCAAGCCGATGAAGGTCAGCGCCACCACCACGCCAACCGGCGTGAACGCGACCTTCCAGCCGAATTGTTCGAGGTACTTGCCGATCCAGCCATTGCTCGAGTACAGCGCCGTCAGCGTGATGCCGGCCACCGCCGTCGGCAGGGCGAACGGCAGGTCGACCAGGGCGTCGACAATCCGCTTGCCGGGAAACTTGTAGCGCACCAGCACCCAGGCGACGATGCCGCCAAAGAACACGTTGATGGTGGCGGCGATCAGCGAGGCCCCAAAGCTCAGCTTGTACGAAGCGACCACGCGCTCGGACGTCACCGCACTCCAGAACGCGTCCCAGGTCATGGTGAAGGTCTTGAGGAACACGGCCGACAGGGGAATGAGGACGATCAGCGCCAGGTAAAACAGCGTAAACCCCAGCGACAGGCCGAAACCGGGCATGACCCGGTAAGGCGCGCGCTGCGGGGGGGGAGTGGTCATGGCGTCCTCTTTATTACATTTTCATCTAAGAAGGCGCAATAATCTCATCCCCTCCTCATAAAGAAAACGAAGCGTTTCTCATTTGGATAGATGAAAAATGATCTAAGGCGCCGCTATCCCGCTTAATAAATCAGCTTGGCGGCCACGCCCGTGAGCGTTACAGCCAGCAAACCGCGCAGCACGCGCTCGGGCACGGCGCGCGCCATCCAAGAGCCGAGGGTAATGCCCGGCACCGAACCGATCAGCAGCATGGCCAGCAGAGGCCAGTTGATCGAGCCCAGCCACCAGTGGCCGAACGCGGCGATCGCGGTCAGCGGCACCGCATAGGCAATGTCGGTGCCTGCCACCACGGCCGCTTCCAGGCGCGGATACAGCATCACCAGCAAGGTGGCGCCGATGGCGCCGGCGCCGATCGAGGACACGGTGACCAGGGTGCCGAGCACCAGCCCGGCGATGATGGTGGCGGCGGCCAGGGGGCGGCCCTGCAAATGGCGCTCGGGATGGGCATTCAGCCAGGCCAGCATCTTTCCCTTGAACAGGAGCGCCACGACAGTGAGCAAGACCGAGCCGGCAATCGAATAGCGGATGAGCTGGCCGATGCGGGCGTCGACGGTGCCGAATTGCTTGAGCGCGAGGGTGGCCAGCACGGCGGCGGGCAAGGCGCCCATGCACAGCAGGCGCACGATGTCCCAGCGCACGGTGCCGCGCAGGCGGTGCGTGAACGTGCCGGCCGTCTTGGTGATCGAGGCGAACGCCAGGTCGGTGCCGACCGCCACCGAGGGCGGCACGCCGAACAGCAGCGTGAGCAGCGGCGTCATCAGCGAACCGCCGCCGACGCCGGTCATGCCGACCAGCAGTCCGACGGCAAAGCCAGACACGACATAAGTAAGTAACATGCAAAAACCCCCAAAGTAGCCGCAAGGGTAAGGGGGCTCTGCATGAAAGCAAACGACTTAAACCTTATTTGCTTATGCGCGCAGGGCGCGCGCAGCCCCGCTTACTTGTTCGGCTGGGGCGTCAGACGCAGATAAGGACGTTCTGCGGAGAAACCTTTCGGATACTTTTGCTTGATCACTTCCGGGTCTTGCACGGTCAGGGGAATGATCACGTCGTCGCCATCTTTCCAGTTGCCGGGGGTGGCCACGGTGTACTTGTCGGTCAGTTGCAGGGCGTCGATGACGCGCAACACTTCGTCGAAATTGCGGCCGGTACTCATCGGATAGGTGATCGACAGGCGAATCTTCTTGTTCGGGTCGATGACGAACAGCGAACGCACCGTGGCCGTGGCCGACTGCTCGGGGTGGATCATGTCGTACAGCGTGGCCACTTTCTTGTCGGCGTCGGCAATGATGGGGAAGCCGACCACGGTCTTCTGGGTCGCTTCGATGTCGCCGATCCAGCGCTGGTGGCTCTCGGCCGGGTCGACCGACAGGGCGATGGCCTTGACGTTGCGCTTGTCAAATTCGGGCTTGAGCTTGGCGGTCAGGCCCAGTTCGGTGGTGCACACGGGGGTGAAATCGGCGGGGTGCGAAAACAGGACGACCCACGCATCGCCAGCCCATTCATGGAACTTGATGGTGCCTTGCGAGGAATCCTGCTCAAAATCGGGGGCGGTATCGCCCAGGCGTAATGTCATGTTGATCTCCGTGAATAAAAAGTGGAAGGGGTGGCCATTATGCCAACAAGGCCAGCCGCTCATTGTGCGCTTTTTCCGCCAGCGCGTGCAACAGGCGCAAGCCGGCGGGCCAGTCGCCCAGGCCGGAATCGGCGTTGATGTGGCCGAGCGGGCCGGCCTCGACCAGTTCGCTGCCCCAGCGCGCGGCCCAGTCGGCGGCGCGGGCGGCGTGCATCCATGGATCGTTGCTGCTGGCCACCACCAGCGACGGGCAAGGCAAAGGCAGTGCGGGCAGGCGGTTGGCCACGCCGAATTTGTCGGGGTCGGCCGGGGCCACCAGCAGCAAGCCCGCGACATTGGCCGGGTCGCGGGCAATGCTGGCCACGCTGGTCAGGCAGCCGAAACTGTGGGCAACGATCAGCGCCGGACGCCGGTCGCGCGCGCGCACCTGGTCGAGCCGCGCGGCCCAGCTTGCCAAGTCGGGCTGCGCCCAGTTGTCCTGGCGAACCCGGGAACAGGCGGGCAAGTGGCGCTGCCAGCGCGATTGCCAGTGCCCTTCGCTGCTGTCATGCAGTCCGGGAACGATGATGATATGCACATCGGGGAAAAGTTGTGTCGCCATGCCCGCCTCCTGATTGCAAGGATACGGGCAGGCATGGCGAAAGCGAACGAATGCTTTCGTCTTTGCTTATGCGCGCAATGGCGCTGCCATCGATTCAATAGAAGCGGTTGAACAGCACCACGGCCCAGCAGGCCGCCGCCATGCAGATGGCCAGGAACACGGCTGCGCTGCCCATGTCCTTGGCATTTTTCGACAGGGGATGGCGTTCCAGCGAAATGCGGTCGACCACCGCCTCGATGGCCGAATTGAACAATTCGACGATCAGCACGAAGATCAGCACGCCAATCAGGAACAGTTTCTGGAAGGCGGAAATCGGCAGTACCAGGGCAATCACGCTGCCCACGATCACCAGGACCAGCTCTTGCCTGAAGGCATGCTCATGCTGCCAGGCCGACTTCAGGCCGGCAAAGGCGTAGAACATGGCGGGCATGATGCGGCCGAGGCCGCTTTTGCTCTTGAATTCGCTGACAGGTTCAGTCATGGGTGGGTCCACGGTTGCGTTGATGCCGCATTATGCCCGGCCCGTGCCGGCCTGACCACAAATCCGGCGCCCATGCGAGACAATTGCCATGTCTTTCCGCATTATGGTATAAAGTAGGCAGGATATACTGCACTGCACCAACCACATCATGAAAATCGAAACCGTCGAAGCGCCCAAAACATCGATCCAGGTCATCGAACGCATGGTCGCCCTGCTCGATGCGCTGGCCAATTACAGCGATCCCGTGAGCCTGAAGGAATTGTCCAAGGTGTCCGGTCTGCACCCCTCCACTGCCCACCGCATCCTCAACGACATGGTCATCACGCGCTTTGTCGACCGGGTCGAGCCCGGCACCTACCGGCTTGGCATGCGCTTGCTGGAACTGGGCAATGTGGTCAAGAGCCGGCTCTCGGTGCGCGAGGCCGCGCTCGACTTCATGCGCTCGCTGCACAAGAAAACCCAGCAGACCATCAACCTGTCGGTGCGCCAGGGCGACGAGATCGTCTACATCGACCGCGCCTTTTCCGAGCGCTCCGGCATGCAGGTGGTAAGGGCGATCGGCGGGCGCGGCCCCCTGCACCTGACCTCGACCGGCAAGCTGTTCCTGTCGGTGGACGAGCCGAAAGCCATCCGCGCGTATGCCACGCGTACCGGCCTGGCCGGCCACAACAAGAACTCGATCACCGATCTGGCCAAGCTCGAACGCGAACTGAGCCTGGTGCGCACGCGCGGCTATGCGCGCGACAATGAAGAACTGGAACTGGGCGTGCGCTGCATGGCCGCCGGCATCCACGACGATTCCGGCAAGCTCGTGGCCGGTCTGTCGATCTCGGCCCCGGCCGATCGCCTGCAGGAAGAATGGCTGGAAGACCTGGTCAGCACGGCCGGCCAGATTTCAGCCACCCTGGGTTACACCGGCCCCCTCTGACGGCATCGGACTGGCCGCCGGCGGCGTGAGCGCGGGCGGCGGCGTGCCAAATGCTTCCAGCCAGCGCCGCACCCGGCCCGCATCGGCGGTGCGCGACTGCTTGCCCTTGGAATCGAGGAACACCATGATCACCGCGCGCCCTGCCACGACAGCCTGCATCATCAGGCAGCGCCCCGCTTCATTGATGAAGCCCGTCTTTTGCAAGCCGATTTCCCAGTCCGGCAGCGCCACCAGGTAGTTCGTATTGTGGTACTGCATCATGCGCCGGCCGGCGCTGACGGTTGCCTTGGGATCGGTGGAAAATTCGCGCAGCATCGGTTCCTGGTAGGCCGCGAGCATCAGGCGCGCCAGGTCGCGCGCGCTGGCCACGTTCTTGCTCGACAAGCCGCTCGAATCGACGTAGCGCGTATCGAGCATGCCGAGCGCACGCGCCTTGGCATTCATGGCCTCGACAAAGGCTGGCACCCCGCCCGGATAGTTGCGCGCCAGCGCGGCGGCGGCGCGGTTTTCCGAACTCATCAGGGCGATATGCAAGAGACTGGCGCGCGTCATCTTCGAGCCCACCATCAAGCGCGAGCTGCTGAACTTTTCATGGTCGACGTCGTCATCGGTGACGGTCAGGATTTCATTCATGTCCAGCCCGGCCTCGACCACGATCAAGCCTGTCATCATCTTGGTGATGGAGGCGATCGGCAAGGCCACATTGGCATTCTTTTCGAACAGCACTTCGGCATTGTTCTGGTCCAGCACCAGTGCCACGCTGGACTTGAGATCGAGCGGGTCGCGCGTGAGGTTCAGGCCGGCCCGGTCGCCATCGCTCATGCGCACCGGCTCGGCCACACTGCGCGCGGCGATGCGCTGGTAGACCACCTTGCGCTTGCCGTGCACCACAATCACGCGGCGCACCAGCTGCGCGCGCGGCGCGGCGCCATGGCGCGCCGCGCGCGCCCTGACCTTGTGCCCGCCCACCGATGCCTTCTTGGCCTTGGCCGCTTTGTGGCCGTGCTCGGCACGCGCCTGCGCTGCGGGCGACAGGAGAAACAGGAGCGACATGAATGCGCCAACGACAAGCTTGAACATCGATAAATCCTTTACAGCAGGCAGTCCATCATGTTGCAGTGTAACAAAGCGCGGCCCGTGCACACAGGCGCGAGCGCGTTTTTCGACAGCATTTTTGTAGCCGCGCAACGCTGTTGCAACGCGGCTCATTCCTCGGGACAGTGTACCCCTATTCAATAAAGCGGGCGAAGCCGCTGACGGGCTCCCGTGCGGTGACCAGCGTGTTCTCGATCTTGTCGGGATCGGCATAGCCGAGCGCCATGCCGCACACCACCATTTGATCGGCCGGCAAGTTGAGCTGTTCGGCAATGATACGGTGGTATTGGGTGAAGGCGGCTTGCGGACAGGTATCGAGTCCACGCCCGCGCGCGGCCACCATGATGTTCTGCAAGAACATCCCGTAGTCGAGCCAGGAACCCTGCTGCATGATGCGGTCAACCGTGAAGATCAGGCCCACCGGCGCATCGAAGAAGCGGTAATTGCGGCCATGCTGGGCCGCCATGCCGGCCTTGTCGTCGCGCGTCAGTCCCAGCAGCGCGTACAGGTCCCAGCCCACCTTGCGGCGCCGGTCGATATACGGCGCCACCCACTCGGTCGGATAGTAGGCATATTCTTCCACGTGGGCCTTGGCGGCGGCCGGATCGTTGTGCGCGGCCAGGATGGCGTCCGACAGGCGCGCCTTGGCCGCGCCGGTGAGCACCGTCACTTTCCAGGGCTGGGTATTGGTGCCGGACGGTGCCCGCGCCGCCACCGCCAGAATGGCTTCGATGACGTCGCGCCCGACCGGGGTGGGCAGAAAGGCCCGGATCGAACGGCGGCTGGTAATGGCCGCGTCGACGGCCTCTTGTGAATTGCCCTGCAATTGTTCGTTCATGCACGCTCCTGGTTAACCACACAGAACACACCGAGCACCGCCAGCGCCATGCCGGCCGCGCCCGTCAAGCTGAGGGCCTCGCCGAACATCAGCCATGCCATCACGGCCGTGGTGGGCGGGGTCAGATACATCAGGCTGGTCACCTCGGTCGCGGCGCTGCGCCGGATCAGGGTAAATAGCAGGAAAATCGCGCCGATCGACAGGGCCAGCACCGACCACAGCAGCGCCCCCACGAACTGCGCCGTCCATTGCACCGACGCCAGCGCCGGCGTCAGGCCTTCGCACAGCACGGCCAGCGGCAGCAGCACGGCCAGGGTGGTGCCGAACTGGATCAGGGTGCCGCTGCGCAAATCGAAGCGGGGGCAATAGCGGCGCTGCACCAGGGTGCCGGCGGTAATCGATAGCAAGGCCAGCACGCACCAGCCCAGCGCCTGGAGGGACAAGCCCGCCACCGCCATTTTCGCCTGCACCACCAGGCCCACGCCAGCCAGGCCCAAGCCCAGACCCAGCCATTGACGGGGACGCACGCGTTCGCCGATCAGGCCGGCGCACGCGGCCGTCACGATCGGTTGCATGCCCACCACGAGCGCGGTGATTCCGGCCGGCATGCCCAGCTTGATGGCGCACCAGACTCCGCTCAGGTAACCGCCCTGCAACAGCAAGCCCGCCCCGGCAATCTGCCAGACCTGGCCATGCGGCCAGGGCGCCCGGCCGACCAGTGCCAGCGGCGCCAGCACCAGCACGACGGCAGCGCAGCGCAGTACCAGAAAGGTGAGCGGCGGCGCATACGGCAGGCCGAACTTGGCCACGATGAAACCGGTGCTCCAGAGCAGGACAAAGAACCCGGGAACTGGGCTGAACCATCTTTTTACTTGTCGCATCGCAACATTTTTCTTGTCATGGTTTGATATCCATCAATAAGAACCAGGCGCACCCCTGCCGTGTTGTGATGCATCATGTTCCCAGCGGAAAGGAGCCGCGAGTCTAGCACGGCGCCCGCCAGGCGTCGTGAAAGAGGCTTTTGGTGCACTGCACAAATTTCGCTTGACTCAACAATAAAAGGCAGTAGAATGGGCTCTGTTGCGCTGCACAATAAACCGTCAGCCTAGAAAGCGTCACGATTTTGCTCCACCTGTCACCATCAAACCATACTGGAGAACACCATGTTTGCAATCCCTGAACAATTTTCGAATGCGACCAAAGCCAACTTCGAATCGCAATTCGCCATTTTCTCGTCGCTGACCTCGAAAGCCTTCGAAGGCATGGAAAAGCTGGTGGAATTGAATCTGACCGCTGCCAAGGCGTCGCTGGACGAATCGTCGGCCGCTACCCGCCAGCTGCTGTCGGCCAAAGACCCACAGGAATTCTTCTCGCTGACCACCGCCCAGGCCCAGCCTACCGCGGAAAAAGCCCTGTCCTACGGTCGTCAGGTTGCCGCCATCGCTGCCGGCACCCAGGCTGAATTCACCCGCGCCGCTGAAGAGCAGATCGCCGAAACCAACCGCAAGGTCATTTCCTTGGTCGACGAAGTCACCAAGAATGCCCCGGCCGGTTCGGAAAACGTGGTTTCGGTCATCAAGGCCACGATCGGCAACGCCAACGCAGGCTACGAGCAGCTGAGCAAGACTGCCAAGCAAGCCATGGAAGCGGTCGAAACCAATGTCAACGCCGCCGTCAGCCAGTTCACGCAAGCTGCCCAGAGCGCCGCACCCAAGGCTGGCAAGAAGTAATTCTTCCGCCTGAATAAAAAACCCGCAGTCAAGGCTGCGGGTTTTTTTACGTCCGGTGTGTCTATTCGCCCAGGTAGGCAGCCTTCACGCGCGGATCGTGCAGCATGGCGTCGGCATTGCCGCTCATGATGATCGAACCGGAATCCATCACATACCCGCGGTCGGCTGCCTGCAGCGACAGCTTGGCGTTCTGTTCGACCAGCAAGATGGTGATGCCTTGCTGGTGCACGTCACGGATCACTTCAAAAATCTTTTCCACCATGATGGGCGACAAGCCCATCGACGGTTCGTCGAGCAACAGCAATTCCGGATGACTCATCAGCGCGCGCGCCATGGCCAGCATTTGCTGCTCGCCGCCGGACAGGGTCCCGGCCAGCTGGGCCGCGCGCTCTTTCAGGCGCGGAAATACCGTGAACCACTTCTCGATATCGGTCTGGATGGCTGCCTTGTCGTTGCGCGTGTAAGCGCCCATCAACAGGTTTTCTTCGATGGTCATGCGGGTGAACACGCCGCGGCCTTCCGGCACCATGGCCAGCTTGCGCTGGACCATCTCGAACGACTTGGTTTCCCGGAGCGACTGGCCTTGATAGGCAATCGTGCCTTCCACCTGGCAAGGCGGCAAGGTGCCGGTAATGGCTTTCAAGGTGGTGGTCTTGCCGGCGCCATTGGCGCCAATCAAGGTGACCAGTTCGCCTTTGCCCACTTCCAGGTCGATGCCCTTGACGGCCTTGATGCCGCCGTACGCCACTTTCAGGCCCTGGATCTTCAGTATCGTTTCGAGCATCAGTGCGCTCCTCCCAGGTAAGCTTCGATCACGGCAGGATTTGCCTGTATTTCCGCAGGCAAGCCTTCGGCGATCTGCTTGCCGTATTCGAGCACGGTAATGCGGTCGCACAAGCCCATCATCAGCTTCACATCGTGCTCGATCAGCAGCACGGTCTTGCCGCTCTCCTTGATCTTGACCAGCAGCTCGCGCAGGGCCAGCTTCTCGGTGGCATTCATGCCGGCCGCCGGTTCGTCAAGCGCCAGCAATTGCGGCTCGGTGGCCAGGGCGCGCGCAATTTCCAGGCGGCGCTGGTCGCCATACGACAGGAACTTGGCGGTGCGCTTGGCATACGCGCCGATCCCGACAAAGTCGAGCAACTCCTGGCCGCGGGCGCGGATGTGCGCCTCTTCCACGCGCGCCGCCTTGTGGCGGAACACGGCGCCAAACACACCCTGCCTGGTGCGCACATGGCAGCCGACCATGACGTTTTCCAGCGCAGTCATTTCGCCGAACAGGCGGATGTTCTGGAACGTGCGGGCAATGCCGGCCTTGGCCACTTCATGCGGAGCCGATGGCGAATACGGTTTGCCGGCCAGTTCAAACGTCCCGGTATCGGGCTGGTACAGGCCGGTGATGACGTTGAAGAAGGTGGTCTTGCCGGCGCCATTCGGGCCGATCAAGCCGTAAATCTGGCCGCGCGTGATCTTGATGCCCACATTGGTCAGGGCTTGCAGGCCGCCAAAGCGCTTGTTTACGCCGGCAATATTGAGGATGATCTGTTCAGTCATAAGGCTTCCTCAGGCTGCCGGAAACGCGGCGCTCTTGTTGGTCTCGGCCGCCTCGGGGCGGTCTTCATGCTTGGGCGCGGGCCACAATCCGGCCGGCTGCTTGAGCATCACGCCCAGCAGCGCACCGCCGTACAGCAGCTGGCGGATCACTTCGGCTTCGATCAGCACGCTGCCGAACAGGGCCATCTGCACCGGTTCGGCGGTATGGCGCAGCACTTCCGGCAAGGCCGCAAGGATCAGGCCGCCGAGGATCACGCCGGGAATGTGGCCGATGCCGCCCAGCACCACCATGGCGAGCACCACGATCGATTCGGTCAGCGAGAACGATTCCGGGGAAACAAAGCCCTGGAACGAGGCGAACATCGCGCCAGCCACGCCGCCGAACGACGCGCCCATGGTAAAGGCAAGCAGCTTGACGTTGCGGGTATTGATGCCCATGGCCTTGGCGGCGATCTCGTCTTCGCGGATCGCCACCCAGGCCCGGCCCAGGCGCGAATGCTGCAGGCGCGTGGTGACAAACACCACCGCCATGCACAGGGCCAGGAACAGGAAGTAGTAGGCATTGACCGATGGCATGCCATAGCTGCCGATCATGACGGTGGCCTTGGAACCGGCTTCGCCGCCCAGCGACACGCCAAAGATGCGGATCGGGTCGATCAGGTTGATGCCCTGGGGACCATTGGTGAAGTTGATCGGGTCATTCAGGTTGTTCATGAAGATGCGGATGATCTCGCCGAAGCCCAGCGTCACGATGGCCAGATAGTCGCCGCGCAGCTTGAGCGTGGGCGCCCCCAGCAAGGCGCCGAACAGGCCCGCCGTCGCAGCGGCCAGCGGCACGATCAGCCAGACCGACAGATGGATGCCGGTGTCGCGGATTTCCGGCCCCATGACCGCGACCAGCCATTCGCCCAGCACCGGATAGGCATACACCACCGATTCGAGCAGGGCGGCAAATTGCGGCGAAGCGAGCAGCCCCGTCATGTAGGCGCCCACCGCGAAGAAGGCGATATAGCCGAGGTCGAGCAGGCCGGCAAAGCCGACCACGATGTTCAAGCCCAGCGCCAGCATGATGTAGAGCAGCGCCATGTCGACGATGCGCACCCAGGAATTGCCGAAATTTTGCGCAATGAACGGGAAGATCAGCAGAGCGATCAGCACGAAGGCCATGCTGGCCCGTGCGCGTTTCTTGTCGTGTTCGAAGTCGAAGGAGAGAAGTGCCATGATGTTCCTTTGCTCGGTCAGGCGCGGTCGGCCACGCGTTCACCCATGATGCCGGACGGCCGCACGGTCAACACCAGGATCAGCACGACGAAGGCGAAGATATCCTGGTAATGGCTGCCCAGGAAGCCGCCGGTCAGGTCGCCGATGTAGCCGGCGCCCAGCGCTTCGATCAAGCCCAGCAAAATGCCGCCGATCATGGCGCCATAAATATTGCCGATACCGCCGAGCACGGCAGCGGAGAAGGCTTTCAGGCCAGGCAGGAACCCCATGGCAAACTGAATCGAGGAATAGTTTGCGCCCCACATCACGCCGGCCACGGCGGCCAGCGCCGCGCCAATGGCGAAGGTGTACACGATGACCTTGTTGGAATCGACCCCCATCAAGCCGGCCACGCGCGGGTTTTCGGCCGTGGCGCGCATGGCCCGGCCCATCTTGGTTTTCTCGACCAGCAAGACCAGTCCGCCCATGGACAACATCGCCAGGGCCAGCAGCAGGACCTGGGTTTGCGAAATCACGGCGCCGCCGATGGCGATCGGTTCGCTCGAGAGCAACTGGGGGAAGGACAGCGGGCTGCGGCCCCAGATGACCATGGCGAAGGTCGTGAGCAGGTAGGACACGCCGATGGCGGTGATCAAGGGCGCCAGCCGGGGCGCATTGCGCAGGCGGCGGTACGCGACCCGCTCGATCAGTATATTGACCAGCATACAGACGGGAATGGCGCCGATGATGGCAATGGCCAGGCTCAGATAGCCGGGCAAGCCAGGCATGACGGCGTCAAGCAGCTTGAGGATGGACAGGCCCACCATGGCGCCGATCATCAGCACGTCGCCGTGGGCGAAGTTAATCAGGTTCAGTACGCCGTACACCATCGTGTAGCCCAGCGCGACCAGGGCATACATACTGCCCAGCACCAGTCCATTGATAATTTGTTGGATAAAAGTATCCATGGTTTTGCAGGCCTCTTTATGTCGTTCTTAACAAAAACGGCACCCGGAGAAATCCCCGCAGTGCCGCTCCTTGTTTCCTGGTTCTATCGCAACCGCGCGCCGCCCGACATATGTACAGATGCCAGGCGACAAAAAATCCGAGCGTCGCCATGATAGCGAGGTTTCGTGAAAACTAATATCGGAAAATTACAACTGTTCCAAATTTTAATTTGCTGCAAAACAACGGAAACGGCTCAGGCCGCGCCAGCCTTGCCGCCATCCAAGCCCTTGGGCAGGGGGAAGGTCACGTGTTCCTCGACGCCGTCCAGGGCCCGCACGCTGCGCGCACCGAGCTCCTTGAGGCGGTCGATCACGGCCTGGACCAGCACTTCCGGCGCCGAGGCGCCGGCCGTGACGCCGATGCGCAGCATGCCAGCCAGCCAGGCAGGGTCGATTTGCGCGGCGTTGTCGACCATATAGGCAGGCGTTCCCTTCTTTTGCGCGACTTCGCGCAAGCGGTTCGAATTCGAACTGTTGGGACTGCCCACCACGATCACCACGTCCACCTGGGGCGCCATGAACTTGACGGCTTCCTGGCGGTTGGTGGTGGCGTAACAGATATCGCCTTTTTTCGGTTCGATCACGTTCGGGAAACGCGCCTTGATGGCGGCAATGATGTCGGCCGTGTCGTCCACCGACAGCGTGGTTTGCGACACATAGGCCAGCTGATCCGGATTGCCGACCTGCAATGTTGCCACATCCTCGATGGTTTCGACCAGGTGCATGCCCTGCTCGGCCTGGCCCATCGTGCCCTCCACTTCGGGATGGCCATCGTGGCCGATCATGATGATCTCGCACCCCTGGCGGCGCATCTTGGCCACTTCCACGTGGACCTTGGTCACCAGCGGACAGGTGGCGTCGAAAATGGTCAGGCCGCGCGCTTCGGCTTCCGCGCGCACCGCCTTGGACACGCCATGGGCGGAAAACACCAAGGTGTTGCCGGCCGGGACGTCATCGAGTTCCTCGATGAAAATCGCGCCCTTGTTGCGCAGGTCCGCCACCACGTAGGCGTTGTGCACGATTTCGTGACGCACATAGATGGGGGCGCCGAATTGCTGCAGGGCGCGCTCGACAATGTCGATGGCGCGGTCGACGCCAGCGCAAAAGCCGCGCGGCTGGGCCAGAAGAATGTCGCTCATATCGTTCCTTTTACAACACCGAGATCAATTTGACTTCGAACTGCAGCGCCTGTCCGGCCAGCGGATGGTTGAAGTCGAAGGTGGCCGCATCGTCGCGCAAGGCGCGCAGTACGCCGGCAAACCGGCCGCCGCCGGGGGCGGCGAAGTCGACCAGGTCGCCGACCCGGTAATCGGTGCCGGGCGCAGTATTTTCTTCCAGCGTGGCACGCGTGACATCGCGCACCAGATCGGGATTGCGTTCGCCGAAGGCCTTGCCGGGCGCCAGATGGAAAGTCTGGTGCGCGCCCTCTGCCATGCCCAGCAGCGCTTCCTCGAGGAATGGCGCCAATTGGCCCTGGCCCAGCATCAGCGTGGCCGGGTTGCCCGCGAAGGTCGTGATCAGGTCGGTACCGTCGGCGGTGGCCAGGCGGTAATGCAGGGTCAGGTAGGCCGAAGGCGTGACGACGGCGGGCGTGGGGTTGGACATGGTCGGCAGGAAAGCGGGCAAAGCGGTATTGTACCGCGTCACGCGCGCGCTAGTTCCGTGCACGCGGCAGCGCCATGTCATGCCGCGCCCGCCCGGGCACCGGATAATCCACCATTCAACAATTGAGGGAGCCGGCATGGCGATCAAGGATTGGCCCGACACGCAGCGCCCGCGCGAACGCCTGCTCGAGCATGGCGCGGCCGCCTTGTCGGACCCCGAACTGCTGGCCCTGTTCCTGCGCGTGGGCGTGCAGGGCCGCAGCGCGGTCGAACTGGGGCGCGACCTGATCAACCGTTTCGGTTCGCTGCACGCCATCTTCAGCGCCGACCTGAGCGCCTTTTGCGCGGTGCGGGGCCTGGGTCCGGCCAAGTTCACCCAGCTGCAGGCGGTCATGGAACTGGCCCGGCGCGCCAGTGCCGAAGCGCTGCGCAGCGGGGTCGGCCTAGGCACCCCGGATCTGGTACGCCAGTATCTGCGGCTCGACCTGGGGCGCCAGGCGCATGAATCGTTCAGCGTCTTGTTCCTGGATGTCAAAAACCGTTTGCTCGCCTGCGAAGAAATGTTCCGCGGCACCTTGACCCATACCAGCGTCTACCCGCGCGAAGTGGTCAAGGCCGCGCTGGCGCGCAACGCCGCCAGCGTGATGCTCGCGCATAACCACCCGTCCGGCTCGCCGGAACCGAGCGACGCCGACCTGGCCCTCACGCGCGCGCTGGCCCAGGCGCTGGCCCTGGTGGACGTGCGCGTGCTCGACCATTTCGTGGTGGCGGGGCCGCACGTGCATTCGTTCGCCGAGCATGGGCAATTGTGATCAAGTGACCTTGCCAAAGCCCATGTTACTCGAAATGTTAAATTTTTATATTATTAGCGACACAATTGTTTTTCATAAGTCATTGATTGTCTGACGCTTTTCGCGCTATACTCTCGTTTTTCCAAGTTTGGATATTTTCTTAGGAGTGCGCTATGGCACGTGTTTGCCAAGTAACTGGCAAGGGCCCGATGGTTGGTAACAACGTCTCCCACGCTAACAACAAAACGAAACGTCGTTTCCTGCCTAACCTGCAGAACCGTCGTATCTATGTAGAATCGGAAAACCGCTGGGTCTCCCTGCGTCTGTCCAACGCCGGTCTGCGCGTCATTGACAAAGTCGGCATCGATGCCGTTTTGGCTGACATGCGCGCCCGTGGCGAAAAAGTTTAATTAGGG
>Ga0209023_10001449_pt1 | contig 31857 bp, 31 predicted proteins | sample LakOneMetagenome_FD_187468 | JGI IMG/M metagenome (GOLD analysis project Ga0209023, IMG submission 187468) | Freshwater and sediment microbial communities from Lake Erie, Canada (SPAdes) (version 2) | ecosystem: Environmental > Aquatic > Freshwater > Lentic | place: Lake Erie, Canada...
CGTCGTGCTGTTCATGAAGGGCACGCCGCAGTTTCCGCAGTGCGGGTTCTCGGGCCAGGTGGTCCAGATCCTCGATCACGTCGGCATCGCCTACAAGGGCCTGAACGTCCTTGAGTCGGGCGAACTGCGTGACGGCATCAAGATCTACTCGAACTGGCCGACCATTCCCCAGCTCTATGTGAAGGGCGAATTCGTCGGCGGCTGTGATATCGTCCGCGAGATGTTCCAGGCTGGCGAACTGCAGCAGTTGCTCGCCGACAAGGGCGTCGCGGTTCAGCAGCCCGCAGGCTAGGCATTTTCGCGAGGCGGCCCTGTTTGCCGCCTCGCTTGCGACTCTCGATCTGACCGATACACTTCCTCCCAAGTCCGGACGCACACGATCCGGGCGTGAACTTGGGAGGAATTTTTATGTCGATGTCTCGCGCCATCAAGGCGCCGCTCTTTGTTGCCCTGACGCTCGCTCTTGCGAACCCCGCATTCGCTGAAAGCGTTGTCCGCACCCAGCCTGCCGAGGCGGGCCTGTCGGCCAAGGGACTTTCGCGGATCGGCGACTATCTCAAGAACGAAATTGCCACCAACAAGATTCCCGGCGCGGTGATGATGATCCAGCGCCACGGCAAGATCGCCTATTACGAAACCTTCGGCGTCCGCGATCCTGCCACCAAGGCGCCGGTGACGCCAAATACGATCTTCCGCATCTATTCCATGTCGAAGCCGATCACGACGGTCGCGGCCATGATGCTGGTCGAAGAGGGCAAGCTTCAGCTCGACGATCCCGTCGCGAAATTCATTCCCGCATTCAAGGACACAAAGGTCGGCGTCGAGAAGAAGGGCGACGACGGCAAGATGACGCTCGATCTTGTGCCGCAGCGCCGCCCGCTGACGGTGCAGGACCTGATGCGCCACACGTCCGGCATCACCTACGGCTTCTTCGGCGAGGGCCTTGTGAAGAAGGCCTATGTCGACGCGAAAATCTTTTCCGAAGATGTCGACAATGCTGGTTTCGCCGACCGCATTGCCAAATTGCCGCTGGCCTATCAGCCCGGATCGACCTGGGACTACAGCCATTCGACCGACATTCTCGGCCGGGTGGTCGAGGTGGTCTCCGGCAAATCGCTCTATCAGTTCGAGAAGGAGCGCATTTTCGATCCGCTCGGCATGAAGGACACCAGCTACTACGTGACCGACAAGGCGAAGCAGCCGCTGATTGCCGAGCCGTTTCCGAACGATCGCAAGATCGGCAATGACGCCGAGATGAACGATCCGCGCATTCTGCGCAAATGGGAATCCGGCGGCGGCGGTCTGGTATCGACTATCAGCGATTATGCGCGCTTTGTCCGGATGCTGGCGAATGGCGGCGCACTCGACGGCAAGCGTTATCTCAGCCCGAAGACTGTGACCTATATGGGCTCGAACCATATCGGCCCCGCCTCGGGTGTGGTGAACGGTCCGTATTACCTGCCGGGACCGGGTTTTGGTTTCGGCCTCGGATTTGCCGTGCGGACCGAGCCGGGCGTGAGCGTCATGGAGGGCAGTGTCGGCGAGATGAACTGGTCGGGCGCGGGCGGCACCACCTTCTGGATCGATCCGAAGGAGGATATGTTCGTGGTCTTCATGTCGCAGACCGTGCAGCACCGCACGCGCCATCGCATTGCGCTGAAGAATCTTGTCTACGGCGCGTTCGAGAAATAGCGCACGTTTTGGCACCGGCCCGGCATCGAGGATGCCGGGCCGTGCACATCTGTTGTATCTTTCGACCGGTGAGAGGGCGACGTGATGAGAGTGTTGGGCGTCCGGAGTTTGCTGTCAGTTTTGCTCGCTGTTTTAACTGCGAGCACGGTCCACGCTGAAGGGACCATGCGGATCTATCCGCCGGATGCCGCTCTCTCCCCGCAAAGGCTCGAGAAGGTCACAGACTTCTTCAATGCCGAGGTTACGAACGGAAAGATTTCCGGCGCGATTGTTCTGGTTCAACGCCATGGCAAGCAGGCTTACTTCAAATCCTTTGGCAAGATCGATGTGGCGACGGGCGAGCCGATGTCGCCGGAGGCGATCTTCCGGATTTTCTCGATGACCAAGCCTGTCACGAGCGTCGCCGCGATGCTGCTGGTGGACGACGGCAAGCTCAAGCTCGACGATCCGGTGTCGAAATACATCCCGGCATTTGCGGAGACCAAAGTCGGCGTGGAGACCAAGGCTGAAAACGGCGATCCTGTTCTCAAGCTGATGCCTCTGGAGCGGCCGATCACAATTGAAGACCTGATGCGGCAATCAGCCGGAATTCCCTATGGCTTCTATGGCCCGGGCCTTGTGCGCTCGGCCTATAAGAACGCCGATATTTACGCCGACGGAACCGACAACGCCGCTGTGGCCGAAAAGATTGCGCGGCTGCCGCTGGCCGAGCAGCCCGGTACGTTGTGGACCTATGGCCATTCGTTGGATGTGCTGGCCCGCGTGATCGAAGTGGTGTCCGGAAAATCGCTTTACGCCTTCGAGAAAGAGCGGTTGTTCGATCCGCTCGGCATGAAGGACACATCGTATTACGTTGCCGATCCTGTGAAGTATCGCCGCATTGCAGAGCCGCTGCCGAGCGACAGCAATTTCAGAACAGGTAACTCTCGCAATCCGCGCGCATTTTCGAAGTGGGAGCCTGGCACCAGCGGTCTGCTGACCACCATTGGAGACTACAGCCGGCTTGCGCAGATGCTGCTCAATGGCGGTGAACTCGACGGCAAGCGTTATCTGAAGCCGGAAACATTCGCGGCCATGACAGCGAACCACATCGCGCCGGCAACGGGCGTAAAGCGCGGCGCGTACTACTTTCCCGGTGATGGCTTCGGATATGGACTCGGCTTTGGTGTCCGCACCGAGCCCGGCAATGCCAACCCGCCGCCGCCGGGGTCGCTTGGCGAAATCAAGTGGGACGGTGCCGGTGGCACGTATTTTTGGGTCGATCGCGCGCTGGACATGTTTGTCATCCTGATGATGCAATCGCCATCCGAGCGCGGCCGTATCCAGCCGGCGCTGAAAGCGATGGTCTACGGCGCGTTCGAGGCGAACTAGATCAGGCCTTCGAGACGATCTCCCGGATCGCCGAAATGGTTTCGTCGATCATCGGTGCGGTCACATCGAGATGCGTGCAGGCACGGATGCGGTGATCCAGCGCGCCGGTGAGAATGCCGCGTTTGCGCAATTCAGCGATCATCTGCGCCGTGCCGATGCCGGTGGCTGACGGATCGAAGAAGATCAGGTTTGTCTCGGGCTGATTGACGGCGATGCCGGGAATTTGCGCAAGGCCGCGTGCGAGCGCACGGGCATTAGCATGATCGTCCGCGAGCCGTTCGACATGATGATCGAGCGCATAGAGACAGGCCGCTGCGCAGATGCCGCTCTGGCGCATCGCGCCGCCAAGCCTCTGCTTCCAGCGCCAGACTTCATCGATGAAATCCTCCGAGCCTGCGATCACGGCTCCGACCGGCGCACCAAGCCCTTTGCTGAAATCGATCCAGACCGAATCCCAGCCGTCCGCCATGTCGCGGGCAAAGATGCCGGTTGCGACGCAGGCATTCATCAGCCGTGCGCCGTCCATATGCGTAACGAGGTTGTGCTCGCGCGCAATCGCGGTGATGGCGTCGAGATCATTCTTTTTCCAGATGGTGCCGCCGCCAATGTTCGCCGTCTGCTCGACGGTCACAACCCGCTGCGGTGCCGAATAGCGCGAGGCGGGTTGGATTGCCGCACGGAATGTCTCTGGCGAGAAAATGCCGTTGTCGCCCGGCAACGGCGTGATCTGAAATCCACCAAGCGCCGCATGCGCGCCGCCTTCGCGGGTCAGAACATGGGCGGAGGGATGCGCGAGGATTTCATCGCCGGGCCGGCAGTGCACCAGTGTCGCCGCCACATTGCACATGGTGCCGGACGGCAGGAACACCGCCGCTTCCTTGCCGAGCAGGTCCGCCACGCGCTCGCACAGCGCAAGGGTCGTGGGATCGTCGCCGATCTGCTCGTCACCGACCTCAGCGCGCGCCATCGCCTCGCGCATGCCGGGCGTCGGCCTCGTCTGGGTGTCCGACATCAGGTTGATGCGCACCGGCGGCAGCTTCGGATCGGGCGAGGCGGGGGTCATTCTCATGGCAAGTCCTGCGCGGCGTCTGATTTGCGGGTTGTCACGATGTATTCAAAAAAGCTTCGCCGGTCCAATGGAAGCTGTAGATGCGCCTGGCGCGACGGGTCGCTTGCATTGAACCGATGAGCCGCTAGGGTCGTGATCTGACATTTGATCCGCCACATGAGGCCGATGTTGCATTTTTCCATTTTCTCTCGCTGGCTCGCAACGAGCATATTGCAAGTCGTGGTCGCCGGTTGTTTCGCCCTGCAGGCATCAGCAGGAAGTCTCGGGAAGACCGCGCCGGAGGCCGCAGGTTTTTCGCGCGAGCGGCTCGCCCGCATCACCGAATACCTGAACAACGAAGTCACAACCAAAAAGATTCCCGGCGCCATCGTGCTGATCCAGCGCAAGGGACAGCCTGCCTATTACGAAGCCTTCGGCGTGCGCAATGTCGAAACCAAAGCGCCGATGACGCCGGACACCATCTTCACGCTGTTCTCGATGACCAAGCCGATCACGTCGGTTGCGGCGCTGATGCTGGTCGAGCAGGGAAAGCTCGCGCTCGATGATGAGGTCGGGCAATACGTCAAGGGCTTCTACGACATCAAGGTGGGCGAGGAGAAGCCCGGTCCCGATGGGAAACCGGAACTCAATCTGGTCGCGCCGAAACGGCCGATCCTGATTCACGATCTGCTGCGGCAGTCGGCAGGCATTCCTTACGCCTCGCTGGCCTATGGCCTGGTGAAGAAACCTTACGAAGACGCCGATCTGATGTCAGGGAAATTCACCAACGCGGAGGTCGCTGACAAGATCGCGGCGCTGCCATTGATCAGCCAGCCCGGCGAATACTGGACCTACGGCCACGCGACCGATGTGCTCGGGCGGGTGATCGAGGTGGTGTCGGGAAAGTCGCTCTATCAGTTCGAGAAGGAGAACCTGCTCGATCCGCTCGGCATGAAGAACACCTCTTTCTTCATCACCGAACCGGAGCGAAAGGCACTGTTCGCAGAACCCTTCCAGACGAAGTGGGACAAGCTGGATCGCGATCCGCGCATCGTGACCAAATGGGAGTCCGGGGGCGGCGGCATGGTGTCGTCGATGGCGGATTACGCGCGCTTTGTGCAGATGCTGCTCAACCGGGGTGAGTTGAACGGCAAGCGCATTCTGGCGCGCAAGACCGTCGACCTGATGACGGCGAACCACATCGGCGAAGCGGCGGGCATCAAGCCCTGGGCCTACTATTTTCCCGGCGCGGGTTATGGTTTTGGTCTTGGTGTCGCCGTGCGGACCGATGCAGGCGTCAGCCACTGGGCTGGCTCGATTGGCGAGTATGAGTGGAGCGGCGGCAGCGGAACATATTTCCTTGCCGACCCGAAGGAAGACATGTTCGCGATCCTGATGATCCAGTCGCCTTCGCAGCGCGGCCGCATTCAGTCAGCGCTGAAGAGCCTGATTTACGGCGCGCTGAAGTAAATCAGAACCTGACGGCGAGGTTGGCCCTCAGTGCATGGGCATTGGCGTTTGAGGCGATGCGGCCGGTGTAGAGCAATGCCAGCACGGTATTGCGATAGATCAGCGCATCCAGCCCGGCTTCGAGGAGAAGCGCGTCCCTTGCAATTGGAACGCCGGCAATGGCGAACGGCGTCGGGCTGGTTGCAAACGTCATCAGCGCGACGGGCGTTGTGCCGTCATAGGCATGCTGCCAGCCGAGCGATCCGCGCGCGGTCATCGCCCATGGTCCGATGGCCGGGATGGGCGCCTGCGCACGCAGGCCAAGCGTCGAATAGGTCGCGGATGTAGTGACCTGGGCCACGCTAAGCGCTGCCGGTCCTCCGGTTTCCGTAAAGCCATCGCTGCGTATCGACACATAGGCGAGGTTCGCGAAGGCTTCGGCATTCACCCAGCTTTTCACGACGGTGTAGGCGGCTTCGCCGAAGACCTGCGACGTGCTCGCGCCATAGTTTGCGGTGGCGGTATCGGCAAAGCCGGGGAAGGCGATGGTCCGCGTGGTGGAGATGTCGTGATGCGAATACGATGCGCCGGTGCGGAAGGCGATGTCGCTGATGCGGCCGCCGCCATAGGCTGCGATGTGGAAGGTGTCGATGGTGCCGGACGACGTGCGTGCATCCACGCGGGCATCGCTGCGGCCGCCGCCGGTTGCGACGCCGAAGCGCCAGTTATGATTGAGGGTGACATCGACGCCGCCGATCGCGCCGGCATTGGTGGAGCGTAGTGTCGCGGCGTTGCCGTCGCTGTTAAGCCGCGTCCAGTTGCCATAGCCCTGCACCCACGCGCTGTAGATCGGGGCGATGACGGGAGGCGGGGCTTTGACCGGCCACTTTGGGCCGCCCTTGATTTTGCGTGTTTTCTTCGCATAGGCGAGGGCTGCCTCGTCTTCTTCGGCGAAGCCGGTCGCGAATGTGCCGGTCCAGCCCTGCGCGGTGTCGAGCCGCTGCCGTCCGAGAATGGCATCGCGAACAAGGGCGCTTTCATCCAGCATCAGCGAATGCAGGCTCGGATGGATTTCACCCGATAAGCTGTCGAATGCTGCGCGGGCCTGATCCGGTGTCAGCATGAGCGCCGAAGCTACAATGGGATTGGCCACGCCGAGCGCGGCGAGGCCGCCGCCGGCCGAAATCTGGTTTGGGGTTTGTCCGACGCTGGAGAAGTCGATGCTGTTGCGAGCCAGCGTCAGAAAGACGTTATTCGGATCGTAGGTCAGCGTCGGGTCGAGGAAGGCAAAGTTCGAGGTGACGTCGGTAAAGGTGCCGGTGCGGGCGCCGGTCGATGTCAGGATCGTGTAGACGGTGGATGGATTGTAGCTGCCAATCGCCGCCGTCACGCGGACCGTGCCGCCATTGATGGTCGCGGTGTGTCCCGCGCCGGTGACATTCACGAGGTCCGATGCGCCGGAGGCGTTGACATTGACGTTATAGAACGAGTTCGCCGCTTGGGTGTAATTGCCGTTGACGTTGAGCGTTCCGATGGCATTCGCCAGTCCCGGCGCGATCGTTCCATTGACGGTCGTGGCTCCGACCGTTCCGGTGCCGCCGAGCGTGCCGGCGCTGTTCGCGGTCGTCGCGCTGTTCGACAAATTGCCCGTCACGAGCATGGTGCCGTTGTTGATGGTTGTCGTGCCGGTATACGCAGAACCGTTGCCGCTCATGATCTGCGTGCCGGTGCCTTGCTTGATCAGGCTGCCGTTGCCGGTGATGTTGCCCTGGAAGTCGCGGTCAAGATTGGTGCCGAAGGTCAGAGATCCGGTGCCGGTCGCTAACGTGCCCACGCCGCTGCTGAACGAACCGACGGTCTGGCTGAAATTGTTGAGATCGAATGTCCCGTTGCCGAAAATAAAAAGGCTTCCAGTTGAAACCAGACGATCGCTGGCGCCAAGCTTGAGCGTTCCTCCCGCGACGGCGGTGCCGCCGGTGTAGGTGTTCGCCGCCGTCAGGGTCATCGTTCCCGTGCCGTCCTTGGTGAGCCTGCCGCTGCCGGAAATCAGATTGCTGAAGGTGAAATTGTCGGAACGGTCAAACGAGAGTTCTGAATTGTTCTGGATGTCGCCCGCTACCGAACCTGTTGTGCCGCCATTGCCGATCTTGAGCGTGCCGCTCGAGACCTTGGTCAATCCGGAATAAGTGTTGTTGCCGGTCAGCGCGAGCGTTCCGGTGCCCGCCTGTTCGAACGTTCCATTGCCGGAGATGACGCCGCCATAAGACTCATACAGCGATGACAGCTTGACGATCATCGCGCCGTTGTTGGTCACGTCGCCTTTGATCAGTCCGTCCGTTCCGCCGTTACCGAATTGCGCCGTCGCGCCGGACGAGATGTTGATCTTTCCGGAAAACGAATTGGGATTCGAATTATGGCCGGTCAGGATGGTGGTGCCGGCGAGGAAATTCACCGTTGCGGTGTTAACGGGCGGAGGGGTGACATTGTCCAGGAGTGACGCTGAGAAAATGTAGTTGCTAGACGTGTGATTGAAGTTGAGCTGGCTCGTTCCTCCGCCGAGAGCGAGACCGTTTGCGTTGAGGGTGCCTGCCGCTCCGCCGTTTCCGATATTGATGATGCTGTTCGAACCGGTGCTTATGGCGCTCCCGGTCGAATTGACGTTCACGACACCGCCGTCAGCGATGGTCAGGGTGGCCGCGCCGCCGCTCAGGCCGAGAAAGAGACCCTGACCCGGCGTGGTCTTTTGCGAATCCAAAATGGTCCAGACTGAGTTCGCGCCGGAAACGGTCACGTTGCCGGTTGAACCGGCGCTCTCGGCGATAGAAGCATGGCCGGTGTTCAACGTGCCGCCATTGCTGACATTGACAATGCCGTTGGATCCCGCCGTAAAGCCAACAAACATATCGTACGGCGTCGTCAATGTGGACCCCGCGCCGGTGACGGTCACTGTGGCTGTCTGGGCCGTCCTGCCGATCCGGAAGTCTGCTTCGGAGCCGGTGGTCGCGGTTGCCGTGTTCTGGACCGTAACCTTTCCGCCGTCTTCCACTCGCAGCGAGGAGGGGCGGGACGTTCCCGGTACGCCGAGACCCAAAGCAACGCCGCTGTAAATCCCGGTCATTGCATTGCCGCTGATCATCAATTGAGAATTGGCGCCCGATACAACAACTTGGTCGCCTATGCTCGCCCCGCCGAAGCTCTCGACCTTCCCGCCTGCGGTGATGTTCAGCGCGCCTGCTCCGAACCCGCCGACTGTTACCCCTGACGTCGTCCAGGCTGTCCCGCTCCCGGTTACATTCAGCGTACCGCTCGCGCCTGTCACAGTACCGATATTGGTTGTTGTCGTCGTGACATGGCTGCCGCTCTCGACATTAGCAACGCCGACAGCGCCGTTGTCATTGCCGATATTCACGCTGGATGTGGCGTTGACCGTTGCTCCGTTGCGGACATTCAATGTCCCGTTGCCGCTGCTTCCGATGTCAAGGAGGCTCGTGGACCACTGAGATCCGGTCCCTGTTACGGTCACCGTGCCCGTAGCTCCGGCGGCATTGGCGGCGATATATGTGCTTGTCGCGCTCACCGTTCCGCCATTGCTGACGGTCACAGTGCCGGTGCCGAAATTGCCGACAAGAAAGGAACCGGTCGGATAGACGCCGGGTGCGAGGGTCAGGCTTCCGCCCGTGACTTCGATATTGCCGGACTGCCCGGCGGAATTGCCAAGAATGACGTTTCGCGCGACGGCCCCTGATGAACTGATTGTCGCTGTACCGCCGTTGTTGATCGTGGCGCTATCACCGGATGTCGGCACGGTGGCCGGATTCCAGTTGGCCGCGAGAAACCAGCTGTCCGAGACAGTGCTCAGCCAGTTGGATGCTTCAACCGGGGTGACGCCGAAAATGGCCGTCGAGGCCAGAAGAAAACAACGAAACCGCCGCGCTGGCGTGGATTGCCGAGCGCCACACGCACCACCAACTGACTTTGCCACCGCCGCCCCGCTCCCCAGAACAACGGCCAAACCGTGCCAAAGTCGGATATGTCATGCACTATTCAAATGAATAGGGTTGGCTCTAGATTGTTATGTCATTTTAGCTTTCCACAGCGGGCACTGGCGGGGCGGGGTGGTTGTGAGCGAGGCCGAAGGCAAATTTCTGGACGCGCTCTATCAGGGGGTCTCCGACAGCAGCCAGCTCACTCTCGCGCTGGAGCTGATCCAGAATATGTTCGGCTGCCGCGGTGCGTCGCTGGTCATGGTCGATGGCCGCGATCCGACGGCGAGTTTCGTTGTCACGTCCGGCGTGCTGAATCAGCATGTGCAGCGCTACATCGACGAATATGCCGACCTCGATCCCGTGCCAGCGCGCTTTCTGGCCCTGCCTGCCGGCAGTGCGATGACCACTCATCGCCTGTTCACGCCAGATGAGCGCGTCAGCCACCGCGTCTACACCGAGTTCTTCCTGCCGATCGGCCTGGTCGAGACCTTGGGCGGGCCGCTTTATTCGAGTGACGGAAACTTCGCGATGATCGCGCTCATTCGCGGGGACGATCGTCCCGTGTTCGACGATCAGGAAACGGCGTATCTCGAGCAACTCATGCCGGACATCGCGCGCGCGCTGCAATTGCGCCGCACATTCTTTCGGATGGATTCCAGAAATGTCGGTTTGCAGGCCACGCTCGACCGGCTGCAAGCTGGCCTGATGTTGCTGGCGGCGGATGGGGAAGTGCTCTTCGTCAACGCAGCGATGCACGCTCTCACACAGCAGAACGATGGCTTCGTCCTTGGCCGGATGGGCAAGCCGTTTGTCGCCAACATAGAAGCGCGCCGCCGGTTCGATGCGCTCCTGATCAGCGTCGGTGCTGGCGGGTCAGGCGGCGTGGTTTCCGTGCCGCGCGCGAAGGGGCGGGATTATGCGGTGCTGGTCGCGCCGTCTCCGGCATCGGCGGTGCAATCCGACTGGGAGCGCAGCGGGCCACGTGGCGCAATCGTTGTGGTGCATGATCCGGACTCCGGGTCTGCGAACACGTCTGAAATTCTGGAGCAGGGGCTTGGATTGTCGAAGGGCGCCGCGCGGCTGGTTGCAGCGCTTGCGGCCGATCACGATCTGAAAACGTTCGCCGAGAGCGAGGGCGTTACGATTCACACCGCGCGATTCCATCTGCGCAGCGCGCTGTCGCGCACCGGAGCCAAGACACAGGCGGAGGTGGTGCGCATCGCCGTTCGCCTGCTGCGGGATTTCGCATTGGCAGATCCGCATCCGGTGCAGCCGATACAATAGCGGACACTGCAAAACGGACGCTGCCATATGGGACATGGCAAAGAAAAAGGCCGCCCGGTGAGGCGGCCTTTGTTTTGTTGTCGGGCTGAAGATATCAGCGCGAATAGAATTCGATGATCAGGTGCGGTTCCATCTGAACCGGGAACGGCACTTCCGACAGACCCGGAATGCGCGTGACCTTGGCGGTCTGCTTGTTGTGATCGACTTCGAGGTAGTCGGGCGTATCACGCTCGCCAAGCTGGTTGGCTTCGAGCACGAAGGCGAGCTGCTTGGACGATTCCTTGACTTCAACCACGTCGCCGACCTTCACCTTGTAGCTGGCGATGTTGACGCGCTTGCCGTTCACCTTGATGTGGCCGTGGTTGATGAACTGACGGGCCGCGAACATGGTGGACACGAACTTCGCGCGGTACACGACCGCGTCGAGGCGGCGCTCGAGCAGGCCGATCAGGTTCTCGCCGGAGTCGCCCTTGAGGCGGGTCGCCTCGACGTACACGGCATAGAACTGGCGCTCGGAAATGTTGGCGTAATAGCCCTTGAGCTTCTGCTTGGCGCGGAGCTGGGTGCCGAAGTCGGAGAGCTTGCCCTTGCGGCGCTGGCCATGCTGGCCCGGGCCGTATTCACGCTTGTTGACGGGGCTCTTCGGGCGGCCCCAGATGTTCTGGCCCATACGGCGATCGATTTTATACTTCGCCTCACTACGCTTAGTCATCGCGTCCTCTTTCGTAAGTTTGAGTTTTGAGGAAACGCGCCCTCCTGTGTAACCGGGAGATCCCGGATACCGACAGGTCCGCCTCATAAGCTTGATGGGGAGGACCACGGGTCGCGAAACGCAACGCGGGCCGAAACCGGCCCGCGAGCAACGTGTTCATAGGTAGAAAAGGCCGCGAAGTCAAACAGTTCGGGCTATTTTGCCGGGGCTGGCGAGGCCAGCGGCTTGGTCTTGTCCACCACGTAAACTCCCAGCACTTTCATAGGCTTATCGCCATGGACGGCGGCGTCGTGCACCGCTCCCGCTGGAATCTGGTACGATTCGCCGGGTTTCAGCGTCTTGTCTGGCTGCCCGTCGATGGACAGCACCAGTTCACCCTCCATGACATAGCCGGTCTCGATGCCCGGATGGGTGTGGCGGCCGGCCTTCACACCGGGGGCCAGTTCGGCGATGCCGACCACGGTGTTGTAGCCCTCCGGGAACGGGACGGTCTGCAATGGCGTGCGCTTGATCCCTGCGGGCGGCTGCTGGGCCATGGCCGCGCCAATGCCGGCGAGCGCGAGAACGGAAACGCAAAGCACTGTCTTCCTGAGCATTCTTAAATCCTCCATGGCCGTTCTCTTCGCGGAACGGCGTGGCGGCAGGCTAACAGGGCGATGATCTGTTCGGAAGGTGGTTCTATCCGGCAACGCTGGTGCGGATGAACGGCTCCAGTGCCTTGGCCAGAACCGGGTTGGGTGTCTGTCCCGAGGTGAATCGGAATTGCGCCTCCGGCCCTTCGCCATGGCCGCTTGCCGGGCCAAGAAGGCTGTCCACCCGCCGGGCGATGGCGGGGGCAGGGTCGATCCAGTCCACATGCCAGGGGGCCAGCGTCAGCATCTGGTCGATCAGCAAGGGATAGTGCGTGCAGGCCAGCACCACGGTGTCGGTCCGTGCTCCATTGCCGTCTTGGCTGTTGAGGAAGCAGGGCGCGATCTCGGCGGCGATGGCTTCGTCGCTAACCCGCTCTCCGCGCAAGGCGGCTTCCGCGAGGCTTGCGAGATTTTCCGCGCCGACCAGCGTCACGTCGCAGCCCTGTGCGAAATCCGCGATCAGTTTCTTGGTGTATTCGCGTTTCACCGTGCCGCGCGTGCCGAGCACCGAGACGCGTTTGGTTTTCGAGGATGCGCAGGCCGGCTTGATCGCAGGGACGGTGCCGACGAACGGCACGCTGTAGGCCTCGCGCAGATGCGTCATGACCAGCGTTGAAGCGGTGTTGCAGGCGATGACCACAAGATCCGGCCGATGCTGGGCAATCAGGTCCCCGATCAGCGGCACCACCCGTGCGACGATCTCGTCCTCGGTGTGCTGGCCATAGGGGAAATAGGCGTCGTCGGCGACGTAGGTGTAACGCGCGCCCGGCCGCAGCTTCACGATCTCGCGGAAAACGGTCAATCCGCCGAGGCCGGAATCGAAAACGAGGATCGTGGGCGCGTGGGACACAAAGGCCATGATAGCCGATCTGCGGTTACCACTTTGTTGTAATCAGGGCGACTAGACAGGCAACAGGGGTCTATGGGGGCCGCCCGGTAACTCAACGCGGATGATGTCGCCGGGGCGGACATCGCCTTCGGCCAGAACGACGCTCATCACTCCGGCCTTGCGGATCAGATTGCCGTCCGCGTCCTTGTCCAGCGTCGCGGCCATCAGGCCCTTCTGGAAATGGTCGATCTGGATGCAGGGATTGCGCAGGCCCGTCACCTCGACAACGGCGCTCTCGCCAAGATGCAGCCGGGCGCCGGTGGGTAACCCGAGCAGGTTGATGCCGCGGGTGGTGACGTTCTCGCCCATCTCGCCGGGGCGGACGATGAAGCTTTTGGGCGCCAGTTCGTCGAACAGTTCTTCGTGGATCAGATGGACCTGGCGCAGGTTCGGCTGGGTCGGGTCCCGCGCGACCCGCGAGCGGTGTTTCACCGTCTTGCCCATGTGAGCATCACCGTCGACGCCGAGTCCTTTCAGCAGCCGGATACTCAGGGAGTTCGTCTTGCTGAAATGGTGGCCTTTGCGAAGACTTACCGCGGTGACTGTGCCCATCAGTTCAGGATGCCTCTTTGTTGATGGGCATGATTTTGTCCGAAAACCGGTGCCCGCTTTTCGGAATCATGCCCCGAAAACACGTTTGAAGATCGTATCGACGTGCTTGAAGTGATACGCGAGATCAAATTGTTCCTCGATCTCCTTGTCCGACAGGTATTTCTTCACGTCGGCGTCCTTCTTCAACAAGGACTGGAAGTCGCCTTCGCCGCGCCAGACCGGCATCGCGTTGCGCTGGACCAGCTTGTAAGCATCCTCGCGCGAGGCGCCTTTTTGCGTGAGCGCAATCAGCAGTCGCTGCGAGTGAACGAGGCCGCCCAGGCGGTCGAGGTTCTTCTGCATGTTGGCTGGATAGACCAGCAGCTTTTCGACAACGCCCGCCAAACGATTCAGCGCGAAGTCCAGCGTCACCGTGGCATCGGGGCCGATCATGCGCTCGACGGAGGAGTGCGAAATGTCGCGCTCATGCCAGAGCACGACATTCTCCAGCGCGGGCGTCACGGCGGAACGGACGATGCGGGCGAGGCCGGTGAGGTTTTCCGTCAGCACCGGATTGCGCTTGTGCGGCATCGCCGACGAGCCCTTCTGGCCTTCGGAGAAGAACTCCTCGGCTTCCAGCACTTCCGTGCGCTGCATGTGGCGGATTTCGGTGGCGAGGCGTTCGACCGAGGAGGCGACGACGCCGAGCGTTGCGAAGAACATCGCGTGCCGGTCGCGCGGGATCACCTGCGTCGAGATCGGCTCGACAGTGAGACCCATGGCCTTGGCGACGTGCGCTTCGACGCGCGGATCGATCTGCGCGAAGGTGCCGACCGCGCCGGAAATGGCGCAGGTCGCGATTTCCTTGCGCGCGGCCACGAGACGTTCGCGGGCGCGGGTGAATTCCGCATAGGCATAAGCGAGCTTGAGGCCGAAGGTCACCGGCTCGGCGTGAATGCCGTGCGAGCGGCCAATGGTCGGCGTCATCTTGTGTTCGAAGGCGCGGGTCTTGAGCGCAGCAAGGACCTTGTCGACGTCCGCAATCAGGATGTCGGCGGCGCGTGCCAACTGCACATTGAGACAGGTGTCGAGCACGTCCGACGAGGTCATGCCCTGATGCACGAAGCGCGCTTCCGGTCCGACGATTTCCGCCAGATGGGTGAGGAACGCGATCACGTCGTGCTTGGTCTCGCGCTCGATCTCGTCGATGCGCTCGACGTTGAACACCGCGTCCCTGGCCTTGGCCCAGATGGTCTTGGCTGCGTCCTTCGGGATCACGCCCAGTTCGGCCAGCGCGTCAGCGGCATGCGCCTCGATCTCGAACCAGATCTTGAAACGCGTCTGCGGCTCCCAAATGGAGACCATTTCGGGGCGGGAATAACGGGGAATCATCGCGAACTCATGGGCTTGGGGGATTACGCCGCGCTTTAGCAGATCGAGACTGGCGAAACCACCCTTTTGGAACGCGGTTCTGCCCTGAAAATCAGGGCTTTTGGGCGATGACCGGCGCGGCCTTGCCCCGGCGCGCGGCCTCGATGATGGCGCGGACCTGCGCGGCATTGCGGATCGAACGGAAACCGTAACGGCCCGTAAAATCGGTATCGGGCGATTGTGTCGAGCGGTGAGATGCAAAGTTGAGATGTGCCGTTCCACGCCCCGCATCGAGAATTTCGATCCCGGCGTCCATATCGCGAAACAGCGTGGGCGTTACGGTTTCGCGGCCCCACGCGCAACGCACCACAAGGGCGCGGCGATTGGTGATGACGAACAGCGTTTGCATGTCGTGCAAGTACATCACGAATGGCGCTGCCACGAGCATGAAGCCAAACAAAAGAACAGGCATCGAAAATTCGCCGAGCCACTGTCGCGACATGGCGACAAGCGTCAGCACCAGCCAGGGAATGCCGATCCACCACATGAATCGGAACATCAGCATGTGGGCCAAGCCATCGGGATGCGCCTGCCAGAGCACGCGCTCGTTGTCACCGAGTGCTTCGCGGAGCAAACGGTTCAGCCGACCGGAAAACGGATTGGCGCGCGCGTCGATCATGTCGTGCATTGGTTGCACGAACAGGAGAAATGTTCACGGCCTTTCGGCCAAAAGAGCCTTAGCGCTGACCGGCTAGATCGCCTCGCCGCGCGCGGAAGCGGCCGCGCCGCGGATCGCGGAAATGTTCGCCTTGTAGCTCTCGAACGTGCCGCCCTTGAACACCGCCGATCCGGCGACCAGCGCGTTCGCACCGGCAGCGGCGACCTTGGCGGCATTGTCCGCGGTCACGCCGCCATCCACCTCGATGTCGATGGGGCGTCCGGCGCACATGGCGCGGACCTGCGAAATTTTCTCCAGCACGGCTGGGATGAACGATTGACCGCCGAAGCCCGGATTGACCGACATCACCAGCACGAGATCGATCATGTCGATCACGTATTCGATAGCGCTCGCAGGCGTCGCCGGATTGAGCGACACGCCAGCTTTCTTGCCCAGGGCGCGGATCGCCTGCAGCGAGCGATGCAGATGCGGACCGGCTTCCGCATGCACGGTGATGATATCGGAGCCAGCCTTGGCGAAGGCTTCGAGATATGGATCGCACGGCGCGATCATCAGATGGGTGTCGAAGATTTTCTTCGAATAGGGACGCATCGCCTTGATGACATCGGGGCCGTAGGAAATGTTCGGCACGAAGTGGCCGTCCATCACGTCCAGATGAATCCAGTCGGCCCCCGCCTGATCGACGGAGCGGACTTCCTCGCCGAGCTTTGCGAAGTCCGACGCCAGGATCGACGGCGCGATGACCAGCGGACGGGATGCGAGAGGTTGGGACATGGCGGTTTCCGGTGGGGGTCCGAGGCGTATCGGGAGCGTTGGTTTCGCCTAACACGCCGCCCGTGCGCGGGCAACGCGAGGCGGCGGACGTACACAGGAACCGCGCCCGCTCATCGGCAAATCCTGCCCGCAGCGGCAGAAATTGCCCTGCGGGATGTGCCTCCAGGCAGCGAAAATCCCTGTATTTGCTGGGTTTTCGAAGCGGCACGGCAATTGCTGGATATCTGGCGGGATTGTCTTGGCCGCGTGCGAGCGGCTTTGGGGAGTATTGTGATGTTGTTTGCTGCAGGGGCAGTTGGAGCCGCGGCTGTCGGCGCGCTGGACTTGCTGTCGTCGCTGACGCCGGACAAGTCGAATGCGGCCAAGACCGGCGTCAAGCAGACCAATTCGCTGTTCGATCTCGGCACGACCACCAGCGCCACGAGCACGACAACCGTGTCGTCTACAACGCCGACGCAGTCGGGAGCGCTATCGCCTTCGACACTCAACGCATTGCTGTCGGCGCAGGATACCGATGGAAAAGCCAGCCGTGCGGATGCGCTGAAGGATCTGTTCGCGCAGATCGACACCAACGGCGACGGCAAGATCACCAAGGCCGAGTTCGAAGACAAACTCGGCGCGGGTGGCACCAACATCGCCGCCGCCGACAGCGTTTTTGACAAGATGGATGCTGACGGTGACGGCTCTGTCACGCTTGGCGAAATGGGTTCGGCTCTAAAGAAGGGCGGCCACCGTCCGCATCATGCCGGTGGTGGAGCCGATGCGCTGATGCAGGCCTTGCAGGGTGCATCCAGCACTTCGACCACCAACAGCGATGGCTCGATCACGACCACGCTCACCTACGCCGACGGATCGACGGTCACGCTGAGCCAGCCTGCGTCGGCGACAACATCGACCGGCGCCTCGACGCAGTACAATCTCGTCGAGAGATTGATTCAGCGGCAGGCCGATGCGCTCGCGTCCTCGGCGAAGCAGTCTGTCTCGGTGAAGGTGTAACCGTCTTCACCGATACCGCCTGTATCGGTAGCACTACGCACAAACTCTCCATTTTCATCAGTCGCTAACCACGCCGGATCGCTAATCGCACCACGCGAGTTTAGCGAGGTGCGATGTGCGGATTGTGTTGGGAGTAGGAGTCTGTGTCGGCGTCGTTGTTGCCGGCGCGCGTGGCGTTCATGCCGAGGACGATTTCATCGCGTCGCTGCGGTTGCGCGGTGGCTACGACACCAATCCGCAATTCTCGACCGGCAGCGGGATCGGCGGCAGTGCCTTCATCGGCACCGACACCGCGCTTGCGGCGGGAACCAAAGAAAAGGATTACAGCTACGGCGTCGCGGCTGAAGCGAGTACGACGCAATACGCCAACCCGCTCGCGGTTCCTGCGCTTTCAGGGAAGGTGGTCCTGCGCGGAACGTATGGCGGCGACACAGCCAACATCACCGCGACCACCACCATTGCAGATACCAACACCTACAATCTTCGCTCGTCCGATCTCACCCAGTCGTTCAAGGGGGAGGTAAAGTTCGGCGCCATCAAGCTGTTCACGACGGTTGAAGGCGCGCGGTCATCGCTCAATCAGACCAACGCGATCTTTCAGGATTTTTTGCCATCCCCACAGGTTTATCTACGCGGCACCCTGATTCCGGGCGTTTCCTATGTCGGTGAGAAATTCGAGATCGGCACATCGGTCAATCTCTCGGTGCGGCGTTACGAGAAGGAGTTGGATGATTTCGGCTATCGCCGCGACAACGAACGCGTGCAGCCGTTCTTGTTCGCCAGGTATCAGGACAAGGACATCACGTTTTTCGGCTCAGTCTCGAGTCTGCGGGCGACGTTCCATGACGTCGACTTCACCAACGTCAATACGATCCTGTACGATACCAGCCTGAGCTGGCGTGTTGCGCCATTCACGCTGGATCTTGCGGCCTGGCGCCGGGCCAGCGAAACCACATTTCCGATTTCACCGATCACGATCGATAGGGCCTACACCGCGAAGGCGAGCTGGCAGGTCGAGCCGAAGCTGACGCTGACGGCGGGGGTGGGATACGCAACGACGGATTATCTCGATTCACGCTTCAGCGCGCAGACGTGGACTTATGGTATCGGCGCATCGCACGATCTCGGCAACGGCTATGCGCTCGGTCTCGATCTCTCGCGCTCGCAGGGCACATTGATCTCGGGTGAGCGAGCCAGCGCGATCATTGTCTCGTCTTCGCTGACGAAGAAGTTCACGCCATTTGCGAAAGATGCGCCAAAGGAAGCATCGAAAGACAAGGCAGCTGTGACCAAGGGTTAGGGGTGGCAGCCTGATCCCATAGGGGGATATACGGGACCAGGCTGCCGCGCGAATGAGGCTTGGGAGGTTGGGGGTTCTCATTCGCGTTCGCGCAGTGGGCCTGGCGGAAATCGACCGCTAGACGTCAGTGTCCGCAGCCGCAGCCGCCGCCCAGCAGACCGCCGAGCACGCCGCTCTTGCCGAGAACAGCGCCGAGGACACCACCCTTGCCGGTGGTGACTGAGGCATTGACGACCAGAGCGCCGCGACCATCGAGCAGGCCGAGCACGCCGCCCTTTCCGGTGAGGACATTCGCTCCGACACCCACACCTTTGCCGCCGCCTGCAAAGGCAGGTGCGCCGATGAAGGCGGTTGCAACAACTGCCAGACACAGCATCTTCTTCATGACGTTTTCTCCACTGTTCATGCACGACAATGTGCACGCAGCGGACCGTATTTCCGAAAATCGGATCGGCAATCGAAACGCAAAGATAACCTTAAACGGCGGGGGTTTTCTGCATTTTGCGCCAGCATGATGCGTGCATACTTACGAAGAAATACGTAAGTGCTCGCAGGGCGATTTTTCTCACTCTGTCGAGAACCGTTTTTTCCACGATGGCAATGCGCCTGCGAATGGCAGGCCTGTGGCTTCATAGACGCCGCGTGCAACGGCGCGTGCGATGACATTCGCCGCGACCGCGCCAAGCTCCGTCAATCCGTACAGCGGATCGATCTGTTTATCGCCGGTGGCTGCTGCAAACACGATGTCGCCGTCGAGTGGTGCGTGCACAGGATAGATCGCGCGCGCGAATCCGGTCTGCGCGATGATGGCGAGTCGTTTCACTTGCGGCTTGGTGAGGATTGCGTCGGTGACGACAATCGCAAGTGTCGTGTTCTCAATCGATGACGCAGCAGGCCCGCCTTTCAGTCGCATCGCGAGCATGTCAGGCGTGAAGGAGGGCGGCAGTCCGCGACCGCCGAATTCGTTATTCTGTTCGAAGGGCGCAGCCCAGAACCACGGGCCGTCGCCGACCGTTACGCTGCCGACGGCGTTGACCGAGGCGATGGCTGCGACGCGCACACCATTCGACATCACGGTGGATGCGGAGCCGAGTCCGCCCTTGAAGTTCACCGTGGTTGCGCCGAAGCCTGCACCAACCGTGCCCAGCGCGAATGTGCCGTCCGTGGCGGCGGCCGCCGCCGCATAGCCAAGGTCGCGATAGGGCGGAAAACGATTCCACTTCTTGTTGCCGCCGTTCAGCATGTCGAACTGCACGGCGCCCGGCACGATGGGGATCAGCGCATCGCCGACCGCGAAGCCGCGTCCCTGTTCGGCGAGCCATGCCTGCACGCCGCCGCCTGCCTCAATTCCGAAGGCGGAGCCGCCGGAAAGTGCGATCGCGTCGATGCGCTCGACGGTGTTGACCGGCTCCAGCAGTGCGCCATCGCGAATGCCCGGTCCGCCGCCGCGCACATCCGCCGAGGCCACGGCGGCCTTGTCGAAGATCACGGCTGTGACGCCGGACGCGACCGAGGCGTCATGGGCGTGGCCGACGCGGACGCCGGGAATGTCGGTCAAAAGGTTCTTCATGTCTGGTTTCTTTCCGGTCACATCCCGATCACAACACGCGGAACGAGTAGGCTTGCGCTTGCATAGCATATGGGCAACAGGGCAATAAGCGGCATGATTCAGGACGTCTCCATTCCCGCCGCGCTTGCCGCCGGTATCATCAGCTTTCTGTCGCCCTGCGTGCTGCCGCTGGTGCCGCCGTATCTGATCTATCTGACCGGCGCGACCATCGAGCATGTCGCCAATGACGAGGAGCCGCGCGCGTCGAAGCGTGCAGTGATGCTGTCGGCGCTGGTGTTTGTACTCGGATTTTCCACCGTCTTCGTGGCGCTCGGCGCCAGTGCCAGCTTTGTCGGCGGTTTTATTCGCGCCTGGTCCGCGCAGTTGTCGATTGTTGCTGGCATCGCGATCATTCTGATGGGTCTGCACTTCCTCGGCCTCACGCGCATCGGCTTCCTGATGCGGGAAGGCCGGCTGCCGATTCCCAAGCCGGTCGGGCTGTGGGGTGCGTATGTGATGGGACTGGCGTTCGCGTTCGGCTGGACGCCGTGCATCGGGCCGATCCTCGCGGCGATCCTTTCAGTGGCCGCCTCGGAAACCACGGTGACCAAGGGAGCGGGCCTGCTCGCGGTCTACTCGGCTGGTTTGGGCATTCCGTTTCTGATCGCCGCCTTTATGGTCGAGCGGTTTTCGGCCGTGCTTACGCGCATGAAGAAGCATCTCGCCACCGTGGAGCGGGTGATGGGCGCGTTGATGATTCTGGTCGGGATCGGATTTCTGACCGGCGCAATTACCGATGTCAGCATCTGGCTGCTGGAGACGTTCCCGGCCTTGCAGAATTTCGGGTAGCTGCAAATCGTTTATTTGTCATGCCCGGGCTTGTCGGGAACATCCCGATAAATTCAGCACGGTTCTTCAGTCATCGAGATCGCCGGGACAAGCCCGGTGATGACAACTGGAAGTGTTTCGGGCTGACTGAAAAAGAAATGGCCGGGGCAAGCCCGGCCATTTCGCTATCAGGATTGCAGGATCGGACTACGATCCCTTGCCGATCTCGGCGTAATTGCCCTTGGCGTCCCATCGGTAGACGACATAGTCGATCGCCTTGATGTCGCCCTTGGCGTCGAACGCGAGCTTGCCGAGCACGGTATCCCATTCACCGCCCTTGATGGCTTCCATCACCTTCTTCGGATCGGTGGTCTTCGCCTTGGCTGCAGCCTGCGACCAGATCTGGAACGAGGCATAGGTGTAGAGCGTGTAGCCCTCGGGATCGATGCCCTTGGCCTTGAACTTCTCGACGATGGACTTCGCGGTCGGCTTGTTGCGCGGATCGGGGCCGAACGTGAAGAGCGTGCCTTCCGCGAGCGCGCCGGTGATCGACGCGAATTCCTTGTCGTTCATGGCGTCGCCCGCCATCAGCAGCGTCTTCATGCCCTGATCGCGCATCTGGCGCAGGATCAGACCGGCTTCCTGATGGTAGCCGCCGACATAGACCAGATCGATGTTCTCGCGCTTCAGGCGGGAGACGATGGAGTTAAAGTCCTTGTCGCCCTTGTTGTAGGACTCGAACAGCTTTTCCTTCATGCCGCCTGCGTTGAGCGCCTTCTTGGTTTCGTCGGCAAGGCCTTTGCCGTAGGTTGTCTTGTCGTTGAGGATCGCGACGTTCTTGCCCGCGAAGGCCTTGAGGATGTACTGCGCGGCGACTGTACCCTGCTGGTCGTCGCGGCCGCAGACGCGGAGCACGTTCCACAGCTTGCGTTCGGTGAAGACCGGGTTGGTGGAAGCGGGAGTAATCTGCAGCACGTTGCCTTCGGCATAGGCTTCCGATGCCGGGATCGACGATGACGAGCAGAAATGACCGGCGACGAACTGAATCTTGGAGCTTGCGAGCTTTTCAGCGACCGAGCGCGCCTGCTTCGGATCGCAGGCGTCGTCGCCGACCTGCAGCGCGAGCTTCTTGCCGTTGACACCGCCTGCGGCATTGATGTCGGCCACGGCGAGGTCTGCGCCGTTCTTCATCTGGCGGCCGAATGCGGATTCGCTGCCTGTCATCGGGCCGGCGACCGCGACGGAAATGTCTTGCGCAAACGCAGCAGTCGACATGGCAATCGACGCGCCGAGTGCGAGGCCAAGGATACGGGTTGGTTTCATAGAGCAATCCTCATGCAGGTCTCGAAGGCGCAGCCGAACGGCCCGCCGGGCGAACAAATCACGGATATTGTCGGCTGATTTTACCGCCAAGTCATCGGCAATCTTGCGCCGCGCTCAAGCCTTGGCTGGCGCATCTTGCCGCAGCCGCCAGCCGAGAGGGCCACTCGGTTCATACAGCCAGTAATACTGCCGGATCATCTGCTGTGCCCGGGTGCGCTGAAAAGACAGGCAGGCAGCGGCAATCAGGAAGACTGTTTCGACGATATAGGTCTGCGGCTGCAGCAAAGGCTCGTTGAACAGTGCGAAATGGACGAATCGCACCGCGAGCCCGAGCGGGATCATGGCGGTCACGGCGGTCCCGATGCTCCGCCAGGTGAGCGCGATGCCGCGCCCGGCCATGATGGCGCAGCCGCCGCCAAGGATCAGGGTCACAAACAGAACCTGAAAGATGGATTCGTTCTCATAGAGGGACATCAGTGTCGCCCTCCCTCGAGGTAAGCCGCGCGAATCTCGGGCCGCGCCAACAGTTCGGCGCCGGTTCCGCTCAGCGTGATCTTGCCGTTGACCATGACATAGCCACGGTGTGCCAGTTTCAGTGCGTGATTGGCATTTTGCTCCACGATTAGGACGGTCAGGCCATCGCGGCGATTGAGCGTGCGGACGGCATCGAATATCTGGCGTGCGATTAGCGGCGCAAGACCGAGGGACGGCTCATCCAGCATCAGCAGGCGCGGGCGGCTCATCAGGGCACGGCCGATGGCCAGCATCTGCTGCTCGCCGCCGGACAGCGTGCCGCCGCGCTGCGCGATGCGTTCTTTCAGACGAGGGAACAGCGTGAAGACACGTTCCATGTCTTCGTTGCGCTCGGCTTCGGTGCTTTCTGTCGCGGCATCAGCACCCATGCGCAGGTTCTCCGCAACGGTCATGCGCGGGAAGATGCGGCGGCCTTCGGGAGACTGCGCAATGCGCAGCCGGGCAACGAGATGCGTCGGCTCGCCGGTGATATCGCGGCCGTCGAATGTGATCGTCCCGGCGCGCGCACGCGGCCGTCCGAACACCGACATCATCAGCGTGGATTTGCCTGCGCCGTTGGAGCCGATCAGCGCGACGATTTCGCCCGGATTGATATCGAGATCGACGCCTTTCAACGCTTCGATATTTCCGTACGCCGCGACAAGGCCGCGGATGGAGAGGAGCGCACTCATATGCCGCCCTCCATGACCTCAACGGCCGTCTGTTCATCTGCGCCGAGATAGGCGGCGATGACTTTCGGATCGTTGCGAATCTCCTGCGGCGTGCCCGCAGCGATCTTCACGCCATGGTCGAGCACGAAGATGCAATCGGAGATTTCCATGACGACAGACATATCGTGTTCGATCAGCAAGACCGACGTGCCGTGGTCCTTGCGGATCGCCAGCAGCAACTGGCTGAGTTCATCGCTCTCGCGGGCGTTCAGACCGGCAGCCGGTTCGTCGAGACAAAGCAGTACGGGCTCCGAGCACATCGCGCGCGCGATCTCGAGCCTTCGCTGATCGCCGTAAGGCAGGTTGCCCGCTGCATCATCGGCGCGGGCGATGAGGCCGATGCGGTCGAGCCAGTAACGCGCGCGGTCGATGGCTTCGTTTTCCGCGCGGCGGAAGCCGGGCGCGCCGATCAGGCCGAGAAACGTATAGCCCGATGCCTGCATCAGCGCATTGTGCTGCGCCACCATCAGATTTTCGAGTGCGGTCATGCCCGCGAACAGGCGGATGTTCTGGAAGGTGCGCGCGACTTTGGCGACCTTGGAAATGCGGTAATCGAACAGCCGCTCCAGCAGGAATTCGCGGTTGTCCTCGTGAATAAGTCGCATCATGCCGGTGGTCGGCTTGTAGAAGCCGGTGATGCAATTGAAGACGGTGGTCTTGCCCGCGCCGTTAGGGCCGATCAATGCAGTGATATCGCCGCGCCTGGCCGTGAACGACAAATCGTTGACGGCAACGATACCGCCAAAGCGCATCGACAGATGGTCGACGGCGAGAATGTCGCTGTTGGTGTTCGTGGTCATCCGTGGCCTTCCTTGACCATGGCGGATGAAATCTCTGTCGGTTTTTCCAGATAGACCGATGGCGCGCGATGACCGATCAGGCCGCGAGGCCGCCAGATCATCAGCAGCACCATGGCCGAGCCGAACACCAGCATGCGGAATTGTTCGAGGCCGCGGAACAGTTCGAATCCGCCGATCATGGCGAGCGCGGCGAGTGCGACACCGAGCTGCGAACCCATGCCGCCGAGCACAACAATGGCGAGCACCAGAGCGGATTCATGGAAGGTGAAAGATTCGGGACTGATGAAGCCCTGACGCGTGGCGAAGAACGCGCCCGCAAAACCGCCGAACATTGCCCCGATGGCAAACGCCGTCAGTTTTGTCGTCGTGGTGTTGATGCCGAGCGAGCGGCACGCGACTTCATCTTCGCGCAAAGCTTCCCATGCACGGCCGATCGGCAGGCGGCGCAGGCGAATAGTGGCCCAGTTGGTCAGCAGCGCGAGCGCAAGGATCAGATAGAACAGGAAGACCACGCGGTGCGTGGTCGAGAACTCGATGCCGAGCCGGGAGGCGAGCCCGTCGTCGGTGTTGGTGAGCGGGATGCCGAAGAACGACGGACGAGGGATTCCCGTGATGCCGTTCGGGCCGCCGGTGACATGCTGCCAGTTCAGAAGAACGAGGCGGATGATCTCGCCGAAGGCGAGGGTGACGATGGCGAGATAGTCGCCGCGCAGGCGCAGGACGGGAAAGCCGAGCAGCACGCCCCAGAAGGCGGCGAGGATTCCCGCCAGCGGCAGGCAGACCCAGAACGACAGATCGAACGTGGTCGACAGCAGCGCGTAGGAATAGGCGCCGACAGCGTAGAATGCGACGTAACCGAGATCGAGCAGACCGGCGAGGCCGACCACAATGTTCAGTCCCCATCCCAGCATGACATAGGTCAGAACCAGAATGCCGAGATCGAGAATGTAGCGCTGGTCATAGAAGATCACCGGCACCAGCAGCGCGAACACCAAAAGGGCAGGCGCGAGAAAACGGCCGAGGCTTCCGAACGTGCTGCGCGCACTTTCGGGAATGAGCGACACGCTGTTCGACGGGCCGATCCATTGCCGCAACAGCTCGACGATGATGCTTCCGAAGAACACGGCAGCAACGATTGCCGCGAGATCGCCGAAGCGCGTCCAGTAGATCAACTGGCCTTCCGGACCCGCCTCGGTCCTCACGCCAATCATCAGCGAAAACAGAACCAGCGCCACAAGGGCGCTGATGAGGGACTTTTTCAGAATGAAGGCGATGCCGTGCGAGGCCGCGGCGGCTTTGGGCGCACGAATGGCAGGATCGGTTGCGCGCGCCACGTTGCCTCTCAGACTTTTTCAACTTCCGGACGGCCGAGAAGGCCGGTCGGAAGGAAGATGAGGACAACGATCAGAATCGAGAACGCTGCGACGTCCTTGTATTCGGAGGTGAAGTAGGCAGCCCAGAAAGTTTCGATCAAGCCGATCAGAAGTCCGCCGAGCATCGCGCCGGGAAGCGAGCCGATGCCGCCGAGGACCGCGGCGGTGAAGGCCTTGATGCCTGCGACGAAGCCCATGAAGAAATCTACCACGCCGTAGTAGAGCAGATACATCATGCCCGCGACGGCAGCGAGCGCGGCGCCGATGACGAATGTCATCGAGATGGTGCGGTCGACATCGACGCCGAGCAGCGCGGCCATGGTCTGATCCTGCTCACAGGCGCGCATGTCGCGGCCAAGCCGGGTGCGCGCCACCAGCCATGAGAAGATCGCGAGCAGGATAATTGTGGTGACGACCACGATGATCTGGATGTTTGAGAGCTGCACCACAAAGCCGTCACGTTCGAACAGCGTATATCCGCCGGTCACAACGGGCGGAACCGGCTTGACGCGCGCGCCTTGCGACACCTGCGCGTAGTTGGTCAGGACGAACGACATGCCGATGGCCGACAACATCGGCGCGAGGCGAAATGATTGCCGCAACGGACGATAGGCGATCCGCTCCACGGTCCATCCATAAAGCGCGGTGATCGCCATCGCGACCAGCAGCACCAGAAGCAGGATGACCGGAACGGTGGTCAGGCCGATCGAGACGAGGATCAGAAAGGTAATGAGGGCGATGAAGCCGCCGATCATGAAAATGTCGCCGTGGGCGAAATTGATCATGATCGGCGGCTTGTAGACCATCGTGTAACCGATCGCGATCAGGCCATAGATCGAACCGAGCACTAATCCGTTGATGAGTTGCTGGGCGAAATAATCCAAGAAACGATCCCTGGGCTGCCGTGTTCGAGCAAAGCGGGTGACACGTCGAAGGCTCCGGCAGCCAGGTCGTCGCGTCGTCCCATTTTCTAACAGTGGGAACACGGGGCGGCAACCGTACCCGGTGCGGCGTGGGCCGTCGTCCACGACCTTTGCAATGCCGCGAAAAGACCACATCGGAACTCAGGTTCCTCCGAAACCAATGGAGGCGCCAGCGGTTGGCTCTGTGTTCAACGAAGGAGAGTGAGCATGGGTAACCAGAACAATCCGAACCAGACCCCCGGCCAGAAGCCGGGTCAGCAGCAGCAGGGCGGTGGGCAAAAGCCCGGTCAGCAGCAGCAGGACCCAAGCCAGAAGCCCGGTCAGCAGGACCAGCAAAAGGGCGGTCATTGAATTTTCGGGCATGGCCTTTATGCCCTAATCGTCCCGTTCGGACAGTCTGAGGAAGATCCCGCCGAGAGGCGGGATTTTTCTTGTGCCGCGGCCGCTGTTTGTCCACAGGGCGGGCGCGCCGTTAAGGTTAAAAAAGGGTTTAAATTGCTGGCCGCCTTTGAGCGGCGTTAGCTCCGCCGATCATCATGGCCGCACCCAAAGGAGCTGCGGCTTTGGCGGGGCATGACATCGAAGCCAGGGCATCGGACCTCGGCTTCGGACGCCATGCTCCTCAGGTCAGGGGCAGGCGCGGCATGTCGAAAGATTGGCGGATCAGCACGTTCAACGGCGTGCTTCTGGCGAGCTATTTCATCCCGTCATGGACCATCTCGGCGATGAAGATCTGGGTCTCGCCGATCCGAGGCTTCTATGACCGGACCAACATCGCCACTGCGTTCTATGTCAGCGATTTCATGACTCTGACGTCAATGGGGACCATCCGCGTCGCCTGGTTGCTTGCGCTCTCCAAGGTGATCGTCGCCGCGTTCTTCCTTGTTTTTCTCGTGCTGGCTGTTCGCGCTGCGATCCGCAACAAGGGCGGCGCCGATGAAGCGCTCGCTTTCGCACTCGGGCTCGGTGCGTTTATCAGCATGGCGAGCCTGATCGCGGCATCGAAAGTCGGGGAAATGGCGGCGCTGCGGCTTCATGCCAGCGAGGCGCTGCTGCTGATCGGCGCGGCGATCCTGCTGATTATCGACACTGATCCTGCTGCCGAACGCAAAAGCGAAACGGCCAGCTCCGCCGTTCCGCAACACGGCTACTTGTCGAGCAGCCCCAATTCCTGAACGACGCTGGCTGCTTCCTTGACCGCATGGTTGGCGGCGGGGACGCCGCAATAGATCGCCTGCTGCAGCAGGATTTCCTTGATGTCGTCTGGCGTGAAGCCGCCTTCGCTCAGGGCTGCGCGGACGTGCAGGCGAAATTCATCCCATTGCCCGAGCGCCATCATGGTGCCGATCACAAGAACACGGCGCGTGCGCTCGTCGAAATGCGGACGCGTCCAGATCTCGCCCCAGGCATAGCGCGTGATCAGGTCGAGAAAGTCCGCATTGAACGAGGTCTTACCCGCAGCCGACTTGTCGACCCACGCATTGCCAAGAACCTTGCGGCGCTGAGCGGTGCCGGACGCGCGGCGTTGATCGTCGTCCATCGGATTTCTCAGCGTTGGGTCAGGAAGCCGACCATGGCTTCGGTGAAGTTGTGCGATTGCTCCACATTCGAGATGTGCGCGGCATCGAGCAGGGTCATGCTCGCATTCGGAATGTGGCTGCGAATGAAGATGCTGGCTTCGACAGGGGTGGAGATGTCATGACGCCCGGCGATCACCAGCGTCGGCGCCTTGATGCGTGGCAGGAGATCGCGCTGATCGAGCGTGCTCAAGGCTTCGCAGCAGGCGATGTAACCTTCCACGGGTGACGCAATCAGCATCGCTTTCATCCGCTGGGTGATCTGCGGCTCGCGCTCGCGGAAATCGCCCGTCAGCCACGCTGCGATCACCGCGTCGGCGATGGGGGCGATTCCGCCTTCCTTCACGGCCTTGATGCGATTCAACCAGTTGGTCGGATCGGGATAGTAGCAGGACGTGTTGGCAAGGATCAGCTTCTCGATGCGCTCGGGCGCGTTGGCCCCAAGCCACTGGCCCACCATGCCGCCCATGGACAATCCGCACCAATGCACCTTCTCGATATTGAGATCGTCGAGGATCGCCAGAACGTCCTTGCCGAAGCGCTCCATCGAATAGGGGCCTGCAGGTACGCCGGATTTGCCATGGCCGCGCCGGTCGTAGCGCACCACACGATAGAGTTTGGTGAGCGCCGCCATCTGCGGCTCCCACATCTGCATGGTCGCGCCGAGCGAGTTCGACAGCATGATCGTCGGCCCGCCGTCGCGCCCCTCCACCGAGACATTGAGCAGGCATCCGTCGGCGTCGATCATGGGCATGTCATTTCTCCGTAGGTTCTTGCACGCCGAGCGGCGCCAGCAGGCGATCTATCAGCGTTTGTGCGATGCCCTGATAGGCCATCGGGTTGAACAGCGCTTCCAGTTCGTCCGCGGAAATGTGAGTCGTGACGCGGGTGTCCTCAGCGAGAACGCTGCGCAGGTGCTGTTTGGATTCGATCGCCCTGCGGCTCGCGGCCTCCACCAGATGATGCGCTTCGCTCTTGCCGACCTTTTCAGCCAGCGCCATCGAGACGGCTTCCGCCATGACGAGACCCTGGGTCATGTCGAGATTGGCACGCATGCGCGCAACATCCACTTCAAGCCCTTCTGCAATCTCGGCGATCGCGGCGAGCGCGCCCGACGTCACCAGTTGTAACGTCGGCAGCGTCGGCCATTCCGCATGCCACGGACCGGCGCTGCGTTCATGATCCTGCACCTGCGCCGCCATGATCGTCGCGGCGAGGTTGGGCGCCATCGTCGCCGCGGCCAATGCGCGCGCCGCAGCCACGGGATTGCGTTTGTGCGGCATGGTGGAAGAGCCGCCACGGCCTTCGCCCGCAGGCTCGAAGGCTTCGGCGACATCGGTCTGCATCATCAGGGACACATCGCGCGCGATCTTGCCGCAGGTGCCGGTGAGAATGGCAAGAGACGAGGCGACATCGGCAATGCGGTCGCGGTGGGTATGCCAAGGTGCATCCGGCAGCGGCAGCGACAGTTCCTGTGCAAGCTGTTCGGCGACCTTGAGGCCCTTGTCGCCGAGAGCGGCGAGCGTTCCGGCGGCCCCGCCGAACTGCAGCGCAAGCGTTTCGCCGTGCAGCCGCTTCAGGCGTTCGCGCGAGCGGTGCAATGCAGCCGCATATTCCGCCAGTTTCAATCCGAACGGCATCGGCAGGGCGTGCTGCAGCCATGTGCGTGCGACCACCGCGGTTTCGCGGTGCTGAACCGCGAGCCTGGCAAAACCGGCGATGGCACGATCGAGGTCGGCCAGCAGCGCATTGATCGCGGCACGCAAGCCGAGCATGGTCGCGGTGTCGATGACGTCCTGGCTGGTGGCGCCCCAATGCACATAGCGCGCGGCGGAGGGATCGGTGGCGGCGACCTTTTCGGTCAGCATTTTCACCAATGGGATCGCGAGATTGCCGGCCTGAACGGCAGCTTCGGCCAGTGCGGTGCGATCGAACGCTTCCGCATGGCAGGCCTTGGCGATGCTGACCACAGCACTGGCGGGAATGATGCCGACAGCAGCTTCCGCGCGCGCAAGGGCATGCTCGAAGTCCAGCATGTGCTGCAAATACACTTCGTCATCGCATACGGTGCGCATGGCAGCGCTCGACAGCAGCGGCGCGAGCAGGGGCGGCAGGGACGAGCTCATGATGCGCGGACCCTATCCAAGGCTCCGACGCCTGCCAATAGCGCGATACCTGTGATTGAAAGCACTGCAACACGCCAAACGCTTGCAGTTCGATGATTTTGCAACGCTCCCACCCGCACGATACCCTTTCCTTTGCGCTCGTTGTATCCTAACTGAGGCTGTGGTTATCGATTGAAGGAGGCATGCACATGGCAATGACGATGACGGGTGAGGTGCAGCTTCCTGCGTCGCGTGAAGTGGTCTGGGCAAAGCTCAATGATCCGGCCGTTCTGAAATCGTGCATTCCCGGCTGCGAGGAATTGAACGTCGCCGGAGAGAATCAGTTCGAGGCCGTTGCCAAGATGAAGGTCGGGCCGGTTTCGGCGCGCTTCAAGGGCAAGGTGACCCTGAGCGATTTCGATCCGCCGAGCAGCTACAAGATTTCCGGTGAGGGCGAGGGCGGTGTCGCCGGATTCGCCAAGGGCGGAGCGACCGTTGCGTTGGCCGAAAAGGATGGCGGCACGCTGCTCAGTTATAATGTCGAGGCGCAGATCGGCGGAAAACTGGCGCAGCTTGGCCAGCGGCTGATCAACGGTGCAGCCAAGAAGCTCGCGGACGAGTTCTTCGCGAAATTCGCCGAGGCTGTGAAGACCGGCTGAGGCCGTTTGGGCATATCAGCCTCCCGCGCAAATCAAGCCTTCTTGTCCGAAAGCAGGGTGTGGCGAGGTTGCCCATCGGCGCAATGGCTCATATTATGAATTTGGAACCATTATAAACGCGTTCTGCGCCGCGCCTTCCGTGCTCCGGAGCGCGGTTTCACGCCTCGCCAAGCCGAAACCAAGAGAGTTTTGATGGCCAAGATTTCACTGATCGTGAACGGCAATCCTGTGACGGGTAAAGTCGATTCGCGCACGCTGCTCGTCCAGTTTTTGCGCGAGCATCTGCATCTCACCGGCACCCATGTCGGCTGTGACACCTCGCAGTGCGGGGCCTGCGTCGTCCATCTCGATGGCAAGGCGGTGAAGTCCTGCACCACGCTGGCCGTGATGGCTGACGGTCACAATGTGACAACCATCGAAGGCCTTGCGGCGGACGGTGCGCCGCTGCATCCGATGCAGGAAGCGTTTCGTGAACATCATGGTCTGCAGTGCGGCTTCTGCACGCCGGGCATGATCATGACTGCCGTCGATCTTGTTCATCGCAAGGGTCACGATCTCAGCGATGAAGTCATTCGCGAGGAGCTGGAAGGCAATCTGTGCCGCTGCACCGGTTACCAGAACATTGTGCTGTCGATCGCGGCTGGCGCCAAGGCGATGGCCAAATCCGATCTCGCGTAATCAGGCGTTCCCGAAGGACTTCTCATGTACGATTTCAAATATCATCGTCCGGGGACTGTGCGGCAGGCCGCCAATCTTCTCGTC